>TARA_R110002049_G_scaffold28018_1_pt1 | contig 358064 bp, 305 predicted proteins | sample TARA_R110002049 | Tara Oceans TARA_R110002049 (sample SAMEA4396941) | marine metagenome | biome: Polar Biome; feature: [SRF] surface water layer (ENVO:00010504); material: water (ENVO:00002006), including particulate matter (ENVO:01000060) such as... | depth 5 m
CGACTATAGGGTCATCGCCCAAATGGGCATGGGCATGATGGCCCAACTGTACGCGGAAATAACATAGACAAAACAAATTCCTGGATTGAAATTCGTCTGGTTTATTATAGAGATAGCACCTCTTTGATGATATTTTAAACACTGACCAGTTCTATTTAGAGAAAGCCTAAATATGGTTATTACTAGGTATTTTTAAACAGATAAACACCATTCTATGAAAAAACTACTATTTTGTTTTAGTTTGTTATTTGTGCTATTACATTTCCCATCGATTTTAGCACAGTCTCTTCGAATAAGTGAAAATGGAAGATACATTGAAAAGGAAAATGGCACTCCCTTTTTCTACCTTGGGGATACCGCTTGGGAGATGTTCCATAGACTGGATAGTAAAGAGGCCGATCATTATCTTAAAAACCGGGCCGATAAGGGTTTTACTGTTGTTCAGTCAGTTATATTATCGGAATTGGAAGGTCTAAATGTCCCCAACGCCAATGGGGATTTGCCGCTATTCAATAAAGACCCTAAAAAACCGAACGAGGCCTATTTTAAACATGTAGACGTTATAGTGGATAAGGCCAGTTCTTTGGGGCTTACAATGGGCATACTTCCAACATGGGGTAATTATTGGAGCTCCTTACACGAAAAGGAGATTATTTTTACGCCCGAAAATGCAGAGGAATTTGGGCGGTTTTTGGGAAAAAGGTACAAGGATAAGCCTATTATATGGATTTTAGGTGGGGATCGCAATATTCGAACGAACAACGATCGGAAAATTGTGGAAGCCATGGCAAAGGGGATAAAACAGGGATGTAATGGCCAACAACTTATTACTTTTCATCCAAGGGGCCCTGGTATGTCATCTGATTATTTTCATGATGCCGAATGGTTGGACTTTAACATGTTTCAATCCTCGCATGGCCAACATGGGCACGACAATGGGCTTTATTCCGAGCACGACTATCATCTGGAACCCACAAAGCCGACCTTGGACGGAGAACCTAGATACGAAGGTATACAAGTAGGGTTTTATTTTAAAGGAACTGACCCTAGAGATCGCTTTGACGATTATGACGTGAGGCAGGCCGCTTATTGGTCTTTATTCGGTGGAGCCTGCGGACATACTTATGGCAACAATAATATTTGGCAGATGTACGCTCCGGATCGAAGTCCTATCATTAAAGCAAATATACCGTGGTATGATGCCCTGGACCATCCAGGGGCCTTTCAAATGAAACATCTGCGAACCCTTTTTGAGGCACGTTCCTTTTCTAAATTGAAACCTAATCCGGAAATTATCAAAAATAGTATGGAAGAATCGGGAGTTCCCATTAGGGCCGTAATGGCATCAGATGCGTCTTTTGCCATGATTTATTCCCCTAGTGGGATGCCGTTTACCTTAGATAAAGCCATGATTTCAGGTGCCAATAAAAAAGCCATTTGGTTCGATCCCAGATATGGTGTTTCCCATCACCTAAGCACCTCGGACACCGATGGGATTCAGACCTATAAGCCACCTACCTCGGGAAGAGGTCAGGATTGGATTTTAATTTTGGAAAATGCCGATCTTAATTTGCCCATGCCAGGCTTCCATTGAGAAGATGTAATGTATAATTAATGCGTGATTTTTGCGCAAGGCTACAAAAAGGGAAAGGCCACAGCGTTCAATTTCCTTTTTCTCTTCACGTTTTTCAAGGTTAATTTAAACTAACACGCCCTAAACTTGATATCTTGTTAAATAGAGTAAGTCAAGAATAGAAAAAGACTATTTATTCTTGCACGATTTAAGAGTACAACAGACAATTGCTTGAGACGACTGACAACACTGTAGACCTACCCCTTTTTTACTAGCAGGCGAGAAACACAAACATATTAGGACTGGATCTCATCATATATATTGAAACTCAATGAACTAAATTTCAGCATCAAAGAGTAGTGGAAAAAATTTACCCTCCATTTTGTTTCCTTTTGGAATCGGGGGGACACCGGCCAACAGCTCATCATCTGTGTTGCTAATAGTACCGTCTGCAAAAACATTGAGCACAAAGGCTCTTCTACTTCTATTGGATTCGTTTTTATAGGACCCATGCACCATTAATGGATGGTGAAAAGTGGCATACCCCTTTTTCAATTCAATGGGTACAGGCTTAAACGCTGCCTTTTGCTCCTCGGTTAAATAGGCCATTATTCCATTCATGTCCCCCGCAAGTTCCGGGGCATCGAGCAATCCCCATTTATGGCTTTTGGGAATGTAGTGAAGACATCCGTTTTCGACCGTTGCATCGTCAAGGCCTGTCCAACAGGTCAGGTGCTGCATGGCAATGGTTCGTGTCCAATACGAGTAATCTTGGTGCCAGGCCACCACTCCTCCGTGTTTGGCAGGTTTGCAGAATAACTGATCATGCCAAAAGCGAACCGGTTTGCTGTCCAATAATTGATGCGCGGCCATAACGAAAGCAGGGTTCCATAGTACGTCATGAAAGCCTTCGGTAATGCGCCAATGCCCGAGTGAATGGAACAGCACCGAATCCAGATCCGTCGATTCGTTACTGTGGAATTCATAAAATAGCTCGTGTGCCTGATGTTTTGGATCCAAAATCTCCTCAAGATCGTTCCGCAATACCGTTATTTGAGCCTCGTTCAACATTTTTATACCTGAAACGTAGCCCTCTTCATGAAAATGAGCGACTTGTTCATCGGTCAATCGATAAGGCTCCCATGCTTCTTTCGACTTAGGAAGCTTAAACATATCGGAAACCATCCTATGTTTTTCCGCTAAATCTTTTATTTCTGTCATTGTGAGATAGTTTATGCCGATTATTTCAACATCAATTCTATGAAATAGGGTCAAAATCATTATAAATATAAGGAAATGACTATAACATTGTGGAGATGAAACATCGGAGTACATTTTTTAATTTTTTTCTTGTACTTAGTTTTTTGCTCTTGTCTAAACAGGGGACAATTCCTCTAGTAGTGTGTAACATTTTTTCAATTAAATGGCAATTTTGGTATTGGTCAAGAATTTCAATTTGTTGTCATTAGTAATGGCAATAGACCAATTGAAACTCTCATTAACGGAATAGATGAGCTTTGAAACTTGTAATCTAAAAGGCCAAGGTGGGTTTAAGTGTTAACTTTAGAACCAATACTGTCTTTTGAATAACTACTGCATTATTGAAAATGAATTCATTCCAGACCGGAAAAAGGGACTGGGCTTTTCTAAAGATCAATGACTTGGTTAGGTTTCAAAATACCCCTCAAAGCCCACTATTTATGTCCTAATCTTTTAAAACAGATCGGAGATACACGTTGTTTAAGAGATAGCTCTCGAACATATCGGTGTTTTCGGGGACGGCACCCTCAATTTGTACCCAACCGTCGTATCCGATATCATCGATTGCTTTACGAACTTCTTGAAAATCGATTAAACCTTTACCCAGAAGGTATCCGTTCTCTTTTGCATGGAATTCGCAAATGTTTTCTCTGCCCAGCCAACGGATTTCATCATAAATATTATATCCCATTTTATTGGAATTGGCAACGTCATAATAGACCTTGACGTTTGGGGAATTAACAGCATCTAGAATTTCCATATGCTCTTCGGCACTTAACCAAGATTCAATACCCAACGTAATACCACGGTCCTCCGCTTTTGGGGCTACTTTTTCGAGTCTGCGAATAGTTTCTTTTGTGCCGCCCGGGTCATTTTTTAAATCACCATTGGAAAAGAATGCGAGCAAAACTACTTTTACTCCCATGATTTCGGCAACATCGATGCTATCGAAAACCCATTGCTCGGCCCTTGGATCCGACTTATAGGGAATATTGTTCATTTCTCCAATGGCAATACCACCGATAGACATGCCAAATTTTTCACAGGCGTCTTTGTATTGTTGCTGTATTTTCTTTTGCCTTAAGTGCATGTTATTGTTCAGGGTTCCCAAACTGATCTGTACCCCATCAAGACCTATTTTTTGCCCCACTTCGATGGCGTCGACCTTGGCGAGTTGTTTTATTGACCAGTCACATGCTCCGACCTTAAATCGGTTTAAAGAACTAGATGCAAAGACCTCATAAGCCCCCAAACAGCTCAGTCCTACTAATCCGATTGATGATTTCAAGACCTCCCTTCTGGTTAATTTTTCGTTCATTATTTCCCCATTTTCAATGAATTGCCTATAATATTATAGACTGCTGTTTTTTAATGTCAAGAGAAAGCTGGATAAGTTTGCCAAATCTTGTTCTTTTAAACCTAAGGCCGCTGCATTGGGCATGATTCCTGTTTTCATTACCTCTTTATGCTCAATATCGTCGGGGGCAATTACGATTTGTTTTCCCGTCATGTCCTTTAGTACCGTGGTTTCTCCTTCTGAAAGCAGAAAGCCATAAAATGCCTGTCCGCTTTTTGTTTTAATCATCATGGGTTCATAGCCAAACACAATGGATGCATTCGGATTGATGATCGCATCCAGTAGCGCCGCTTTATCGAACTTTTCACCAATGGAAGATAAATCAGGCCCAATATCGTTGCCGTTGGTTCCATTTTTATGGCATGCTGTACATTTGGAAGTAAAGACATTCTCACCTATGCTGCTATCTCCGTTCATAGCTAGGATCCTTGGAATGGAAAGCGGCTTTTTACTGGGTTTTGTGAAATATTCGCTCGCCAAAGTACGTATTTCCAATTCCGGATTTTTGAAAATTGCTTCGGAAATACCTTTTAATAGTGCTTCTGACAGTTTGTTATCGGCGGCCAGGTTTATTAAGAGACGTCCTCCAATCAATGAGCCTGCCATTTGGTTGCCTGCTTTAATCCTTTCGTTAAGGGGTTTAGAACCATCAACGAGAATTTTTTGCTGAACGGCTATTTTTTCCGGAATTTCGAAAGTTTCTCCCTCCTGTGAATTCCAATCCCAAAGGGCATACCAATCGTTGGTCATTCGAAAGTCGACCCACCAATCAGCTAATTCTTTTATGGCGGTTTGATTACTTTCCTTGCTTATCGCTATCATGGCAGCCACTGCATCCCTTTCATTGATAAAGGCTAAGGCATCAACTGCTTTTCTTCTTTGGTGTTCGTTTAAAGTTTTGGACATTGCTCTTTCCTGCAGAGCAACAATTGCTGATTTAGGGTGCAACCTCCAAATCAATGAAGTAAATGCTTCGGGCCAATCCACAGGGTTTTCAGGTTGTTCGGAAAGCAATTCGGCATAGGCCATTTCTTCTTTTCCTTCCATAGCCATTCCCAAAGCCTCAAGATACCAGGGGTCTTTTCCGTCATAGCCCTGAAATAATTTTTTAATCAGCTTTCCACTTTTATCCCATTCAACATCCCTGAGCGATAGTGCAACTTCTCTTCGAACTTCTGCAGCGGAATCGTCCGCTCCTATAGCAGCATATTTTAAAATGGCATCGTTAGTCTTGAGTGCCCTGTAAGCAACGACTCTCAACCTTGGGTCGGCTTCTCTCTTTAAAATGTTTTCAACGACTTCTAATCCTTGAGGTCCCAGTTGTGATAAAAGCCAAATTGCCCGGGCCTTATGTAAAGGATTTTCTGATTCTAGAATTTGGGCTACTTGGGGAACGACCTTTTCCCCTTGACTTCTCAACTTTTCAAAACCTAAATTCCGCACATTGATTGCTGGATTTAATAAAGCCGCAATTTGCCCTTCAGTTGAGGAAAGGGCTATTTTCGGGTTTTTCAGTTCCGATCCTTTGGGGGTAAGGCGGTAAATACGGCCATAGCCAACAGAATCCTTCATTTGATGCCCGCCTACGACGGGATCATACCAATCTGAAATATAAATGGCGCCATCTGTGCCCACTGCTACATCGCTAGGGCGAAACCATTTTCGTTTATCACCGTCAATTTCGTTCCAAATATAACCTTCGGTCGACTCCTGCATCGAAGTAATCAAGTCTCTTCTTTTAAGTTCGAAGCCCGCACCATTCTTTGAAGGTTGATAGGCAAAAATGACATTTCGGCCGGCATCGGCGCTTAAGACCATACCGCGATATTCCGGACCAAAAGCATCCCCTTCATATACAACGACCCCAGTTGGGGATCCGGCACCCGTATTATCCCCGGCCGGTATTACTCCGGGATCATCTTGATGCCAATGAGCCGTAAAAATATCTTGACCAGGTTTTTTATCTGCTTGCCATGTACGCTTACCATCAACGTTAAAATAGCCTGCATTGCCTCCTTCCATAAGCCATGTTACACGACAGGTTTCCACTTGGTCGTCGTTGTCGTTTTGCCACATATTGCCATACGAATCCAAAGCCACTTCATAGGAGTTTCTAAAATTATGACCCACAACGGTGAGGCCCGTGCCATCTTTTTCGACCCGTAGGGCTAGGCCTCCGACCCATATGCGCCCATCGTCACTGAGTTGTGCCGGCTCGTTCTTATCGTTGTAGGGTGTTCCGCCTGTATAGACGCTACCGGAGCGAAGTTTCCAACCGGCCTTGTCGGTTACTTCATGTGGGCCTGCGTTACCCGTATTAAAGTAATATCGGCCATCGGGTCCGGCAATGAGGGAATGAAGACTATGATCATGATCAAAACCTCCAAAACCCTTTAAAAAAACTTCTTTCTTATCCGGTACATCATCACCATTTTCATCGGTATAGACTATGAGCGAAGGGGCACAGGAAACAAAGACCTTATTGCCGAGAACGGCTATGCCCATGGGTGCCACCAAGTCTTTGTCTTGTACAAATACTTTTGATGAATCACTAATTCCATCCCCGTCGGAATCTTCCAAAATCATCACACGATCTCCTTTTTCGAAATGTAGGCGCTTTTCGGGATCATTATTAAAATCACGATAATTGACCGCTTCAGTGACCCAAATTCTTCCTTTGGCATCGACATCCATATTGGTCGGATTGTAAAGCGCTGGCGATTCTGCCCAAAGGGTAACTTCCCACCCCTTGGGAACAATAAATCCATTGTTTTCCGTAGTTTTAAAATCGAGTTGGGGAACACTGTAGTCCGACAATCTTTTGTCAACACAGGAAACAACGCTGATTAAAAGGACGGCGGTTAAAGCGACCAAAGTTATATACTGTTTAAGGCTTTTTAATTTCTGGCGCTCTTGAACTTTCATGATCGGTCAATTTGTAGTTTTGGTTGTGCCTGTCCGGGATAGTTTTGGTTGTTGCGTTTGCTTGATTGTAAAATCATTGGGTTTTACTGAAAGTTGTTTGCAAAAAAATCTAAGCAGAAAAACACTCGCCTCCCTTTAATACTTTATAGGCCTGAGCTTTTTCTTCGGTTTCCAAAATAAAATCATTAACATCTGCTGTATTAAAACTGAACATATCGTAGTGGCAAGGGATGATGTATTTTGCGCCGATAGACTTGCCCAATGCAACAGCTTCGTTACAATTTAAATTTCCTGCAACTTTACGTTCCGGTTTGTTGCCGTTAATGGGCAGTATCGCCACGTCGATATTAAAAGGGTTCAATATCCCGATCATTTCTTCGAACCACAAGGTGTCTCCACTGTGATATATGGCATATTTACCAAATTGAATGACAAAACCCATAAACTTGCAATTGCCATTTTCATCTCTGGCCACTTCATTATGTTTTGCGGGAATACCATTAAAAGTAAAGCCGTCAATGGAAATCGATTTACCATCGTTCATACCTATCGGGAATGCGCTGTCGCATTTTACCCTGTCGGCAACGAAACTGCGATTTGCCTCTGGAATGATAAATTTGATGTCGGGGTTATTCTTTAGAATCGGAACCAAGGTTTCAGCATCTAAATGATCGGTATGGTTGTGGCTTGAGGTGACTACGGAAATATTCCGCAACAGTTCAGGTCGTACCACCAATTCACTCATGCGAATATGTGGTTTTTCAGTTTCCGCATATTTTTTGGTCAGTGAATCAGAGAGGTAGGGGTCGATTAGCACCCGTTTACCCTTCCATTGCAGAAGGTAACCGCTTTGGCCCAGCCACCAAAGTCGAAAGCCTTCTTTTTGATGAAGAAACGAATCCATTTCTTCAATAAGGGCTTCATCCTTTTTCATTGCGGGAATCAAATTTTTCATAACGACTCCCTTACTTTTTTGGCCCCTGCGACCATATTAATAAGTTTTTGTCGTGAAGCCCAACGGGCCGTTTGACTAAGCCCGCAGTCGGGGGCTACGGAAAGCTTTTCCGCTGGCACATATTTCAGACAGCGGTTAATACGTTCGACCACATCGGCTACCGTTTCGATATAATAGTTTTTAACATCAATGATTCCGACGGCAACGTTCATTTTTTCGGCAAAAGGGGCCAAGAGTTCGATTTCCGCAAATTCGCGATTTGCCATTTCAACATGAATCTCATCTACATCCATATCTAAAAAATCGGGAAGCATTGGCTTTATACTGCGATATCCCACCGGTCTTCCCTTAAAGTTTCCGAAGCAAAGGTGCGTGCTGAGGTTGCATTTTCCCTTAATGGATTTTACGGTACGATTAAAAATATCGACAAAGCGTTTGGTGTCGGCCTTATAGGCATAACAGCTCATTGAAGGTTCATCAACGGTAATTTCGGTACAACCAGCTGCCACCAAGGCCTCAAGTTCATGGCTAATGATGGGCAGTAAAGCTTCGGTAATCTCATAACGATCTTTGTAGTTGTCGTTGGGCAATAACCTGCCTGATAATGTATACGGTCCGGGAATGCTAGCCTTGAGTACAGGACCGACCGGAGCCAACTTTTTAAGACGTTCGAATTCCTTTACGGCACCAAGGCCATTGGGAGCGGTCAAATCACCGACAATATTGTTTTTCCCCCGCTGATCGTGTGCGGCAGGGCCAAACTTTCTGGTATCTGAAGCATTATTTTCAATGCCGTTGATAAACCCGTAAAAGGATAAATTAAAATCTAGGCGTGTCTGTTCGCCATCAGTGATAACATCAAGGCCCGCGGTCGTTTGATCGTGTATAGCGGCAATAACGGCATCTTCGATGGCTTCCTCAATATCGGCGGCCCCGAATTTATCGAGATTTTGTGATGCGAATTCAAGCCATCCTGGAAAAGGATAGCTCCCTATGACGGTTGTTCTGATCGGAATTTTGCTCATAAATTAGTTTTAAGTGCATTCCACCCATGCGAGAATTTAGGTTATCCAAAATTTTCTGGATATTACCTATAGGCTAATGTAACCAAAACAACTTGTATGTACAAGTTATAATTCATACATTTCAATTCCTAATTTGGGTACCAATGTCTAACTTAGTGGCCGTGAAATCAGGAAAAATTAAAAACAGAAAATACCATACGATTCAAGACTATATCAGAAAACGTATACAAACGGGAAAGTATCCTGTCGGTAGCTACCTGCCTTCGGAAAATGAAATTTGCGGTCAATTTAGTACTACCAGGACCACGGTTAGAAAAGCTTTGGACGAATTGTTGAAGGAAGGGTTTATTGAGAAGGAACAGGGCAAGGGAAGCAAAGTTTTGGAACGACGAAAATCTTTGGGGCTTCTGACGGTCAAAGGTTTTTCGGGAGCTACTGACCATGAGGTAAAGACTGTTGTTACTGATGGACCAAAAGTCACCGATTGGGATCCAATTATCGCATTTGCACTAACGGAAGAAGAAAAAAAATCAAACTGTGTCTATTTTCAAAGAGTTCGGTATATCAATGATCGACCGGTAGTTTTGGAAAATAATTGGTATGCTAACAATGAATTGCCGCTAATCGATTCGGATGCTTTTATAGCGGGTTCCTTTTTCAAAACACTCAGCCAAAAGCATTTGATAGAGGTTATGGGTGCGGAGCAAGAATTGAAATCGATTCCGGCAAGTAAAGAGGTAGCCAAAAACCTCGAAATACAGGAGGGAAGTCCAATTTTGCATATATCGGTACGTTTTCGAACGAGCAAACCGGGTCTAAATCTTTACGGAGACCTGTATTGCAATACCACGGACTATCCTATTCGGAACAGCTATTTCCTATGACCCCCTGATGGCTTAAAAAAAGAATACAGCTTCTTCGGATTCTCATAAAACAACTTTTGATAGTATTCTTCCAATTCTTTTGATTTTAGAAAATCGGGAATCGTTTTAATCAAATAATTCAATCCCGGGTTGCCTCCATAGCTTTTCCAGTAGGCGTTTTTGGCCATGTCCATACCCAAAACGATTTGGTCCGGGTAATCGGGCAGCAGTTGCTCCAACAATTGCAACGAATAATTAGGCCCGTCTTTTTTCCAACGAAATATACTGTCATATTCTATACGAACACCTTCGTCCAATACATCGCGATTGTAATCAACATCTTTTGCCCTATCAACATGGGATAGCACTACATGTTCGAGTTTTGCGCCCAGCTTTTTAAAAAGGCGGGCTTGTTCGAGTGCCTGTTTGCCAAAATTCGTGTGGGTCAAAATGGGGGCACCTGTTTCTAGATGCGCATTGACCACAGCCCTGAAGATCAATTCTTGATGTTGGGTAAAAGGACCATCCCCCGTGGCCAATTTAATAAGTCCTGCTTTATGTCGGGTTCTTTTTACAAAGGTGCCCGAATAATCAAATTCATCTATTCCTTCTTCGATATCGGCAATAAACAAACGTGTCAATTCGTCTTCGGAGCTACTATATCGCCAATGGTTTTCCGGATAATAAATCTCCAAATGAATACCTGTTGGCACGATAATGTTCACACCACTACGTTGGCTTACCTCTGTGGATTTCAAAACGTTTCTGCCGCTATTGGCAGGCATGGTATCGACAACTGTTCTACCTCCGGCATTATAGAAATTCGTGAGTTCTTCGGAAATCTTATTTACATCGTTCAATAAAAACTCGGGGTGTTTGGCCGTTACATAGCTTTCATCAATGATGATATGCTCGTGTGAATAGGTAAGGCCCATTTCGGAGGTTGGTTTGTCGCCTAAAACGGTTCTAAAAAATTCTTGGGACATAGTTTTTAATTGTTTGTCCATCCGTTGCGGGAAATATCCGCAAGCTTATTGGGCAATTCTAAAATGACACCCAGACGAATAAGGGAATCCTGTAATTTTTTAATGTTGATATTTTTTGCGTCCATATCCGTATCCAACGATAGTACCGCAGCCACCCCGGCCGCTTGGCCCATGCTCATCGTCTGTGCCATGGAGCGGCAAGAGGCATGGGCATCATGGGTAGCCGAAAAACAACGCCCCACGACCCAGGTGTTCGTACTTTCTTTGGGAATAATGGTACCATAAGGAACCCCATAGACACCTCCATTCGGAACATATTCCCAAAAAGTTTCTGAATCGCCAGTGGCCCCTTTTCTATGGTCTTCTATGGGTGCTCCACAGAGAAATATTTGATTGTCAAAAGTCTTGGCAGACATACAATCTTCTCTGCTCAATCGATATTCCCCGAATACTCTACGGGTTTCGCGAACCCCAATTTGATGTGAGAGCCCAATGATTTTTGCATTTTGGTAGCCTGGTACTTCCGCTCGAAAGAAATTTTCAAATATAAAGGCTTGTCGGCGCCCTTCGATTTCTGCCTTTGTAATATCCTCAACATCCAAGGGGTCGAGATCTACGACTTTTACAGCGACCGTAGAGATGCATTTTGGTTGGCACATTTCGTGGGCCGAACCTTCTTTTCTTGGCAATGGATGCGAACCTTTTTCGTAGGCTTGGGTCATTTTTTCTTTTAACATTTTTTTTCCTCCGGCCGCATCGTATTCCTTATGTTCAACGTTCGACATTCGAAAGGTTGTAGTCATACTCTGGACTGCATCTTTTTCACCGGCCTTTTCATAGGGGATATCCGCCCAATGGCAATAATCGGCATCACCGGATGCATCGATGATGCGTTTTGCCACAATCGAGAAAAACCCCACGCCTTTATTGAAAAATATACAATTGGAAGTTTCGCCGACACTTTCCACACCGACCAACGTTGAATGATAAAACAGCTCGACGCCACTTTGAAGCAATAATTTGTCCCAGACCTGTTTCAACTTTTCAGGGTTGTAATTCACCCCGGTTCCTGCCCCATAAGTGTTCGGCCGAAGAAAAATATCCCCAGATTTATTGAGCTCATTGACTATTCGATCCGGAATTCCCCCGACTATTTTCTTAGGGCTTTCTGAAGGCGTAAAAAACCCATAAAAAGTGTCCAACATCTGCGTTGAGGTGCCGCCGGGAAATCCGTAGCGTTCTACAAGCGTTACTTTGTGTTTTCCTTGGGATGCGGCAATCGCTGCCGTGGAACCCGCACTGCCACTACCTATGATCAGGATATCGGTCTGGTACGTTTTTGCTATGGCAGAACTAAAGGTCATCAATGTTTATTTTCGGACCAACATTTTCATAGAGCTTTGCCATTAAATGTGCATGTTCGTCGTAGGCCGATTCAAACAAATCAACGGCACGTTGTTCCCCAACAATTTTGCCGCTGCTCAAGACTTTCGGTGATTTTCCATTCTTATGGAGAATATTGGCCACTTCCGCTTTTATGGAATTAATAATTAAAACCCCGCCCAAGGTCGAACCCGGGGCCACAGGAGAATCGAGTCCGTCGATATAAAGCATGGCATCGCCCAAGGGGGCTCCGGTATCCAAAACATAGTCGGCAAAATCAATGAGCTTTTTACCGTCGGCTTTTTTAGAGGTGCTTCCTTCCAGGTGTAAACTACTGACAAGTGCCACTACTTTCACATTACGTTTTTGAAATTCCTCGGCCATTTCGATAGGCACTACGTTACAGCCACTAGAGGAGATAATAAGCGCCGTGTCTTGCGGACTCGTATCAAAATTTCTAAGGATACGATTGGCAAGTCCGGGTACGTTTTCCAAGAACATTGCCTGCCGTTGTCCGTTGGCGCCAACCACCAAATTATGAAAAGAAAGCGATAGTTCTACAATCGGGTTAAAACCGGGAAACGATCCGTAACGTGGCCACATTTCTTCGACCATCATACGGCTGTGACCCGACCCGAAAAGGTGTACCATACGACCGCTTAGGATTGATTTGGCGAATAGTTTCGCAACTTCCTGAATAGTTGCCTCCTGTTTTTCTATGGTAGAAATAATATCCTTTCCCTTTGATAAATACTGCTGCGTTAAGCTCATTTTAGTGTGACTTGTTTTTGGCGAAGAATGCCGCGCCGATGGCCCCGGCGTATCCTCCTAGTTTTGCTTTTTTAATTTTTATTTGATAACCTCCTGGGCACCATTCGTAATCGGACATGAATTCTTTCAAGGGATCCATAAGAGAATTGCCTGCCCCGGCTGTAATACCTCCTCCCAAAATAATCAGTTCGGGAGAAAGAATATTTGTCAGTGAAGCCAAGGCCACCGCTAATTTTTGAACAGATTCCAGCCACCAAGTTTTGGCTTCTGGATTTTGGTTTTCGTAGGCATCGACCAATTCGCGAACGCTTTTGAACCGTCCGCCCGTTCGCTCGGAAACCGAAAAATTTCCTATGGCATGTTCCAAACTGCCCGGCATATTGGTCATGGTCTGGGAGCCTCGAAAATCAACGGTCATATGGCCAACATGCCCTGCTCGTTGCAGGGTACCCTGATATAATTTTCCGTCGATAATAATTCCACCGCCCACGCCCGTACCTAGGGTGAGCATCAACAGGTTTTGAACACCCTCGGCACTATAAAAGGACTCATATTCCGCCAAACAGGCCGAATGCCCGTCATTAATAACTCGAATATCTCTTTGGAGCGCCTCCGACCAATTAAAGTTTTCGATGCCCTGTAGCCTTTTGGGCATATGCAAGGTCATTTTGTTTTCTGCATCTACAAGACCGGGTGCCGAAATACCGCATTTTAAAGCTTCAGGGTTTGATTTGGCGTATTGTTCCGACTTCGCTTCAATTAGCGCAATCATTTTTTTCTTCCAAAGCTCTTTTCCCTTGGAAGTGTCTTCCGTTAACACTTCATTGCGTTCCAAGACCGTTCCCTTATCATCTAGAATGACCGTCTTTATTTTTGTGCCCCCGATGTCAATCCCCAAATAATGCTTTTTCATTTTGCGATTATTGATATTGCCCTTCGCTCAACGTCCATCCGCCGTCCACTGCTAAAACTTGGCCTGTGATGAATTTGGAATCGGGGTGCAAAAACATGAGCACGGCACTATTGATATCTTCCGATGCCCCGGGGCGACCCCCATCCAAAGGTTGTTTGGTCTTTAAAAAGGAAAGGATTTCTTCATCTTCGGCGGCCCGCTTGGCCATCGGCGTAATAAACAAACTTGGCGCGATTACATTTATACGGATGTTGTGCTCAGCATAATAGGAGGCAATGGATTTTGAAAAACCGATTATGGCAGATTTGGCCGCCGCATAGGCATGGGTCACAAAATATTTTGGTGAAGGGGAATAGCCCAATACGGATCCCATATTTAAAATGACCCCTTCTTTATTTTGTTTCAAAAAATAATTGATGATCGCTTGGTTCGAAAGCATCATGGAAGTAAGGTTGAGTTCCATGGTCTTGTTCCAGCCATCCAATGTCATTTTATCCAATGCGCCGTCGCCCCATTTTCGACCGCTTCCTCCCGCTACGTGAAACAATCCTGTGATAGTGCCAAATTTATTATGCGCCATTTGAATGGCCTTCTTGGCAGTTTCCGGGTCGGTGGCGTCTCCACTCAGGGAAATACTATTAGAACCCAGAATTTCCTCGGATTTTTTACAGCTTTCGAGATTTCTTCCCACCACGAGTACATTGGCACCTTGTTTTTTAAGAGCGATGGCTGCAGCGAGCCCCATTCCGGTGGTTCCGCCCATGATGATATACGAAGTGTTTTTAAAATCCATAGTCTTTAAGTTCGCAAGGAAGGTCTCCTTGGACGTACGAAGTGCAGAAATTGCATTTTCCGCAAATGTCCATTGTAATTCTTTTATTCTGCCTTTGTTATCTTTTGGGAAACTTCCCCAGATTTTTTATGCTTTAGGATGAGCGTACTATCCCCGTTGGGTAAAATTTCCTTTTTGATTAAATAATGATCCTCATCATAGGAATCCCATTGTTTTTGGTTGTCTTGGGGGTCATCACCCCGCCAATCTTCTAAAATAACGGGCTCCCAGGTTTTGGTTTCTGCAGATTTAAAAGCTGCATCCAAGATGGCATTGACCACATATCCATCATAAAAAGTTTCCAAGGGGTCTCGATTTTCCTCAATGGCGCTGAACATATCGGTAAACATATGAGGGTAGCCAAGTTCATGGGCTTCATCGCCAACAGGAAACAACCAGCCTGTGCTCGATTCCGCCTTTTCGGCTACATAGCCATCACTGCCTTTTCCCGTAGTGAACATTTCAAAACCGGTACGCAAAAAACTATTGACCCAGATGGTGCCTTCGGTACCCATAACCTCGTCGCGGAGGTCCATTCCCCCTCTGAATGTCCAGCTTACCTCGAACTGGCCAATGGCTCCATTGGCGTACTTTACAAGGCCAATGGCATGGTCTTCGGCATCAATTGGGTGTACTTGCGTATCTGCCCAACACATTACTTCGATGGGTTTTATATGCTTCCCGATAAAATTGCGACTGATTTCCACGCAGTGACAGCCCAAATCGATAATCGCTCCACCACCTGATTTTTCTTTGTCCCAAAACCAATCGCTATGCGGGCCAGGGTGCGTTTCGCGCGACTTTGCCCAGAGTACGCGACCGATATCGCCGCGTTTTACATTCTCCATCGATTTTAAAAATTTGGGCGTATAGCAGAGGTCTTCCAAATACCCTCCAAAGATTCCGGCCTGCTCTACCGCATCAAGCATGCGCTTTGCCTCGTCCGCTGTTCTTCCTAGGGGTTTTGTGCATATTACATGTTTTTTAGCCTTTGCACAGGCAAGTACAGCTGCTTCATGCAAATGATTGGGAAGTGAAATCAGGACTACTTCTACATCGGGGTGAGCAATGGCTTCTTCCATGGATGTGCTGTAATGGGGCAATCCGTAATCTGAGGCAAAGCGTTTGGCATTTTCCTTATTTCTTGAATAGACCATGACAACATGGTCTTTACGTCTTTGGGCGTGCAGCGATTCGGCGTAAAAGCGAGCGATAAAACCCGAGCCTAGCATGGCAATCTTCATACTCTATTATTTAATCTGTTTAAGAAAAAACTTGTTCTAGAGAAACTTTAATGTGATAAAGGTAGGAAATTCAACTTGTACGTACAAGTTGAATATGAAATCGCTTTTGATGTTAAAATCACTTCGTTCTAAGTCACTTCACCTTAGAGTCTTCATTAGTTCTGGGCACAAGCTCATCACCTCACTGGCCATTGCTCCTAAAGCCGTAATATTCGATAGAACAATAACACTATTTTTTTCTTCGGTATCCATTATCATTGAAGAGGTATACCCGCCAGTTCCGCCATTATGCCAATACCATTTGGCGCCCGATTCGGTCTTTATTACGCCCCAAGCTAAGCCGGTTGCAAAGTCATCGGTTGCCCTATGATGTGGAGTTCTAGTCAGTGCAAGGTCTTTATTGTTATCCTCAAAATGGGCAAGGGCAAACTTGGATAAATCCTCGGAGGTCGATAAAATTCCGCCAGCGCCCATTAACACCCCCATATCCCAGTTCGGTACCTCTTTACCATTTTCATTAAGTCCCATAACCAATTTATCCCTTATTTTGGATCGAATTGTAGTGGAACTAAGCATGCTATATTTTTCGAAAATTTTAGTCTGAATCAAGTCTTCATAGCTAGAATTATCGATTTTACCGAGAACAAAACCAAGCAATCCTGCTCCCAAATTTGAGTATTCGGATTTCTCTCCAGGATTTTGCAACATGACCAGCTTTTCGGTGAGATATCGTTTTAACTCTTGCTCTCCGAAATTTTTATAAGGGTTCTCTAAACTTAGGGAAGGAGAACTTAAACTTTCAGGTACCCGTGGAAGCCCTGAAGTATGCGTTGCAAGCTGTTTCAATGAGATTTTGATGTTATCCTTAATTTTAAAACCAATAAAATCGTTGATATTATCGTCAAGGCCAATTTTCCCGTTCACTACAAAGTTAGCCAAAAGGGTCGCGGTAAATACTTTTGTTATCGAGCCAATTTCGAATACTTTTTTATGATTTTCGATGGTCAGAATAGAATCGTTTTCCCGCTTTACCCCAAAATATTTGGCTTCCCCATCACTAACAATTGCTATTGCTATTTGCGTTTGATTCGGAAACATTTTAACCTTTTCGAATATCAGGTCCGATTGTTCCTTGGTCAAACCTTTCTTTTGTTCATCTTGGGCATTGATGGCTTCCCTTGTTTGACCTTTTCCTTTACAGGCTATTAAAAGAAGGGCAAGTATAAAAAGGTAGTTTTTCATTAGAAATTTTGATGTTCTTAGAAAGAATAAAACTGGAACAGCGCTACTCTAGGCAAATTTGGTAACCCCTTAATTTCGTGTTACTGTATACGTGATTATCACCTAAAAATACGGATAAAAAAGAATGAAAAAGAAATAGCCTTATTTTCTTTGTTAAAAGGTTGGCCCATTGGTTCCATCTTTGCATCATAGTATGAAATTTGCTAAAACATTGGATACGTCTTTTTGCTGATAATCAGTATTAAAAAAACCAAAGAGTATTTTTAATATACCCTTTGGTTTTTAAATAGAGGTCATGCCATGCCTTTCTTTGGCAATGCGTATACGATATTATTCTATAGTCCAAACATCATTTACCCTGTCCAATATGGCATTGCTTTGCTGTCCCCCAATGATCCATATTTTTGAATTAAAAACGACAGAAGTATGACTTTGTCTGGTTGAGAAAGGAGCAGAAGAAGTTGCTCTAGACCAAATATTGCCATCAGGACTTGACCAGATATCATTTTCGGTGGCTGTTGCCGACTTCCCACCGATTACCCAAATTTTATTATCATACACTACAGTGGTATGCTCTTGTCGTTTAGAAAAAGCGGCTGATGGCGAAGCCGTTGACCAGTAGACTCCATCTGAAGAGAACCACACATCGTTCATCAAACCATTACTTCCCGTCCCTGATTTTCTGCCTCCAATGACCCAAAGTTTATCATCATGTACGACTGTTGTGTGACCTGCTCTGGGCTCAAACGATGCACCTGCTGTAGCTTCGACCCAAGAAATTCCGTCTGTAGTATACCATACATCGTTGAGTTCTCCCCCAACAGCCGAATTTCCATGACCACCAATAACCCATATCTTATTATCATATACTGCCGCGGTATGATTGACACGTTTTGAAAACGGAGGGTCTGTTGCTCGGATCCAATTTATCCCATCATCACTATACCAAATATCGTTACTGTTTTCACCGCCAATGTACCCGCCAATAACCCACATTTTATTATCAAATACTACCGTGGCATGCCCTGACCGCCCGTAAAAAGGCGTCGATGTTGTAGCGGCCGACCAGCTAGCACCATTACTGCTATACCATACATCAGTTTCGTAATAGTGGCCTTCATACCCCGAAACTACCCAGAGCTTATTATCGAAAGCAATGGAGGTATGATTGGCTCTTTTTGAAAAAGCAGCATCGGAAGTTACCGAATTATAATGCAACGATCTAGTCGTGAAAGACCCAAGTTCGCTAATTTTTATGTTTCCTTGGCTATCCCTTGCCAACACCCACCAATTGTATTCGAGATTTGGCGATAATGCGGTTTGGATTCTATATTGGTTTTTGATTACTTCGCTTGCCACGGGAACTCTTGGATGTTTCTCTGTACCCAGATAAATTTCATAGGTTATTTCGCAAAAACCACAATCAAAGGCTTTTTCCCATTGTAAGGTTGGCGAAAGTGAAACTTCCAAAGAACCTTTGGAGACATCAACAAGTTTAAAGGGTGTCGATTCACTATCTTTTATAAAGGGATAATCACTGTATTTGTCGCAAGAAACTAGTATAAAAGCCAGTGTAATTAGAGTAAATTTTAATTTTTTCATGATATAGATTTTAGAGTTCATATCTCCTTTATACGATCTAATTTCAAAGGTTAACGCCATTACAGAAAGAATCTATAACATTTTAGTCAGAGGCTTTCGTCGTCCGTTCAATTATTAAAGATTAGGAAATAGGTGAAGAAACCCTAAGTAGCTTCACATGTAAACAGGAGAGCGGGTTGCTTATGAAGACAATGGTGATGGTTTATACTTAAACCTCAAACTTGGGCTTTCACCAACAAATGGAAGTCTGCCGTTTTCGGATTTTCCCGAAGTGAAATAAACAAATAGTAGTGCCATATTTAAACTTTTTAAAATAGTGGAATCTACAATAGCTTTAATCAGTGAAGGTTCTTGGTGAGCACAAAATCTCCACGAAGCATTTCTATTACATTGATTAGAGAGCGTATATTGTGATAATTAACTTTCCAGATTTGTGCTTTCACATCGTATTTCGCTTCAGGGTTCGAATCTAAACCCTCTCCGTACCAACCTTTATATTGATGATCAATCATATAGGTATTTATATAGTCCCATTGTTTTTTAAAAAGTTCAGCGTAATGTTTTTCTTTAGGGAATAGCTTTGACATTAGTAGGAGAGAATTCAAGCCCTCAGCCTCTGTCCACCATATTTTTGCCTTGTTTTCTATCGTACAAACATCAGGTTCATGATAGTATCCGCCATCGTAAAAACCTCCTTTTTCAGTATCCCAACCATTGGTCAAAGCGTGATCGACCATTTTTTTCGCTTTGCTAAGGGTTACGCTGTCATTTTTAAGTCCCAGCGCATGGGACGCTTCCAGCATAAGAAAAGCGGTTTCCACGTCATGACCAAATGAGACGTGGTCTAGCCCGAAATTTTGTTTTCTATAGGTTTCAGATGAATCTTTTAGCGAAACAGGACTCCAATCTCGTTCAAGATGAAGCGTGAGATATCCTTTTTCCGTGGTGATGGTATCACGTATTAATAGTAATAATTCCTCCAGACGTTCTTTGACCAGCTTGTCAGGCCAAACTTGATAGAGGGCTGTTAAACACTCTAAAAGATGAATTGATGAGTTTTGGTCTTTCCAGTCTTTTCGAATAAAATTAGCGTAATCGTTATCATTTTCAGAAACATCCAGTAATAATGATCCATCTTGATTCAAAACATCAAAATATCCTTTATGAGTCTTGTCATGGGCATGTTCTTCCAACCAATAGAAGGTTTTTTTTGCAAGATCAAGGGCCGATTGGTCTTTAGAAATGGAATAATAAGTAGCAAGGCCGTAGATGGCGAAGGCGTTGCCATAGGTACTTTTGCCAGTTGAAAGAACCTTTAGCGTACCGGTGTCGATACCCAAAAGAGTATTAAAGCCACCATTGATGGTATCCCACATATGGTTTTTTAAAAATTCGTATCCGTGCGCTGCAATTTTTTGATAGTGTGCATCCTTATAATAGTTGGTCAATATAGAAGTCGTCCAGATATGGCGCGCTTGGCTAACGAGCATTTTGTTCTGTTTTCCTTCTTTTTCCCATTTATAATTGAAATCAGACCAAAATCCACCGTTAATACTATCAATGGTTTTTGGATACCAGACCTTTACCAGGGCATTGAGCTCTTCTTCAAGTTGAGGTAAAACCTTAGTAGCAATTTCATCCTGCTTATTTTGTTTCGATTGGCAGGAAGGCAAAACGATTAAGAAAAGCAGGAACAAAAGCCAAGGGCTTTTTAAATATATTTTCATATGATTGTTCGTTAGACGGGGGAGACAATCATAAAGCTAAGAATAAATGGGATATATTTTTCGTCTTCTATCGGAATAGTATTAAGACGGCTCCCACTGCGGTCAAGACCAAAATCATTTTTCTGTAAAAGTCTTCTTTGATGATTTTTACCAAGCGAACCCCTAGAAAAACCCCAATTAGAATACCCGGAAGCAGTTTTAGGTCAATCAATAGTGTTTCTGGCGTAATGGTTTTCCATACCCATATGTGAAAAGGTAGCTTAAAGATATTAATGATCAAAAAGAGCCAAGCGGCAGTGCCGATAAACTCGTTTTTCGGTACGCGCATTGCCAAAAAATAAATATTGCTAAAAGCTCCGGCCAAATTTCCGATCATCGTCGTAATTCCTGCAATTATGCCAACAACTCCGGCAAAGGCCCAATGGGTGGGCACTGATTTTGATTTTCGCCTGTCCCACCAGTACATCATCACAACACTGATGACTATGATGACGGCCATACTTATTTTAAAGGTACTTTCATCGAGATCGTTTCCAATGAGTACACCTATAACGATACCTGCGAGAATCCAAGGTAAAAAGCGAATAATATAATGCCACTGGGCATGCCTATTATAATAAATAACGGCAAAAATGTCTGCAGCTACCAGTAGGGGTACTACAAGCCCTGTAGATTCTTTCGCACCAAAGGCCAACGCCATCAAGGTAACGTTGATAATAGCTATCCCTTTAATGCCTGCTTTTGAAAGTCCGATAACCATTGCTGCGGCTATCGCCATGCCCCATGACATGATCGAGATGTTAGATAAAGTTGATAATATCAAAATTGATGTTTAGTAATCAAAGGGCAAATGTATCTTAAAATATTTTATCTTTATCGATCAACCAAAAAGCATTTTATGGAGTTAAGTACGCTTGATTATAGTTTTATTATCGTTTTCTTTTCACTTGTTCTAGGAATAGGTGTTTATGTTTCCAAAAAATCGGGAAAAAACTCTTCCGAATTTTTTCTATCCGGTAGAACAATGCCTTGGTGGCTTTTAGGGCTTTCTATGGTGGCGACCACCTTTTCTACCGACACCCCAAATTTAGTTACTGATATCGTGCGTACAAATGGTGTTTCTGGCAACTGGGTGTGGTGGGCCTTTTTGATTACAGGATTATTAACGGTTTTTGTATATGCCAAGTTATGGCGTAAATCGAATGTAAATACAGATTTGGAGTTTTATGAAATGCGATATGGCGGGAAGCCTGCGGAGTTTTTAAGAAAATTCAGAGCGGTATATTTAGGGGTTATCTTCAACGTTATTACCATGTCGGCGGTTACTTTGGCCGCGATAAAAATAGGAGGTATTATGCTGGGGCTTGAACCTTGGCAAACGGTGATCAGCGCTGGGTTGATTACAGTTACATTTAGCGCTTTGGGTGGATTTAAAGGAGTGGTTTATACCGATTTCCTGTTGTTCTTTGTTGCCATGGGCGGTGCTATCGGGGCTGCCTATTATTTGGTCAACATTCCAGAAGTTGGAGGTATACAGGCGTTGATGGAGAATGAGAATGTAACTAGTAAACTTGATATTCTTCCTGATTTCAGTAATAAAAAAGCTTTGATAACCTTGTTCATTATTCCCTTAGCCGTTCAATGGTGGAGTTCTTGGTACCCAGGTGCTGAGCCAGGCGGTGGCGGTTATATTGCCCAAAGGATGCTTGCTGCGAAGGATGAAAACCACGCCATTGGTGCCACCTTCTTTTTCAATATTATGCATTATGCTTTGCGACCTTGGCCATGGATTTTGGTAGCGTTGGCCTCTTTGGTAGTGTATCCCGATATCGCAAGTATACACGAGGCATTTCCCAATGTGGCGGAAAGTAAATTGGGACATGATTTGGCTTATTCGGCGATGTTGACCAAGCTGCCCAGCGGACTTCTAGGATTGGTGTTGGCCTCTTTGATTGCGGCCTACATGAGTACTATTTCTACCCAATTGAACTGGGGGTCTTCCTATATCGTATTTGATTTTTACAAACAGCAGGTTAAACCGACTGCCACCGAGAAAGAATTGGTTGCTGTGGGTAGAATTTCCACCGTTGTATTGATGGTTTTAAGTGCTGGTTTGGCGTTGGCTTTACAGAATGCGCTGCAATTATTCGATGTTTTATTGGCTTTTGGTGCAGGTACCGGATTGATTTTTATTCTTCGATGGTTTTGGTGGCGCATCAACGCCTGGAGTGAAATCACGGCTATGTTTGCATCTGGTATTATATCTATTATTTTTAAGTTAACTCCCCTCGGGCCATATTTATTTGCTGCTGAAACAGGTGTATTCCCCGATTGGGCAGAATATCTCTTTATTGTATTGATTACTACGGCCATTTGGATGGCTGCTACGTTTATGACCCAACCCGAATCGAAAGGTGTACTTCGAGGTTTCTACAAAAAAATACAACCAGGCGGTCCGGGTTGGTCTAAGGTGGTCAAGGAAGCGGCAGCGGATAATGTCGAAATCATTAATACTAAGGAAAAATGGAGCGTGCCCTCCGGTATTACGGCGATGCTCCTTGGTTGTGTGCTTATTTATTCCATCATGTTTGCCACTGGATATTGGATCTATGGCCGTACGACTCAAGCCATGGTCTTGACGGTAGTCGCCGTTATTTCAGGCGTTCTCTTGATAAAGGCATGGAACCGAATGAAAGATCATATTCTGTAGTCAGGTTCAGTCATATGAAGGATCGCATATTAGCTGTAGACATTTTTAGGGGCATGACCATTGTTTTGATGATTCTGGTGAATACACCAGGTACTTGGTCAAGTGTTTATGCCCCATTCTTGCACGCCCCTTGGCACGGATACACGCCTACCGATCTTGTATTTCCTTTCTTTTTGTTTATCGTAGGTACTTCGATAGCCTTTGCGTACAGAAACAAGGCTGTTAATGCCGGCACCTATAAGAAAATTGTCATTCGTAGCTTGAAATTGATCGGTCTAGGGCTTTTTCTAGGGGCATTTACTATTTATTTTCCCTTTGTAAAAGATTTTTCTGATATTCGTTTTCCTGGGGTATTACAGCGTATCGGGGTGGTTTTTTTCTTTGCCGCTGTTCTTTTTCTCAATTTTAACTGGAAAGCTTTAATAGGTATTTCAGTTTTTCTTTTGATAGGATATTGGTTGTTAATGGGGTATATACCCGTAAATGGCATGGAGTCGACTTTTGAACGGGCACCAAACAACTTGGCAAATTATTTGGACGTACAGGTATTCGGTACGCATAGTTATAAAGACGATTATGACCCAGAAGGTTTGTTAAGTACAGTTCCCGCAATTGTGAGTTCGTTATTAGGTATTTTTACGGGATTGATATTGATGTCAAAACAACCTAAAAAAGCCACCATTTTAATGGGTATTGGAGGCTCGATGTTGATTGTTGGACATTTATGGGACTTAATCTTTCCTATAAATAAAGCACTCTGGACAAGCAGTTTTGTTCTTGTGACAGCCGGATGGGCCAATTTGGGTTTGGCGCTCATTTATTACCTTACGGATGTTAGGGGTATGAGTTTTGGAAGTATTTTTCGTTATGCAGGGGCCAACGCTATTATACTTTACTTTTTGTCAAGCTTTATAGGAAAAGTTTTGGGTCAAATAAAAGTGAATGATGGCATATCGATGCACGGTTGGCTTTTCCAGACCATTTATGTACACGACCAGGTGTCAATGCAACTTTCTTCACTGTTATACGCCTTAACAGTGGTTGCCTTTTATTTGATACTGGCATATATACTTTACAAAAAGAAGATTTTCATCAAGGTTTGATATTAGACGATGTTCGATATATGCATACGCCTTTGATTTTTTAGTATTGGTAAAATTAAATCCAACTATGGAAGAAATACCAAAAAACGTTTTAGGTACCGAATTACAGTCTTGCTGTTTTGCCCCCCTCACTGGTTTTTATCGTGACGGGTTCTGCCAAATAAGCGATGAGGATGTAGGCACCCATATCGTTTGTGCTGTCATGACCGATGAATTTTTGAAATTCTCCAAGTCAAAAGGCAATGATCTTTCTACCCCGATACCCGAATGGCATTTTCCAGGACTAAAAGCAGGAGATAGATGGTGTTTGTGCGTTTTGCGCTGGCTAGAGGCCGAAGAAGCGGGCATGGCTCCAAATATTGTATTGGAAGCAACCCATGAAAAAGTCTTGGAATATACAGATTTCGAAGTGTTGCTAGAGTTTAAATTTTAATTTTCCTACTTCCCAGCAAGCACCACTGAGCTAGGCTGTCTTATGGCTTTTGCATTACAACAGACCGCCTGGGTAAAACTCAAAAATAAATTCATGGCATACCCTGATATATGAACTAGCAGAACAGGAGTTTAAAAGTAAAGATAGCGTAAATTCAAGAAGTAAGGAGAACATGAAAAAGGCCTTTAAATAGATTTAACGGGATACGCATATTCTATATCGGGCAAGAATAGGCGTACTCAAGAAAGCACCTTACTCAAGAAAACGCTATAAATTTCTCTTTTCCATCATTTTGGCGACATACTTACCGATAACATCAAATTCTAAATTCACTTCTGTACCTATGTTATACGAGTTAAACCTTGTGTGTTCGTAAGTATAGGGAATAATGGCCACGCTAAAGCTATTGTGTTTAGAATTAACCACTGTTAAGCTTACCCCATCTATGGTAATTGAGCCCTTTTCAATGGTTATGTTGTTTTGCGCGGCATTATATTCAAAGGTAAAGATATGACTGCCATCTTTTTTCTCACTAGCCGTACAGATGCCGGTTTGGTCCACATGACCCTGCACAATATGTCCGTCCAGACGTGAGCCCAGAACCATGGCCAGCTCCAGATTGACCTTGTCACCAACTTGAAGCTTGTGCAAATTGGTTTTTAGCAAAGTTTCCTCAATGGCGGTGACGGTGTAGGTATCTTTGCCGAGTGAAACTACAGTTAGACAAACTCCATTGTGGGCGACGCTCTGGTCGATTTGTAACTCATTGACCAGTTCTGATTTTATGGTGATGTGAAGGTTGCTCCCATCCTTTTCGAGTTTGTTGACAAGGCCCAAAGTTTCAATTATTCCCGTAAACATTTTCCGTTTAAATTAAGTAATTTTGTGCATTCGATTAAGACACAAAGGTACGGCTATTATGGAGGAAAATCAGAAAATAAAACTAGGGATATCTATCGGGGACCTTAACGGTATCGGGTGCGAAGTGGCATTAAAAACTTTCGAAGATACCCGGATGCTCGATTTTTGTACCCCTGTCTTTTTTGCATCCAACAAAACCATTTCTTTTCAAAAGAACGAATTGAAATTAGATATTAAATACAATGGGGTACATGAGGCGTCTAAAGCGTTAGAGGGCAAAATAAATGTGGTCAATGTTTGGAAAGAAGTGCCTAAAGTACGATTTGGCGAGGCAACAAAAGAAAGTGGTGACTACGCAATAAAATCACTAAGAGCCGCTGTTGAAGCCTTGAAAAAAGGAGATATCGACGTGCTCGTCACCGCACCAATAAATAAGAATAATATTCAAGCAGAAGACTTTAAATTTCCAGGGCATACCGATTATCTTGCTCAAGAACTTGGAGGGGAGAGTTTGATGTTCATGGTGACCGACGATCTTAAAGTGGGGTTGTTAACGGATCATGTTGCCGTAAAAGATGCGCCATCTGCCATAAATGCTATTTTGATCCGTACTAAAGTGCGAACAATCGAGAAATCTTTACAGGTAGATTTTGGCATTCGACGACCGAAGGTGGCTCTGTTGGGTATAAATCCACATAGCGGGGATAATGGAATTATCGGAAAAGAAGATGAAGAAGTCTTGAAACCTGTGATAAGAGAGATGTATGATTCTGGCCACTTGGTTTTTGGTCCGTATGCCGCTGACAGTTTCTTTGGCTCCGATGCCTACAAAAACTTTGACGCCGTACTTGCCGCATATCACGACCAAGGGCTCATACCTTTCAAAACCTTGTCTTTTGGAAAGGGAGTCAATTTTACTGCCGGACTTCCAAAGGTACGCACATCTCCAGACCATGGTACGGCCTATGAGATTGCTGGAAAAGGACAAGCCGACCATAGCTCTTTCAAGGAGGCCGTTTTTATGGCAATCCAAATTTTTAGAAATAGACAGGAATACATGGAATTGACTGAAAACACGCTGCAAAAACAGAAAATAAGACGATAATCGCAGAAGAAGTCGATTCGTAATGCACATTCTTATAACTAGTAGTTATATATTTTGTTTTTCAAATTGGGTTTTACCAAAAAAATATTATCTTTGCCCCCGCCTTTGAAAGGGCGTACTTAACAATATAGCAGTGTTACATGATGAAGCAAAAGGAGTTTAGTATTCCTTTCTCTGGATTGAAGCAAGGAAAACACGAGTTTAAGTATAGTATTGACAAAAAGTTCTTTGAATCTTTTGAGTATGATGAGTTTAATGGTGCCGATATTGACTTAGCGGTCATTTTGAATAAAACGGGTACTATGTTAGAACTCGATATGAGGGCTTCGGGATTGGTAAATGTCGATTGTGACCTTACCAGAGAACCCTTCGACCAAGAAATAGAGGCTAAGCTCGAACTTGTGGTTAAATTTGGTGACGAATTCAATGACGAGGACGATGAGCTTTTGATTATTCCGCATGGGGAACATCAAGTGAACATAGCTCAGTATGTCTATGAGATGTTGGTGTTGGCCGTTCCCCAAAAAAGAATACATCCAGGGGTAGTAGACGGCACGCTTAAATCGGAAGCACTTGAGAAATTGGCGGCCCTGCAACCAAAAGAGACCAAGGAAAATAAAGATGAGAATGATCCCAGATGGGATACACTGAAAAAATTATTAACGGATAAATAAGTTAAAATGGCGCATCCTAAAAGAAAAATTTCAAAAACCAGAAGGGATAAAAGAAGAACGCATTATAAAGCCGTAGCTTCTACTTTGGCAACGGATCCTACTACTGGTGAAATACATTTATTCCACCGTGCACATTGGCATGAAGGTAAATTGTACTATAAGGGCCAGGTTTTGATTGACAAAACTGAAGAAGCAGAAGCCTAGAAACAAGGGCATTGAAATAAGAACTCTCACTCTTTCAAGATTGGGAGTTTTTTTGTTGACCAAAAGTAAGATTATTTTTTTCGAGTCCCCGCATTGCCATGTAGTTCGATTATATGGTAATTCTTGGATATTCATAGGAATTCTAAAAAATCCGGATTTTAATCAGAAAGTCGTAAAAAATCACTAATTTTCACAACTTTTGATATGTTTTTGAAGGTTTTCTGATACAAAAACAACTTTAGCATGAACAAATTTTCAGCAGCTATAACGGCTGTGGGGGCATATGTGCCTAACTTTGTATTGACCAATAAGATGTTGGAAGATATGGTAGAGACCAACGATGAGTGGATCACTACCCGAACGGGGATTAAGGAAAGAAGAATTTTAAAGCCCGAAGAAGGCGAAGGAACTTCCTATTTGGCCATAAAGGCTACGGAAGACCTCCTTCAAAAAAAAGCGATTGACCCCAAGGAAATCGATTTGATATTGGTGGCTACGGCTACCCCAGATATGTTTGTGGCTTCAACAGCGGCTTTATTGGCCTCTAGTATTGGGGCAACAAACGCTTTTTCATATGATTTGCATGCGGCATGCTCCAGTTTTTTGTATGGCATGTCAACGGCTGCAGCTTATATAGAATCTGGCCGATATAAAAAAGTATTATTGGTAGGAGCAGATAAAATGTCATCGATTGTAGATTATACGGATCGAACTACTTGCATTATTTTTGGCGATGGCGCAGGAGCCGTTCTCTTTGAACCCAATACAGAAGGTTTGGGGCTTCAAGACGAGTATTTGCGGTCAGATGGTGTGGGAAGAAACTTTTTGAAAATGGATGCTGGAGGTTCGTTGTTGCCCGCCTCGGAGGAAACGGTCAAGAATAGACAACATTTTATCTATCAAGATGGCAAAACCGTATTCAAGTTTGCAGTAACCAATATGGCCGATGCAGCGGCAAAAATAATGGAGCGCAACGACTTGGAAGGGGATGATGTAGCGTGGTTGGTACCTCATCAAGCTAATAAAAGAATTATTGATGCAACTTCTAATCGAATGGGTCTTGATAGTTCAAAGGTGATGATGAATATTCAACGCTATGGTAATACCACATCGGCCACTTTGCCACTGCTCTTAAATGATTATGAAGGCCAATTAAAGAAAGGAGACAAGCTCGTTTTTGCCGCGTTTGGCGGAGGGTTTACCTGGGGTTCCATTTATTTGAAATGGGCCTATAATTAGCGCTATTAAGTTCTTCAAAACCAAATTATAAAATAAAACCAAATTTCATGGATATAAAAGAGATTCAGAGCCTGATTAAGTTTGTAGCGAAATCAGGTGCGACCGAAGTAAAGCTAGAAACAGACGATATTAAGATTACCATTCGTACAGGTGATGGCAATTTTAAAGGTGCGACTACTATGGTACAACAGATTCCGGTAGGGCAACCTATTGCGCCTATGTCTCATGCCCAGCCCGAGGCGCCTGCAGCACAGCCTGTGGAAAGTACATCGAAAGATACCGTAAAAGACGATTCCAAATACATTACAATTAAGTCACCCATAATAGGTACTTTTTATAGAAAACCGTCTCCCGACAAACCTGTGTTTGTCGAAGTTGGTAGCGAAATAGCCAAGGGTGATGTACTTTGTGTGATTGAGGCCATGAAGTTGTTCAACGATATCGAGTCTGAAGTGTCGGGCAAGATAGTCAAGGTACTGGTAGAAGATTCCTCTCCAGTTGAGTTTGATCAACCCTTGTTCTTGGTAGATCCGTCGTAAAAATAAATCCCAATCCGATAGCAATCGGAACAATATTCAAACTCCGGTTCAAATGTTTAGAATTTGGAGGCTGTAATTTGAAATTTCAAAACGGTTATGTTTAAAAAAATATTGATTGCAAACAGGGGTGAGATTGCACTGCGAATTATTCGAACCTGTAAAGAAATGGGCATAAAGACCGTTGCCGTATATTCAAAGGCCGATGAAGAAAGTTTGCATGTAAGATTTGCAGATGAAGCGGTGTGTATAGGTCCGGCTCCGAGTAGTGAATCTTATCTGAAAATACCTAACATCATAGCAGCCGCAGAGATAACCAATGCCGATGCGATACATCCCGGTTATGGATTTCTATCCGAGAATTCAAAATTCTCGAAAATTTGTGCAGAGCATGAGATAAAGTTTATTGGTGCTTCAGGTGAGCATATTGACCGTATGGGCGATAAGGCTTCTGCCAAAGAGACCATGAAAAAGGCGGGAGTACCAACGATTCCTGGTTCGGAAGGACTTTTAAAAGATGTGGAGGATGCCAAAAAGATAGCCAAGAAAATGGGGTATCCGGTGATGATAAAAGCGACCGCCGGTGGTGGTGGTAAAGGAATGCGGGCCGTTTGGGCCGAAGAGGAAATGCAAGATCTTTTTGAGAGCGCGGTTCAAGAGGCCACAGCTGCTTTTGGAAATGGAGGCATGTACATGGAAAAGTTGATTGAAGATCCGCGCCATATTGAAATTCAGATAGTAGGAGACCAATATGGGAAGGCCTGTCACCTTTCAGAGCGGGATTGTTCTATTCAACGGCGCCATCAAAAATTGACCGAAGAGACTCCTTCCCCTTTTATGACTGATAAATTGAGGGATGCGATGGGTAAGGCAGCTGTAAAAGCATCTGAATTTATAAAATATGAAGGAGCGGGTACGATAGAGTTTTTGGTAGATAAGCACCGGAAATTTTATTTTATGGAGATGAATACGCGTATTCAAGTAGAGCACCCTATAACGGAGCAGGTAATTGATTATGACTTGATCAGGGAACAGATATTAGTGGCCGGTGGTGTCCCTATTTCCGGAAAGAACTATATTCCGAAATTACACTCCATAGAGTGCAGGATCAATGCTGAAGACCCTTACAATGGGTTTAGACCATCTCCTGGTAAGATTACCACTTTACACATTCCTGGGGGGCATGGCGTACGTATGGATACCCATGTGTATAGCGGCTATATGATTCCACCTAATTACGATTCGATGATTGCCAAACTTATTACTACGGCGCAGACCCGTGAAGAGGCAATCAACAAAATGAAACGGGCGCTTGATGAATTCGTAATTGAAGGAGTGAAGACAACGATACCTTTTCATAGGCAGTTGATGGATCACCCCGATTATTTGGCGGGGAATTATACCACTTCGTTTATGGAAAGCTTTAAAATGGACCCCAAGCCGGAAGAGTAGATAAAACTCTAGTAGAAAGAGCCGATTTAAAGCTTGTTCCTGGTCAAAATGCTCGGTGTTTCACTTGGGCGTACAAACCCAATGGTCGGTTTTTACTGATTGTCTGACTTTGATGCGCTTTGATTTGTTCTGTTTACCGATGAAATGTGTTTGAAAACGATAAATGAATACGAGACTTGCTTGTTTCTTTGAAATAAAACAGACCCTACGGTTTAAAAGGCTAGGAAAGCTTACCAGTGCCGAAAACTAGTGTACTAGCCGAAGACATAGGTCTTTCAGTAGTTATTTTATTGGTATGCGTTTGAGCTATTGGGAATACAAGACATGGCTGTCAGATATTGATTATACAATTGTCGGTAGCGGTATTGTAGGGCTTAATTGCGCGCTGCAATTGAGGAAACGTTTTTCGAAAGCCAAAATTCTAATACTGGAAAGAGGAACCCTTCCCCAAGGGGCAAGTACTAAAAATGCCGGATTTGCATGTTTTGGGAGCATTTCCGAGATTTTGGCAGACTTTCGAGAACATTCTAGGGAAGAGGTCTATGCATTGGTTGAGAAGCGATGGAAGGGCCTCGAACTACTCCGTAAAAATTTGCCCGACAAGACCATGGCCTTTCAACGGTATGGTGGCCACGAGCTTTTTTTAAAAACCCAACATGAACTGTTTGTCCAATGTTCGGAAAGAATTTTGGAAGTAAATGAAATACTACATCCCATTTTTAATGAGGATGTTTTTAAGCTGCAGGGAAACTCTTTCGGGTTCAAGAAGATCAAGCAAAACTATATTACCAATAATTTTGAAGCGCAGCTCGATACGGGTAAGATGATGGACTCTCTGCTGCAATTGGTGCAAAGCCAAGGAATTTATATTTTGAATTCAGTGGCAGTTTTGGAATTTTCTGAGCATGGCGTCGCGGTGTCGGTCAAAACCGATCAATTTGAATTTAAAACAAAAAAGTTGTTGATTGCTACAAATGGTTTTGCATCCCATTTATTAAAGAGGGAAAATGTAAAACCTGCGCGCGCACAGGTGTTGATTACCAAACCAATCGCAAATTTACATATCAAGGGAACTTTTCATTTAGATGAAGGGTATTACTATTTTAGGAATATAGATGGACGGATTTTGTTGGGAGGGGGTAGAAATCTAGACTTTAAAGGCGAGGAAACGGATGTTTTAGGAGAAACGGATCAAATACAATCTCAATTGGAAAAACTATTGGCAGAAGTGATTTTGCCAGAGACTCCCTTTAAAATTGAGCGAAGGTGGAGCGGCATAATGGGAGTGGGTAATGAAAAGATGCCTATAGTACAATCCATATCGCACAACGTATTTTGTGGTGTTCGTTTGGGGGGTATGGGTGTTGCAATAGGAAGCCTGGTTGGGAAGGAATTGGCCGATTTGGTATGATTCTTTTTCTTTCCCAATGGGCGTAGGTGCTGAAATACGATTTAACAATTGTATTAGCGTGACAAGACAACGTTTCCTTCAGAGGAATGTAATTCTATTTTGACAATGAAATGATTCGTTTCACTTATAGGAGTCATTTTGCCATTGTATGTTATCTTGTCACCATTTTCGCGCTCAATTGTAAATTCAATATCAAGACCGTTAAAATTACCTTTGAGGATATTGAAATGTCGGGGGTCATCATCATCCTCATGCTGCTCTTCACCTAAAATCGCACCTGATTGTACTGGACCATCGTCATATTTTGGGTCGTCAGGATACTGCAAATTCATAAAATAACCTTCTTCGCCATCGACCGGCCAAGTAGCTGTGAAGTCAGGAATAAATATTGTACCAGGCGGGTCAGAACCGCCACAACTTGTTATGACCGCCAATAGGCCAATCGCCATAATTTTAAATAAGCTAGATTTTTTCATAATTTAATATTTAGGTTCTACATATCAAATCAACCACTGATTTCAACTTGTAAATGGGAAAGAAATGGGTTTATCTTTCCATGCATGATATCGATTTGTCTTCCGAGGTCATCAGTCATTTCCTTGGTTTTTTTAAGTATGTCGCTTCGCATCTTTTTCTTTTCTTTTTTGCTTGCGGTACTTTTTCCATATTCTGCTATAGCCAAACGAATTTGCCGCAACCTAAGAATATAGGTAATATGGATATTGTCAAGAATGCCGCTCAAAATTGTCTCAAGTTCCCGACCTCTGGGCTCTTCCCAATGTTTTATAAAATCCAAGTGATACTTTGCTCTGTTGGCAGTAAGCTTTTCAAAAATATCGTTGTAAGCAAATATGGTAATACCCAGTTCTTCGAGATAATTTTGATCGTCAAAGGCGAAGCGTGCACTATCCTCAAACCGAGTTTGAACATCCCGCGCACGAACCATATAAGTCTTTAACACTTCCGAAATCAGTTCATATTGTTCTTTCTTTAAGGCTATATGTTCTTTTTCATGTACCCGGTTCACCAAATCTTTCATAAAGTTTTTTCGTGTTTGATTATCGGCAATCAGTCCCCGACCAATCAGTATGCTCCCTTTTCGCAGAATTATTTCATCTAGTCTTTGAAAGGTCACGGTAACTTCGTACACCCCGCTATTGATATCATCTTTAACCTCACCAAAAATAACTACCCCGGCTTTGTTCGCCTTAAGACTATCCTTTGATGCGGAGGGCAACGTTTGAATATTGGCTATTCTATTTTCCAGATTTCGATGTGATAGCACTCGATTATAATGCCTGCGCTCAAGCACAGTATAGAGACTGGAATTGATCAACTCGGTTTCAAAATCATCGGTAAGCATACTCCCAATTTCTTTGATCGAGGCATCACTCACCCTAAAGTCCCAAACGTATACAATCGAATCATTATTATTTGATTGATTCAAGGCGTTCACGTTCTTTGGTATAAGACATAAGAAGCAGATTATTAGCAGTGTGCGCGTAACAATTTTCATAAAATTGTCATATTGAGGGTTCATTATCAAGGTATTATAATTTTTGGTCGTATGCCATTGTCATTGTATGATTAGGCTTATTTTCTGTATAATTTGTTTTATTTCGAAGAAACAGACTGTTTCTAGAGTTGACAAAGAACTAGCTAGAATACTAGTCACACAATATGAGTTCTTCATTGTCTTTTGAAATCAACTTATCGGAAGAACAGCTAGTGGCTCCATCTTTAATTTCAAAATGGTAACTATCTTTCTTCTGTTCAACCCGAATCTTTATAAAGAGCAAATTTCTTTCTAGAACATTTGCTGGTTTACCATCTACAAAGACCGACCCATTTACCATAGTTGATGGCACAACAAGATCTACCGTATACATTGCTGCCGGTTCCGCGCTTGCTGTCTCTTCTTTTTGAATATTGGTGTTGAGAGTTGAATCTTTTTCGACAAGAACTACGGAATCATGGGGCGTGGAAGTGCCTGAGTCGACCTCTTCCGGAGCTGCATTTTCCGAGTTGATGCTAAATTGAGGAAGCACTAAAAATAAGGCTAAAACCCCAATAACGGCAGTTATTCCGAATTTGATGGCTCCGTTTTGATTTTTTCTAAAGAATTCTAGAAATGTAGTTGTTCCAAATATTTTTGTGCTGATTCGTACTAGAATGTTGGGGTTGCCACCAATGGGGTCTTCAATCGCTTTAGCGGTGTCGTCATTAAGCTTGACATCTTTGCTGCTGCTTATATCTTCATCGATTTTTTGACGAACAAGGCTATAGAGCTGCTCATAATCCGAGTTAATATGCCGATTGGTATTTAAAGTGTTGATGTCTTTGAGAATATTGGTCAACCGCGCAATATTATGGCGTATTTCGGTGTATAGGTTAAGGTCGTCGGTCACCCCTTGAATATTGGAAAGGTCTTTTAGCTCCCTGATTTTGATGTCTAGGTTTTCAGTTTCATCCTCCCAGTATTTTACAAGATCAATACGATCTGTCGCCTTGGCGATTTTAACATCATCCAACACCAATGGAAAAATTCGCTCGTAGAAGTTTTGGTTCTTAAAGATCTGCAGGAGTTCGAACATACAATTCTCAGACCGAAGGTATTTATTGCTAACAACCAGAATCACGCAATTGCCTTGACCTAGGCGCTCCATAAAATCTTTAATTCTTCCCTTATACTGCAAATCGTTTTTATCCCTAATAATGTGCACGTTCCGTTTTCCAAATGCTTTTTCAATAGCATCGACTATGGCATCGCTTTCAGGATTCCATGCATATGAAACATAAATAGAAGGTATTTCAAGACCTTTCTGCATAAACAGAAGTTTAAAATTTTAGGTATCAATGGGGGGGAACGATTCTAATATCAAATTACAAAAATTATTCGATTTCCCGTTCGGGGGTATTGAAATACCGAAGGGGTACGTTCTCGACATAAAATTGGTCCTTCCGAAATGTTTTAAATAAATCAGACTATAACTTATTATATTTGGAAGATAGCAACGGATTAAACAGCTTAGCAACATGGCAGAAAAGAAACATCTTCGCAGTAGTGAATGGTTCAAAAGTGATGACAAAAAAATGAACTTTACACACCGTTCATGGCTTAGAAATCAGGGCTATCCCGATGATTATTTTGAAGGAAAACCGGTCATCGGTATTTGCAATACATGGTCAGAACTTACGCCTTGTAATGGCCATCTTCGCGATGTTGCCGAGATTGTTAAACGCGGTATTTTAGAAGCAGGCGGAGTTCCATTGGAGTTTCCGGTAATGTCACTGGGTGAAACTCTTATTCGGCCGACAAGCATGCTTTTTCGAAATCTTGCCAGTATGGATACCGAAGAGTCGATTCGAGGCAATCCGTTAGATGGCATTGTACTGCTAACGGGTTGTGATAAAACCACGCCGTCGACGGTAATGGGGGCCTGTAGTGTGGATCTTCCGACCATTGTGGTTCCAGGCGGTCCCATGTTGAGTGGCCGTTTTCGAGGTGAAAAAATTGGTTCGGGGTCGATGAATTGGATGGTCAAGGAAAGACAGAAATTGGAGGGTTATACAGATGCTGATTTTATTGAAGCGGAGGTCTGCGTGGCTCGTAGCATTGGCCATTGTAACACTATGGGTACAGCGAGTACAATGGCTACAATGGTCGAAGCCTTAGGATTGACCTTACCCGGGTTTTCATCAATTCCTGCCGTTGATTCCCGTAAAAAACTTTTTGCCCAACTTTCCGGAAGACGTATCGTTGAAATGGTTAAGGAAGATTTAAAACTTTCCAAAATATTGACACGAAAAGCGTTTGAGAATGCCATTATAACAAATGCCGCCGTTGGGGGATCTACAAATTTGATTATTCATTTGACAGCTATTGCAGGCCGTATTGGGGTCGATTTAAAGTTGGAAGATTTTGATCGAATTGGTAGTAAAGTGCCGCTTTTGGTCAATCTTAAACCATCGGGCAAGCATTTGATGGAAGATTTTTTCTATGCAGGCGGACTTCCGGTGGTGCTAAAAGAATTAAAGGAACTGCTGCATTCAGACAGCGTTACCGTTAATGGCAAGGGCTTTTCGGAGAATTATGAGGATGCAGTTTGCTACGACACCGATGTGATATCTACTTTGAAAAAGCCTTTACAAACAGAGGCGGGTATTGCAGTGTTAAAAGGGAATCTTTGTGAGAATGGCGCGGTAATCAAACCATCCGCAGCATCGAAAGAATTGATGCAACACAAAGGCAAGGCAGTGGTTTTTGAGAGTATTGAAGATTATCACAACCGTATTGACGACCCACATCTTGATATTGATAAAGACAGTGTTATAGTACTAAAAGGAGTAGGCCCCAAAGGCTACCCGGGAATGGCAGAGGTTGGAAATGTAGATTTGCCCGAAAAATTGATACTTCAAGGTGTTAAAGATATCGTACGTATTTCCGATGGACGCATGAGTGGTACGGCAGCCGGAACGGTTATTCTCCATGTTTCACCAGAATCGACGGTTGGTGGTACCTTGGCCTTGGTGCAAAATGGTGACCTTATCGAACTTGATGTTCCCAATCGCAAACTACATCTAGATGTCTCCGATGCTGAACTGGCAAAGCGAAAGACGGCATGGAAAGCCCCTGAACCTTTGGCAAATAGAGGGTACGTGAAAATATATATCGACCATGTGGAACAAGCCGATAAGGGTGCCGATCTTGATTTTCTGGTCGGGGGCTCAGGTTCAAAAGTGGAAAGAGACTTGCATTAAATGACAACAAAACAAGAGCTCTATGATTTTTGTCGTGCGTTTGTTGACGATAGGATTATGCGAATTCAAAACAACATCAAAGGAATTCAGGAGTCTTTGACCTCGGAGACGAAAAGTAGTGCAGGCGATAAACATGAAACCGGTCGGGCGATGTTGCAACTGGAGCGTGAAAAGTTGGGGCATCAATTGGCCGAAGCCGAGAAGATGAAACAAACCCTGGTAAAGGTCGTGGTAAAGAATCATTTTGAGAAGGCGCAACTTGGGAGTTGGGTAAAAACCTCAAAAGCAGATTATTTTTTGGCAATTTCTGCTGGTGAGTATAAAACGAAGAGTCAAGCTGTATACTGCATATCTATTAAGACACCGATTGCACAACTCTTAATTGGTAAATCAAAGCATGATCGTGTGATGTTTAATGGTACCCAGATTGAGATTATCGATATCCTATAGGGCTTTCAGGGCCTGGTACGATGCCTAATTGCGTTTTTAATTTGGTAGGATCATAGTTGGTGTTTAGTGATTTTGATTGATAAACAAAGGCAGTCTGGTAGTGTTGATCACCTCTTTCATAACAAAATAACTTTCCATTTGACTGATGTTTTTTATAGTAGCCAGTTTTTTAAAATTAAATTCGTGGTAATGGTCGATGTCTTTAGTACACACCTTTAATTGAAAATCAAAAGCTCCGGTAACGTGAAGGCACTCCACCACTTCCGGAAATTTCTTTATTTCGTTCATGAAGGAAAGTGCCCCCTCTTCCGAATGTTTTTCAATTTTTACAGAAACCAGCACCATAACATTTAATCCCAGCTTTTTTCGGTTCAGTAAATACACCTTCTTCTTTAGTAATGAGAATGCAGTTAGTTTCTTGATGCGCTCGTAAACCGGTGTCAAAGTAAGGTTCGTCGCCAAGGCAATTTGTTTGTTGCTAATATTGGCATTCTCTTGCAGTAGGTCCAATATTTTGAGGTCTTTTCGATCGAGTTTCATTCTACAGTAGTTTTAGCCTAAAAAATGTTAGGAGGCACAGTATATTCCGAAGTATTTTACTGTATTTAAGATTAATTTATGCATAATTAACTAAAAATTAGTATAAATAGGTTTTTTGTTCTAAAAAAAATTAATTTCAGGTATTATTATACTGATTGATTATTGTGCTTTTCGCGTAATGTATATCAGTAATTAAATATCAAGGAATGAGCCAACCCAAACTAAAAAAAGTACTAAGTCCACTAATGTTATGGGGGCTAGGAGTGGGCTATGTTATTTCCGGAATGTATTTTGGTTGGAATTTAGGTTTGGCCGAAGGTGGTACCTATGGCTTGGCGATTGCGACATTCTTTATTATAATAATGTATGTTACCTTTACTTTTAGCTATACTGAAATGGCCTGTGCCATACCAAAGGCAGGAGGTGCTTTTGAATATGCCAATAGGGGTTTGGGAAAGCATTTGGGCTTTCTTGCCGGTATTACCCAGAATATTGAATTTGTTTTTGCTCCACCGGCTATTGCTGCCGCTATCGGAGCGTATTTGAATCTCATTTATCCCTCCATAGACCTGATGACATTTGCCATCGGTGCTTATATCATTTTTACCGGTATTAACATACTTGGGGTTAAAATTGCCGCCACTTTCGAATTGGTGATTACAGTTCTGGCCATAATCGAACTTCTGATTTTCTCGGGTGTAACCTTGCCTGAATTTGAATGGGCCAATATTCAATCAAACCCAATGCCCAATGGTTTTTCCGGTATATTCGCCGCTATACCTTTTGCCATTTGGTTTTTCTTGGCCATAGAGGGCGTGGCCAACGTTGCCGAAGAAGCAATTAACCCGCAACGTAGTATTTTAATTGGTTTTGGTTCGGCAATTCTAACTTTGGTTATCTTATGTGTGCTCACATTTGCTTCAGCGGTAGGGGTTGCCGGCTGGGAGGCTGTCGTATACCCAGAGGGAAGTACGGTCGCTTCCGATTCACCGCTACCGTTAGCCATATCCTATGTCGTTTCAAACAACCATTTTCTTTACAAACTTTTAGTAGGCATAGGCCTTTTGGGTCTTGTTGCTTCTTTTCACGGCATTATCCTTGCCGGGGGCAGGTCGACCTTTGAATTTGGTAGGGTGGGCTATGCCCCCAAGATTTTAGGGGCGATACATAGCAAGTATAGAACCCCGGCTAATTCGCTAATTGTAAATATGTTGGTGGGTATCGTTGCATTGTTCACGGGTAAAACGGGTGAAATAATTACAATAGCTTGTTTTGGGGCGCTTGGTCTGTACATTGTCTCAATGTTTTCCTTTTTTGCACTACGCAAGAAAGAGCCGTCACTAGAACGCCCTTTTAGAGTGCCCATGTTTCCATTATTTCCAATTACGGCCCTTGTTATAGCTATTGTTGCCTTTGTTTCAATGGCCTATTACAATTTTAATATAGCATTGGTTTTTATGGGAATAGTTGGTTTATCTTATATATATTTCTTACTGTTTTTAAATCATAAAATGGAATAAAAGTTATTATGGACAAAAAAGAGATAATATCAAGATTGAAAGAGAGTGGTCATGATAAGGTCAAATTGGCCATTGCCGATATCGATGGTGTGCTACGTGGAAAATTTATGCATATTGATAAGTTTATCGGCGCCTTAAAGGATGGGTTCGGTTTTTGTTCTGTTGTATTCGGATGGGATATGGACGACATGGCGTACGAAAAAGGAAAAGTTACGGGCTGGCATACAGGCTATGGTGACGAGAATGCTTATATCGATTTGGATACTTTTAGAACGATACCTTGGGAACGAGGTACTCCCTTTTTTCTCGCCGATTTTTCACAGGGTTCGAAGAGTTTTCCCGTTTGCCCGAGAAGCGTATTGAAAAAGGTGATTTCTGAAGGTGAAAGCATGGGTTTTTCGGCTATGTATTCCCAAGAGTTCGAATGGTTCAATTATAGGGAATCTTCAAGTTCGGTACACGAAAAGAATTTTTCGGGCCTGCAATCACTTACCTCGGGAATGTTCGGTTATTCAATGCTGAAGCTATCGGAAAATAGCGACTTTTTTCAAGATCTGTTCGATTTGTTGGCCGATTTTGGAGTGCCGCTAGAAGGGCTCCATACCGAAACAGGTCCGGGTGTAACCGAAGCCGCCATTCAATATAGCGGCATATTAGAGGCTGCAGATCGGGCAGTATTGTTCAAGACCGCCGTAAAGGAAATTGGCCATAAACATGGTATCGTACCAAGTTTTATGGCAAAACCTAGCAGTGAGCTTCCAGGGTGTAGCGGTCATGTACATCAGAGCCTTTGGAATTTAGAGCAAGACAAAAATCTTTTTTATGACGAGGGTCGGAAAGATAATATGAGTGCTGTTATGCGCAGTTTTCTAGCAGGCCAATTACTTTGTTTGCCTGAAATACTGCCAATGTTAGCCCCGACAATTAACAGCTATAAGCGTTTGGTAGAAGGCGCTTGGGCCCCGACCACCACAACATGGGGGCATGACAATAGAACTACCGCCTTACGTCCCTTGGTGGGCTCTGAGAAATCTACAAGGATCGAACATCGAGTAGTGGGTTCTGACACCAACCCGTACTTGGCCATGGCTGCATGTCTGGGAAGTGGGTTGTACGGAATAAAACATAAACTAGAACTGAATATTGAACCTACAGTAGGAAATGGTTACGAGGATTCTAAAAATGGGAAATTGCCATCCAATTTGTTGGAAGCTTCCAATAAAATGAGGGAATCTTCTTTAGCCAAGGAAATTTTCGGTGAAGAATTTGTGGATCATTTCACCTATACCCGTGAATGGGAATGGAAACAGTTTTCAGCGGCAGTTACCGATTGGGAAACCAAAAGATATTTCGAGATTATTTAGAAACAATCGCATATTTTTTTAAGCCTCTTAACCTAATTTGAAATAAAATTGAATCAGACCTATACTTTTAATTTTCCGACGCCCATACGTTTTGGGAGCGGTGTAATCGATGAGCTGGCCGATTATTTAAAGAGCCACAATTTAAAAAAACCTTTGTTCGTCACTGATCAAAATGTAGCCGAATTATCCTTTTTCAAGAAAATAAAAACTGATGTCGAGCGACAGGGGTTACAGGTGGAAGTGTTTACCGAGATGCACAAAAATCCCGTCAAATCTGATGTAATCAAGGGTGGGGAAGCATATCATAATTCGAAATGTGATTGTATTGTTGGAATCGGTGGAGGTGTCGCTTTAGATGTGGCTCGGGCTATTCTGTTGCGCGTAAACCACAAGCGAGACCTTTTTGATTATGATGATCTCATAGGCGGTGACAAATATGTAACTGAAGATGTGCCCCATTTTATAACCGTACCTACGACCTCGGGCACAGGCAGTGAGGTTGGGCGTAGTGCTATTATCTCAGAAGACGATACAAAAAAGAAAAGAATACTTTTCAGCCCTAAATTGTTGGCAAGAGTGGTATTTGCCGATCCACTTTTGACCATGGACCTTCCTCCATTTATCACGGCGGCAACGGGTATGGATGCCCTGACACACAATATGGAGGCCTATGTAGCGAAAGGGTTTCACCCCATGTGTGATGGTATTGCCCTTGAAGGCATGGCACTGATTGCCCAATCTTTGGAAAAGGCGACCAAAAACCCCGATGTTGAAGCACGATCAAAAATGTTGTTGGCTTCCTTGATGGGGGCGGTAGCTTTTCAAAAAGGGCTTGGGGTGGTACACAGTTTGGCGCATCCTTTATCGAGTATGTTCGATACCCACCACGGTCTGGCAAATGCTGTGAATCTACCTTATGGAATGGATTTCAATTACGAAGGATTTGAAGATCGATTCGATAAAATGGCTTTTGCCCTTGGGCTTGGGTCAAAAGAAGGAAATAAGGTAGTATCCCATCTTTTTGCGCTGAACGATAGCCTAGGGCTTCCCACAAAATTATCGGATTTGGGCGTTAAGGAAGAACACATCGACCAACTTTCGGTTTTGGCGGAAGCAGATTTTTGTCATCCCAATAACCCCAAGCCTGTTTCAATAGAAGATTTTAAAAAGTTGTATAAAAAAGCACTTTAATTACAACCCATGGTAAAAGTTGGAATCACTTCCTGTTTTATGTATCCCGATAAGGAACGTACGGTATTCGGGCCAAAGTCATTGAGTTATATAGAAAATGATATGGCACGGTATGTCGCCCAGGAAGGCGTTCTTCCCATATTGATTCCAGATGTCGAGACTATTTATTTGGAGGATATTCTGGCGGAAGTTGATGGTATCGTTCTTCAAGGAGGTAGTGATCTGGCGCCGGAAACCTATGGCGAAACCCCTATTGGTCGATGGAAAGGTGATGGGCATAGAGATCAATATGAATTAAGGATATTGGATTTTGCCATTAAAAATTCACTCCCCATCTTAGGCATTTGTCGGGGATTTCAATTGATGAATGCTTATTTCGGGGGGACGCTTTACCAAGATATCGGCACACAGCTCCCACAAGCTGATAGCCATAGGTCGGCAGAATTATACGATACTATAAAACACCCCATACAGTTTGTTCAAGACGCCTTTTTACATTCGCTGTATGGTGATATTAAAAATCCGCAGGTGAATACGGTACATCATCAGGCGGTAAAAGAATTGGGCCATGACCTAGAAGTCTATGCGAATTCCAATGACGGCTTGATAGAAGCGTTCGGATACACGAAAGAACCGCCAGGTAAGGTGATGGGGGTACAGTGGCATCCTGAATTTTCCAATACCCTGAAAGATGAACTGATTGATCCAAATATATTGTACGACGCCTTTTTGCAGCATGTAAATAGATGACAGCAGAAAATTAACTCAAATTCACAAATGAAAATAAAAAATCCGGCAACCAATACAGTAATAGCTGAACTAGCGGCTGATGATTCTTCGGAAATAAAATCTAAACTGAATATGCTCCGTACCGGACAAAAAGAATGGTCCCGCTTGTCGGTACATGACCGTTTAGATTGTATCATAAAGTTCGGTAAATTAATGCAGGCCAATAAAGAAGAGCTAGCCGCAACACTGACCAGTGAGACGGGGAAGCCCTTGCAACAGGCCTTGAACGAGATTGTCGGGGCTCAAAATCGAATCGACCATCTAAAAAATAATGCAGAAAAATGGTTGGCCGATGAGACCTTGGTAGATTCAGGTGCCACACACGAAAAAATCGTGTACGAACCTTTGGGAGTCATTGCTAATATCTCAGCATGGAATTTTCCTTATAACGTGGGATACAACGTTTTCCTTTATGCTTTGGTAGCCGGCAATTCTGTAATGTATAAACCTTCGGAATATGCGAGTCTCACAGGCAAACAATTTGAGAAGTATTTACATGAAGCCGGTGTTCCAAAAGACGTCTTCATGTGTGTTCTGGGCGATGGAAAACTAGGTCAAGCTATTCTTGAGCAGTCATTCGATGGTTATTTTTTCACCGGTTCTCACGCCACGGGACAAAAAATTGCCGGTACCGTAGCCTCTAAATTGGTTCCTGTACAATTAGAATTGGGCGGCAAAGACCCCTTGTTTGTTGCCGATGATGTACCCGATGTATCGGTAGCGGCAGTCAATGCGGCAGAAGGGGCATTTTATAATAATGGACAAAGTTGTTGTGCCGTAGAGCGGATTTATGTTTCAGAGGGAATTTATGAAGCCTTTGTCGATGCTTTTGTTAACGAGGTGGAATCGTATGTTCTAGGAGATCCCACCGACCTAGCCACTTTTATAGGTCCTCTGACACGAGAGCAGCAAATATCCATTCTTGAAAGTCAAGTGAGTGATGCAATCGCCAAAGGGGCGATATTGAAATCAGGAGGGCAGGCAATAGAAGGCGAAGGCTATTATTTTCAACCTACAGTGTTGATCGATTGTACCCATGATATGAAAGTGATGCAAGAAGAATCATTTGGCCCTATAATCGGGATTCAGAAAGTCAAAGATGATGAAGAAGCCGTAGCGCTGATGCAAGATACCGAATACGGACTAACGGCCGCCATTTTTTCATCAAACGAGGATAGAGCGATGAATGTACTTCGTGAGATGAATACGGGCACGGTCTATTGGAACTGCTGCGATCGTGTGAGTCCTAATATTCCATGGTCGGGAAGAAAGAATTCGGGTCTCGGGGCAACACTATCGGTGCAGGGCATTCGTGCGTTCGTCCAACCTAAATCTTACCATCTAAGACCAAAGTAAACCATACCGCCAAACCTTTTTTCAATGAAGAATTTTAGCTTAGACCACCTATTTTACTTAACTGTCTTAAAAATTAAACACTGCTATTTACCAGGCAGCACATAGTAGTTAGGAATAGGTACCGAATTAAATTCATAATGCACTCAGACAAACTTGTCGACCCCCTATTCATACATAGGGTGTAATTAAAGTTCCCCCCCTAGAAACATACACAGTTCACTGTTCTTGATATTCATACAATAAGTGTTTGGAGTGACCTAAATACTTGTTTAGAATTAATGTAATCATAAAATATGACGGAGTTACTTTAATGGTTTATTGGTTTTTTGTTAACCTAAAACAAACCTTTAAAGAAGTTTTTCAAGACAATTTTGCACCACGAATAATTAACCAAAATCAGTATCAATGAAAATGAAAAAAACGCTGTTAACACTGGTTCTTATCTTGTTCATAGGAACCTTAACGCACGCCCAGAAAATATTCTCGGGAAAAGTTTTAGATGAGAACAACACTCCTTTGCCAGGAGCTTCTGTTGTAATCAAGGGGAGCTCAACAGGGGTTGCCGCCAATTTTGATGGTAATTTTACAATTGAGGTATCAAACAACGATGAAGTGCTTCAAGTATCTTATATCGGATATGTTTCACAAGCGGTGAATATAGCTGGAAAATCATCGGCTACGATTGTATTGCAACCTGATTCACAGCAATTGGAGGAAGTTGTGGTAACTGCCTTGGGTATTACCCGAGCTGAAAAGAAATTGGGTTATGCTACCCAACAAATGGATGTAGCGACCATTGAAGAAGTAAAGGCCCCAAACGTAGGTAGTTTGTTTACGGGGCAAGTAGCTGGGCTTTCGGTTACGAACCCTACGGGACTTTTTCAATCACCTTCCTTTTCATTACGGGGTAAGAGTCCGTTGATTGTTATCGATGGTATTCCTGTAGAAACGAACTTTTTTGATTTATCCTCCAATGACATCGGTAATGTAAACGTATTGAAAGGTACTACGGCTTCGGCTTTGTACGGGTCAAGAGGTAGAAATGGGGCGATCTTGATTACCACTAAGAACGCTAAGACCGAGGGGCTCGAAGTTTCCATATCACATAACATGATGGTGACAGCGGGTTTTACGGTATTTCCTGAAACCCAAACGGAATACGGAAACGGCTCGAATGGCAAATATGAGTTTTGGGATGGAAAAGATGGTGGTGTATCCGATGGCGATATGATATGGGGCCCAAAGTTTGGTACCGGCCAGATGATAGCACAATGGAACAGTCCTATTCTTGATAATGTAAGCGGCGAGACCATTCCTTGGTGGGGTGATGTTGCAGGAACACTTTATGATGACAAATCACGATATTCACGGGTTCCAATTGCTTGGGAATACCATGATAACTTAAAAGACTTCCTTCAGACCGGATACATTTCAAACACCAATTTTGCTATTTCCCACAGAGGAGAAAAGGGATCTTTTCGGCTTTCAGGAACTTATGCCTACCAGAAAGACCGTGTGCCGAACTCAAGTTTGAATACTGGTGGATTGAATTTCAAGTCAACAAGCATACTATCCGATAAATTAACGTTGGACAGTAAACTATCCTATAATAAAGTCTACTCCCCTAACTACCCACGCCATGGGTATGGACCTAAAAACCATATGTATACGATTCTTATATGGATGGGAGACGATGTAAACGGAAAAGAACTTCGTGAGCACTTATATGTTCCCGGTCAAGAAGGCTATCGTCAGGCCAACTGGAACTATGCCTGGTACAACAACCCATATTTTGCTGCTCACGAGCTTAATCAGGTTTACGATGCCAACGTTATCAATAGCCAGTTAAAACTGAATTATAAAGTGACCGATGATTTTAATTTACAGGCAAGGGGATCTGCTGTTTTAAAGGATATATTCGAAGATCGTCAAAGTCCGAAAACATATTTGAACTATGGTGACCCTAGAGACGGCGATTATAAAACATGGAATCAAGACGTGCTTTTGGTCGATTATGACATTTTAGGAACGTACCAAAAAGAATTTAGCGAAAATTTTGGTTTTGATATTAATGCGGGGGCGTCTTCGCACTATAGAAAATATCAACAAGAATATAACGCCACCGATGGCCTTGTAGCACCCTTTGTTTATAGTTTGAATAACACTAGGGGTAATATTAAAGGCACCACGTATTATCAACAAAAGAGCATCAACAGTATCTATGCTACAATGGGAGTTGATATCTACAATGCATTGTTCTTAAACTTTTCGGCACGTAATGACTGGTCTTCTACTCTTCCGGAAGAGAACCGTTCGTATTTTTATCCGTCGGTATCGGCGAGTCTCGTTGTATCGAATCTTGTTACAATGCCAGAAGGAATTGATTACTTGAAAGTCTTTGGCTCTTGGGCAGAAGTTTCCAGTGACCTTTCGCCTTATCAGTTGTCTTCATTTTATAGCAATAGTGGGTTTTTTGGATCTAATCCGAGGTTGTCTTATCCTGGCGGCCTAGTCAATCCGCTAATAGAACCTCAAAAATCGGCATCCTTTGAAATGGGTACCAGCGCATCTTTCTTAAAAGGGAAATTTAAGTTGGACTTTACCTACTACAACACTGTCGACACCAACCAAATTATCAACCTACCCGTATCAGAGGCATCTGGTTTTACCGAAAGAAAGGTAAATGGCAACGAGTATACCACCAACGGGTTTGAGGTGGCATTAAACCTTACTCCGATTAGGAGTGACGACTTTAATTGGAACGTGAATCTTAACTGGACCAAATGGGTTAAGAAACTCACAGGCATTTATGACAATCAAGACCGTTATGGCAATTTAAGACTTGATGACCGCGCCGATAGTTATTATGGCACAGTATGGCAAAAGGCACCTGATGGCCAATTGATATTGAATAGCGACGGGCTTCCAGTACGAGATAATTTCAGTCAGTATCTGGGACATTTTGAACCAGATTGGCAACTGGGCTTCTTAAACAATTTTAAGTACAAGAACTGGGCTTTAGATGTGGGCATCGATGGTGTTTGGGGCGGTGTCTTCAATTCAACTACAGTTGAAAAAATGTGGTGGGGCGGTAAGCATCCTAACTCCACCGAATTCAGGGATGAAGAGTATGCTGCCGGTCAACCTGTTTATACACCGGTAGGGGTTAATGTCGTTAGTGGTGAATTGACTCAAGATACTGATGGAAACATTATTTCCGATAGTCGTGTTTTTCAACCCAATACCACAAAAGTTAACTGGCAGACATGGAGTCAGAACTATCCCTATAGAGCACGTGTTACCGAAGACGAAAATGAAAAATTCGCCAATGTTTTCGAACGTACTTTCTTTAAACTAAGAAGCGTTTCCTTAAAGTATGATTTTACCGATTTATTACGAATAAAAGGCCTAACGCATATCGACATGGCCTTGAGCGGATACAATCTTTTTATATGGAAAAAAGCACCTATTGTAGACCCCGACTTTGGTACGGGAAGGTCTGAGGGGGATCCAGAGCCGAGCACACATTTCGGAAATGAAAATAACTTGCAAGATCCATCATCCAGGTTTATTGGCTTGGGTATCAATATGAAATTTTAATCCCAAAGAAATGAAAACAGTAAAAATAACATCCGTTTTTGTATCGCTGATATTACTGACAATAACCTCTTGCAGTAAAGATTTGAGCGAAATCAACGAGAATCCAAATAACGTAAGTGAAACCCACCCACAATTGTTGCTTACCCAGGTTGCCTATAGCGCCTTCGGAGTGGAAGGCACGGGGCCTATGTATGCCGGCAGAATGTTAGTGCAGACCGATGGGGAAAACAACAGCCAGTATTATAACTGGGACCGGGCAGGTTTTGGTGATTATGGCAACCTTAGAAATGTGACCAAATTGTTGGAAGAGGCAGAGCGTATCGAAAGTGACACGTACATTGCCGTTGCCAAGTTTTTCAGAGCATATTATTTCTACAAGCTCACGCTAACTTTTGGAGACATACCTTATAGTGAGGCATTACAAGGTGAAGAATCAAATATTTATTTGCCAAGCTATGATACACAGAAGGAGGTTTTTCAAGGAATCTTGAAAGAATTGGATGAAGCGAACACCCTTTTGTCCAGTGGGGCCGAATTAATTGCTGGGGACATTATTTTTAACGGCGATCCCACCAAATGGAGAAAATTAATTAATTCGTACCGCCTAAAGGTTTTAATGACATTGTCAAAGCAAGAAAGTGATGGCGAGTTGAACATTGCCTCAGCGTTTGCTTCGATTTATAGTGGTCAGCCCATTATGACTTCCTTAGATGACAATGCCCAGTTAGAGTTCATCGACCAAGACGGAAGTCGCTACAGCCAGTTTAATAGTAGTAGTTACGGTTCTGGAATGTATATGGATTCTACGTTCATTAAAAAATTGCAAGACCATATGGATCCTCGTTTGTTTCTTTTTTGTAGTACAACAAAAAATGCAAAAGAAGCTGGCTTGCTTGACGATGACTTCAGTGCTTACGAAGGAGGTAACCCTATTGCCCCTTATGGGGAGGTAAACGACAAGGCAGCGGCGGGCGATGCTTCAAAAGTCAACGCCAGATATACCGACGATCCTGTAGCTGAGCCTCACAATGTTCTTGGTTATTGGGAAGTAGAGTTTATCTTGGCAGAAGCAGCAAGTAGGGGATGGATATCAGAAGATGCAAAAGAACATTACGAAAACGGTATTCGGGCATCTTTTGCATTCTATCAGGCCAATGCAAGAGATGCAACCGGTGTCAACGACTATGCATCTTTTGTTGACGAGAGCAAGGCAGACGCTTACCTTCTCGAAGACTTGGTTAATTGGGATAATGCTACGACACTCGAAGAACAATTGGAGCGTATTATCACTCAAAAATATTTCACCTCGTTTCATCAAACGGGTTGGCGTATGTATTTTGAACATTTGCGAACGGGGTATCCTGACTTTTTAATTCCTGATAGCGGTACTCCGCCAACACGATGGATTTATCCCCAGAGCGAATACAATCAGAATACCGAGAACGTATCCAAGGCTATAGAAAGCCAATTCGGATCGAATAACGATGGCATTCGTCAAGTGCCATGGTGGTTACAATAGAATCACAATCTGAATTTTAGGTTCGAACAAAAAAAGTAAAAGGCGTGCTTGGCCCCTATATTTCAAAATAGGGGCTAGCTGCTTTCACAAAAGCATGAAGCTTCAAGTAAAAAGATGATTTTTTTAATGGCTTTTGCTTTCTTGAATTTAATTAAACATAAACACATTAAAATGAAATTTAGCACAGTTTTTTTCTCATTATTTACCGGCATTTGCTTTCAAGCCGCTGCACAAGAATTGGAAATCAAACCCTATATACAAGATGTAGAACCCAATTCGGCGATTGTGATGTGGCAGACCTCGTCGGGAGAGGAAAGCATTGTGGAATGGGGTACTAGTCCGAAATTAGGGAAAAAGGCATCCGGCACCGCCGAAGCGATCAATTTTGATGCAGTTCAGGTGCATACCGTAAAAATTGAAGGATTGGAACGTTTTACCGAATACTATTATCGGGTGCGTACCGGAAAGATTCGTTCAGATATCTTTCAATTCAAGACGCCGCCCTTCTCTGATGATGGCGAAGATTTTAAGTTGGTCGCCATGAGTGATATGCAGTATGACAGTAATGAGCCTGATAAATTTAATGAAGTAGTAAATGCTGGGGTTATCGGCTACCTTGAAAAGGAGTTTGGTGGGTCGTTGCCAGATAATCTTGCAATGGTACTTATTCCTGGTGATTTGGTACAGAGCGGATCCAAATTTTATCAATGGAAAGACCATTTTTTTAACCCAGCGGAAAAATTGTTCGCTGAGGTACCCGTATATCCTGTTCCCGGTAATCATGAGCGCAATTCGGTCTATTACTTTAAATATTTTAGTCTGCCTGAAAATGGTACTCCCGCCTACGCCGAACATTGGTGGTATAAAGATTACGGTAATACGCGGGTCATTGGCTTAGACTCAAATGATGGCTACCGAAATCTTGGGGAGCAGTACGAGTGGTTAAAGCAGTTGCTTGTGGAAACCGAGAATGACGATAACATCGATTTTGTTTTTGCCCAATTGCATCATCCTTATAAATCAGAGCTTTGGATTCCAGGGGAAGAAGACTTTACCGGAAAAATAGTTAAAGAATTAGAGCAGTTCTCTACGAAAACGGGAAAACCTAGCATCCACTTTTTCGGACATACCCATGGGTATTCCCGAGGGCAATCAAAAGACCACAAACACCTTTGGATCAATGTAGCTTCCGCCGGGGGTGCGATAGATAACTGGGGCGAATTTGAAGGAAGGGATTATGACGAGTTTACCGTTACCCAAGATGAGTATGGTTTTGTTATGGTCTCTATTGACGGTAATCGCACTGATCCAAAATTTACCATAAAACGAATTAGCCGGGGCAATACAATTGATTATCGAGAAAATGAATTGAGAGACAGTATTACCGTATATCGAAAAGAACGCAAACCCATGACGCCCGAAGCCATTTCCCCTACAGGATTTGACGTTTCTATAACAGGAGCCGTTTTAAAAGCTGGTGCGTTTAAGAGTGCCCACTCGGGAACGTTTCATGCCGCTTCACATTGGCAGGTGTCAGAAACAGATAGTTTTGAAAAACCGGTATTTGATAGCTGGAAACAGTGTGAAAACTGGTACTATAAAGAAAATCGCCAAAAAGACGATGATTTGACCGATGAAAAAATGAAAAGATTAAAGCCCAATACTTCCTATAATTGGCGGGTGCGTTATCGCGATCAAAACCTAAATTGGAGCGATTGGTCAACGGTTAAAACTTTTAAAACCGGGGAAAAATGAAAATAAAAACAATACTAACTGTAATCATTGTCGTGCTTACCGTTACCCTTTCCGCACAACAGTCTAAGAACACCAAAGTGGTTTTGATTACTTTGGACGGATTGCGCTGGCAAGAACTTTTTACGGGAGCCGACCCACTTTTGGTGGCCAACGAGAAGTATGTAAAGGATTCTACGGAATTAAAAGAATTGTTTTGGAGAAAAACGGCAGAAGAAAGGCGGGAGGCACTACTCCCCTTTTTATGGTCAAAAGTGTCTGAAATGGGGCAGTTACACGGTAATCGCAGTTTGGGAAGCAAGGTCGACCTGACCAACAAAATGTGGTTCTCCTACCCGGGCTACAATGAAATACTGAGTGGCCGAGCTGATGATGATCGTATCGATAGTAATGATAAAATTGACAACCCCAATACTACGGTACTTGAAATCGCCAACAAAACCGACGAATATAAGGGTAAGGTTGCCGCATTCGGCAGTTGGGACGTTTTCCCTTATATCGTTAACGAAGAACGCTCGGGTGTTCCGGTAAATGCTGGTTTTGAACTCGCAAAGGGGAACAACCTGACAGACCGTGAAAAATTTCTGAATGAACTACAGCCCAAAGTGCCAAGCCCTTGGGGTACCGTTCGCTTGGACGCCTTTACACATTACTACGCTTTGGAGACCATGAAAAAAGACCGTCCTGAGCTGGTTTATATCGCCTATGGTGAAACCGACGATTTTGCACATGATGGTGACTATGAGGCTTATTTGAAATCAGCGAATGCCACAGATACCATGATTAAGGAGCTTTGGGAGTTTACACAACAAGATGGGTTCTATAAAGATAATACCACTTTTATCATTACCACCGACCACGGTCGGGGTACTGAGCCTTTGGATACCTGGCGAAGCCATGGCGGGGATATTAAAGGCGCCAATGGAGTTTGGATCGTAATGTTTGGCAAAGGCGTAACGCCCAAAGGTGAATTAAAAGCGGATGAGCAATTGTATACCAATCAGATTGCTCCGACCATCTTAAAATTTATGGACATAGATCAAGATTTCAATAAAATGCCCGCAAAACCATTGAAAATAGGTGGAAACTGATTGAAAGTTTAAATTTCACTTCATAGTTTATGTAAGGCCGGCACGTCTAATTTTTCAGTATCCCAATCGGCAAGTTCGGCACCGGCCCGATAGGCACTTTCCAAGAAATTCAGAACTTCTTGTCGGGGATCGGTTGCGTTCAGCAAATCATTATATCTCAAAATCGCCATGGGGCTACCATTACTGTCGATCCATTCAGCAGTCGAGGGTTGTAGCTCTTTTTCATTTATTCCTTCCGGGGCAGGGTAGGTATAGGAATAAAAAGCAGGTTCTTTCATGTTTTCATCGCCGGCCCAAAAACCAAAACTTATACATTCATGGGAATAGGCATCCTTATCGGAAAGTCGTGCTTCCTTTCCCATTGGTGGGGCGGAATTTCCGGAAAACCGGGTTACTGCAAGATCCATTGAATGCCAATACAAATGTACGGGGCATGTTTTGCCATAAAAGCGCCCTCCAAATTCTTTGAAAACCCCATCTACCCATAATAGAACTTGCCATAAATTTTTGGTGTAGGTTTCACTATAGTGATGATATTCGGTCAGTGCTCCAAAATGTTTGTCGATGTTCAAATCAAAAGGTTTAGTCACGATAGTGACGTGGATATCGAATTTTTTAAGAACTTCCATTAGCTGGTCGTAAAACCCGGCTACCGTAATATCGATCAGGGAAAAACTTGAAACTTCGTTTTTGCTGGTGATTACTTCCAGCCGATGCGTATGCACATTTATGGTAATGGTAAAAGTATCCAATCCCGAATGATAAGGTATAGGGCCAGTGGAGATGCCCTGTGTGCTTATGTATTCTGTAATGTACCACCAATGATTTTTACGTGGGGTCATCTTCAGTCGTATTTTTCCAACAATCTGCAATAACAGGTGTAATGTCAATTTATGGTTTACGTTTTCGGCATAAGGGAGTAATGGTAATTGAAGTATATTTTTCATTGGTCTAATATTTAATCACATTAATTTTTTAAGGCTTACGACGGGTATTGCCACGGTATTATCCTATTAACATTTTAGTGCTAAGGCCTGTCTTTACAATATGGGCAGGTTCTCAAAATGGGATTCCTATGCTGAATTTACGATTTACTTTAACCGATTTCCATAGGTACTTCCATAAGTAAAACCCGACTATCCTTAGTAGCTCTTAGGTCTATTTTGGAGGTTTCCCAAATTCCTAAACCGTCTCGTTTCCCCAATGTCTGACCTGCAATTTCGACCTCACCTTCAAGAACAAAAACATACGCGCCGTTTCCTTTTTTATTAAAGTTTTGGGAGGTCGATTTACCAGCTTCAAAATCTCCCATGTAAAACCATGCGTCTTGATGCAACCAAACCCCTTGATCCAATGCGTCTGGAGATAGGATTTGATATAGCTCGTTCTCTTTTTTTAAGTCCCCGGTCGCAATTTGATCATATCTAGGGGTTACATTTTGTTTATTCGGAAATACCCAAATTTGTAGGAATTTGACACCCTTATCGGCATTCTTGTTGTATTCACTATGGTAGATTCCGGTACCGGCGCTCATTACCTGAACATCGCCTTCCTTAATAACTGTAGTATTACCCATACTGTCTTTATGCTCTAAATCACCCTCTAATGGAATCGATATGATTTCCATATTCTTATGAGGGTGGGTGTCGAAACCTTTTCCCTCGGTAACGGTATCATCATTTAAGACCCGAAGAACGCCGAAATGCATTCTTTCAGGATTGTGGTAATTGGCAAAACTGAACGAATGGTATGAATTTAACCACCCGTGGTCGGCGTGACCTCTAGAGTCCGCACTATGATATACTGTTTTCATCTTTGTTTTATAAAATTAAAGTGAATACTTTTTTGCGGTGTTGAGTTTATGTAAACTGTTCACTGTTCACTGTTCACTGTCCACTGTTCACTGTCAACGGATTATTGTCTATTCCTCCAAATAGCCGAATTTGCCCATGCCATAGTCTTTCATGGCCTGCCGCAATTCTTCCTTTGTGTTCATTACAAACGGACCTTGGGCGGCGATCGGTTCATTGATCGGTTCTCCACTTAGAACTAAGACGACGGCATCTTCCGAAGCCTCGATTACAAAATCCTCACCGTTGTTTTCAAAAAGTAAAAAGTGATCTGTAGGCACCTTTTCGGAACCGTTCACATTTACTTGACCCTCAATTACCAATAAAGCTGTATTGTAATGCTCCGGAAAACTGAAATCGGCCTTGGCCCCAGCCTTAATTTTTGCGTTCAGCAGGTTGAGTGGCGTAAACGTAGCGGCTGAACCGTGAACATCTTTATAATGGCCTGCGATGACCTCGATGGTTCCTCGATCGTCTTCGAGCTCATATTTATTGATGTTTTCATTGGAAAACCCTTGATATTTTGGCTTCGACATTTTGTCTTTGGCCGGCAGGTTTACCCATAACTGAACCATTTGAAAATCACCACCTTTTTTGCTGAATTCTTCCTCATGGTATTCTTTGTGCAACACGCCCGATGCGGCTGTCATCCATTGAACACCGCCCTCTTCTATAATACCGCCGCCCCCGCTACTATCATGATGTTGTACCTTGCCCTTGTACGCAATGGTAACCGTTTCAAAACCACGGTGCGGATGTACGCCAACACCTTTGGGTTTTTCCGATGGGGGAAAATGGAATTTGGAGTTGTAATCCAATAGGATAAAAGGGCTCATCCGTTCCATGTCCAAACGAAATCCGCTAGGGATAAAATTATGTACCCGAAATCCGTCACCCACAAAGTGAGGTGCTTTTGGGGCTGCTACTAATTCTATTGTTTTTGTGCTCATTGTTTTAAATTTTATCCAAATGTAGTGAGCAAAACTTGTCCCGGCATTGATGTATGGTAAGAAGTGCTTTTTGAGGATGCGCTATTTTTTTCCAAAATTTTGGGTAGCCAAATCTCGTCGAACCCTACTTAAACTTTCGGGTGTTATTCCAAGATAGGAAGCCACCATCCACTGTGGTACCCTAAGCAAGACTTCGGGATGCAGTTTTATGAAATCAAGGTATCTGGTTTTGGCCGAAGCTCCCAAAAGTAGACTGACTCTTTTATTCAAATGACGAATATGGTTGTGCAATAACCGTTCGTTGTATTTTCTGAATAACGGACTTACTTCTGAAATACGATCGATAAAATCGGAATCGATAAGTACCACCGTCGAATTTTCAACGGCATCTATAAAATAATGTGAAGGCTCATTAAAATAGACACTACCGCGGTCGCTTACAAGCCAATTCTCAGGTGCAAATTGGAGTATATCAGACTTTCCGTTTTCATTTAAGGCATAAAACCGAAGCAGACCCTGTTCGACAAAAAAAGTCATTTTACAGACTTCGCCCTGACGCAGCAAAAATTCGTCTTTTTGAACACTTTGGGTTTTGATGCATTCGGTCAACTGTTCAACTTCTGTAGAAGTCAGTCCCCAATTGTTTTTTAGATATGCTTTGAAATTGTCGGGCATCGTATTGGCAATGGCTATGGTAAATATACATGATTAAAAGGCCAGTACAAAGGAAGTTTCCACAGCCGGAATCGAATGAACTTTTAGGGTACCGCCATGCAAATGCATAATTTGTTTTGAAAGGCTCAGACCGATACCTGTTCCTGTGTTTTTGGTAGTGAAAAAAGGAACAAAAATTTCGTCTAACAGTTCTTGGGGAATACCTGGGCCGTTGTCCCACACTTCAATATATTTATCGCCCTCTTTATTTTGACCTGCGGCTATTTTAATAACTCCGTTTTCTTGTTCGTGTAATGATTGAAGCGCATTTTTGCTGAGGTTGACCAATATTTGCGAGATTTGCTTTTCATCAACGAATAGTTCGAGTTCAGGTGGATAGACCGTGGTTTCAATCGCAATGACATTCTTTTTACTTCCTTGAAACTGCAATGCCTTTTTGACTCGATCCAGTACCATTTTTGCAGGAACCAAAGTCTTGTCCGGAGGAGGTATATTAAGAAGACTTCGGTATGATTGCACAAAAACCATCAAATCGCTGCCCTGTTCTTTTATTACCTCGAGACCTTTTACAGTATTTTGAATCTGATTTTTGTTAAGTTGCGCCAATGGAATCAGCTCGTCATGGGTTTTGTAATACTTTAAAACAGATTCAGAAATAGAGGTAATAGGTGTAATGGTGTTCATAATTTCATGGGTGAGCACACGGATCAGCCGCACCCATGAATCGGTTTCCTTTTCATCCAGCTCTTTGTGAATGTCTTGCACGACCACAAGCAAGAGGTCCTGTTTATCCAATGAAATTGAGGTAGATTTTAAGGCGAGTTGTTTTTTTTCACGTTCATTGGTAAGTTGAACCAATTTTCGCTCGAACGGCTGTAGTTTAGAAAAAAGATCATACAGGTTTTTATCTACCTGGGTTAATTGTTTGATATGGTTGAGCGGATGGTAATTGACCAATTGCTCTACCTTGGGGTTGGCATATAAGATATGACCTTTCTCGTTTATTGTCATAATACCAATGTCTGCCTGCTTTAATATTTCCTGATAGTACTGTTCTTGTATTTGTTTTTTAATATGGATGTCTTGAATCATGGTATTGAGCATATTCAAGCTGTGATTTAGCTCTTCCAACGATTTTACACTTAACTTTTCTGGGAAACGTAACGTAAAATCTTCATTCTTTATAGCGTCAAAAAAATAGGCGATTTTGCGATTCGTTTGGTTTACATAATGGATTAAAAAAGAAGTTTGAGCAATGAGCAACACGAATGAAACTGAGGCGAGTATATACTGGTCTTTGAAAAAGAAAAATGCGGAAACCAGGGCTGCGGCCGTAATGCCGATAATACGGAATATCATTTGCAGGTAAATATGTCTGCTGACCATTTCTTTATACGTTTAAATTTTCAGTATCAAGTTCAATAAAAAGATATAGGTACTTTTTCACTATTTAATGCCTTTTCTTCATTTTGTTGTACAAGGTCTGTCTTGAAATTCCTAATTGCTCCGCTGCGGCACTATAGTTTCCGTCGTGTTGGTTGAGGGCATTGGTGATCATAATGTGTTCCATTTCCTCTAAGGTAATTGATTCCGTATTCATGGGTATAGCTTCACTGGCATGTAGGAGAAAGTCATTGGGTTTTAAAACGTTTCCCTCGCAAAGTATTATGGCCCGTTCCATAGTATGCTGAAGTTCACGTACATTTCCAGGCCAAGTATGAGCCATCAGTTTTTCTTGTGCCAAGTTGTTGATGCGCAGTCCCGGTTTGTCATATTTAGATGCAAATTTTTTAAGGTAAAAATCTGCCAATATTAAAATATCGCCATCTCTATCACGCAATGGAGGAACTTCGATATGTATGGTATTGATGCGGTATAAAAGGTCTTCACGAAAAAGTCCGTCGGTGACCATTTTATCCAAATTACAATTGGTAGCGCAAACCAATCGAATATTCACTGCAATGGGTTTATTAGAACCTACGCGTACTACCACTTTGTTTTGAATGGCCGATAGCAGTTTCGCTTGTGTTTGAAGCGAAAGATTTCCGATTTCATCAAGGAATAGGGTTCCTCCATTGGCTGCTTCGAATTTGCCCGCCCTGTCTTCTTTAGAATCGGTGAAAGCACCTTTAACATGACCGAACAATTCGCTTTCGAAAAGTGTTTCGGAGATAGAACCCATGTCAACGTTGATAAAGACTTCATTGTTACGGGTCGACATGCGATGCAGTTCGCGGGCTATCAATTCTTTGCCCGTTCCGTTTTCTCCCGTAATCAATATGTTTACATCGGTTTTGGCCACTTTACGACTTAAATTCAACACTGCGGTCAACGCTTTTGAATTGCCTATGATGTAATTTTTATCTTGGTTGATAACCTGTTTGAGATTACTTTCGGTCAGTTTTAATTCATCAATCTTTTTTAAAGATTTTCGAAGTTCATAGGCAGATTTTACGGTTGCTACTAGTTTTTCGTTGTTCCAAGGCTTTAATATGAAATCGGTGGCACCTTCTTTCAGGGCCTTCACAGCTAAATCAATGGCACCGTAGGCCGTCATCATTATTACAGATATATGAGGGACTTTTTTTCGTATTTCACGAAGCCAGTATAAACCCTCATTGCCTGTATTTACACCAGCAGAAAAGTTCATGTCAAGCAATACAATATCAAATTCTTGTAAGTTAGGGAATGACGGAATTTGATTGGGATTACGAATCGTTTTTACAGTCTTAAAATCGAATTGCAATAGTATCTCAAGCGCACTCAATACGCTTTTGCTATCATCGATTACCAATATTTTTGCGTCCAACATATTGAAAAATATATTTATTCATACCATTACGAAGAGGGTCAAGCAATCTATTTGATCTAGTAGCCATTTTAAATTTATTGTTTCACTACCAAATCGTCCTTCAAAAGAAGATTCCTAAGCTACGATTTAGAAAGAATACTTTTGGCAAAGTGTCAAATAATTTTACACTTGGTGTATAACAATTTTACAATGAATGGTTGGTTTTTTCTTTTATTCGATTGTAATATACTGTTTAATAGATATTTATGTTCTTGGCACAACAATAGTTAACCTTATGGCATACCATTTTGAATATGATTTCTAGAGCTTTGATATTTGTGTTTCTATTTTTCTTTGTTACTGCACCATTGTTTTCCCAAGAAATATGGTCTTTGGATGACTGTATTGCGTACGCTGTCGAACACAATCTTACGGTAAACAATTTCAGGTATAATGAAGATTCTTCCAAAGAAAACCATCGGCAGAGCATTAGGAATCTATTGCCCGGTGTAAGTGGCTACTCCGATTATAATATTCGATATGGGCGGTCGACCGACCCGAATACAAACGATATTATCAATACTGATTTCTTTTCGAATAATTATTCTTTGGGCTCGTCAATAGACTTGTTCCAAGGATTTCAAAAAATAAATGCCATTAAGGCGACCAAGTTCTTGTACAAGGCGACCAAAGAAGAAGCTTTACAACAAAAATATTTGCTTGCCTTTAGGGTGATGTCAGCTTTTTACGATATCCGTTTTTATGAAGAACTATTGGTTGTCTCCAGGGAACAGGAGGCCGTTTCGCAGACCAATTATGATTTGGTGGCCAAACAGATTGAATTGGGCATGAAAGCAGGGTCTGACCTTTATGAGGCCGAATCCCTTTTGCTAACCGACAAATTGAGTGTTACACAAACGGAAAATCTTTTGGCTGCGGCAAAACTTGTCTTAATTCAAGAAATGAATCTCGAAGAAACGAATAACATTAATATAACCGACGATTTTGTAACAAAGACGGAAAAAAATGGTCACTTAGAAGTGAACTCCGACTCGATTTTCGAGGTGGCCAAAGATTTTGTTCCAGTTATAAAGGCGCAAGAACTGCGAACAAAAGCTGCTAGAAAAGAGGTTGCAGTGGCACGGGGAAACCTGTACCCTTCAATATCGTTCGCAGCCGGATATGGAACCGGATATTTTGAAACGAATGTCAACGACGATGGTATTATCCCGTTTTCTACCCAAATTAAAGACAACATGTCACGTTATGTGGGTTTTTCGATGAATATCCCTATTAGTGATCGGTGGTCGCGCAGATCAAGGGTGAAACAGCAAAAGATAGAATATTTAAGGGCGCAGAATGATTTAGATATCCAAGAACAGGAGCTCTACCAGCTGATTCAACAACTGGTACAAGCACATCAAGCACTGCAAGTAGAGAGTGAACAGAGTGGTAAAAAAGTGGAAGCCCAAGAATTGGCTTTTAACATTGCACAAAAGAAATATGAAAAGGGCCTGATAAATGCCTTGGATCTTTTTCAGGCAAAAACCTTGTTCGCCGCAGCGCAGAATGAAAATTTACAGGTGCGGTTCCGTGGTATGGTAAATGAAAGCACCTTAGATTTTTATAGAGGATTGCCAGTGTTCGAAATAGAATAAAAAATAAAATGATGACAACTTCTTTGCGAACAGAGTGAAGCAAACTTTTGAACGTATACATTAGGTTGAATAGATGGTCTCGTGTCACTTTAACAGGCTTCAGTGACCCCTAGCTATGAAGAGGTTGATAATAATAAAACATAAATATGGACATACAACTTGAAAAGAAAAAAGGATTGCGACCGAAACATTATGGGTACATCGCACTCGCACTATTATTATTGTTCGCGGGATACCAGTTGGTCTTTGGTAGTTCGGTTTCTACTTTTAGAACCGAAAAGGAAAAATTATCGATAGCCGAGGTCACGCAGGGAAAATTCGATGATTATATCACGATCAACGGTTATGTAGCTCCTATAACTACGATATACATGGATGCCTATGAAGGCGGCCGCGTCATGGAGAAACTAATTGAGGAGGGCGCTATGGTAAAAGAGGGCGATATCATCTTGAAATTGGAAAACACTAATCTATATGAGCAAATTTTGGCTAGCGAAAGCAACTTGGCCTTAAAACAAAATGATTTACGATCCACAAAATTAACCTTCGATTCTCGACAGGTCGAAGGTAAAAAGGCGCTTGCCACTTCCAAATATGATTTGCAACGTCTAAAACGAAATTATGAGCAGAACGAGGCATTGTATAAAGACGAATTGATTTCCAAGGAAGAATATCTATTGTCAAAAGAGAATTATGAACTTTCCCAGCAACAATACGAAATCGTAAAATTACAGACTGAGCAAGACGATGAATTGCGTAAGACTTCTTTAACAGGATTGGATACGGATTTGAACCGGATGGAAAAAACATTATCCATGGTCTACCAACGTTTAGACCATCTGAACGTTCGAGCTCCGGCAGACGGACAATTGGGGTTTTTAGATGCGGAAATCGGTCAAAATATATCCCAAGGTCAGCGTATAGGCGAAATTAACGTGCTCACCGATTATAAAATCGAGGCAGATATTGATGAGCACTATTTGGATCGCGTGAAAAGAGATCTTATTGCGGTGTTGGAACGCAACGGAAAAGAATTCCCGCTACGGTTGCGAAAGGTATATCCAACAGTTCGGAGCGGAAAATTCAAGGTAGAATTGGTCTTTACCGATGCAAAACCCGAAACTATACGTACGGGTCAGAGCTACAATATTAAACTGCAATTGGGCGAATCAAGTGATGCCTTACTGTTGCCTAAGGGAAGCTTCTTTCAAAGCACGGGAGGGCAGTGGATTTTTGCGGTGAACCCTGATGGGGGCGAGGCGTTACGGAGGAACATTCGAATCGGCAAACAGAATTCACGATATTATGAAGTATTGGAAGGCCTACAGGCTGGTGAAAAAGTGATAACGAGTAATTATGATTCGTTTGGTGAAGCGGAGAAAATAGTCTTAAAGTAGCTTCGACTACGCTCAGCTACCAATGTTATAAAAAAGAAACTTGGGCGAAGCAGGTAGCTTAGAATAAAGTAAAGCATAAAAATAAGAATAGAGCGGTCACGTCGATCGCAGTCGAAATGTTCTTAATATAAATTTATAAATCCAATCAAAAAATGATACAAATACAGAACTTAAAAAAGAGTTTTCGAACTGAGGAAGTAGAAACCTTGGCTTTGAACAACGTAAATATGAATATTGCAGAAGGAGAGTTCGCCGCTATCATGGGTCCCTCAGGATGTGGAAAATCGACCTTGTTGAACATCATCGGCATGTTAGATAACCCCACGGAAGGCAGCTACCAATTTGCAGGTCACGAAGTAGGCGGTTTAAAAGAACGTCAGCGCACACAGTTACGAAAGGGCAATCTAGGTTTTGTTTTTCAAAGCTTTAACCTGATTGATGAACTTACCGTTTATGAGAACGTAGAACTGCCTTTGATTTATCTGAAAATGAACAAGACGGAACGCAGGGAAAAAGTTAAATCCGTACTTGAGCGTATGAAGATTGCACATCGCGAGAAACATTTTCCGCAGCAATTATCAGGAGGACAGCAACAACGCGTTGCCATTTCACGGGCCGTGGTTACGAACCCCAAGTTGATATTGGCCGATGAGCCCACTGGAAATTTAGATTCTAAGAATGGAATCGAGGTTATGAACCTGTTGACAGAACTTAATCAAGAAGGTACAACGATAGTAATGGTGACCCACTCGGATCGTGATTCCCATTACGCACATCGGGTCATTAACTTATTCGATGGTCAAATAGTAACCGAAAGTCAAAATAGGGCCATGGGAGCAATGCTATAACAAAAGGAGTTTATTCATCAATCATCAATCATGTTCAAAAATCACCTAAAAATAGCCTGGAGAAGCCTAAAAAGGCAACCCTTTTTTACCTTCTTGAATACTTTCGGATTAGCTGTTGGTATGGCCGGGGGGCTTCTCATATCATTATACATCTATGATGAGTTCAGTTACGACAAAATGTTTGCCGACGCAGATCGCATTTACAGAATAAATGCGGACATAAAGTTCGGTGGATCCATAATGAAAGGCTCCGAAGTGGGTGCTCCGATGGCTGCTGCCATAAAGCGTGATTTTCCTCAAATTGAGTCCGTCACAAGAATCAGGGACCGAGGTGGTCTGCTCATAAGAAAACCGGAAGCTGAAGCCAATACCAAAGAATCGAATGTGGCTTTTGCCGATTCTACATTCTTCAAAATGTTCGGTATAGACTTGCTCGTAGGAGATGTAACTTCGGCATTGACCGAACCCAATACCTTGGTGCTTACCAAAACGGCGGCTGAAAAGCACTTTGGTATACAAAATGCCTTGGGTCAACAGCTGCTGTTGAACAATACCGATACGTATACCGTGGCAGGTGTAATTCCAGATTTTCCAAAAAACTCATTTCTTCGAGATCACGACGTGTTAATGGCCATGGCCGGGTTCAATGATGCGCAGCAAATGTTATGGACCAGCCATAACTACTTCACCTTTGTAAAATTGTTGCCAGAGGCGGATATCGCCGACTTTCAAGCTCCTTTACAATCGATGTTGGAAGCCTATATTTTACCGTATGTGCAGCAATTCTATCCGGGTATGACCGCGGAATCTTTTGCGGCATCCGGCAATTATTTAAAGTATAGTACCATTGCATTGACCGACATCCATTTGCATTCCAACAGGAGTAGCGAGCTAAGTGCCAATAGTAGTATTCAAAACGTCTATATTCTTTCCTTTATAGGCTTGTTTCTAATCCTCTTGGCCAGTATTAATTTTATGAATTTGTCAACGGCCCATTCCCTAAAAAGAGCCAAGGAAGTGGGCATTCGAAAAACTTTGGGTTCCAACAAGTCTGAACTGATACGGCAATTTTTGATCGAATCAGGCCTAATTTCCTTTATTTCATTACTGTTGGCCCTGACCATAGCTTTGATTGCCCTTCCTTTTTTCAATGACCTTTCAGGTAAATCCATTGCTATACCGTTCACCAATTTCTTTTTCTGGATGATTTTGTTGGTCGCCGTAGCTTTTCTAGGTCTTTTTTCCGGAAGTTACCCGGCATTTTTTATGTCTAGGTTCGTTGCTGCCACCGTGTTAAAAGGTGGGGGACAAAGTAGTGTAGGGGGTGGAAAGATTAGAAATTCCCTTGTCGTGTTTCAATTTGCCATCTCGGTATTTCTGATTATTGGCACCTTAGTGGTCTTTCAACAATTGAAATACATTCAAAGTAAAGATCTGGGCTTTGCCAAAGATCAGGTCTTGCTTATCGATGACACTTTTGCTGTAGGAAACAAACTGCTATCCATTAAGGAAGAGATACAACAATTAGGGCAAGTCTCAAGTGTGACCTTAACAGGTTATATGCCCACGCCCTCTTACCGTAATGATAATTCCTTTTTTAAGGAAGGTGCGACTGAGCAGGAAAACGCGCTGCAAATGCAGAATTGGGTGGTAGACCATGATTATCTGTCGACCTTGAATATGCAGCTTATTGCCGGTAGGAATTTTGATAAGCGGTATCCCACCGATTCTACGGCGACCATTCTTAACGAGTCGGCGGTCGCTCGATTGGGTATGGCGCCTGAAGATGTTTTGGGCATACGGATATCGGGAGATCTTGGTCAAGAAAGCCCAGTATTCTATACCGTCATAGGCGTGGTCAAGAACTTTCATTTCGCCTCGCTCCGAGAAGATATTGGTGCTTTAGGCCTTTTCTTGGGAAGTTCTAATGGGGCTTTGGCCATTAAATTGAAAGCCGGTAATTTTTCAAATGCGATTGGAAATATCGAGAATATCTGGAACAGAATGGCTCCAGGTCAATTATTCAACTATCGGTTTATGGAAGATTCCTTTAATACTACCTATCAGGCAGAGCAGAAATTAGGGCGCATTTTTGTGGTATTTACGGTGCTATCTATTTTGATTGCCTGTCTCGGCCTTTTTGGTTTAGCCGCCTTTAATGCTGAAAAACGCACTAAGGAAATCGGTATTCGGAAAGTGCTCGGCGCTAGTGTGGGCCAAATAACCTACCGTTTGACCACTGATTTCCTAAGGTTAGTAGGTATTGCGGTACTTATTTCTTTACCCCTAGGCTGGTATGCCATGAGCAAATGGCTCGAAGATTTTTCCTATAAAATAGAAATCGGTTGGTGGGTGTTGGCACTAGCCGCGTTTTTGGCCGGGGCCATAGCTATACTTACCGTAGGTTATCAGAGCATCAAAGCAGCCAGCATTAACCCGGTAAAGAGTTTACGTACAGAGTAATAGGTTAAGCTCCTCCCTTTAACCAAAGGGAGGTGGTCCTGACGTTTCAGTCAGGGTCGGAGGGTTTGAGAGCAACACAAACTGAGGTGGCCCCGACGGTATCGTCGGTACGGAGGGTTTGAAAATTAAGATTAAAAAGAGGAGAGCGAAAAACATAGACAAAAATCAAGCATCATGTTCAAGAACTATATAAAAACTGCCTGGAGAAGTCTTAAAAAGCAGCCGTTCTTCACTTCACTAAATATCTTTGGCCTAGCCATTGGTATGGCCGGGGGGCTTCTCATTGCTTTATATATCTATGATGAGTTTAGCTATGATAGCATGTTTGTAGATGCCGATCGCATCTATCGAATTAATGGAGATCTGAAATTCGGAGGAAATATTCGCAATTTTGCCGTGGTTACTGCCCCGATGGCCGATGCCGTTAAAAGTGATATTCCAGAAGTAGAGTTAACAACAAGGTTTCGCACTGTCGGAAGCATGCTTGTCAAAAAAACAGGATCCGTTGTCAATATAAAAGAATCCCAAGCAACTTATGTAGATTCCACTTTCTTTAACATGTTCGGAGTTGATTTGTTGGTGGGAGACCTAAAATCGGCTTTAAAACATCCGAATACCTTGGTATTGACAAAAACTGCGGCAAAAAAGCATTTCGATATCAATAATGCCTTGGGCCAGACTCTTGTTTTAAATAATGGCGACACCTATACAGTTACCGGAGTAATTGATGATTTCCCCAAAAATTCATTTTTAAGGGATTATGGAGTGTTCATGTCTATGGCAGGTTACCCTGATGCTTGGTCTGCAAATTGGAGTGGCAATAATTTTCAGACGTATATCAAATTAATCCCAGGTATAGAAGCTGATGACATACAAGAACGTTTACAGGCCATCGTTAGTAGGTATGTGGTACCGGGTATTCAAGAAATTTTTCCTGGAATTACTGAAGCGCAATTGATAGCATCAGGGAGTTATTTGAAGTTCAGTACTATAAGCCTTAGAGATATTCGACTCTACTCCGATAGATCTGCAGAAATTAGCTCAAATAATAACATTCAAAATATATACATACTATCTTTTATAGCTTTGTTTCTTATCGTTTTGGCGAGTGTCAATTTTATGAATTTGTCTACGGCAGGCTCCCTAAAAAGGGCAAAGGAAGTAGGTATTCGAAAAACCCTCGGGTCTAATAAGACCGGACTTTGGGTTCAATTTTTAACTGAATCAGGCTTAGTTGCATTAGGATCTATGATCATGGCCATCGTTATGACGTCGGTTGCCATGCCCATCTTCAATCAGTTGTCGGGTAAATCACTTACCATACCTTTTGCCGAACCTATGTTTTGGGTGGTTCTGCTTATGTCAACAGTTTTATTAGGTGTGCTTTCTGGGTGCTATCCGGCCTTTTTTATGTCCAAATTTATGCCGGTTATGGTGTTAAAGGGTCGCGGAGGAGGTAATGTAGGTGGAACTGGGGTGCGAAACTCTTTAGTAGTTTTTCAATTTGCCATCTCCGTTTTTCTAATCATAAGCACCTTGGTCGTGTACCAGCAATTACGATTTATTCAGAACAAAGACCTAGGTTTTTCAAAAGATCAAGTGCTACTCATCAATGATGCTTATGCTGCAGGTGAACAGGTACAGTCTTTTAAGCAGCAAGTAAAACAATTAGGGGCGGTACAAAATGCCAGTTTAAGCAGTTACTACCCAACACCTTCCAATAGAAGTGATAAAGCTTTTAACAGAGAAGGAGCGTTAGGAGGAGAACAGTCTATAAGTATGCAAGATTGGAGCGTAGATTACGATTATATTTCGGTCATGGGGCTAGAAATCATTGCAGGACGGGATTTTGATCCTGCCTTTGGCACCGATTCGACGGCCATTATCATCAATGAAACAGCACTTAAATTGTTTAGTGTGGAGCCAGAGGAGGCTTTAGGGATGAGAATTACTTCCTATGTGGGCGAAAAAAACATTTCATTTTCTACGGTTATAGGAGTTGTGAAAAACTTTCATTTTCGATCCCTCCGTGACAATATAGGAGCACTAGGCATGTCTTTGGGGGGGTATGCAAACGGAATGGCCGTTAAGCTGAGCGCGGGCGATTTTACGTCGTCGATTTCACAAATTGAGGATATCTGGAAACAAGTGGCTCCAGGACAACCATTCAGCTACAATTTTATGGATGATGCGTTTAATGAAACCTATCAATCTGAGCTTCGTTTGGGTAAGATTTTTGTTGTTTTTACCATTCTGTCACTACTTATTGCCTGTCTTGGCCTTTTTGGCCTAGCCATATTTAATGCCGAAAAGCGAACCAAAGAAATAGGAGTACGCAAAGTGTTGGGTGCCAGCGTGGGCCAGATTTCATATCGACTTACCATAGATTTTTTAAAACTGGTGGGTATCGCCATTGTTGTTTCGTTGCCCATAGGCTGGTATGCCATGAACAAATGGTTGGAAGATTTTACATACCGAATAGAAATTGGCTGGTGGGTCTATGGCCTTGCAGCTTTAATGGCGCTTACCGTTGCAATACTTACTGTAAGTTACCAAAGTATTAAGGCAGCGATTGCCAACCCGGTAAAGAGCTTACGAACCGAATAACTGTTGAGGCTCCTCCCTTTAGCTAAAGGGAGGTGGCCCTGACGTTTCAGTCAGGGTCGGATGGTTTGAAAACAACTCAAAAGGAGGTGGATTTCCGTCCTGTTTTGAGGGAAGACAGGGGGTTTGAAAATTAAAAAGAGGAGAGCTAAAAACATAGACAAAAATCGAGAACCATGTTTAAGAACTATTTAAAAATCGCGTGGCGAAACCTTTGGAAAAACAAAGGCTATACCGCTATTAATATCGGTGGACTTGCGCTGGGCATGGCCGTTACGTTGATTATCGGGCTGTGGATCCAAGATGAGCTTACCCATAACGCGTATTTTAAAAACAAAGGGAGTATAGCCCAAGTATTCCAGTCACAAACGTTCAACAGTGAAACAGGAACAGGTCCTGCTATACCCAGACCTTTGGAAAAAGCGTTTCGCGATGGTTATGCCGATAACTTTAAGCACCTGGTCATGTCTTCGTGGAATGTTTCGAGATACCTGAAGTACAAAGATAAGAGCCTGTCCAAAACCGGAAATTTTATGCAACGGGAAGCTCCTGAAATGTTGGACTTAAAAATTCTGAAGGGAGAGCAAGACGGCCTGCGCGAACTGAACTCTGTTATGTTATCGGAATCTGTAGCCATCGCACTCTTTGGTGACGAAGAACCTATTGGAAAGACCGTTGAGGTTAATAATCAATACGATGTAATGGTTTCAGCGGTTTATGAAGACATTCCCCTCAATAATTCATTTAATGATGCTGAGTTTCTTATGCCATGGGAGAAACTGGTCGCCACCCAGGAATGGATGAAAAATGCCATAGATCAATGGGGAAACAATTCATTTCAGATGTTCGTGCAAATTGCCGATAACACGACTATGGAAAAGGTCACGACAACCATAAAGGACGTTAAAAAGACCTTGAATGAAGATACCGCCGAGTTTAACCCGCAACTTTTCTTGTTTCCCATGAAAGATTGGTATTTACGAAACAATTTCGAAAACGGAAAGCAGGTAGGAGGGCGCATAAAGTATGTTTGGTTATTCGGCATTATCGGGGCGTTTGTGTTGCTTTTGGCGTGTATTAATTTTATGAACTTAAGTACCGCAAGATCTGAAAAACGGGCCAAGGAGGTAGGCATTCGTAAATCTATCGGTTCACAGAGAAATCAATTGATCAACCAATTTTTGAGCGAATCGTTCTTGGTGGTATTATTCGCCTTTTCGATTGCCGTTTTGATTGTTTTGTTGTCTATGAACGGATTTAACGATTTGTCTAAAAAAGAGATTTCATTCCCTTGGAATAGTAGTGTTTTTTGGTTGATATCGGTAGTATTTATTTTGTTTACGGCTCTATTATCAGGTAGTTATCCAGCGCTTTACCTGTCTTCTTTCAGACCGGTTGACGTATTAAAAGGAACCTTTAAATCTGGCAAACATGCCGGATTGCCCAGGAAGATTTTGGTTGTACTTCAGTTTACGGTTTCCGTTGCTTTTATCATCGGAACCGTAATTGTAATGCAACAGATCAATCATGCGAAAAACCGTCCCGTGGGTTACGATAAAGAGGGTTTGGTACAAATACCCACATTTAGCGAAGACTTCGCCGGTAAATATGATTTAATGCGCAGCGAATTTTTGGGTTCAGGTGCGATTGTCGAAATGTCGGCCTCTAGTAGTCCCACTACCCAAATATGGTCCAATCGCAGTGGTTTTGAATGGGAAGGTAAGCCAGATGGGTTTCAAGAAGATCTGGCTTGGACGGAGGTCACTCCCGAATATGCCAAATCACTCAACCTTAAAATCGTAGAGGGCAGGGACTTTTCACGTGAATTTGCTTCTGACTCCAATGCGGTGCTCATTAACCAAACGGCCTTAAAGTATATGGGGATTATAGATCCCATTGGTAAGTTTTTAAAAGACGATGATGAGGAAGACCCTGGTCCTCCTTTAAAAATTATCGGGGTCGTCGAGGATATGATTACGCAATCACCATACGAACCTGTAAAACAAGGCGTCTATGTTTTTGACAAACATGGCAATTCCAGTTTTTACAACATGCGTTTAAACCCAAATCAAAGTGCAAGTCATAATCTGGCTATTATAGAAGGGGTGTTCAAAGAACATTTTCCAAGCCTCCCCTTTCAGTATGATTTTGTAGATGATGAATATGGCGAAAAATTTGCCGCTGAAGAACGCATCGGTACCTTATCGGGAGTTTTCACGGCCTTGGCCATTTTGATAAGTTGTCTTGGACTATTCGGACTCACTTCTTTTGTTGCGGAACAGCGCACCAAAGAAATAGGAGTCCGCAAAGTGCTGGGAGCTACCGTATTCAATGTTTGGAATATGCTTTCCAAAGATTTTTTAAAATTGGTCGTCATTTCCTGTTTTATTGCCATTCCCATATCATATTATGTAATGAACGGGTGGCTTCAAGATTATCCATACCATGTAATATTAGAGTGGTGGATTTTTGCCTTGGCGGTTATCGGGGCCTTGGCGATTACAATATTGACGGTAAGCTTTCAGGCTTTAAAGGCTGCCAATGCGAACCCCGTAAAAAGTTTGCGAACGGAATAGACAGTGAACAGTGAGCAATAAACAATGAACAATTCTAAGAAATTATGGCTATTGGCAGCAAAATTTGCCTTTTGCTAATTGATCCGTTCAACAACCATTAACGAACAATGATAAACAAAGAGCCATGCTAAAAAATCATCTAAAAATTGCCTTACGATTCTTTTTAAGGAACAAACTTTTTACAGGCATCAATGTTTTAGGGCTTTCAATTGGGATAACGGCATTTATTCTATTGATAAGTTACATTGCATTTGAAAAAAGCTATGATAGTTTTATTCCCGAAGTCGATAACCTCTACAGGGTAACATTGACCACAAATCTTGGGGGTAATGGTTTTGCTACTTCTGCAACGAACCACCCAATGGCTGGCCCCGCAATGCTATCGGATTTTCCAGAAGTTGAGAGTTATACACGGATTGCCGATAAGCCAATGGGATTCTCTGGCACCATGAATATTTCATACACCAATTCTAACGGTGACGAAATAAAATCAGATGCAAATGATGACCATATTTATTTCGCTGATAACGCAATTATCGACCTGTTCGATATTCAATTCATTCAAGGTGATCCGGCAACGGCTCTTGAAGAACCTATTACTGTTATTCTGGCTGAAAAAATAGCTCATCGCTTTTTCGGAAATGAAGATCCTATTGACAAAATGATTGAAATCAATGACAATTTCAAACTCAAAGTAACCGGTGTTTTTAAGGATCGGCCAGAGAACACACATTTACCCATGGGTATGATTGTTTCGTATAATATTTTCGGACAAGATGGTGATCATGCGAACAGTTGGGTATGGCCAGAGTTTTACAATTACGTTAAACTTAAACCAGGTACAGATCCGAAGGTGGTCGAGGCTAAGTTTCCGGCATTCGTAAAAAAATATTTGGGGAATATTATGAACGAGCATGGTTTTGAAGCAAAACTTGCATTACAGCCCGTTAAAGACATTCATTTGAAATCTCATCTATTAAAGGAAATCTCTCCGAATAATAGTGAGGGTACGTTGTACTTTTTACTCATTGTAGCAGGCTTTATTATTGCTATCGCCATGATTAATTTTGTTAACCTTTCTACCGCGAAATCAATGGAGCGTGCCAAGGAAGTAGGGCTTAAAAAAGTAGTTGGAGCCCCTCGGTCAGTACTGATTCATCAATTTTTGTTTGAATCGTTGATCATTAATTTCTTTGCAGTTATCATATCATTTGTATTAATTAATTTATTGATTCCTTCTTTTAATTCGTTGGTCGGAATAGAAGTTTTAAACTTTGGTATGTGGGGTCAATGGCAAGTATGGTTGGCCATGATAGGCATATTTCTATTAGGCGGAATTTTAGCAGGACTCTACCCTGCCTTTGTATTGTCCGGTTTTGTACCGATTGAAGTGCTGCGGGGTAAGTTTCATAAAACATCAAAAGGTAATACCCTTCAAAAGACGTTGGTAGTTGCACAATTTGCTATTTCAATTGCCCTAATAGCGGGAACCTATATTGTTTATAATCAATTCTCATACATGCAGAACCAAGACCTTGGCTTTGATGCCGAGCAAAATCTTGTTTTTTCTGCACCAATGTATGCCGATTCTACCACACAGCTGAAAGTAGAATCTTTTAAGCGCGAACTGATCCAAAACCCAAAGATCAATAGTGTGGCCCTGTCCGATGAAATACCCGGAAAACCTATCATACAGGGGAATACCATTCGACAAGTACATGTACGAAGGGAGCTAGGTGTCAATGCCAATTTCGTTATTGTCGACCAAGATTTTATAAAAACCTATGACATCGAACTCTTGGCAGGAAGAGATTTTGTTAAAGAGGATGCCACCACATTGTATACAAGAGAGGGAGCAGTTCCTTCAGGGCACCGTGTGATAATCAATCGTTCGGCCGCAAAAAATTTAGGATTTTCAGACCCTGAGGCGGCTATAGACCAAAAAATGATATTCAAATATGGGCCAATCGATCGAACAACTGAAATAATAGGAGTAGTAGAAGACCACCACCAACAATCGCTGCAAAAGGGATACGACCCCATTGTTTTCATGCACTTTGCCGACTATACGGCCTCGTTTGTAACAGTAAATATTGCAGGTAACAATATTCATGAAACAACGGCTCAAATAGAGACCAAGTTCAAAGAGTTTTTCCCGAACGATCTCTACAACTTCTTTTTTATCGATGACTACTTTAATCGACAATACAAAGCGGAATCGAAATTCGGAATCATCTGTCTGGTATTTTCTGTTTTGGCAATTTTTATAGCGGCCCTGGGGCTTTTCGGTCTGGGATCGCATATGGCCATGCAAAAGACCAAAGAGATAAGTGTGCGCAAAGTTATGGGCGCCACTGTCGTACAGGCCTTGGCAATAATTCCAAGAAAATTGCTAGGCTTGGTTTTGCTATCGGGGGCGATAGCCCTACCGATTATCTATTTTGTCACCAAAAATTGGTTAGAAAAATATGCGTTCAAAATCGACCTCAGTATTACGATGTTTTTAGCGCCCTTGTTGGTGGTTTTAGTGGTCGCGGCGCTGTCTATTCTTTCTCAATCTTTTAAAACGGCTATGGTCAACCCAGCAGAATCGTTGCGTAACGAATAAATCATCATCAAACCTTTGCCGTACATAGGCGGGGAAGCATCAAAAAACGAGAATCATGTTTAAAAACTATCTAAAAATCGCTTGGCGAAGCATCAAAAGTGAAAAATTGTTAACCTTTATAAAGGTTGGGGGGTTTGCCGTGGGCATCGCAGCTTGTTTGTTAATTGCATTATTCATAAAGGATGAATTGAACTATGATCGGCATTATGCCAATTCGGATCGAATTTATAGGGTAGTACTGCAGGCAGAAATAGGTGGGGAAATGAAAAAAAGCACCCATTTCCCTCTGCCAATGGCACAGACAATCGAAGCCGATTTTCCCGAAATTAAAAAAGCTGGTAAAATATTCGGTTCTGCACTTTCTTCCGGTGGAAAAAGAGCATTCCGTTCAGGCGCAGCGACGCAGAACATCTTTGAGGGGGGATTCCTGTATGGCGACCAGAATATATTTGAGATACTTGAAATACCGCTACTACAGGGCAACGCTACGGAAGCTTTGACTGGACCGGGAAACATTGTTATCTCAGAATCGAAAGCGGCTAAATATTTTCCCCAAGGTAACGTCCTTGGGCAAACGTTGATTTTAGACGATAATGCTTCAAAGCCGTATACCATATCTGGTGTGATGCCTGATTTTCCCAGTAATTCACATCTCGATTTTGATTTTCTGTTACCCATTGATGATACCAATCTAAGTTGGACATCACAAAACTACTTTACCTATGTCCTTTTGGATGAAAAAAGTAACGTGGAGGAATTGGAGAACAAAATGCGTGCTATAATAGAGAACTATGTAATTCCTGCTCAGATCGAAAGAGGCAGGGATGCATCATTTATAGAAATTCTAAAAAGTATAGAATACAAATTACAACCGATAAGCGACATTCATTTAAAATCTGATATAGAAATGGCCGATGGGTTACAACACGGAGACGTTCGTTTTGTATGGTTGTTTGCGGCTATTGCTGGGTTTATTTTAGTTTTAGCCTGTATCAATTTTATCAACTTGTCAACGGCAAAATCTGCGAACAGGGCAAAAGAAGTTGGCTTGCGAAAAACAGTCGGTGCTTTCAAGAGTAACCTTGTGAACCAATTTCTTACAGAGGCCGTATTATTTAGCATCATATCTTTTATAGTTGGGGTGGCAACGGCATGGCTGTTACTTCCAATATTCAATTCCATAGCTGAAAAGACGATTGCAATGCCTTGGGCGTCATGGTGGTTTATACCTGTTCTACTCCTTTCGGCTTTAATCATTGGAATTCTTGCCGGGCTATATCCAGCGTTTTACCTCTCCGCCTTCCGACCTATCAATGTCTTAAAAGGGAGTTTGAGTAGAGGGGGTAAAAGTGGTAAACTGCGAAGTGGGTTGGTCGTTTTTCAATTTGCAACATCGGTTATTTTGATTATCGGAACGCTGATTATTTACAAGCAGATGGACTTTATCCTTAAAAAAGATTTAGGTTACAATAAAGAACAGGTCGTGATTCTAGAAGGCGCAAATGTCTTGGGAAATAAGTCGGGAAATTTTAAACAACAACTCTTGCAATTGCCACAAGTTCGACAGGTTTCCACTAGCGATTATTTGCCGGTTGACGGTTCCAAACGCAATCAGACTACATTTAATCTTATAGGCGATGGAAACGAAAATGGCGGCGTCTTGAGCCAAACCTGGCAAATAGACTATGATTATATAAAGACTTTGGGCATAAAAATAATGCAAGGCCGGGATTTTTCAAGGGATTTTGCTTCCGATTCGGTCAATTCAATTATCATCAATCAAAAAATGGCTTTCGATCTAGGCCTTAAAAACCCAATAGGTAAGCAAATTGATAATAACCGCCAGCAATGGACTGTTATTGGCGTTGTTGAAGATTTTCATTTTAAATCTTTGAAAGAAAACATCTCACCTGTGGCCTTACGATTGGGTAACGATTTTGGAACGATTGCGGTAAAAATCGGTGCTGGGAACATCAAGGAATCTCTAGCCGAAATCACAACAATTTGGAATAGCAATGTGCCGAACCAATCTTTAAGTTATGGTTTTCTGGATCAGAAATTTGCTCAAATGCATGAGGATGTCCAGCGTATGGGCAAAATCTTTAACAGTTTTGCCTTGTTCGCTATTTTGGTAGCCTGTTTGGGTTTATTTGCGCTTTCAGCATTTATGGTAGAACAACGCCAAAAGGAAATCAGTATTCGCCTAGTGCTTGGTGCACCTTTCCAAAGTATCTATAGCTTATTGACACTTGATTTTTTGAAATTGGTCTTGGTTGCTATTGTCATAGCCATCCCCATTGGCTGGTATATGATGCAGCGATGGCTCGAAGATTTTGCGTATCATATCAACATTGGATGGGAGATATTCGCAATAGCCGGAATAGTCGCTTTGGCCATTGCTGTTTCGACAATTAGTTACCAATCTGTTGGCGCGGCTTTGATCAAACCGTTAAAAAGTTTACGCACGGAGTAATAGAAATAGTTAAGGTTCCTCCCTTTTTTTCAAAGGTAGGTGGTTCGATCGAAGATCGAATCGGAGGGTTTTAGGTGATTAGTGCATCAAGGTTCATGACTTTAAAATCCCCTTTCTTCCTCTTGTGCCGCACAAGCTTGGCACAAAACGGAATTCATTCCCCTCTTTTGAAAAAAGAAGGGAGCTAAAGAATAACAAATGCCGAATTGATTTTGGCACAAGAAATAAAATCATGCTAAAGAATTATTTTAAAATTGCGTTTCGGAATATTTTAAGAAATAAAGGACTTTTCTCCCTAAATATAGTAGGACTGTCGCTAGGTATCGCCTCGTGTTTGGTTATTATGCTTTTCGTGATCGACGAATTAAGCTATGATAGGTTCAACGAAAAAGCCGATGAAATCGTTCGTGTGGTTTTCAAGGCGAAAATTGAGGGTGAAGACGTACGGGAAGCTGTGGTAATGCCACCGGTCGCAGAAACCCTAAAACGTGAATTTCCTGAAGTAAACGACGCTACGCGCCTAAGAAGAATGGGCGAGCCCAATGTGGCGTACAACAACACAACTTTTAAAAATGGCAAATACGCTTGGGTGGATCCCAATTTTTTTGAGGTGTTTACCCTTCCGGTTATCGAAGGAGAAGTGGTCGCACCCCTAGAAGAGCCCTTTAGTATCGTACTCACCAAAAAGGAAGCACAGCGCTATTTTGGTGATACAAAAAATGCCATCGGCAAAAATCTGGAATTGGAGGGGTATGATCAGCCCTACAAGGTCACGGCCATTATCGATGAGGTGCCCAAAAATTCACACTTTCATTTTGATGCTTTTGTTTCTATGAAAGGACACGAACTTGCCCAAAGTGGTACTTGGATGAATTCCGATTTTTTTACCTATTTGGTATTGCGCAAAGGGTATCCTTATGAACAATTACAGGCAAAACTCCCGCAGGTGCTAAAACAGCACATGGGACCACAACTACAGGAAGAGTTGGGGGTTAGCTATGACGAATTCAACCAAGAAAATTCGTTGGGGCTTTACCTGCAGCCCTTGACCGACATCCACCTGAATCCCGAGTTTTCAAAGGCCTCTACTTTAGAGCAAGGGGGTGATATCAAATACATTTATATTTTCAGTGCTGTTGCACTCTTTATGCTGCTTATCGCCTGCATCAACTTTATGAACTTGGCTACGGCTGCAGCGGCCAAAAGGGCAAAAGAGGTTGGTATACGTAAAGTTTTGGGCTCAAATAAAAAACAACTGATCAAACAATTTTTAATGGAATCAGTGATAGCTACGGTCATGGCCATTATTGTGGCAGTTGTAATAGTAAGTCTTTCTTTGCCTTTTTTCAACATGATTTCGGGTAAAGAACTACAGTCGCAACAACTTTTAAAGCCTTCTTTTTTGGCGATATTTCTTATAGGCGGTATGATAATTAGCCTTCTAGCGGGGGGCTATCCGGCATTTTTTCTTTCATCCTTTAAACCAGTTTCAGCCTTAAAAGGTAAGTTTTTAGGTTTTGGTAAAAGCAAAGGTATTCGAAGTGGATTGGTCGTATTTCAGTTTGTAATATCGGCCGCGTTAATATTGGCCGTTTTGGCGGTGAATCAACAAATGACATACATCCAAAATAAAAACTTAGGCTATGATAAAGATCAGATTCTTGTATTACGAGATTCTTATCTATTGGGAAACGACAATGAAGTTCTAAAAAATGAATTGTTGAAAGACCCAAAAGTAGCAGGTATTACTCAATCTCCGTTTGTACCCGCCGGACCTTCAGACCGTAGTGTTTTTGGTATTTATAAGGAGGGGAAGTTCAAACGGAGAAGTTCGCTCTACAATGTTGATGAGAACTATCTTTCGGTTATGGGAATAGAACTGCTGGAGGGCCGAAATTTTTCGGAAGAATTTGGCTCGGAAGAAGGAAATACCATTATCAATCAAAGTGCCGCCAAAGCCTTTGCACTCGGTGATAATCCTATTGGAAAGACTTTTGAACGTGCAGCTTCCAATTCTGAAAATGTAAAGCTTACCGTAATCGGGGTGGTCAAAGATTTTCACCATGAATCGTTACATCGGGCCATAGAACCTTTGATCATGGTCTATGGCTCCTATGGCGGATTAATTGTACGTGCGAAAACCGGCGACATGGCGGGTCTGATTGGCAGTGCCGAATCCCTTTGGAATAGCTTTAACACCAACGAAACGTTTAATTACAGTTTGCTTGATGAATCGTATAGACAAACATATCTGTCGGAACAAAAAATGGGAACCGTGCTTTACGTTTTTGCTATGTTGACCATTTTCGTGGCCTGTTTGGGGCTCTTCGGACTGGTAACTTTCACGACGCAACAGCGATTTAAGGAAATAGGTATCCGTAAGGTGCTTGGCTCCTCGGTACCTGAGATTGTGGCCATGCTTTCCGCCGATTTCTTGAAACTTGTGGGTATCTCTTTTATAGTGGCCTTCCCCATAGGATATTATCTCATGGAGAAATGGCTACAAAGTTTTGCTTATCGCATAGAGTTGCAGTGGTGGCTTTTTGCCTTGGCAGCATTGATTACCATACTTATTGCCTTTGCAACCATTAGTTGGAAAAGTTTCAGGGCGGCAACGATGAATCCGGTGAATGCCTTAAAAGATGATTAGACGCTATGATAAAAGGAGCATAAAGACCTTTCAATGCGGAGCGGCTCAATTATGAATGACTAAAAAAGGAACCTATGTTAAAACACAACATTTTACTTTTTCTTAGAAACATTAAAAAGAACAAAAGTACTTTTCTGATCAATACGCTAGGACTTGGTGTAGGTATCGCTTCCTTTCTAGTACTGCTACTGTATGTTTACAACGATTTGACCTATAATCATTTTCATGAAAATTTGTCCAATATTTATAGGGTGCGGGAAGGGGAAAGTACAATGACTAAAGGCCCTTTGCTGCCCCAAATGATAAAAGAAATCCCGGAAGTAGAAAATGGCACACGCATTTTCGATTGGGAGGGCTTTCGTTTGAGCTATAAAGACGTGGCCTTTCCCGAAAACATCTACTACGTAGACAATGGGTTTTTCTCCGTATTTACTTTTCCTTTTACTGAGGGCTCGCCAAAAAACGCAATAGAAGACAAATACGGTGTCGTAATAAGTACGGCATTTGCAAAGAAATATTTTGGAACCGATTCGCCCATTGGCAAACAACTTCGAATTAAATTCGAAGATATATTTCTAACCGTTAAGGGGGTGGTAGCTATTCCCGATAACTCATCGGTCAAGTTCGATATCGTGGCATCTTATGAAACCGGTGAAGAAATATCTCCTTGGATTAAAGATATCCATGATTGGTACAATACCTTTTCTGTAACCTATGTGCAGTTGAAAGACGGTACGAATGCCGCTGACGTCAAAGATAAATTACAGCGTATTGTAACTGAAAATTTTCTTCCGGTGGGGGAGAATGAAACCGATTTAAACCTACTACCCTTTAGTGAATACCATGCCGAGGAAGAGTCGAACCGGACCCTAATTGTTATTTTGACCATCATCGCCTTAGGTATCATCGGCATTGCTATTGTCAATTTTATAAATCTCACCATAACCAATTCCTTGGTGCGAATTAAGGAAATTGGGATAAAGAGAGTTCATGGTGCCACCCGACAAACCCTATTCTACCAAATAATGACGGAATCCCTGATGGTAAGCCTGATTGCCTTGATTGTAGGAATTGCCCTAGTTGTTTTGCTTCTGCCAACATTTAACCGCTTGTTCGAAGCCGATCTGCAATTCAAGCCTTTTAAAAATATGCTGTTATTGGGTGTTTTGATGTTGATTTGGGCCGTTGTCGGGGTGTTTTCGGGGATAATTCCCGCTTTATTCTGGTCTCGCAGTAAAATGATACAAAGTCTTCGGGGCAATCTATTTCCGGTCAATAAAAAATCGGTCTCTCGGCATTCTCTGATTGTCATACAGTTTGTGATAGCGATTGTACTTATTTCCGGAACTTTTTTGATTCGGAAACAGATAGATTATATGCTTCAAAAGGACCCCAAATTTGATAGTGAAAATGTGATTGTCGCACAAACCGATAGCTGGCAGTACGAAAACCTTGAAGAAGCATCTCAAAATTTAAAAAGAATTTCAGAAGAACTGGAGGCGAGTCCGCTTGTAGAATCAGTGAGCTTTTCAGGAAGTATTCCTGGAGACTACGATGAGAATTATAATGGCTTTTTCCCCGAAGGTTCCGGTACTGTCGAGCGTATGTTCCTCAGAAAGGCGTATGTGGGCCGGCATTATTTTAAAACCATGGGGATAGAGTTTTTAAATGGCTCCGGTTTCGATCAACCAGCTTCCGCTAGTAAAAACAGCGTGGTATTGAATAAAAGGGCCATGGAAGAATTGGGTTTTACCGAAGCTACGGGACAAATTCTGCATGAAGGCTCTGAAACTGGAAGTGCGTACCGCGTTGTTGGCGCGATAGATAATTTTAGCTATCAAGGCGTACAAAGGGAGATACAGCCTTTAGCTCACTTTTTTCATGAAACGGAAAACTTTGCCGATTGGGATTATTTATTGGTAAAAGCTAAAGCAGGTGCTAGCTTTCAGGTAATTGATCTGCTAAACGAAAAATGGCAAGAGGGTCTGCCGGCGTCTGCCCTTACTCATTTTTTTGCAGATGAAAAACTTAACGAACAGTACAAAGAATATATAAAAGTAAATACACTTATCGCATGGTTTTCGATCTTGGCCATACTGCTTTCTTGTGTTGGCCTTTTTGCCTTATCAAAGTTTACTATGGCACGAAGGGTCAAAGAAATTGGTATTCGAAAAGTGAATGGGGCCAAGGTTTCCGAAATATTGACCCTGCTGAACAAAGATTTTTTAAAATGGGTTGTCTTAGCATTTGTAATTGCCGTTCCATTGGCTTATTACGGATTTACGAAGTGGCTGGAAGGCTTTGCTTATAAAACCTCGATTAGCTGGTGGATTTTCGGCTTGGCAGGAATTACTGCCTTGGTCATAGCCTTGCTTACGGTAAGTTGGCAGAGTTTTAGGGCGGCAATCGCCAACCCAGTGGATGCTTTGCGTGACGAGTAAGATTGGAAAATGGGATTTCTTTGCCTATTATGATTTACGGTTTCAAAGAAGGTTTGTTTGTAAAAAAGGTATGGTCTATTGTGATCTTCACGGTTTTATAGACACCGATTTGAATCCAAATCAAGTTTTCGGTAATACTGTACATGTTTTTGACACTATTTGTAAAATATTTTGACAAAATCCCTTGACAGATAACCAGTTTTCCATGTAAATTATTGATTATAAAAAGATTATATTTTTGGCATGAAAGTAGAACACTATTCGTGAATTGTAACATTTTTCGAAGGGCCACATCTCTTATTTGGTATGTTTTCTCGGAAACAATAATATAAGGTGTCATCAATAAAAAACTAAAATATGCTATTACAATTAGGAAACATTTTTAAATGGGTCAATTCAGGAGGTCAACGAATATTTCTCTTAAAAGATATCAACCTGGGCGTTGAGGAGGGAGAGTTCATCTCAATTATGGGGCCTTCGGGTTCTGGTAAATCTACCTTACTGAATGTTATTGGTATGCTTGATGGGTTCGATGAGGGAGAATACCAATTTTTACACGAATCGGTACACCAACTCAAAGAAAAACATCGGGCTAAACTCTATAAAGAATATATAGGTTTTGTATTTCAATCGTATCATTTGCTTGATGAACTTACGGTCTATGAAAATTTAGAGATGCCCTTGCTTTACAAAAAAATAAAAGGGTCGGAGCGTAAGGCCATGGTTGCCGACATGCTGGATCGTTTTAATATTGTGGGTAAGAAAGACTTGTTCCCAACTCAACTTAGTGGCGGGCAACAACAATTGGTGGGCGTAGCCCGCGCTTTAATCGCCAACCCCAAGTTGATATTGGCCGATGAACCGACCGGTAACTTAAACTCACAACAAAGTGAAGAAATTATGCAGCTTTTTAAAAAGTTGAATGAAGAAGGAGTCACGATTATTCAAGTAACACATTCTGAAAAAAATGCCTCGTATGGGTCAAGGGTCATTCATTTGCTCGACGGCCGAAAAATAGGAAGTGAATGAGGCAACCGAGCACCGATTCTGGCGCCGTTCAATCTTTTAGTCCATATTCGGTTTGCCCCTATTTCGTTTTTTTAATGCAGCCATTTTTTTATGTCTCAATCGTTTTTCGATAGACGATTTTGATGGTTTCGTTTTACGTCTTTTTTTAGGCCTTCTTAAAACATCTTCGATAGTTTCTAAAAAGCGTTGTATGGCAAGTGCTTTGTTTTTATGTTGACTTCGGGTTTCGGCACATTGTAGCAATAATAACTGTTCTTTGCTAATTCTGTTTTTTAATTTTATAAGGATCCGACTTTTTTCATGTTCGGTTAAGGCCCGGGAATTGGCGACATCAAAAGAAAGTTCAATTTTTGTCGCGACTTTATTCACATGCTGTCCTCCTGCACCGCCACTTCGTACTGCTTTAAATTGAAGCTCTTCTATGATTAGTTGTTTGTTCAAATGTTTAGCCGTTGGTTTATGGTTTCGATAGAAACATTTAAAAAAACCTTCTTACCCATTTCTAATGCCTTATGATGATGGAAATTGATGTTTTCGCCTTCATATGTGCCAATAATCATATAGTAACCCCCCATATAAAAGGATCTGTTTACGGTGACTTCTAAACCCGATTTCTCTGAAACCCCAAATTCATGGGCATAAACGATGATACGTCTTTTTGTGTCGGCATACGATTTTACCACGTTGATTGGAATTTTATTTGCCTCACCGAACAAAGAGGCTATGTAAAGATCTCTCGGGTGTTCATATAAATTTTTAGGGGTTTCTTTTGCAATGATTTTTTGGTCTTTCAAAACAAATACTCGGTCTGCAAAGGGTAATATATCGTTGTGGTCGTGGGTTACGGTGAGTACAGTTATCCCTTCTTTTTTAAGAAAGGTAAAAAGGTTTCGTCGTAAGGTGTTTTTCTTAAAATTGTCGATATTGCTGAAAGGTTCATCTAGCAATAATATTTTCGGCTGTTGTGCCAGAACCCTAGCCAGAGCGACACGTTGTTGTTGACCACCACTGAGATATCTGACCTTGGCCCGTGCCTTTTCGGTCATCCCGATCATTTCCAAAAGCTCATGTGTACGTCGGTTCAATTCCTCAGGCTCAAAAACTGATAAATATTGGCTCACGTTTTCAAACACGGTAGTATATGGCATCAAGTCAAAATCTTGTGAAAGGTATTTGATGTACGATTCTCCTGGTACCAAATTATAAAGCGGACCGAGAATTTGGTTGTCTTCCCAGTAGACTTCACCAACCTTAATATCCAATAGTCCGTAGATGATTTTCAGCAAGGTGCTTTTACCACAGCCGCTTTCACCTATTATCGATACGTGTTCTCCCTTTTTTACCCTAAAATTGATATTCTCCAGCACAGGAGTATCATCATAGGAAAAGGAAACGTGGTCTACCTGTAGCATATATAATGTTCTTTTAAGATATTAGGCGAAAGCCCACTTGTTAAAGGTTATTTGTATTACACTCTTGCCCATGTCTTTTTTGCATACAAGGCCTTTAATTCAGACAACTGTCAGATGGCGGCAATAGCTTTAATATGGGTTCAAATTTCGTCTTTTTTTAGATTAAAATCAGCCGATGAAAAATTGAATAATTTATTAAAAAGGGCCCCTTACTAAAAACGGGTTTTCTACTGAAATATTGAACTCTTTCGGAATTCTCTTTGCTTTTTTTCAACAATTCGACAGCAGATGCTGCTGTGAAAATACCAAATACTGAAGCTATTTGCTGAAAAGGAAAGCAATCTCTAAATAGCCCGTTTGCGTTAACCTTTAATGTGATTTCGGCATCTTGGCCAGGGAGATTTGGTTATTTTTTGTCTTAATGAATGTATTATCACCCCAATTTGTAAAGAATTTCTTTTCCAATAGCTATACCAATTCGGCACTATGGGCCTTCTTGACTATAGATTTTTTGTTCATATGCATACACTTTAGTGTGGGGGTGTATATATTTTTTATGGACTTAAATACGTGGGGTGATTTAACGAACCTTTTGGTGACGACGGAAGGTGGCTATTCAGAATATTTTCAATATTTCAAGTATCTTATGATTATCGGCTGTATCGCATATCTTATCATGTATAAAAAAAGATACGGGCACTTTTTATGGCTTGTATTGTTCACCGTATTTTTCTTTGACGATGCTTTCGAATTTCATGAAAGAATAGGGGTGTTTATTGCCCAAACTTTCGATATTCAACCCATTATAGGGCTTCGCGGACGCGATTTCGGGGAACTTGTCTATGTTACCGCTGTGGGTACTTTGTTCTTGATTGTTGGCATTTTAAGTTGGAAGAAGTCGAGCACAAGGTTCAAATACATCAGTCTCGATATTACATTACTTGTGGGGTTCTTCCTTTTCTTTGGCATCGGTTTAGACTTGGCGCATGCTTTTTCGGGAGAAAACAGATACCTTGGCTTTTTACTCGGATTGTTGGAAGACGGTGGGGAAATGTTGGCATTGAGCTTATTGGGCTGGTATTTTCTTCTCTTGACTCAACGCACCAAAACAAACGAAGCCTATCTTTTTGATATGCTTTAAATAAGGAATCAAAAATCGATCTGTTCCCACAAAGAAACCTCCCCAAAATTCGACAAACGCGATTTAGTTAATCATGCGAGTAGCGTGTTATTCCTTGAACGTTCTTAAAACCACTTTATTTGGTAGCTCTTCGAAGCCCATATTGTAAAAAGTAAACCCAAAGATATCGGCATATTGCGCTATAGTTTTACTTACCGGTGTGCCCGCTCCGTGGCCGGCGTCGGTCTCGATACTGATAAGCGTAGGGTTCGGTCCCGTTTGTTTCTCCTGTAATTCGGCGGCAAACTTAAAACTATGTGCGGGTACTACACGATCATCATGGTCGCCTGTGGTTACCAATGTTGCGGGGTAAGCGATACCTTTTTTAACGTTATGAACCGGTGAATACCCTTTTAAATAGTTGAACATAGCTTCACTCTCTTCCGCCGTACCATAGTCATAGGCCCATCCGGCACCAGCGGTAAATGTATGATAGCGAAGCATGTCTAAAACACCTACGGCAGGCAAAGCTACTTTCATCAATTCAGGTCGCTGTGTCATGGTCGCTCCGACCAGCAAACCTCCATTAGAACCTCCGCGAATAGCTAAATAATCAGACGATGTATACTTGTTTTCTATAAGATATTCCGCTGCCGCGATAAAATCGTCGAATACATTCTGCTTTTTAAATTTTGTCCCCTCATCGTGCCAAGCTTTCCCGTATTCCCCGCCTCCGCGAAGATTAGGAACGGCATAAACACCTCCTTGTTCGAGCCAAACTGCATTGACGATATTAAAAGCGGGGGTAAGGCTTATATTGAACCCACCATAACCGTAAAGTAACGTCGGATTTTTACCATTGAGATCCAATCCTTTTTTATGGGTTATAATCATGGGTACTTTTGTTCCATCCTTTGAAGAATAGAATATTTGATTGGATTCGTAATCTTCGGGATTAAAATCGATTTCGGGTTTCCAGTAGGTTTCGTATTCGCCGGTTTCTACATTGTATTTATACGAAGAGCCTGGGACGATATAGTTGGTAAATGAAAAATAGAATTCGATATCTTCTTTTTTTCCGCCAAATCCGGAAGCACTTCCTACCCCAGGAAGTTTTACTTCCCGAATCAATTTTCCATCATAATCGTATTGTAAAACTTTGGAAATTGCATCGACCATATACTCCGCAAAAAAGTATCCACCACCTTTATTCGGGCTAAGTACGTTTTCGGTTTCGGGAATAAAATCAACCCAATTTTCCGGGCTCGGATTAGCGGCATCTACTGTCACTATTTTTTTGTTCGGTGCATTTCTATTGGTCACGATAAATAACCTTGAACCTACGTTTTCGATGAGGTAGTTGTCAGATTCTGTATCATTGATTATCGTGATCAAAGGGGCATTGGGGCTGTTGAGGTCCTGAATAAAAAGCTTGTTTCCAGATGTTGAAGTAGCTGCCGAAATCGTTAAATAATTTTGATCTTCGGTCACGTTAGCACCGATGTAGCGATGTTTTTCTGATGGTTTTCCACCAAAAATGAGTACATCGTCTTTTTGTGGAGTTCCCAGTTTATGAAAGTAGACCTTATGTTGGTCTGTCTTGGCCGAAAGTTCACTTCCATTGGGCTTGTCATAGCTTGAGTAATAAAACCCTTTATTACCAAGCCACGATAATCCACTAAATTTGATATCGACCAATGTGTCTTCAACGATTTGCAGGGTTTTGGTATCGATTACAATGCCCTTACGCCAGTCACTACCACCTTCTGAAATCAAATAGGCCGCCAAAGAACCATCTTTTGTAAAGCTCAGGCCTGCTAGAGAAGTGGTTCCCTCTTCAGAAAAGGTATTGGGATCCAAAAAAACGGAAGGGTCTTGCCCATCCTTTTTACGATAGACAACATATTGGTTTTGTAGACCATCGTTCTTATAAAAGTACGTGTAGTCACCTTCTTTAAAAGGAGCTCCCAATTTTTCGTAGTTCCAGAGTTTCTCTAGTCTGTTTTTCAAATCATCCCGAAATGGTATTTCATTCAGGTATCCCGAGGAAACTATATTCTGGGCTTTGACCCAGGCTTCGGTTTCGGAACTTCGGTCATCCTCTAGCCAGCGGTAGGGGTCTTTGACATCCGTGCCAAAATAGTTGTCAACAGTATCAACTTTTTTTGTAATAGGATAGTTCACAGTTATGGGTTCTTTCGTAGTGTTTGTTTCACAGGCCATAAATAAGAGGGAAATAAGGAGAAATATGCTGAAATACTTCATTTTTTTGATGTTAATTGCCCGAAAATAGCACAAAAAAACCTTTGGAACATCTACGTTACAAAGGTTTTAACTTTCTTAAACCAATAGTTGGATTTAGACAAGGTCATTTGCCACCAAATACTCGGCAATCTGAACGGCGTTGGTGGCCGCACCTTTTCTTAGATTATCGGAGACTATCCACATATTCAAAGTGTTTCGTTGGGTCTCGTCACGACGAATGCGGCCCACGAAAACCTCGTCTTTATCATGCGCATAGATTGGCATGGGGTAGGTATTGGTGTCGGGGTTGTCTTGAACGGTCACTCCAGCACTTTCGTTGAGCAAACGTCTTACCTCGTTCAAATCAAAGTCGTTTTCAAACTCTACGTTAACCGATTCTGAATGCCCCCCAGCTGTAGGAATTCGAACAGCGGTAGCGGTCACAGAAAAGGTTTTATCATTGAATATCTTTTGTGGCTCCCGGGCCAATTTCATTTCTTCTTTGGTGTACCCGTTCTCCATGAAAACATCACAGTGGGGCAATGCATTTCTTGAAATGGGGTAAGGGTATGCCATTTCTCCTTGAATACCGGCAATTTCGTTTTCCAATTGACGAACCGCCTTAACCCCTGTTCCAGATACCGATTGGTACGTAGAGACGACGACACGTTTCATTTTGAATTTTTTATGCAACGGCGCCAATGCTAATACCATCTGAATGGTAGAGCAATTTGGGTTGGCAATGATTTTGTCGGCTTTGGTCAATTCGTCTGCATTAATTTCTGGAACCACCAACTTTTTTGTAGGATCCATACGCCAAGCTGATGAATTGTCTACCACGGTAGTACCTACTTCGGCAAATTTGGGTGCCCATTCTAACGAAGTATCGCCTCCTGCAGAGAAAATGGCGATATCCGGTTTAGCGGCAACGGCATCTTCCAAGCCTATGATGGCGTATTCTTTTCCTTTAAAAGGCAATTTTTTTCCTACAGACCTTTCTGAAGCGACCAATAATAATTCCGTTATCGGAAAATTGCGTTCGGCCAGTACTTTCAACATTACTTCACCTACCATTCCGGTGGCGCCTACAACTGCTACTTTCATATCACTTTATTTATGAGCGACAAATGTACTGCAACGGGTATTGTCTCGCAAGTACTACGAATAACATTTATTAAAATATAACAAAATGTTATATAAATAACAATATTGCAAAAAATAACCGCAGACCTGTTAGCGAAACCTGGTCTGCGGTTTTTGAAATTAATGCTGTAGTGCAGCGGATGTATTCGATCAAACAGTCATCGAGTGACTATTTATTTTTTCTTCAACAAATCACGTATTTCTATTAACAATTCTTCCTGTGTTGGTCCGGCAGGAGCTTCTTCCACGACCTCTGGCGGTTTTTTTAGCTTATTGTAGGCTTTGATTATAACAAACATCACAAAACCAACAATAATCAAGTTGACAATGGTATTGACCCAAGCGCCCCATCTGATGGCGTTTTCGGCAACGTAGCCCGCTTCTCCTTCTGTACCTGATGCAGGTGTCAATACTATTTTTAAATTGGCAAAATCGACACCTCCGGCAAAATGCCCGACAATTGGCATGATGATGTCGGCAACAAATCCGTTCACGACCAAGCCTACAGCGCTAGCCATGATAACTGCAACGGCAAATTCGATGACGTTGCCTGTCATAATAAAATCTTTGAACTCTTTTAACATGTCTAAATCTTTAAATGGTTAATTATTTAATAATGTTTATAGACTGCAATGTAGTTAAAAAGGCCTTTGTTTCAAAGGGGTGCATTTAATTTAATCGTCGATACACAATCTCTTAACGCGCTGTGAAATACCGGTCAAGAGTTCATATGAGATAGTTTTTACACCTGTGGCCATTTCGTGTGCGGTTGGGTCTTCCCCAAAAATTACCACTTCATCACCTTCTTGGCAATTCAATCCAGTGATGTCGATCATAATCATATCCATGCATACGTTGCCAATAATAGGGGCTTTCTTCCCATTAACCGTAACATATGCTTTTCCATTACCATATTGCTTGCCAATGCCGTCAGCATGACCTAAGGGGAGGGTTGCCGTAACTCTTTCTTTAGAAGAGATATAACCACGATTATAGCCTACACTTTCTTCCGGTGAAATGCTATGAATTTGGGAAATGGCAGTCTTTAAGGTGGCTACGGGCTTTAATTGCCTATCGACTTCGGGATCATTGCCAAATCCGTATAGACCGATTCCGCTCCTGACCATATCGAATTGGGCTTCCGGATAGTTAATAATACCAGATGTATTCAATGTATGTTTACAGACAACTCGGCTTAATTTATCTTCTATTGTCTTCGCAATTCTCTTAAAAGTTTCAATTTGACCCAAGGTAAACGCTTTTTCATTCAAATCTTCCGAAGCGGCCAAATGAGAGAAAATAGAGGCCATTTTTACTTCAGGACTTCGGTCTAGTATTTCTAAAACGGCATCTACCTCGTTCTCCCTAAAACCTAATCGATTAAGGCCGGTGTTGAATTTGATGTGTACCGGGTAGTCTTTTTGACCTTTTTTTTGCGCAAGCGCGATAAATTCGCTCAAAATCTTGGTAGAATACAAACTTGGTTCAAGACGGTGTCTTAACAATTCATCGAAATTATCGGCTAGTGGGTGCAGTACCAATATGGGTAATTTAATTCCTGCTTCCCTAAGAACAACACCTTCGCTGGTATAGGCAACTGCAAAATAGTCTACCCCTACACTTTCTAATTTCAGTGCAATTTTTACGGCGTCGCTGCCATAGGCAAAAGCTTTTACGACTGCCAGAAACTTCGTGGTCGGTTTCAATTTCAATCGTAAATAGTTGTAATTATGTGCTAGAGCGTTTAGGTTAAGCTCTAATATTGTCTGTTTAGCTTTGGGCATCGGTATTCTTTTTGTTCCCTAAAACCTCTTCATCGGCAACGTTCATATGTTTTACTTTTTCTTTTAACATGGCTTTGTAGTATGCCGACCTGCTCAAAGGCTCGTATTCTCCTGTCTCACCCAGCAATACCAGATTGTCATTGCTCGATTTTCGGTAACTATAATTGGCCAGATTTCCGGTTCGGGTGCATATGGCATGTACTTTGGTAACATATTCGGCTGTGGCCATCAAGGCAGGCATAGGACCAAAAGGGTTTCCTTTGAAATCCATATCGAGTCCAGCAACAATAACACGAATACCTTTGTTGGCCAAATCGTTGCAGACGGTAACAATTTCGTCATCAAAAAATTGCGCTTCGTCAATTCCGATCACATCACAAGTATCTGCTAAAATTCGGATATTGGCCGCTGCAGGGACTGGAGTCGATCTGATTTCATTGGCATCATGTGATACCACCATATCTTCATGATATCTGGTGTCGACGATAGGCTTAAAAATTTCGACCTTTTGTTTGGCGAACTGTGCACGCTTTAATCTACGTATAAGTTCTTCGGTCTTACCGGAGAACATAGACCCGCAGATAACCTCTATCCAGCCGAATTGTTCCTGATTATTAACGGTGTTTTCAAGAAACATTTTGTAATTTTAGACGAAAATAAGGTGTTTTTTCGTTCTTATTATAGCGAACATGAAATTAACTAAAAAGTAAGCCGTTTTAGAAGCATAAAAATTAAAGCGATGAAAAGAAAGTTGAAAGAAGAGTTGATAAAAATGTCTACAGATATTATCACCTCCCGAGATATGAACAATGTTGCCGAGCTCTATGAGGCGTCTAAAAACCTCTATGAGAAATTGGCCGTACTAAAGTTTATCGATGAAGAACTGAATGAGATGGAGGTCGATGTATCTAAAAATGTAATCGCCTCTAAATTTGAGCTTATGGCAAACGCAGTGCTCAATGCGAATTCGTCCGTTCCCGAAACTAATCCGCATGAAGAAGACATTATGACGCCTGGGATGGATACCATCAAGCATATTGTTTCTGAAATGCCCAGCGATACACCGGTCGATGAGGTGCTGGCAGAATTCTTGGCCAAGCCGCAGTTCATGAAAAATGATAAGGAGCTTTTTATGCCGCCGAATGAGAATGGTATACAGAAAGAAACAATTCAAAAATCTATAAATGATGCCTTGACCAATAAAGACATCAAAGTCGACCTTAACAATAGACTGGCGTTTGTAAAACACCTGTTCGATGGTAGTATGGAAGACTATAACCGGGTACTATCTCAATTGAATACTATTGAATCGGAAGAACGGTCCGTGGCCTTTATAAATAATCTGGTGCGTCCCGAATATAATAACTGGGAAGGCAAAGAAGAATATGTAAATCGATTTATGGCGTTGATTGAACGTAGGTTTGCTTAATCAAATAGTAATAAATACACTTAAATTATACGAGTCGAAAGTTGGTAAATCAGCTTTCGACTTCTTATTTTAGAAAATGGGAAAACTATTTATAGTACCTACCCCAATAGGTAATTTAGAAGATATTACCCTTCGGGCGATAAAAGTTTTGAAGGCCGTTGATGTGATTTTGGCAGAAGATACCCGCACAAGTGGCAAACTGTTACAACATTATGACATTGCCACGCCCATGCAATCACATCATATGCACAATGAGCATAAAACGGTTGAAGGCTTGGTTCGGCGACTTGAGGCCAGCGAAGATATGGCGCTTATTTCCGATGCGGGCACCCCTGCTATATCAGATCCAGGGTTTTTATTGACACGCCTGTGTGTGGAAAAAGGCGTTGCCGTTGAGTGTCTTCCAGGGGCTACTGCTTTTGTTCCGGCGTTGGTGAATAGCGGGCTGCCTAACGACAGATTTGTTTTTGAGGGTTTTCTTCCCCCGAAGAAGGGACGTCAAACCCGATTATTGGTACTGGCAGAAGAAACTCGAACAATGGTATTTTACGAATCGCCTCACAAATTACTGAAAACCTTGACGAATTTTATAGAATATTTGGGGGAAGACAGATTGGTCACGGTCTCTAGGGAGTTGACCAAATTATATGAGGAAACTATTCGCGGCACGGCAAAGGAAGTTTTGAAGCACTATACCGAAAAGCCGCCTAAAGGAGAAATTGTAATAGTAGTAGCTGGAAAAAGATAAATACAATGAAACTGGAAACATTCAAGAAAAAAATAAAAGAAACGCCCACCTTGGTCGAGTTTTCGGAGACCATGGCAGTTATCGATGAAAATTATACGTTTGAACCAACTGCCTTTACGAATGGGAGTTTACGAAACGAAAGTGGACAAAATACGGGTTCTTGCAAATTGTTTGCGTTTGCAAAAAAACAAGCCTTGACAAAAGAAGAAACATTGGCGTGCTTTGGCAGTTATTATTTTGACGACGTACTTAAAAACCCTGATGGTACCGGTCATCAGAACATTCGAAATTTTATGAAAGCAGGTTTTGAAGAGCTCACATTTGAAAAGAACCCTTTAGAGGAAAAGTAGCTTATGACATGCAAGAACTACTATCTGAAATACGAGGTTGTGAAGTTTGTAAGCCCCATTTGCCTTTAGGGCCAAGACCAATTGTTGCGGCTCATGCAACTGCTAAGATTGTAATTATCGGTCAGGCGCCTGGTACTAAAGTTCACCAAACGGGTATTCCGTGGGACGACCCCAGTGGGCGGCAGCTTAGAAAATGGCTAGGTGTTACCGATGAGGTGTTTTATGACGAATCAAAAATTGCGCTGATTCCCATGGGGTTTTGTTATCCCGGAAAAGGTAAAAGCGGCGATTTGCCCCCTCGCCCCGAATGTGCGCCACTTTGGCACGAGAGATTGTTTAATAGCATGCAAGACTTAGAATTGATCGTAGTAATCGGCATATACGCGCAAAGCTATTATTTAAAGGAAAAGCGGGAGAGAAATTTGACCGAAACCGTTAGAATGTATAAAAACTATTGGCCACGTTATTTTCCGTTACCGCATCCTTCCCCAAGAAATCGCTTTTGGTTGAGTAAAAATTCGTGGTTTGAGAAAGCGGTTGTGCCTGAATTGCAGCAACGGGTTTTGAGTATTCTAAATGAATGACAAGTTGACCTTTTCAGATTACGCATAAAAATTGCGTTCGAATTAACTTATGTGTGTTTCCCTTTTTCCCATCCATATTTTTTTAAGTACTGGTTTCCACTTTCAATAGCTCCATCTTCGAGGGCAGTTCCCATAGAATCGTTCCAACGGTTCAGAAACCCGAATAACGAAATAACACCGAGCATCTCTACAATTTCCCCTTCGTTCCAGTATTTGCATAGGTTGTTTTTGATTTTGGCATTCACGGTATTGGGCACCTGAGAAGCAGCGAGTGAAAATTCAAGTGCGGCACGCTCTGCATCGGAAAAAGCAGGATGGGTGCGATATTCCCAAATATTGTCGAGTTGTTCTTGCTTCGCCCCATAACGCTCCGCAGCTCGAATAGCATGGGCTTGGCAATATCGGCAGCCAGTGGCGTTGCTGCTAACCCACGCAATCATTCGTTTTAAGGCGGAAGATACACCCCCTTCATTGGCCATAACGGCTTTGTTGAGGTTGATAAAAGCTTTTGAAATGGCTGGGCGGTGTTGCATGGTCAAGACAGAATTCGGACAAAAGCCTAAGGTTTCGTCAAAGAACTCTGCCAGTTCCTTGGTTTCGGAATCGTGATTCGAATCAAGTGGATTTACTAGGGGCATATCGATTCCATTACGTTCTTAAACTAAACAATCGGTCGGGAACCGATTCAAAATATATTTAAAGATAATTAATTCGGGCAACATTCCGAATTAATCGAACCAGAGAATGCGATGCTGTTTCTTTTGTCTATTTTTGAAATTAAAAAACATATTTATGGGTACCACAAATCATATAACGACCAAATGGCTTGGTGAAAAGGCATTTGAGAGCAACAATCCTTCGGGCTTAAACTTCAAAATCGATGCAAGTCCCGATGATGGGGGCGAAGGTCAGGGCTTTAGACCAAAGGCACTGATGCTATCGAGTTTGGCGGGTTGTTCGGGACTAGATATCGCCGGGCTAATTAAGAAAATGAAATTGGAGGTAGATGATTTTCATATTGAGACCATTGCTAATCTAACCGACGAACACCCCAAGTATTACGATTCCGTGGTTGTAGAATACCATTTTCACGGCGGCAATCTCAATGAGAAAAAACTGCAACGGGCGGTAGACCTTTCGGTTGAAAAGTATTGTGGGGTGATGGAGATGTTCCGTCGGTTCGCCAAAATGGAAATTAAGACATTCTTTCACAAAAATTAAATAATGTAATCTGTGAGAAAAAGTATTATAATAGCATGTCTTCTTAGTTTTTCCGTTCTGTTTTCACAATCCAAGGAGCATATAGTTTCACATGATGGAGCGGTAATTGTGACAGATCCTTCGAAGGGGAACAAATCACATAAGCAAATAGCTAAGTTTCCACAAGAGGGAAAATCGATACGGCGCATGATGCTTCTGTTGACCTTAGAATGCCCCGATAGCATGCGATGTGCCGATTGGGATTATTCAGACCATATTATGGCTACGCCCAAAACCGATACCGTTTCATATGAAATTGCAAGGTTCATCACTCCTTATGGGGGGCGTTTTCAAAAAGATTGGAAATTTCAATGGGAGGTCGATGTAACTGATTTTAGTGAAATTTTACGAAATGATGTGGAAATCGATTATGTACATTCGGGTTATGAAGACAATAAGGATCGAGGCTGGAAGCTCACACTTGATTTTGAGGTGCTCTACGGGCCTCCAGTGGCAAAACCTTTGGCTGTCCATACAATTTACAACGGTTCTTATCGCTATGGTGATGAGCAAGATCCCATAGAAAACCACCTGATTGCTAAAACCATTGAGGCGGTACCGGAAAATGCTTTTTCAAAATTAAGAGTACATCAAACCGGTCATGGTATGGACGCCGATGGATGCGGTGAATTCTGTAATAAATATCGTGAAGTGGTTTTTAATGGAGAAATAATTGACCATAAGGCGTTATGGATGGAGTGTGGAGACAATCCGTTATACCCGCAGGCCGGTACGTGGATTTTTGATCGGGCCAATTGGTGCCCGGGGCAATTGATACAGCCCGATGAGGTAATGCTTTCTACAACGGGCGGGGAGGCTTTTACCCTTGATATCAATATGGAACCCTATGTGGCAAAAAAGCCTAGTGCCAATGAAGATATTTGGGCCTACGTCGTAGAATATGGAGCTATTAGCTCAGAAAATGATGTGACTTTGCTGGATATTATTTCACCTTCGGAAAAAGACATACATCGTCGTAAAAATCCTAGCGGAGGATGCCCCGTAATCCGCATAAAAAATAATGGGAAAAATGACTTAAAGAAACTTCGTATCGTATATCACTTAGCCGATGGGAAACCAAAAAATTTCGATTGGTCAGGCACTATCCCCTTTGGTGAAACCGCACTTTTAAGCTTGCCGGAAGCGATTTATGCGGTTAATGACTCCATTCCTTTTACGGTAAGCCTAAAAAAACCGAACGGTAAAAAGGATGGCTTTCCGGCAGATAATGAAATGGTCAGCATCTATCGGAAGCCTGATATTCTGCCCCAGGATATTGTTGTGCAGTTTAAAACAAACAAAGTTCGCCAAAATGCATACAAAATCAGTAAGGCAGACGGAAGTGTTGTTTTCGAACGTGATAGCCTTCAGTTAAACCCTAGCACAACGTATCGCGATAGCCTGCAATTATCGCCTGGATCCTATAGTTTTGAGGTTTTTGATGCAGGGGGCGACGGATTGGAATTTTGGTTCAAGGCGAAAGAGGGTCAGGGTTCGGTGCGTATTCTCGATACGCTCGATAGGGCCATAAAACATTTCGGGTCTGATTTTGGAAGTGGAATTCTATATAATTTTGTGGTACGGCCCCAAGCGGAATATCAACTGGATGACAAACCCTTTATATCGGTTTTTCCTGCACGAACAGATGGGCCTATCGCTCTTGAATATTTTAATAATGAGCCTAAAGATGTCAAGGTCATTATAGTGGATCAGAATGACGAGAGTAAGGTTGTGGAAGAACATACCTATCACCATCTTAGCAGCGGAAATTTGACTTATAATTTGTCGTACCTTCCTAAAATGCGCTATTATATTAAAGTAGTAGTCGATGGGAAGGAAATTTTTAAAAATCGTATACGTTTGAAAGAATAGAAGCCATGCGCTGGACGTTAAAACCAAAACCGGAACAACATGAAATCGATGCCTTGGCCAAGGCATTGAAAGTAGACTCTTTGGTGGCGCATCTATTGATTCAAAGGGGTATTACCAATTATGACGAGGCAAAGAAGTTTTTTAGACCGGAACTGACGCAATTGCATGATCCTTTTCAAATGAAGGATATGAATATCGCAGTAGAACGTATTGAACAGGCTTTGCTCAATAATGAGAACATTCTAATCTTCGGTGATTACGATGTCGATGGAACTACAGCTGTGGCATTGGTTTCTTCTTATTTACTAAGCTATTACCCCAACGTTGCAACCTATATTCCCGATAGATATACCGAAGGGTATGGAGTTTCCTTTCAAGGTATCGATTTTGCAGATGACAATGGTTTTTCATTGATTATTGCATTAGATTGTGGGGTTAAAGCCATTGATAAAGTAGCATATGCCCAAAAGAAGCATATTGATTTTATAATTTGTGATCACCACAGGCCGGGTAAAGAACTTCCCAGAGCCGTTGCCGTTTTAGACCCCAAGCGCGATGATTGTAACTACCCCTATGATGAGCTTTGTGGTTGTGGGGTAGGTTTTAAATTGATTCAGGCGCTGGCTTCCCGAAGAAACGAGACCATCGATGATTTGCTGCCGTATTTAGATTTGGTAGCTACAGCCATTGGTGCAGATATTGTTCCGATCACGGGTGAAAATAGGGTATTGGCTTATTTTGGCTTACAGGTAATAAATGCAAGTCCGCGTATTGGTTTTAAGGCGATTATCAATCAGATTAAAAAAACCGAACTGACCATTACTGATGTAGTTTTTATCATTGCGCCACGTATTAATGCGGCCGGGCGAATGGAGCATGGCCAACATGCCGTAGATTTACTTACTGAAACCGATTTAAAACAAGCCGAGAAGTTTGCGGCGGGTATCGAAAAATACAATTTCGATAGGCGTGAACTTGATCAAGAAATCACAAAGGAAGCGCTTTCCCAGATAGCTGAAAATCAAGAGGAAGAACGCTACACTTCAGTGGTATATAAAGATACATGGCATAAAGGGGTTATCGGTATAGTGGCTTCGCGATTGACTGAAACCTATTATAGGCCTACATTGGTTTTTACGAAAAGCGGTGATAAGTTGGCGGCATCTGCCCGTTCGGTCAAAGGGTTTGATGTCTACAATGCTTTGGAAGGATGTTCCGATTGCATTGAACAGTTCGGGGGTCATAAATATGCAGCGGGACTCACTATGTTGGAAGATCAGTATGAAGCGTTTAAGAAACAGTTCGAGAAAGTAGTGGGCGAAACGATCGACCCGAAGCTCCTGATTCCTGAAATACAGATCGACGCCCCAATTAAACTACATCAAATCACCCCCAAGTTATTGCGCATTATCAAGCAATTTGCACCTTTTGGTCCGGGTAATATGACACCCGTTTTTATGTCGGAAAACTTACAGGATTCAGGTTATGCCAAGGGGGTTGGAGAAGATGGAAAGCATTTGAAACTTGCAGTGAAACAAAAGGGTATCGGCCCTATAGGATGTATTGGCTTTAATCTTGGGGAGAAATTGCCTCTTGTCAAACACGATAACCGCTTTAGCGCAGCATTTTCTTTGGACGAAAATGAATGGCAGGGCCATATAAGTCTTCAATTAAAATTGCGGGATGTTCGAAATACGTAATGAAAGTCAGCCTATTAAAGTGTTATATATAATCACATCTTCTTATTAAACCAAATAGATGAAACTGAAAACCTCATGCTTTTTATTTTTCCTCATTTTTTTTATACCGATAGTTATAGTAGCTCAGGCGGTTAATTCAGTGGTTATAAGGGGTGTTGTCGTTGAGGAAGGTGGCGAAAAACCTATCGAGTTTGCCACGGTACTAGTTGGCAATAAAGTTACCAAGAAACCTATTTCGGGAACTACGACTATTGTCGATGGTAGTTTTGAGCTTGAGACCGATGCTTCAGATTTTTACATCGAAGTTAGTTTTATAGGCTTTACGACCAAAACGTTTGAAAATATGCGTCCAACAAATGGCATCATAGACTTGGGGGCGATTGTGCTTTCCGAGAGCTCCCAGCAGTTAGACGAGGTGGTGGTGGCCGGAGAAGTGTCGCAGACCGAATTTAAATTGGACAAACGCGTGTTCAATGTAGGTAAAGATTTGAGCAGCATGGGGGCTAGTGCCCTAGAGGTGTTGAACAACGTGCCATCGGTAAATGTGAATATTGAAGGGCAAGTGAGTCTACGGGGAAGCCAAGGGGTGCAAATGCTTATTAATGGAAAACCATCGGTGCTAGCTAATGAACAAGGCAATGCCTTGGGTACACTTACCGCAGACATGATCGAAAAGATTGAGGTGATAACCAATCCGTCCGCAAAATATGATGCCCAAGGTACATCAGGTATTATAAATATTGTTTTGAAGAAGGAGGAAAAGGAAGGATTAAACGGATCGGTGACACTGAATACCGGTACGCCTAATAACCATAGTCTGGGCCTAAGCTTGAACAAACGCACTGAAAAATTCAATTTATTCAGTCAATTGGGTTTGGGGAGGAGAACTTTTCCAAGCCAAGATGAAACGGAGAATCGTGACTTGCTGAACAATACAGTTATCAAAAGCTCGGGGGAAAGCGATAAAAATGAGACCTTCTTTAATATCATCCTCGGTACCGACTATCATATCAATGATTTAAACGTATTGACCCTTTCAGGCCATTTCGCATATGAATGGGAAACGGAACATTCAAACACCAATTTTGAGAGTTTTGATGCCTCAAATGTGCAAACCGATGTATTTCGACGAAAAGAGCTTACCACAGCGACCAATCCCAAATATCAATATGAACTGCAGTATAAAAAAGATTTTGAAGACAACGAAAATCATACCTTGCTCTTTAGTGCTCTAGGTAATTTTTTCGGGAAGGACCAATCGTCGGCCTTTGATAATATCATTACTTCAGGGACAGATTCAGATAGTCGACAACAGACTCGAACGGATTACAAACGGGCGGATTACACCTTTAAGTTTGATTATACACATCCTTTTTTGGAAAAATATACAATAGAAACCGGGGCTCAATATGAGATCAATGATGTCGCAAATGATTACGCGGTTAGCGATCTAGTAGGAAGTGTCTGGATGGAGAATGAAGACTTGACCAATATTTTCGAGTATTTGCAAAATGTTTTGGGCCTATATGGTACAGCTGCTTATGAAGGTGATGTATGGGGGTTGAAACTGGGACTACGTTTAGAAAACACTGATTTGAGTACGGTCTTGAAGAACACCAATGAACAGCACGATCAAAATTATACTAACTTCTTTCCGAGCGGGCATACCTCCTATAAAGTATCCGATAATTTTTCACTACAAGCAGGCTATTCAAAACGGATATTTAGACCCAGTCTATGGGATCTTAATCCTTTCTTTAATATTCGCAACAGCTTTAATGTACGTACCGGTAATCCGAACCTTCAACCAGAATATACCGATTCGTATGAAATTACCAGTATCCATCAATTGGGCAAGGCTTCCTTGAATTTTGCCGTATTTCATAGGTATACTCAAGATGTGGTCGATCGCGTAATTGTTTTTGAAGATAATGTGAGCACATCGAGACCTGAGAATGTGGGCACGAACCATTCTTTAGGGATTGAATTCAACGCAAAATACATTCCATTGCAATGGTTCACCTTGAACAGTGACTTCAATTACAGCCATTTTAAAAGGGAAGGTACTTTTGAAACCACAACATTTGATTTTGTCGGAGAACGTTGGGCAACTCGCCTAACCGGAAAGTTAAAGCTACCCGCCGATATCGATGTGGAGATTTCGGGCGATTATCGTTCACGATATCAAACTTTTCAGCAAGAGGTTGCCGACAATCTTTTTGCGGATTTTGGTATGCGAAAAAAGGTGTTCAAGGGAAAGGCCATTCTTAATTTGAGTGTTCGCGATGTCTTTGCTTCACGAAGGCTAGAAAGTATCACACAACAACCTGAATTCTATTTGCGCAGCAGTCGTCAACAAGGCCGTTTTGTCACGTTTGGTATTAGCTTCGGTTTCGGTAAGGGAGAGGCCATGGAATTTTCTGGGCAAAAACAATTTTGATTTGGAAAGAACAGTAAAAGAAACGGTCTAAAAAGGTAATCCTATCCATATTGCGAGGAAGAAAGTTACAGAAATGAACGGATTTTTCGTGTACACTTTTTAGACCGTATATACTATTTGTCAGAAAGTTGTAGTGCCTTCATTAGGTTGGTATACATAGTTGAAGGTGTAATATGGGGTTTCGTCTACAAAAGCATTCGGGGCTTCGGGGGCGTCTTTGTAATAACTTAAGATTTCTATTTTAGCGTATTTATCATCATTTGTTCTAAAGACTAGAATTTTTCCTGGAGTAGGAGTAATCAAATGTGTGGGTTCGCCGGCATAAATATACCAACCGTTTCCACTTCCAGTGGTTATTGCCAAAGCCTCTGCGGTATCTTGTTTAAATGATGCCGTACTTACCTCCGTGACGCTCGCCATAGTGCCAGAGGCGATATAGGCTGCCGCATTTCCTGTTCTATCAGGTTCATCCGCGGTACCCGAAGACACACCGCCATTTACAATAATCGTAGAGCCTCTGAAGGCAATATCCCAATCGGTATCACTGCTGGTCGTTTGTCCAGTTGCAAAGTTGAACTTGGTAAATGCTCCCGAAACCGGTTGTCCTTGACCTCCTTCCTGTGGCGCATAGAGGTTTTCTACGGAGTTTGATGTTACTGCTATCATTTCGGGGGTATCATCGTCTTCACTACAGGAGATGAAAAAGGCAAAAAGCGTAATCGCGGTAAAAAATGTAATTGTTTTCATGATATAGATTATATGTGAATTGTTATTTTTCCATAAATAATACGGCCAGGAATGGTGCTGATATTTTGCGTGTCGGTAAAGCCTAAAATATTGTCGATGCCAAATCCGACTTTGTGTTTCTTTAGGAAAACTTTGTTTATGGCCATGTCTAAGATGGAGTATCCTTTTATAAAGGTATCATAGGCGTCGAGGTAGTTATTGCCATTTGTGTCCGTTAGCGCATATTTGCTTCGATAGGTAGCTCTGATGTTGGCATCCATTGTCCATTTGGGTATGTCGTAGAACAATTTTAGGTTGGCCATGTGCCTAGAGCGATTAAACAGTCCGAAGTAATCATTTTTCTTGAGGGTAAATGCGGGAGAAGTAGGTGTTTCTCTGGCAAAAACAAGATCCTTCGAAAAATCGTTTCGTGCATTTTTATCCATTGCATATAACAACTGATATCCCCCGTTCAAAGTGAGCAAATCCGTCAGTTTCCATTTAGAATTAAATTCGATACCCTGCGTATATACTTGATTTATGTTGTAATAGCTGAAAATGTTCTGACCATTGGTCTTAGAGGCAATAACCCGGGTATCAATGAGGTCGTTTATGTTATTTCGAAAAAAATTGAAGTTTAATGATAGCTGAGAAAAAGGTTTGTAATCTACTCCAAGGTTAATACTCAGCGAGTTTTCGGCCTTCAGTCCATCTTGAAATTCCGATGTGGGCACTATAATTGTATTGATTTGATTCTGGGCCTGTAAACGGGGTATCTCGGTTTGTACGGCATTATATCCCAAAACAGTGTAGCCAACAGTTGCATTTGAGAAGTTAAAATAAAGTTGTCTGAAATCAGGGGCTTTGAACCCATATCCAGCAGAAGCTTTTAGGGCTACTTTGTCAGTGAGTTGATATCGAATTGCCCCTTTTGGACTTAATTGGGATTTATAAATGTTGTGATTATCGAAGCGAGCTCCTGTCAAAACGTTCAGCCTGTCGGTAAGATTGGTGTCATATTGTAGATAAACATACGGGGAGGTAAAGGTGGGTACGGTGATGAAATCGGTTCGGGATATTGATTCTACCGATATTCCTACCCCCCCTACAAAGGTCGTTTTCTTGTTGGGGGTATACGAACTTCGCAGTTCTGGCCGCCACAGTAATTGGTTGAAATCACTTTCGCTATAAGTAGAAGATCCTTCATTGAGAAATTCATGTGTTTTATAACGGGACGCATAAAATTCAAAATGACTTTTCCATTTAGAATTCAATCTATAGTCAAATTTGGCATGGGTATTCCACTCTTTTATTTCACTTTCGCCCTGTAATTCTTCAGAGGCGTTATAATCTTGTAATTGGGTGAAATATCGAGCAGAAATTAAAAGCTCGCTTTTTTTTGAAAAGACGTAGCTGAACTTTGTGTTTATAGTATTGTTTCGATAAGGTTCTACGGTTTGATAGTTGTCTGCATCGTTTAAATCGTATCCTTCACTATGAAGCCTGTTGAAGAAAGTGCCTAATGCAAACTTTTTCGTTTTATAACTGAGGTGAAGGCCGGTGTCATTGGAACTAAAGCTGCCATAGCGATTCTGAAACGTTCCTTTGAACCCGTCTTTTGGGTTTTCTGTAATGATATTGATTACACCACCTAGAGCATCGTTTCCGTAAAGGCTTGATGAGGCTCCTTTTACAATTTCTATCTGTGCTACATTGCCGACGGCGATTCTTGAGAGGTCTAAGGTTCCTGCTGATCGACCAATCAATGGTGCCCCGTCAATAAGGATAAGAGTATATTGAGCATCCATACCTTGCAATTGAATGCCTTCACCACCGCCAAAATCAGGTACGGTAGTCAATCCTGTCTGCTCGCTTAGAATATCGCTCAATCGTTGGGAGTTCGTGGTTTGAATTTCCTTTTTAGATACCAAATCAGCTGGTAAAGGCAATGATGAAAGTTGTCTTCGGGTGCGTGTTGCACTAACAATGACCTCTTCCAAAATTTCCAAAGCCATAGTGTCTTTCCCACGAAGCTTGGCTTGACCATACAATTGTAATGTGATGGTAGAGAAAAACAGAACGACCAAGGCCTTATTTAGAAGCATTATGAATTAATGTTTGCGCAAATATATATGTTATTTTTATTCAATCTAAATAAAATTTATATTTTTGCTACTAAATCGTTCAAACATATAGCCATTAAAAAATCATCGAATATGAAAAGACCACATTTTGTTCTAGTACTTTTTCTTATATACAGCATTCAAGGGTTTGCACAAGACCAAAAAAAGGAGCAAGACATCAAGGCCATTAAGGCTATGTGCGGTTGCTACGATATAGAGTTCAAGTATGCCGAGACCTTTTCAGGAAAAAGAGATTATGAGTTAGCTTCAGGTTATAGGGCATTGGCCCGTGAATGGGTTGAATTGATTCAAGATGATAAGGATAAGCTCTCATTGCAACATCTCTTGGTCGTTAACGATACCATGGTAATTAAACATTGGCGACAAGATTGGGAATATCAAAATCAAAAAGTCTTTAGTTACGATAAAGACAATAATTGGATTTTCAAGACCTTGGATTCAGATGAGGTTAAGGGACAATGGACACAAAAGGTATATCAGGTCGATGATAGTCCTAGGTATTCGGGTTCCGCGACTTGGATTCATTCTGACGGTAGACACTATTGGGAAAAAAGAACTCCTGCCCCTTTACCAAGAAGGGAGTATACCAAAAGAGATGATTACAATGTAATGTTCAGAACGAATCATCAGGAAATCACTGATTATGGATGGGTACATGAACAAGATAATGACAAAGTTTTGCGGGTCAATGGAGAAAACGACGAACTAATCGCCCAGGAAAAAGGACTCAACATTTACACTAAAGTTCCCGATGAAGAATGTTTGGCCGCCCAGAATTGGTGGAATGAAAACAGCAAATTTTGGTCTCGAGTACGAAACTCTTGGAACAAATTCTATAATCGAGAGGGCGATTTTACTTTGGCAAAGGCCGTTGACAGAAAGCCCTTGTTTATGCATTTCGGAGAGTTGGAAAAGAACAATGCTAACAAAAGGGAAATTTCAAAACTCATAGAAAAGTTTATTACCGATGCCACCGTTGGTGATAAAAGCGGAAAATAAACAAGAAACCGATATGCTTAATAGGGTTCACAAATGAACCACAATAAATTTTATACCATAATATGGATGATATCAACCCCATTTACCATAATCAATTCGGTGTAGCCTTTCAATGGAAGAGGAATACCTCAAAAGATAAGAATAAGGTTCAAATCGTGTTTCGAGATACTGGTTTATTACTTTCAATCGAAGAGCTGGTTCGGTTTTCTCATAACATAAGGTGTACCTTTAAAGAAGGCCATCGAAACTTGTGCAAAGACTGTAGGCATAACGATGCGTGCCGCTCACTGCTGCTAGACACGCCTGCCCCTCAGGTCACCTTGGCATTAAGCCAAAATGAACTTTATGCCGTTCAAGATTTAGTAGAGGGGACTTTATTTCAGCTAAATTTGGATAATTTTTTAGACGGAATTTTATAAAGTTCCAGCGCTTCCTCCCTTTAAAAGATACTTGTGAAACTAAGCCTAGTGGTAGTGGTCTTCTTATTATTGATTTTGGGATGTTCCACAAAAAGAAATGTACCTGGCCTAAGACCTTTATTGTTAAGTCAACTGAAGTATACACACACGGAAAAAGATTGGTTTGTACCTGTAAAATTGGCTGTTGCAGGCGTAACAGCTGAACAAGCTAAATGGAAAGATGGCCCCAACAATCATTCCATAGAGGAATTGGTGTCGCATTTAATATTTTGGAACGAAAGGGTGATGATTGCCTTTAAGGGAAAGAATCTACCTGATTTTAAAAGTGATAATGATTCGACTTTTGACATATTGGATACAGCAAATTGGATGGATGCAACGAAAAAGTTGGACAGTATTCAAAAGGAATGGGAACATTCGGTCGAAAGGGCCACTGAAAAAGAATTGTTGGAATGGAGCGACACTATTGCGAGTATTTGTGCCCATAATGCCTATCACACCGGACAAATCATTTATATAAGAAAACAAAATGGATGGTGGGAGTAATCTTTTTCAAACAGTTGAAAAGACAATTACCCCTAATGATACATTGCTAATTGCTTTCATAGTGCTTCAATTGCAATTTTTCGCCATCAAAAACGGCGTAGGTATAATATGAAATCCAGTCGCCTAGATTGACATAGGTAGACTTTTCATTGAGGTCTATTTCCAAGGGCAAGTGGCGATGACCAAATACGAAGTAGTCGTAATGTTGTTGTTCGAGTTTGCGTTTGGCGTACTGTACCAACCATTCTTTATCTTCTCCCAAAAATTTCACATCCTCATCTCCCGATATCATTTTGTTTTTTACCGAGAAGTACTGCGCCAAGCGAACGCCCCAATCGGGATGTACCCATCGGTAAAACCATTTTGCAATGGGATTGGTAAACACCTTTTTCATACGTTTATAGCCTTTGTCGCCAGGGCCAAGGCCATCACCATGGCCAATAAAAAAAGAAGTTGTGTTAAAGGTGAACTGTTGGGGCTTATGAAAAACCGGAATATTAAGCTCCTCTTCGAAGTAACCGTTCATCCAAAGGTCGTGATTGCCTACAAAATAGTAGATGGGAATACCGGCATCCGAAAGTTCGGCCAGTTTCCCAAAAGTTCGGGTAAATCCTTTCGGAATAACTGATTTGTATTCCATCCAAAAGTCAAAAAGATCGCCTAATAAAAAAATGGCGGCCGCATCATGCTTAACCGTATCCAACCAAGCTACAAATTTCTTTTCACGTGGCCGACTTTGTTCCATGGTCGGGGCTCCCAAGTGATTGTCACTTGAGAAGTATACTTTCTTTCCTTCTGGAAGTGTAATGGTTTTCATGTAGCGGCAAAGATAGGCAAAGCCTTTTTGCCTCCAAAGAAGGATGTAACGCCAAGTGCTTTCTTTTACTAATTGTATTTAAGTTGAACCCGTTATTAGCTTTTGGAGTAGGTAAAAGTGACATTGGTCTGTATGGTATTGCCCGTTACATCAAGTATGTTAATAATACTGGTCGATGAAAATTCAGAAAATTCCGAATCAAATTGCAGTGTTAAATTTTGAACGGTACACGAACCAGTGAGACTCAATGTTTGCCCTGAAAGTTTCCAAGTTCCCGATAGCGTAGCCTTATTGGTACAGCCCGTTGCATTTTGCCCTTGTACAAAATTATAGATTCGGCCAGATTCGAAAGTGTAGGCGGCGTCTTTTTCACAGGCCTCATATTGCGCGTAGATGTCTTCGGAGGCATTATCTTCGTTGTCATCGGTAATGTCTACCGCTTGTTCGGCAGTAATAGCGGTCAATGTCCAAGTTCCAACAAATGCTTCTTCACTGGAGGCTAGCGCACCTGTAAAATCTTCGACACAATTGGTGTCACCGTTATCGGAATTACAACCCACAAAAGTTACGGCCGTTATTAAAGAAAATAGAATCGTCTGGAATTTTTTCATTATTAAATTTATTTATAGAATGCATCAAAGTCCTAAAGGTTGCGTGAAAAAGTAAAGAAATTCTAAACTGCCGATAGAAACGCACTACCATAAAGCTAATTATCTTCTGCAAACCATTCGGCATAGGCGGTTTCGGTCTCTCGAAGTTGAAGCGAGTGCAGTTGTAGACCTTCTGGAATTCTAGCTTTTATTTTTGCGGCAAAATCGATGACCATATTTTCACTGGTGGGTTGGTAATCGGCCAAAATGACTTTATGTCCACGGGCGATCAATTCTTGAGCCAACTCTTTATGTGGCGTGTTTTTATTAAAAACGGTGGCGTGATCGAACGGATTTATGACTTCTTCCTTGACGATGGTTTTTAAATCTCCAAAATCGATGACCATACCAAGCTTAACCGCAGCAGGTTCCGTTATGGGCTTTCCGATTACGGTTACCGACAATTTATAGCTGTGACCATGAACGTTCTTGCATTTGCCGTCATAACCGTATAAAGCATGACCCGTTTCAAAGGTGAATTGTTTCGTAATTCTTATTTTCGACATAGCGCAAAGATAGCGTTTTAAGCTAAAAAGTATGATTTCTAAAATTGATTTAGACCGAAGCTAAAGGTAAACAAAATGCTTATCTACCCCTTTTTATAATATATTGCAAAAAAAAATGACTTGGCGAGAAAACAGCTCAAATCGATTAAAGATAAAAACAAGGTAGGGCTGAAAGACTCCTTTAAGGCTTGGCGCTCCATTCCCCGATTTTTTGGGGAAATATATCGTTCCGGTCGAACCTTGTTCATTGTAAACCTGCTTGCCCGTATTATAAAGGCTTTTGCCCCGGTAGTGTTATTGTGGATCGGAAAATTGATAATCGATGAGATTGTGTTGCAAGTCGGGCAGTCTGAAAAAACTTTCGATTTGTTGTGGCAATATGTAGCCATTGAGTTGGCCGTTGCTATTACTTCCGATGTATTGGGCCGTTTGGTAAACTTGACCGATGGGTTGTTGGGAGATTTATATTCAAACGCATCTTCCGAAAAAATCATAAGAAAGACCAACGAGTTGACGTTGGAGCAATTGGAGAACCCTGAGTTCTACGATAAACTAGAACGCGCACGTACCCAGACAAGCAGCAGGGTAAACTTGATGAGCAATGCGCTGAGCCAAGCAGAAAGTGTTATTTCAATTGCTTCACTGATTGCCGGGCTAATTTATTTTGAGCCCTATCTTATTATTTTATTGGTATTGAGTGTAATACCGGCATTTGTCAATGAGATAAAGTTTAGTTCAGACCGTTATTCATTGGCACGAAGTTGGACGAGCGAACGTCGAGAGCTCGATTATCTTCGTTATATAGGTGCGAATAATCAAACGGCCAAAGAGATAAAGCTATTCGGGCTTACCGATTTTATTGCAAAACGATTTAGGAGACTTTCCGATAGTTATTACAGGCTCAATAGAAAGCTTGCCGTTCGTCAAAGTGTTTTTGGGGGCTTGTTCAATCTGCTGGGCATTGTTTCCTATTATGGGGCTTATGTGCTTATCATTTATAGAACGATGAACGGGTTGATCACTTTGGGTGAGCTCACCTTTCTTTCAGGCTCATTCAACCGATTACAGAGCAATCTGCAGACTTTCTTTTCGCGTTTTACCCGAATTTCGGAAAGCGCCCTTTACCTTCAAGACTATTTTGATTTTATCGACCTTGAAATCGAAGATGTTACCGATAAATGCGTACCCATTTCGAACAAGATGACAAAAGACATTGAATTTCGGAACGTGTTTTTTTCGTATCCTGATAGTGAAGCGGCAATATTGAAGGGGGTTTCCTTTACACTGGGTGCCGGAGAAAAAATGGCCTTTGTGGGTCAAAATGGTGCGGGAAAGACGACTTTAATAAAATTGATCTTAAGATTTTATGAACCTACCCAAGGTACGATTTTGATGGGCGGAATCAATATTTCAAAATTTGATAAAGCCGAATATCGAAAACTCTTCGGTGTAATTTTTCAAGACTTTTTTAGGTATGAGTTTAGCTTGAGAGAGAACATTGCCGTTGGAAATATCGATGCCTTGCAAAACCATGAAAAAATTCAGGATGCGGCCTACAAGAGTTTGGCAAATCAAGTTGTTGACGAAATGAAAAATGGTTTTGATCAACAACTGGGTAGGCGCTTTAAGAATGGACAAGAACTTAGTGGCGGGCAGTGGCAGAAAGTCGCATTGGCGCGGGCATATATGAAAGATTCGGCTATTATGATATTGGATGAACCTACATCTGCTTTGGATGCACGTGCCGAATTTGAAGTTTTCGAACGTTTTATTGGCTTGACCAAAGGCAAGACAAGTATTATCATCTCGCACCGTTTTAGTACGGTGCGTATGGCCGATAGGGTATTGGTGCTCGATGATGGAAAAGTATTGGAAATCGGTACGCACGATGAGCTTATGGCAAACCCTAAGCTCTATGCCGAACTCTTTAAATTGCAGGCAGCAGGATACCAATGAGACAAGCAGTTAATTTGTAGGGAGCACAGGCTGCGTCCATGCGGTTTCATACAGTATATTTTCAATAGGGTTGTCTTGCAATTTCGAAGAGGTAATTTTGCACCGCATAAATAAAATATCATCTGTCATTTCAACACTGGCCTCGTTGCCAACGATTGATTTGAATACGCTGGATTCGGACTCTCCTTTTTTACATCCTATAAAAACAATAGAATAAGTAACGCCCTGTTCTGCATCAACCACTACTGACAAGGTATTGTCCTGATAATTTACCTCTTTCAGGGTGACTCCTGTACTGCTGTAAAATTGCCCTGCCTCCATAGATGTTATAAGCGCTTTCGCGGAAAGGGTATCAGATTGTACCATCACCCAACCCCTGCCGGCATTACTCCATTTCTTGCCTTTTTTATGATAGCTATGCGAGTCGTCGGTTGCCAGACCATACATCAATGGTTTATTGCTTTCTAAGTAAGAAATGTTGATAAGGTCCCACATGTCTTCCGTAGAAATATGAGTGGAATCACCCATGTTGTGCACCATCGGATGGCCATTGTAAACCTCAAAAAAACGTTCGCCCTTCAATGAAATCATATCATCAAGGCTTATACTATAGAAAAAGTTGGGATGGTTGATATGTGGCATTATGGGTACACCGGTTCGCTCACGTTGGTCGAGAACCTGATTTATGTTGTTTTGCATCACTTCTGCAACACTCGAGCCCCCTTGAGGTTCAATTTTTTCTTGAATGTTGGTGGCGTTCATATGAATGTGTTTGCCCTCAAAACCATCGGTAATTTCTTCAGAGGGGATGACCAAAAATTTCCCCGGCTCTTCGACCAGGTCTCGATATTCTGCAAAGGTTTTAAGTTTAACTAGGGTCTTGCCCGAATCGATTTTATGGGCAACCCAATCGTCACCGTAGGTATTCAAATATTTTCGAAAGGCTGTTTGATAGATGGAATCTTCTGAAATGGTTTTCCATTTTTCTTCCCTCGCCACGGTATTGTGATCAGATAAGGCCATAAACTCATACCCGCGTGTTTTATACCAGTCTAGGATAACTTCCGGAAATTCATCGCCATCACTCCAATAGGAGTGCGTATGTAGGTTGCCTTTGTACCATTTGGTATTCTTTTGGCGGCTATCTTTTTTCTTCGGATGGCAATTGATAAAAATAGAAACAATAAGTAAAACGGGAATAATTTTCAAAAATCTCATGGAGGTATGGCTGTAATTCTCCACGAAAGTTAAGAAAAAAGTTTATAGCCGGTGTTGCGTTTTGATTAAATGGAGATTAAGTCTTTTTTCTCGATTGGAAATTTAGAATATTATATGCTGAGCGTAAGCTGAAGTTTCAGATTATCTGCTAATGTAAAGCAAATAGCTGCCTCCGATAATCAAGAGGGGCGCGGCTATCATGGAAAGTATTACGCTCCATCGAAAAAGTCCCCAAAAGGAAACAGTCTTTACGGCGTCTTTTTCCTTGGGGTTATAGATTATTTTCACGGTATCGCCAATGGTATATGGCGCAGGACTGGAACTTATCTGGCTTTCGAATGTTCTTACGACTAGAGTTCTGTCGGTATATTCAAAAACTGGTCTATAGGTGGTTCCGTCATCGCTTTGAGAAACCCGTAAATCGATTACCTTGGCTGTAGTTCTTATTCCACAGTCTAAAAGACGCTGTGTTTTCTGATATTGTACAAATGCACTATAAGCGATAAAGGCGCCCAGAAGAAATAATAATCCATAGAATATTGCCCAACCCATATTTCTGTTGCTAGACACGATTCATCATCGTTTGAACTTTCTTCGTGTACGAATGCGGTTCACAAAATAAATAACGACCACAAAAAGTGCTAGAAGCGGCAATATAAGATCACCGTTTAAAAAATTCAGAAATTTCATTGTATAGATTTTTGGGAATAGAACGTTCCTATGATATTTTTATTATTTCTTAAATTTTGAAAGCGCGTTTCTTGTAAACTGTGAAAGCACTAGTTTTCCGGTTATGGCGGCACGTTCTGGCAGTAGAATATCCCAATGGTCGGTGCCTTCCCAGAGTACTTTTTTCCATTCTTCAATTGCCTCGGGGTTGTATGAAGCCAGTTTTTCTACAAAAAACTCGATTTCCTTATCCATTTCCTTCCTTTGGTCAAAAACTTTGGCATAAAGGCCTTTTTCTTGTGCCCAATAGGCATTTTTCCACTCGGTCGGGGCTAATGAAAGTTCTGAAAGTCCACTTTTTCCCAGCTTTCGCTCTACAGCCGGCGCAATGACCAAGGGAGCGATTCCAATACTTAATTCGGAGAGGCGGATGGCTGCATCAACGGTAGCAAAAACATAGTCACAAGCCGAGATGAGTCCGACCCCGCCACCAACAGCTTTACCCTGTACACGGCCAACAATCGGTTTTTTACACCGGCGCATGGCGTTGATGACATTGGCAAAGCCACTGAAGAAAACTTTTCCTTCGGCTAAAGTCGCTACGGCGGTCAATTCGTCAAAGGAGGCACCTGCACAAAAAGTACGATTGCCTTCCGATTTCAATACAACAACGGAAACATCTGGGTTCTCAGAAAGTTTATCAAACGTATCGGTCAACCTATTGAGAAGTTCGAGAACAAAAGAATTACTGGCCGGGTGGCCAAATTCAACTGTTGCGATTCGATTTTCTATGGAAGTATAAAGACTTCCGTTTTCTCTTGAGGTTCCCATAGGTTTTCTTTTGAACCAAAATTAAACCTTTTGCAATAACGGGCGAAACTTTCGACGGAACTTCCAAACCAATGCCCCGCCCCGTACCAGCATCCAAACGGTAAAGGCGATCCATATACCGTATAACCCCCAATGCATAAATTTTCCTAAATATAAAACCGGAACAAAGCCTAAGAAAGTGGCAAAAAGAAGTACGTTACGTAGGTATTTCATTTCTCCCAAACCTTTGAACAAACCGTCAAAAACAAAAGCCAATGTATTGATGGGAAGCCCTAATATGATAATGAAAAAGATGGAGTAAAAGCCTTGAAGCACAAGAGATTCATTGGAGAAAAGCTTACCGATAGGCGTATAGAAAGCGAAGCATAAGAGCATTAAAGCGAGACTTACCAGCATACCGTACAGCATGATTTTTTTGGCTAATTTCCAGAGTCCGTTGTAATTTTTTTCTCCAAGTAGTTTTCCGCCCATTATATTTCCCGCAGCACCATATCCATCTATAAAAAAAGCCGAGAACAACCAAATATTTATGGCGATGGTATGGGCACCTATAAAGCTGTCACCCAAGATTGTTGCTTCGCGTACGGCTAAGATCAAAGCCGTATTCAAGGCGAGGGCACGAACGAAAAGATTTAAACTCATGGCAATCAATCGAGGTAGTTCTTTGTTTAAGGGAAAACGGAGTTTTAGGCTGATATCTGTTTTTATGAGCAAAAGTGCAAAAGCTATCAGTGCCATAACACCTTGTGCTAAGAGACTGGCCCACGCCGCACCCTCTAAATGCATGGCAGGGAGTACCCCCTCCCATCCATACACGAAGATAAAATCGAGTACAATATTCAATAGCGCGCCGATTAGCGCAATAAGCATGGGCCAATAGGTGTTCTGAAGACCGCGGAAAATTCCGAATATGGCAAAAGTAAAAAGCGTCAGGGGAAAGCCCCAAACACGTATGGCATAATAAGAGACACAATAATCTAAGATTTTGCCCGAAGCTTCGAACAATTTAAAAATGTCTTCTATCACAAATACGGTGGACAGCAATACCACAATACTGAGTGCGATATTAAAGAATATGGCCTGCGCGGGTAGATCTTTCACTTCCTGCAGTTTTCCGGCACCCAAGTATTGCGAAATAATGGCAGAAATAGCGCTTCGCGTCTGGCCTAAGACCCAAATCAACATAGATAAAAACGACCCCACAATACCTGCAGCGGCCAATGATTCAAGACCGTCGACCGGAATGTTGCCCACTATGGCCGTGTCGGTTATCGATAGAATGGGTTCGGCTATGCCTGCAACAGTAGCCGGGATGGCCAAATTGTTAATGCTCTTAAATGTGATTTTTGTTTTCAATGGGCGCGCAAGTTAGCGCATTCGAAGGCCATTACAAAAGAAACACGCAGGCCTAGACTTTCATCGTTTTTTCGGAAATGCGGTTTTTATTCATTTTATACAGTACGTTTCGGCAATGTTAAGAATCTCGGTAATTTCCAATATCTTTGCATGTTGAATAACTTAGACGGTCTATTCGTAAAGTAAATTTATACTGTAAAACAAGCGGCATGAAAAATATATTGGTACCTATAGGCACTTCGCCTGATGCACACGAAACCTTACAATACGCAATTGATTTTGCAACAGCGTTTTCCTCCAAAATATATGTGATGGAGGTTTTTAATGTATCTATTGGAGCTGGAAGAAGTTTAAAGAATGTAGAGGAAAAGGTTACCGAAAGTAGTATAGAACACGTAAAGGAGATTATCAGTAAGACCGACTCGAAGGGAATTGAAATCAAGGTTGCCACCTACAATGGTGATTTGATCGATGGGTTAAAAGGAATTGACAAGGAATTGGGCATTGATTTGATCATCATAGCGCCTAGAAGCAATGATGTTACCGAAGAACTTTATTTAGGGCATACCTCAGGAAGAATTATCAAACGAACCGATATCCCTACTTTGATTGTTCCACGAGGAAGTGAATTCAAACCGATGCAGGGCATATTGACCGCTTTTAAGTCGGGGGTGTTAAAACGAAAGCGGATTCTTGACCCATTGGTGCAAATCAAAGCGAAATTCAATGCCAAAGTGAATTTATTATTGGTGAAAACCCCGGGGTACAGTGATGACGACCTTAAGGTAAATACGGCACTTATGGACATCAGCTCGCAGCTGACATTGGCCGAAGCTCCCACCACCTATTTGGGCGTTTTAGAGCATTTTCAATCGCAGCACCCCGATTTGTTATGTGTATTTCGAAGAAAAAGGGGCTTTTTTAAGAATTTATGGGAAAAAAACACCATTCCTAAATCTGAATTCTCGTCTCGCATACCCGTTTTAGTACTAAGTGTCAAGAAAGATTGATTTGTATTTTGATACTTTGTCAAAAAGTATTTCCTTTGAGGGCTGAAATTTGGGGGATTAGCTCAGCTGGCTAGAGCGCTTGCCTGGCAGGCAAGAGGTCACCGGTTCGACTCCGGTATTCTCCACAAAACCATCGACTGAAAAGTTGGTGGTTTTTTGTTTCCTATACCTTTTAAGTATATCAATCTATCCCAAATTAATCTGTAATTATCTCGGTTAGAACTCATACTTTTCCATAAATCCCGACGACTTGTGAATGGCTAAATGTACCCTTTGATTTCTAAACTTCTGTTAAACAAACTACTGTTCAGTTCAAATTTTCGTAATTTTGCAAACAGTGAAAGAAGTCTTGCGTAAAATATCGTCTATTGCGATGGCATGTATAGTGCTGTTCTCCACCTCATCTTTTTCCGTGGATATGCACTATTGTGGCGACCATTTGGTAGATTTCAGTTTTTTTGAAACCTTGGATACTTGTATGATGCAGGCAGAAATGTCTAAATCTTCCAACGAATGTGCCGAGGTTGAAATGGATATGGAGTGCTGTTCAGATGTTGTTGTTTCCATGCAAGGTCAAGATGATTTGAAAATCTCATTTGACAAGCTCGGTTTTGACCAGCAGCTATTCATTACTTCTTTCGTTTACACTTATATTAATCTATTTGAAGGGCTTGATGAGAACGTTGTCCCCTTTAAAGATTATTCTCCTCCTCCACTGATACGGGATGTTCAAATCCTAGATCAGACTTTCATCATTTGATTTTTAAACTTTTAAAATGTAGCCCAACAGCCATCGCTGTTCTTGGGCCAAACTTGCTTGTACGATTTTGTCCAACATGATTTTTAACTGTTTAATAATCATTTCATATGCTGAACAAAGGCATTAAATTTCTAATCGAAAATAAATTGGTCGCGTTATTATTGCTCCTCCTATTTGTAGGATGGGGTACGGTCAATGCACCTTTCAATTGGGATACCGGTTTTCTTCCAAGTGATCCCGTAGCTGTCGATGCAATACCCGACATTGGCGAGAACCAACAAATTGTTTTTACCAAATGGCCCGGCCGGTCCCCGCAAGATATAGAAGACCAGATTTCCTATCCCTTGACCACTTCATTATTGGGGATACCGGGAGTACGGACAATACGAAGCTCTTCCATGTTCGGTTTTTCAAGTATCTACATCATTTTTGAGGAAGATGTCGAATTTTATTGGAGTCGCAGTCGTATTATTGAAAAATTGAATTCACTCCCAAGTAATCTTCTTCCTGAGGGAGTAAATCCGGCTTTGGGGCCTGATGCAACAGGTTTGGGCCAAATTTTTTGGTATACCCTCGAAGGACGCGATAAAGATGGAAATGTTACCGGCGGCTGGGATTTACAGGAATTACGAAGTATTCAAGATTACTACGTGAAATATGCGCTATCTGCTGCAAGTGGCGTTTCTGAAATTGCCTCTATTGGGGGGTATGTTCAGGAATATCAAATAGACGTGGATCCCGAACTGATGAAGCAGTACAAAATTGGCTTGCAACAGGTGGTCAATGCAGTCAAACAAAGTAATCGTGATATTGGTGCCCAAACTCTGGAAATCAATAAGGCGGAATATCTAGTGCGGGGCTTAGGTTATATTAAGTCTTTGGAGGATATTAAAAATGCCGTAGTAACTGTAGAAAAATATACCTCTATACGTGTGAAGGATATTGCCAACGTTTCCCTTGGGCCAGCGGTTAGACGTGGTATTCTCGATAAGGAGGGGGCAGAAGTTGTTGGGGGTGTTGTGGTAGCAAGATATGGGGCGAATCCACTAGAGGTCATCAATAATGTCAAGGACAAAATCAAGGAGCTGAGTTCAGGGCTTCCCTCCAAGAAATTGGATGATGGTCGTACCTCGCAACTGACTATTGTACCATTTTATGACCGTACCGAATTGATCCAGGAAACCTTGGGAACACTCAATGAAGCGCTGACCTTGGAAATATTGATCACCATTTTGGTAATTGTTGTCATGGTGTTTAACCTTCGGGCGTCCGTTCTTATTTCAGGATTGTTACCCGTTGCCGTGCTCATGGTTTTCATAGCCATGAAGTTTTTTGGGGTAGATGCCAACATCGTGGCGCTTTCAGGTATAGCTATTGCCATTGGAACCATGGTTGATGTGGGAGTCATCCTCTCCGAAAACATCATTCGTCATCTCGATGAAGATGGTGATAAACTTCCTGTCAATACAGTTGTGTATAATGCTTCCGCAGAGGTTTCGGGAGCTATTGTAACGGCAGTAATGACGACGATCATCAGTTTTATTCCGGTGTTTACGATGATAGGTGCCGAGGGGAAATTGTTTCGTCCTTTGGCGTTTACCAAAACCTTTGCTTTGACCGCATCGATTATTGTGGCACTATTTTTAATACCCCCTTTTGCGGCCTTTTTGTTTAGGAAGAAGAGGGGCAGGAGTATTGTGGGATATGTGTTTAGCGGCGTGCTTATTGTTTTGGGGCTTGTAGCACTTGTTTATGGTTATTGGCTGGGTTTGGTTCTGGTTGCCTTCGGAACAATAAAGCCGTTGAAAGATTCCGAATTGACAATGCGCTTGTTTAATGGGTTTTCCCTTTCCGAGAAGCAGTCGAGCCTCTTAAATGTCATTATTTCGGCCACTGCCATCGTATTTCTTTTGGCGACCTATTGGCGACCATTAGGCTTCGATCGCAGCATATTCATGAATCTAATTTTTGTAGGACTGATATGTTTTGGACTATTAGCCGTATTTACGCTTTTTAGAAAGTATTATACACAGATATTGCGGTGGGCATTGCGCAATAAACTGTTGTTTCTTTCCATACCCACTGTTATTGTCGTTTTCGGAGCATTGATTATGCAGCATACGGGCAAAGAATTTATGCCCTCTTTGAACGAAGGTTCCTTTCTACTGATGCCAACTTCACTACCCCATTCAGGGGTTGAGGAAAACAAGCGGGTTTTGCAACAGTTAGATATGGCCGTGGCCAGTATTCCCGAAATAGAAACGGTTGTCGGTAAGGCGGGGAGAACCGAATCTGCACTTGACCCGGCACCTTTGTCAATGTACGAAAATATCATTCAGTACAAAACGGAGTATATGCGGAACGATGTTGGTGAACGCCAGCGGTATCGCATAAATGAGAATGGGTGGTTTATCTTGAAGGATGGAAACCTGTTTTTGAACCCGAATTCTAGTGTAGACGAAGGTGAAGTCGAGAATAACCCAGACAACATTTCAACGAAACTTCAGGTGACACGGGATAATCTGATTCCGGATCAAAGCGGTGAATACTTCCGAAATTGGCGACCTGAAATTCAATCGCCCGATGATATCTGGAACGAGATTGTTAAGGTAACCCGGTTGCCTGGCGTAACATCGGCTCCCAAATTACAACCCATCGAAACGCGGTTGGTCATGTTGCAAACGGGCATGCGAGCTCCAATGGGCATTAAGGTAAAAGGACAAGATTTAGGAGAAATCGAGGCTTTTGGTATACAGCTGGAAAACATTTTAAAAGAGGCCGACGGTGTCAAGGAGGAGGCCGTATTTGCCGACCGAATTGTGGGCAAGCCTTATTTGTTGATCGACATCGACAGGGAAGCCTTGGCGCGGTACGGTATACTGATAGAAGATGTACAACGCGTACTGGAAGTAGCAGTAGGCGGCATGACCTTGACCCAGACCGTTGAAGGTCGGGAACGTTATGGAGTGCGGGTCAGGTATCCTAGGGAACTTCGTGAAAATCCGACCGACCTAAAAAACATTCATGTGCCCGTGGCAAGTGGCAGTCCCGTGCCATTGAGCGAATTGGTGCGCATACGCTATGAGAAAGGACCTCAGGTCATCAAAAGTGAAGACACCTTTTTAGTGGGGTATGTGCTTTTTGATAAGCTTGATGGGTATGCGGAAGTGAACGTTGTGGAAAATGCCCAAGCCCTGATTCAACAAAGAATCGACAATGGGCAGCTCGTCGTACCGAAGGGGATCAGTTATCAATTCACGGGAACCTATGAGAATCAGTTAAGGGCCGAAAAAACGCTCTCGGTGGTCGTGCCCTTGGCCTTGGGCATCATTTTTCTGATTCTGTATTTTCAGTTTCGTTCGGTAAGCACGTCATTAATGGTATTTACCGGAATTGCAGTAGCTTTTGCAGGAGGATTTTTGATGATATGGGGCTATGGCCAAAGTTGGTTTTTAAATTTCAATTTCTTCGGGGAAAACCTGCGTGATTTATTCCAGATGCATCCCATTAACTTGAGTGTGGCTGTATGGGTCGGTTTTATTGCCCTTTTCGGAATTGCCACCGATGATGGTGTGGTCATGGCCACCTATCTGACGCAGACCTTTGAACGTAATAAACCGAAAAGTCGGGAAACTATTCGGGCGTCGGTCGTAGAAGCTGGCGAAAAACGAATACGACCTTGTTTAATGACGACGGCTACCACCCTACTGGCATTATTACCTGTGCTGACCTCCACTGGTCGGGGAAGTGACATTATGATTCCGATGGCCATCCCATCGTTCGGCGGAATGTTGATTGCCTTGATAACATTGTTGGTCGTTCCCGTATTGTACAGTTGGAAAAGTGAGTGGCAACTTAAAAGAGATAATCGATGAAAAAAGCATTAATCATAATAATAGGGTTGTCAGCCGTCGGTTTGGTACAGGCACAGACCTTGCAATCATATATTGAAGAAGCAGAGGCAAACAATCCTGAGGTACAAGCTTTTGAAATTAGGTATAACATTTCTAAAGAAAAAGTAGCTGAAGTCAACAGCTTGCCCAATTCAGAAGTAAGCGCCGGAATTTTTGTCAGTGAACCGGAAACACGAACAGGGGCACAAAAAGCAAAATTTTCGGTCAAACAAATGCTACCGTGGTTTGGCACCATAACCGCTAGGGAAAATTATGCCAGTTCTTTGGCGGAGGTCGATTACCTGGATATTGCCATTACAAAAAGAAAACTAAGGCTGGCGGTGTCGCAAGCGTATTATAATTTTTATGCCATTATGAGAAAGACAGAGGTTCTAGAGGAAAATGGCAAATTGCTAAAGACGTATGAACAATTGGCGTTGACCGCTGTTGAGGTGGGCAATGCTTCCGCCGTAGACGTACTTCGTCTGCAAATTCGTCAAAATGAATTGCAGGAACAAAAGGAAATATTGCTACAAGAGTTGCATTCCGAAAGAAATGTTTTTAATAATCTTTTGAACCGCGATGAGGCCATGGAAATTGAGGTAGTCGATAGTCTTATGATTGATGTTGATTATGTTCAGACTAAGACGGAAATTGGATTACATCCTGAATTGGAAAAATACGATAGATTGTACAATTCTGTTGAGCAGTCTGAAGCTCTTAATCAAAAAGAAGCCAATCCTAATTTAGGTTTTGGGCTAGACTATATCGCGGTTTCAGAAAGGCCGGACATGACTTTAAATGATAACGGAAAGGATATTTTGATGCCGATGGTATCGCTATCCATTCCCATTTTCAACAACAAGTACAAATCACGTTCGCTACAGCATGAACTAAGGCAAGAAGAAATCAATGCTCAAAAGGCAAATCGACGCAATCTATTGGAGTCCATTTTGAGTGCGACCATAAACAATCGAGAGGCCGCTCGGATCAAATATAATACCCAACTTAAAAATTTGAATCAGGCAAAAGATGCCGAAGAAATACTGATTAAAAACTATGAGACTGGTACTATCGATTTTAACGAGCTACTCGACATTCAAGAACTTCAATTAAAGTTTCAAACAAATCAAATTGAGGCGGTTAAGAACTATTATTCGCAAATGGCGGCTATCAATTATTTGGTGGAGGGCCGGCTGGAATGATTCAATAAATGAAAAACAATTAACAATTTAAATTTTATCACTATGAAACTATTACAAACAAACGGTATCAAGAAGAACAAATACTTGGCTTTAACGGTGGCCGCAACTATATCTCTAGCCTCCTGCGGAGACAAGAAAGAAAAACCGGACGTAACGGGCGATACCGGAACTCAAATTGAACAAACAACCGGGAATTCGGAAGCTATCGCCGAAGCTTCTTTTTCAGATCCAATGGCAGAAAAGGTTTTCGCCGATTATCAAAAGATACGAGCTGCTTTGGTCGCTTCCAATGCTAGCGAAGCGCAAACCGCTGCCGGGAAACTAGCGGAAAATTTTACGGAGGAACAGGAAATCTTAAAGTCAACGGCCCTGACCATGGCAGCTTCCGATAATCTTGAAAAGCAACGGGAACTGTTTTCCGAATTGACCGCAGAGGTTGAGCCGCTACTCAAGGGGTCCGTTTCGGAGGGAACGATTTACAAACAATTCTGCCCTATGGCCTTTTCCGGAAAGGGTGGGTATTGGATTTCAAACGTAAAGGAAATCCAGAATCCATATTACGGAAAAAAAATGCTGAAATGTGGCAAGGTCGTAGAAGAAATTTGACGGTATAAGTCCTGTTTTGGGAAAGGGAGAATAATTAATGGTTAGTGTTTAGCCCTTTCCCTTCACAGGCATTGTCAATACCCTCAATATTTTAAAAAATGAATCAGGAATCCTAAAACCAAAAACAATGGAAAATAAGAATGAAAGGAATCATAAGAACATGGAAGGTAGTAACTATACAAAATTTTTCTTGATGTTGGGAGCATCTTTCTTAGCGATGTATGTTACCATGTATTTGAACACTTACCAGATCGACCATGTATATTTTAGTCTTACCCGATTTTATATGACATGCTTGGGTATTTCGACTATGGCCGTTATTATGCTACTTTTTATGTTGAAAATGTATAAAGACAAGAAAAAGAACATCGCCATTCTGGTTGGTAGTTTTGTGCTTTTTATTGGGGCATTGGCCTTGGTACGTGCACAGAAGCCCATAATCGGTGATGTGTTGTGGATGAAAGCTATGATTCCACATCACTCCATTGCAATTTTGACCAGTGAGCGTGCGGATATTGAAGACACAGAAGTAAAAAAATTGGCAGACGATATCATCAAAGCACAAAAAAAGGAAATTGAAGAAATGAAGATGATGATTGAGCGCCTTGAAAGTAAATAAGCTTATTAAATCTATTCGTATTCTATTTAGCAAAACAAGTTATGAAAAAGAACATCCTATATATCGGTGGAGCAATCGTTTTTGGTATGTTGGCCGGATGGCTTATTGCATCGGGTGCTACGGAAAATGGTAATGACGCAGCAACGCACAACCATAGCCAAGAAATCGAATCAGGACAAATGTGGACATGCTCAATGCACCCACAGATTATGCAGTCCGAACCAGGCGATTGTCCCATCTGTGGTATGGATTTGATTCCCGCAGAATCAGGAGCCGACGGTCTGGCCCAGGAACAATTTAAAATGACCAAAAATGCGTTGGCCTTGGCCGACATTAGAACCACGAAGGTGGGTTCTGGTACTACTGAGGATAACTTTTTAGAACTATCGGGAACAATAGTACATAATGAAAAAGCCACGGCCACCCAGGCTGCTTATTTTGGCGGGCGAATTGAAAAACTGTTTGTCAATTTCGAGGGTGAGGAAGTCAGAAATGGACAACAATTGGCAACCATCTATGCCCCAGAACTGGTTTCCGCCCAACAAGAGTTGCTTACGGCAGCAGGTCTTAAAGAATCCCAACCTGCATTATATAAGGCGGTGCGTAACAAATTAAAATTGTGGAAACTCTCCGATAAACAAATCGATCAAATCGAGGTATCAGGTGAGGTACGCGAGAATTTTCCCGTGTATGCCAATGTTTCCGGTACGATTACTGAAATTATGGTGGAAGCCGGTGATTATGTAAAAAAGGGAGCCCCTTTGTTTAAAATAGCTGATTTGAATAGCGTTTGGGCCATTTTTGATGGGTATGAAAATCAAGTTTCGCTTTTAAAGGAAGGTCAGAAGGTAGCAATTGTGACTAAATCGTATCCCGACAAGAGGTTCGATGCCAAGATTTCTTTTATAAATCCCGTATTAAATTCAGCGACAAGAACTGTTGAAGTTCGGGCCGTATTGCAAAATTCGAATGGACTATTAAAACCTGGAATGTTCGTAGCGGGTTCATTGGCTTTGCCATTCAATAAAAAGGACGACAACCTGATAATTCCGGAAAGTGCCGTGCTTTGGACAGGAGAACGTTCGGTGGTATATCTGAAGACCAATCCCGACAACCCAACTTTTGAGATGCGTGAAATCACAGTAGGAGATGCGACGAATGGTAGGTATATGGTTCTTTCAGGTCTGGAAACGGGGGATGAAATAGTAACCAATGGCACTTTTACGGTCGATGCAGCCGCCCAGTTACAAGGTAAAAAATCAATGATGAACGACTCCGGTGGAAAAACCACGACGGGCCATGAAGGTCATACTGAGATGGAATAAGTTCTTTTGGGTTAACAAAACACTAACCGCTATACCCGGTTGGTAGATTAAAATAATTTACGTATCTCTTATCACTTTTGAACTGACACCATAATCGTTAAATAGGCATACCAATGGTAATTATTTAAATTTTTCCAACGCAGCTTTTAAAGTTGATATGACAAGATCACAATCATCTTTGGTCAAAATCAACGAAGGTCTTAGGGTTATGATGTTTCCTTCAATGATTTTAAAGGCTACGCCCTGTTCAAAACAATGGTACATTAATTGTTCGGCTTCTTCAATTGCTCTTTCCTTTGTTCTTCGGTCTTTGACCAAATCGATACCGATATGAAAACCCTTTCCGGCGATATTTCCGATGAGCGGATATATTTCCTTCAATTCTGCCAATTGTTCCATAAGATAATCTCCAAGTTCTGCCGCATTCTGTACAAGATTGTGGTCTTCGATGTAGTTGATTTCAGCCAATCCGGCGGCTGAACAAAGCGGATTTTTTTCATGTGTGAAATGGCCGATAGATCGGTGTTGGAGCGTATTGTATTTTTCTTTGGTAGCAATACCCGCGAAAGGAACAAGACCTCCTCCCAATGATTTTCCCATAACAAGTACATCGGGGGTAACAAAATGTTCGGAAGCGAACATTTTACCCGTTCTTCCGAAGCCCTCGATGATTTCATCGAAAATCAACAATATGTTGTATTGTTCACAAAGATCCTGAATCTGTTGCCAATAGCCCTGAGAAGGAACAACAGGGGTTGCCGAGATGGGTTCGGCAATGATGGCCGCAATATCGGGGTTTCGATGAATAATGTTCTCTATTTGACGCAAATATTCTTGATCAATGGTCTCTTGATCGGTAAACCCCCATGGGTTTCGATAGTAATTAGGGAATTCGACATGAAAAGCACCGGGCACCATAGGTCCTTGCCCCACAGTAAAATGTTCTTCGCCTCCAATGCTGGAAGCCTGAAATCCAGTGCCGTGGTACGAATCCCAATATGAAATTGTTTTCCATTTGCCCGTTACCTGCTTGGCAAGCATTACGGCCATTTCAATGGCCTGAGATCCCCCGGGGCAGAAAAGTACCCTATCAAGTCCGGCTGGCGTGATTTCGGTCAGTTTCTTAGCGAGTTTAATGGCCGGGAGGTTTGTATACCTTCTTGGGGTGAATGCTAGACTTTCATCTAATTGCGCCTTGACCGCCTCAATTATTTTTGGGTTGCTAAAGCCGGCGTTATGAACGCCATTACCATGTAGGTCGAGATATCTTTTACCGTTCAGGTCGGTTATGTAGGCGCCGTCAGTTTTTGAAAGTACATTCATCACTGGTGTAGAGAGCGCTTGATGTAAAAAATATTTTGAATCTTCGTCGATCCAATGTCGCGTGTCACTGTCTAAATTTTCAACATAGTCTTTTCTGTTTTCCGTTGCATTGTTGTCTCCTTGTTCTTTTGATATTATTGTTTTCATAGCTCGGATTCTGGCGGTTAACTTTATTTAAGAATGTTCAATATTTTAAAAGTTGAAGTAATAGTATTAATCAAGAAACAAACGGTTGGCCGGAATAATCTGTTTGGGTACTCCGGGCCCTTTATAAAAGGCATCTAGCCAAGCACCACCCGCTTGGTTGTGATAATCTATCGTAATTTGGTGCATTCCTGCTTCCAAAGAAATGCTTCCCATACGTTCAATGGTTCCGTGACCTCCATCATTGTCAACAACTAATGCCCCGTTGATGTATAATTTGCTACCGTCATCTGAACTGAGATAAAAGCGATACTCACCCGCTGTGATAATTTCCAATGTCGATTTGAACTGAATGCCAAATTGGTTGTCTCTCTTATTTATTTCATCAATTCTAAATTCATATTTTGTTCCATGCGCCAAGGGTTTCATGTTTTCAAAAACAGGGAGAAACTTCCAATCATCACCATGGTAGTAAGTGTATCGAACACCATTTTTTGAATCGCTCTTTATAAGTCTAAAATATGCTGTAGCCACGTTGCTTTCTTGCTGCTCACCTATAAACGATTTGGCCATGACGACGGCACTTTCCGACAATTTAAACGGTTTGGTATAAAGTTCAGAATTTTTAGTTGGTAAAGTTCCGTCGGTGGTATACCGAATTTCTGAATCGTTTGTAACTTCTATTTTTACGTGGGGAACTTCATCTATATATAAACCACCTGCCAAATCATAAAGGTTAGGTTTTGGAAAAATAACCGGACTTACGATTTGAATCTTTTGCGCTCCCAAATCGGGTTCGGGAAAGCCGATAAAAGCACTTTTAACCGGTTTTCCGATCCAGGCATAAGGTTGGTCAATGCCCAATAAGCTGGCCACGGTAGCAGCATTATCATAGGTGTAAACCGTATTTTTAATTAAATGTCCCTTTTTTACTCCTTCACCATACAAAAAAAAGGGTATCTCGATTTCATCAAGGGTTTCACCACCATGACCATATCCGATGCCGCCATGGTCTGCCGAAATAACAAATACGGTGTTGTCAAAGGTGCCGGCGTCTTTTGTTGCTTGGATGATTTCCCCGATTTGTTTATCAACGATGGCGACGGCATCATAAAAGTAAGAGGTTTTATGCCCTTTGTCGTGGCCAACATGATCAACATCGTCAAAATGAACAAATAGAAAGTCAGGCTTTTTATCTTTTATATAATTTTTGGCCTTTATGAGCGTCTCCTTGTCTGAGGGTTGTGTGATATCGTAACTAAGCGCACTTCGTTCAATAAGTCGACCAAATCCACTCCAAGTGTAAATAGCTCCCATTTCAATAGTGGGGCGTTGTTGTCGAGAAACACCGAAGACGGTAGGGAAAATATCTTCCAATCCCGTCTGTATTGGTGGAATTGTGTGGTCGTCACGTTCCCAACCGTTGGAAGTTACACCATGTTGTGCCGGACCCACGCCCGAAACCATCGATGCCCAATTCGTGCTGCTACTCGTGGGTAAAACACCTCTTGCATTCAATGTAAAAGCACCGTTTTGCATGATGGCATCCATTATAGGGGTATCTGCATTGATAATTCCATCGGGGCTCATAGCATCTACCCCGATTACGATAACATGCTTGACAGGTTGTATGGAATAATTTGTTTTTGTTTGATTGGAACACGAAGAAATCAATAACATAAACCCTGAAGAAAGCAGGGTCATAAATCGTAGTTTATACGCTTTTTTCATGATGATCTTTTGGGTTTTAAAATTACACTGTAGACATGCATGGAATGATTAACAAATAGTAAAAGTAATCTTAATAGCTCAAAAATATTACTTATAGTAAATAAAATTATATATTAGTAAAAGTAATTTACGGGTTTTAGTGTGGTTCTAAAGGGTTTGAATACGTTGTAGACCCTGCTTTCGATATCAAAATGACCAAGAAATAAACTCAGAATTGGTTTTTTTAGCGTAAAAGAGAAACAAGTAGTATCTTTTTGGTGCTTTGTCGGATAAGCTATGGATATCACTTGTGGTTTGCGAGAATTGTTATTAAACTGTAATGCACTTATTAAATAAACCTTATCAATAGACGCTGTAAAAGGAGAATGGTGTAAATGAATCGTAGATGCTATACTTTTATGCAGAACGACAAGTGGTATTCCTAGAATTTAGGGAATTTCTTAATCTATATCAAAACGTCAATGTCACTAAAAGAAAGATTAGTTACAGGGGGTAAATCAGAAAGACAATTGGTCATAGCGCTTTCCAATGGAAATGAAAGGGCTTTCAGGGTACTATTTGAAATGTACCGACATGATGTTTATTCGTATAGTTTTAGTTTGTTGAAATCTTCTGCGAATGCTAAGGAAATTGTTCAAGATGTTTTTATGAAAGTCTGGTTGCATCGCAGCAATTTGAATCCCGACCTTTCCTTTAAATCTTTTGTATTTACCATAACAAAAAATCTTTCTTTTAATTTTTTACAAAAGGCGGTCAATGATAAAAACTTACGGTTCGCCATTTTTCAAAAAAGTCAACAATACTATAATCCGATAGACCGTCAAATTAAAGAGGAGGAATATGAGTTGATAAGAAAAAAGGCCATTGACGGCCTGTCTCCGAAGCAACGGATAATTTTCAATATGTCGCGAGAAGAATCGAAAAGTTATCAAGAAATCAGTTGTGAATTGGGAATTTCAGTAAGTACTGTTAAGAACCATATGAGCAAGTCGTTGGCTTTGGTAAGAACCTTTTTACAGGCCAACGCCGATTTTACCCTTGTAATTGTATTGTGGCTACTTTTAAGTAGCATCCTGTAGTTGTAAAACCATCTTCAATTTTATAAAGCTGATCGGCCCCTTTCTCTAGGTGCTTGCTTTTCCATTTTCAAATTTTAAAAAAAAACAAAGAGTGCATAGTACTTTTTTCTTTTTCATCTGTATTGTATGTATACACCATATTCATGTATTCCAAAACAACAATTAAAGAAGTACTGCAAAAGTTTGCTTCGAACCAGTGTACACCTGAGGAAACGGCCTGGATTATTTCCTATTTTAAGGAAAATGCCAACGTTGACGATATGCCCACCGTAGAAGTTATAAATGAGTTGTTGTTGGACCATGAGGCTATGGATACCGTGGAAGCGGATGAAATTTTTGAGCGAATTTTAACTGCCGGAAGGGAAAAGGAATTCAGAAAGCCACAACGAATAGAACGTAAAAGAAAAGTTTGGCGATACACAGGTGTAGCTGCTGCGCTTTTGATCGGACTGCTGTGCATTTCTTATTTTTATTACTCACCAAGAAATGAGGAGGCAAAGAAAGTTGTAGATTTTACGCCCACACCAGATGCAATTACATTACAATTACAGAATGGAAGTATAGCCATTATTTCAGAAAATGGTAATTCAAAAGTAATCGACGCAAAGGGAAATCTAATCGGCAAACAAAAAGGAAATCGATTGATATATGATAGTTTGGTGGTTGCTGAAGAATTGACTTATAATACATTAAGGGTTCCTTTTGGCAAAAAATTCGAACTCCTACTATCAGATGGCACCACCGCATTTTTAAACGCAGGCACTTCTTTAAAATATCCGGTTAAATTTTTATCAGGAAAAGACAGGGAGGTGTTCTTAGACGGCGAAGCTTTTTTTGATGTCACCAAAAATGAGAAAAGCCCCTTTGTTATTAACGCGACGCAACTGAACGTACGTGTTTTAGGCACCAAATTTAATGTTTCGAATTATACGGAAGATGAGGTGACCGATGTCGTTCTAGTCGAAGGTTCGGTCGGTCTTTATAATGCGAAAGAAAAATTCGGCGGGAAAAATACAACCATGCTAATACCAGGGCATAAAGGAAGTTTTTCGAAAGAAAAAGGCGGTATAGCCACTGAAAAGGTCAATACCGAAATCTATACCTCTTGGATTCACGGTGATTTGGTATTTCGAAATATGACGTTTGAAAATATACTTAAAAAGATGGAGCGCAACTATAATGTTACCATTACCAATCACAATGCTTCTTTAGCCCAGGAAAAATTTAACGCCAGCTTTAGAAAAGCACCCATAGATACCGTTCTGCAGTATTTCAAAACTACCTATTCCCTTGATATTCATACTAACGGAAAAGAAATAACCATAAGATAAGAACCAATACCAAGTCGCCTATGATATAAAACACCAAAGCGTACCGAGTAAACCATAGAACAGAACCAAAGCTTCAAAAAAGAATCGGGAAATGTGCCAGCATTCCCCGATTACGAAGATGTGGCCTAAAAAACAACCACTATTAAAACACTATAAAAATATGAAAAAACTTCTTAAGACTAGAGGAAGGTCCGGGTCTTTAAGTAAACTGTCTTTTAAGATGAAAATAAGCACCCTAGTAATGTTTGCCACCTTTTTTTCATTGCAGGCAAGTACGACATATTCGCAGCGTACCAAGATTACTTTGAACTTGCAAAATGTCACCGTAAAAACAGTACTCGACCAAATAGAGGGGGGTACCGATTATAGGTTCGCCTATAAAATCAATGATGTTGATCTAAATCGAAAGATAAATGTCAATGTTCGTAATCAGTTGGTTAGCCAAGTTGTCGATGATATTTTCAAAAAATCGGAAACAGCTTACAATATCATCGGTTTGCAAATATTGTTGTTTAAAAAAAGCATTCCACAGGGGTTTATTGACAAAGCGGAAGTGATTAAAAAAGTACAGGAAACTACTATAACCGGTACTGTTTCTGATGAAGATGGTGGTCCCCTTCCTGGTGCAAGCATTGTTGAAAAAGGGACGACCAACGGTACGCAAACTGATTTTGACGGTAATTTTACCATTAACGTTGGAGACCCAAATGCCATTCTGATCGTATCATACATCGGTTTTGCAACCATTGAGATCCCGAGCAACGGTCAAACGACTCTTGGCATAACTTTGAAAGAAAGCTCTGCAAGCCTTGATGAAGTGGTTGTGACAGCTTTAGGAATCAGTCGCGACAAAAAAGGGCTGGGATATGCCGTTCAGGAAATTCAGGGCGATGATTTGAATGAAGCCCGTGAAACCAATTTTGTAAACTCCCTTTCTGGGAAAGTTGCTGGTGTAAATATATCATCTTCCGGTGCGGTCGGCTCGTCATCTAGAATTATCATTAGGGGTGAAAGTTCGCTTAATTTCAATGGAAACGAGCCTTTATATGTCATTGACGGAATTCCTGTGGGAAATGCAGGAACCAGTAATTCTACGACTTCCGATTACGGCAATAGTTCAGCCGAAATAAACCCGGCCGATATCGAGTCGGTAACGGTCTTAAAAGGACCTGCAGCTTCAGCGCTCTACGGTTCGCGGGCAGCTAATGGAGTTATTGTGATTACCACTAAATCGGGAGAAAGTAGTCAAGGTCTTGGAGTAAGCGTGACAACAGGTACAACCATGGAGAGTTTGCTCCGGCTTCCTAAATTTCAAAATGAATTTGGGGGCGGCGCCAACGGAAACTATGAGGGATCGAACTTTGGGGCCGATTGGTCCATTTATCCGAGCGGTATTCGCGATGGCTATGACGAAAGCTGGGGTCCACGGTTGAATGTGGGTACGCTCGAAAGACAATTTCAGTCTCCTACTTTAGGGCGTATGCGCGGTGGTGATGTAGCCAACCCTAATAGAGGAGAGGTTATACCCACCCCTTGGATTGCCTATCCCAATAATATTCGCGACTTTTTTACCACTGGTCGAACCTATTTTAACAATGTGGCCCTTACGGGAGGGAATGAAAAAGGAAATTATAGACTCTCTTATACAAATGTAGACCAAACGGGTATTGTACCAAACAATGACCTACAACGAAATACCGTTGCACTTCGAGGTAGCTATAAGTTCACCGATAAATTTAGTGTTGATGCGTCGATGAACTATGTAAATACAACGAGTACCAATAGGCCAGAAACAGGGTATGGCCGTAATTCGCTGATGTATTTTATGAACTGGTCGGTGCGTAATATGGATATTAATGCCTTAAGGGACTATTGGCAAGAAGGTTTTGAAGGAACGAGACAGTTTCAATACAACTATGGGGAAAACCATAACAATCCCTTCTTTTATCAATATGAGAATACCAAAGGACAAGATAAACATCGGTTGTTCGGAAACATAAGCCTGAATTATGACTTCACGGAGCATTTATCACTGATGTTACGTGGAGGTACCGATGTCTACAACGACTTTAGACCCATGCAATGGGCCCTTAGCACCGTAGGTTATGAAAATGGAAGGTATCAAGAAGTAACCCAATTTTTTGAAGAACGGAATTATGATTTTTTGTTACGTTACAACAACAGTATTGGCAACGATTTTAACTATAATGTTTCGGTTGGGGGCAATCAAATGAAACGGAGCACACGATATAGACTGGCCCTGGCCCCTGAATTGTTGGTGCCAGATGTGTATTCGTTGTCTAATAGCGCTTCAGACGTCGTTATTAATGCATCCAATAGCGAAAAGGCCATTAATAGTTTTTACGCCTTTGCCCAGTTCGATTATTTGAGTACGTTTTATTTAGATGTAACTGCTCGAAACGACTGGTCAAGTACGTTACCTGCTGAGAACAACTCCTATTTTTATCCTTCGGTCTCTTTTAGCGCGTTGTTGGATAAGGCACTTTCGATGCCTGATTGGGTAACGTTGGCCAAGCTTCGATTGGGTGCTGCTCAAGTGGGTAGTGATACAGAACCTTATAACTTGTTCGATACTTTTAATTTTCAACAACCATGGGGCAGTAGCTATGCATTGGCAAGTGGCTCCAGTTTGAAGAATAACAATTTAAAACCAGAAAGTATAACGACGTATGAGATTGGTACCGACCTAAGATTTTTCAATAACCGTATCGGTTTAGATTTCACCTATTATAACACCCGGTCAGAGAATCAGATCATAAGCATTCCTTTGGCGGCGTCAACGAGCTACGCTGGGCGAATTATCAATGCCGGTGAAATACAAAATCGGGGTTTTGAAGTCATGTTGAATATGACACCCTTGCAAATCGAAGACGGATTGAAATGGGATGTCTCCCTTAACTTCTCAAAGAACGAGGGTGAAGTAATAGAGCTGGCAGAAGGCATTACTTCGATTACCCAAAGTGCACCGGGGGAAGATGCCTCGATTCAGGCCAGGGTCGGAGAGCGAATGGGTGCTATTTGGGGTCCGGGTTACCAACGTGTAGAAAGTGGTCCTTTGGCCGGTGAAATCATAATTGGAGCAAGTGGCATTCCTGAGAGTACAGATGAAGATATTTACTTAGGAAATATCAATCCCGATTGGATCGGAAGTGTTTCAAATACCTTTACCTATAAGAATGTAAGTCTGTCGGCCCTTGTCGACGTTCACTATGGGGGAAAATTTGTATCGCGTTTTTATAACAAAGCGGTCGGTGCAGGTCAATTGATTGAAAGTGCCGAGGGTAGGTCGGCAAGGGCTATTGGCACAGAATATGACGATCCTTATTATATGGTTGGTGCTGCCTTGGTCGATGGTACTTACGTCGAGAATTCTACGAGTACTGATGGCACCTATAGTACCGGTGTGTACGGTACTGATGCGAGAAGTTTTCATAAAGCACGTTTAGATCACATTAGTGAGGGTCAATTGTTTGATGCAACTTATGTTAAACTTCGTGAACTCAAATTGGGCTATAGGTTTCCCAAAGAACATTTGGGTAACCTTCTTAAAGATGCACAGCTTTCAATTGTAGGGAGGAATTTATTCCTATGGACACCCAAGAGCAATCAACATTTTGATCCAGAGGTGGCGGTCGCCACTGGTGGAGGGGGGTTGGTTCCCGGGTTTGAAAACATGAGCCTTCCTTCTACTAAAAGTTTGGGAATCAATTTGAGCCTGAAATTTTAATCATTTAAAAAAGCATCATGAAAAATATACTTTCAAACATACTAATAGGGCTAGGCACTGTGCTGTTGCTCTTTTCATGCACCAAAGATTTCGAGGAAATCAATACCAACCCGAATCAAGCGGATCGTTTGACGAATCCCGGACTTTTATTGCCCAGCATAATTAGGGAAACGTCGAATCGTAATTGGGACAATTCATTTGATAGGTTTGCTGTTGTTTCGGATCAAGTAGCCAATCAGTTTGCCAGTACTTTTTTAGACTGGACACGATTGGATTCAGACCGTTTCTTTTGGAGCAATTACGATAAAATAAAAGACCTTGATAAGTTGATAGCCATTTCCGAAGAACAAGGATTGGCAAATTACAAGGGAGTCGCCATGGTGATGAGGGCTTGGCTCTTTCAGGGGATTACCGATAATTTTGGAGCAATTCCCTATACCGAAGCAGGCAAGGCACAGGATGACATTAATTTCCCGCAGTACGATTCCCAAGAGATGGTTTATGCAGGAATTTTGAGTGAATTGGAAACTGCCAATGAGCTACTGGGAAGCACCAGCGAAGTGGTTGTCGGTGATATTTTGTATAACGGCGATATCTCTGGATGGAAAAAGTTTGCCAATGGTCTTCGATTGCGAATTCTATTGCGCCAATCAGGTAGAAAAGACCCATCGGCCGAAATGCAACAAATCGTAGGAAATCCTACAGTGTATCCTATATTTACTTCTGATGAAGACCAGGCAGCTCTTCAGTACCTGACCGATTTAGGAAATGAACACCCATCGTTTCGTGGTAATGTGAGCGATTGGGCATCTTCATCTCGGTTGACGACCACGATGGAGACCATTTTAAAATCGATGGACGATCCTCGTTTGGCCGTTTTCGCAATGCCGACACCAGCTTCGGCAAATACCGGCACTCCCGAGTATGGGGGAGTCCCCAATGGTATTCAAGACATAGAACAGTGGAATGGTGGATCGGCAAATCATTCGGCAATCGGTCTGCTTTGGGCACCACAACAGTTCGCGCCCGATATGGCATCGGAAAATGCGGCCCAAAGTATTTTGATGTCGTATTCAGAATTACAATTTATACTTGCAGAGGCTCGCGAATTGGGCTATATAACTTCCGGTACCGCCGAAACCTATTATTTAAATGGTGTACGAAATCAATTTGACTATTATGCTTCCCGCATACCTGATCACTTTGTACTGCCTACCGCGAACCAAGTGATTCCACCAGCTACGTATTATACCCAAGATAGTGTTGCCTATACCGGAACCCAACAAGATAAATTGAATAAAATCTATGTTCAGAAATGGCTTTCGTTATTCTTGGTCGGTTCAGAAGCATGGTCACACTGGCGAAGAGTAGGGGTTCCCGAAATTACGCCCGGGCCGAATAGTGTAGGGTATATTCCAGTTAGGTACCTGTATCCGGCCGATGAGCAGCGCCTGAATCTTGAGAACTATAATGAGGGCGTCAAATTATTGGGTGGCCCAGACGATCTTACAACCCCGGTGTGGTGGGATGTCGATTAATTCAAAGAAAACTATAATCAAAGCATATAAAATATATTAGATCATGAAAAAAATAGAATCCAAAATAAAATATCGTTCCTTTATTTTCACCCTATTGGCCCTCTTTACTTTCTTGTTTTCCTGTGAGAATGACCTCGAAGAAGAAATCGATATTGTTAATCCGTACGTGGTAAGTTATAATCCAGTGCCCGGCGTCGACGGGGTTGCCTTGAACAGCAATTTAGTTTTGACCTTTGATGATATCGTCTATAAGGGCAGCGGCAAGATTACCATCACTTCTGACGTTGAGCTGGCCAAACAGGTTATAGACGTTAACGATGAAGCTGTAACTATTAGTAATGTCGGTCGTGTTATGACCATAAACCCACAAGACTTTTTGTCTGGGAGGGATTATCAAGTGGTAATCGATAAGGGAATTGTAGTCGACAGTACGGGAAATGCCTATTTTGGAATGCCCGATAACGAAATCTGGACTTTTAAAAGTGGTGGTAATGCTGGAGACTTAGATGCTCCGGAATTGGCAACACTATCTCCCTCCGATGATGACAACGAAGCTTCTGTTTTTGGTCTTGTATTGACGTTCAATGAGGGTGTCAAAACGGCCGCCGGAAGTTTTGTCATCTACGATGCAGAAACCGATGCCCCAGTTCACACGATCGATGCCGAAGGTGAAATGATTGGTATTGATGAAGATAAGTTGTCGATTACCTACCCCGCACCACTTTCTTTTGATAAGAACTATTATGTTCAGTTCGAATCAGGTGTGGTAAAAGATATTGCTGGGAATCCTTTTGGTGGGATAACCGATGCTACAACTTGGAATTTCAAGACTGTCGCCGGTAGTGGTACCGATTTGGTAGTACATTTGCCCTTTGATACCGACCTTGCCGATATTAGTGGAAATAAATTTGATGCTGTTTTAGGTGAAACCGCTACGGCCGATGTCTCGTTTGAGAATGACGCCACCAGGGGTACGGTGGTTCGATTTAATGCGGGATCTTATGCACGGCTTCCAGTACATCCATTGTTGAGGTCTGTTGAGGCAACCGACGATTTTAGTGTCAATTTATGGATAAAATTGGCGGGTACCGATTCTGACCCTGCTATCATTGGAAATAAAGATTGGGGCAGCGGTGGAAATCCTGGATGGCTCTTGGCCACTGACGATGGTCATGAATATGCACCAGGTAATGGAACCGATCACGGTTGGATCGTAAATATTGCAGATGATCCTAAAAATGATAATCGAATGGATTGGAGGGCTGCTTCTACAATACCCCAAGCTCCTGCCTTATCTGATGACCAATGGCATATGGTTACCATGGTTTTTGACAGAACAAATTCTGAATTATCAGTTTATATAGACGGACAAGAGTTTGAAAGTAGTGCGATTGCATCATCGTATGATTTAAGTACTGTGCCAGGGCCACTTTATGACACCGTCAATGACCACCCCATTACTATTTGGGAAGATGCCACGGGAGGCTATAATGCCAGCGATGATAGAAGGGGCGCCATGACCGGACTTATGGATGAATTGAAGATTTATAACAAAGCCCTCACATTGACGGAAGTCACAGCTTTGTTCACCGAGTAAAGTAGGGTGAAAAGTAGTATTTGATTTGTTTTATTATTTAGTGATTAGTGTTAAAAAGACCTCGTTGATTCGAGGTCTTTTTTCTTTAGTTAAGTTTGTTTTTTAAATGACATCACTGCAATTCGTCAACGTATAGTTGACCACCAAAAAATAGGTAATAAACAAAGGGAATAATGAGTTTTTAAGAAAATAATAACGGTACACATTTTCGTTTTGATTTGCAGAATTATAATTTCACAGAAAACAGAGAGCAATGAAAGATTTAAAGAATAAAGTAGCCTATATAACCGGAGGATCAAAAGGTATAGGCTTAGGGGTGGCTGAAGCACTGATCAATGTGGGAATGAAAGTTGCCATAAGTGGCAGAACCTTGAAGGCCTTGGAAAAGGCGGCAGAACATTTGGGCGATCAAGACAATGTACTCGCGCTTGAATCGAATGTCTCGAACCACGAGGATGAGCAAAAGGCCGTTAAGCAAATTTTGGATAAATGGGGGCAATTGGATGTGGTTCTTGCCAATGCCGGAGTTGGGCATTTTGCTCCGATTGACGAGATGTCAGATGAGCAATGGCACCAAATGATAGACACTAACTTAAATGGCGTATTTCACACATTGAGAGCCTCCGTTGAAGCCTTAAAGGAGTCAAAAGGGTACTACATGACTTTGGCTAGTTTAGCGGGCGCCAATTTTTTTGCTTCTGGTGCAGGCTACAATGCCACAAAATTTGGTGTGGTTGGGTTTACCCAAGCGGCTATGTTAGATCTTCGGAAATATGATATTAAAGTATCAACGATTATGCCCGGATCTGTAGCTACCCATTTTGCAGGAAACGAACCTTCGGAAAAGGATGCTTGGAAGATTCAACCTGAAGATATTGGCGAACTGGTTGTAGACCTTCTAAAAATGCACCCACGAACATTGCCCAGCAAAGTAGAGGTGAGGCCAAGTCGTCCGGACAAGAAGTAACTTTAAACTTCCTTTTCAACAAACGGGATATCTGGATTGCAAATTTCGAGAATCAGTTTTTCAAGTTGTTCACGGAAGGCCTCCATTGTATCTTGAGTGATATGGGTATTCATTTTTCTACTGGTTCTTGATTCTTTGGTGGCAAAATATTGCAGGCCAGAACCTAAGTTTTTAAATGAAATAATGCCTGCCACCATAGGGTCGAAAGGTTTGGTCTTGGCGTACATTGTGGCATAACATAAGAGTTGAAAAGCCTTGCTTTGGTCATATTCGGTTCTTATTTCTTCCCAATCCACCAAGGTGACGTTCTTGCTTTCAACTTTTCCTGTTTTATAATCTATGATTCTCAACATGCCATCTTTCTGATCTATACGATCTAATTTTCCTTTTAATATAATGGGAAAGTTTAGTTGAGGGATGTCTAAATTGACTCGATAACTTTCCTCTAAACCTATGATTTTGATTTGATGTTTTTGTACGTCAGAAATTTCTTGATCTATAAATTTTTCGATATAACGTACAACAACATTAAAGGCAATCAGGTTTTTTCCATAAGAGATATCGCCTCCCTTATAGGAATTTGTAAAGTTTGATTCGACAAGGGACCGAATCGATTTTTTACCAAGGAGGAGCATCTCTTTTGTCAATAACTTACCCACAAAGGGTTTGTAAATTTCTTCCAGGGTGTCATGAACGATGGTTCCCAAGGTGTTTGCAGCAACCGATTCCTCTACTTCAGAAAGGTCTTCGATACCCAAGAGATTTTTTTTATAAAACGAAATCGGATTTCTAATATAATTACTCAATGAGGTTGGGGAAAACCCTTTACTGGCATATCTTTCGATTAATTTAATGAGAGCGCTGTCTTTGTCAATGCGCTCCATTGTTTTAATAGTCGGTGATATGGCAGGTGCTACAATATCTTCAGAAATTTTCCCTATCATGTTTTGGTCGGTCAACAATTGCGAGATAAGACGACTTCGTTCGCCGCCCTCTAGCACGTCTGGTTCTGTATTGTATAGGAGATAAATGTTTTTGGCTCGTTGTAATAAGCGGTAAAAATGATAGGTATAGACGGCGTCTTTTTCTTTATAGGTGGGCAGGCCAAAAGCCGATTTGAGATCAAAAGGGATGAATGAATTGTTTGATTTTCCTGACGGTAATATTCCTTCATTGACAGCGGTTAATATTACCGTTTCGAAATCGAGGTTTCGGCTTTCCAACATACCCATGATTTGAAGTCCTTGTAAAGGCTCGCCCTTAAAATCGAGAGTTTCCGATGTTAATAGTTCTTTATAAATGCTTTGTAGCGACTTTAAATCGTTTATGAATCTATATTCGCGTACAAGGTCTAGTACTTGATTAAAGAGGGTGTAGAAGCGATACAGATACTCTAGGGATAGTGTATTATTTGCACCTTGAATCTTGTCTTTTAAAGATAAAGTGATGGAAATACAATTTTCAACAAAACTTTCGGGCGAAGGTATTTTTTCTGAGAATAGAAGGGATAATGGTTCGCTTACGGCAAGTGATGTTATTTTGTCTACATTGATATAGGTCCAATTTTGTTGTTTTATAGTAGCTATTATGATTTCGGCATCATTCTTAGTTTCCGTATCCAAGAGAATATTGATAAATGGATGTGATAGGAAGGCAAGTACGTTTTTATAGAACCATCCGTGCGAGTCTTTTCTGATATAGAGTTCCATAAATTGGTAAAACAAACTGGCCAACGGTGTTTTGTTCAAAGGGTAGCCCATTGTAATATTTACCCCTTTCAAATTTTCTGGAATTGAATTCAGTAGCGGATTTAATAATGATTCGTCACCAAGCACCACCGCAGTTTTCTTTAGTCGGTCCTGGTCATTTTCAATCCATTTTGATAACAGACCACTTACATACTTGGCCTGCGATACATTTTTGGGTACCCCGACGATGTGAATATTTTTATCGCTTAGAAAATGATCGCCGATGCCTAAGAGCTCTTTGTTTTTGAATTGAGGCCATGTTCTTTTGTGTTGACGGATAAAGAAGCTTGCATCATGTGCCGGGTCTTCTAAAAAATAGTTGTCAAGGTCCCAGTATATATCAGATTTACAATGAACTAATATTTCTTGAATAATGGTAATCTCGGCAGTATTCAGGGCATTAAAGCCAACAAAAATGAATGTTTTGTTTTTGTTGGAAGCAATGAAATCTTTGAGTTGTGCTACAGCGTGCCTATAGACCAGACCCTGATGACCTAACCCTTTTTTAACAAGATTGCGGTTGAAGGCTTTATATAGTGGATGAAGATTTTTCCAAAACAGTTGATAGTCCTCCATCATTTTGGTCTTCGGTGCATCGGGAGACCAATGGGAAATTTCTTGAATATCGTAAAGATTTGAAAAGAGTTTTTCCGTGTCTATAAGATACCGGTCAACTTCGTTAAAATCTTGTAACAATGTTTGGCCCCATTTAGAAAAAGTGAAGAAATCATCTTTTAAATCATGAGTTTGAGTTGAATAGGTTGAATAGAGTTCGAATAGTTGTTGGGTATTATTGGCATAAGAAAGGCCTGAGACATGTTCGACAAAACTTTCTATACTATAAATGTCGGGGGCAAAAAGGGTCTTTTGGGTAATGTTGGCAATGGTATTGCGCAAGAAAGTACCTGCGCGCTTACTAGGTAGAATGAATATGGTCTCTTCAAGGGTTCCTTGTTTCTTCCATACGGCCGCGACAACTTCTTCTAAAAAACTTTGCATGCCCAAAAATAGAAAAAGCCCTGACAATTGTCAGGGCTTTTTTATTTATTTGAACAGGATGAAAAATCCTATTATTTTACCAAGTTGATTTCAACTCTTCTGTTTTGAGTTCTACCAGCTCTTGTATTGTTGGTAGCGATAGGCTTGTCTTCACCGTATCCTACAGAAGACAATCTGAAAGCATCGATTCCTTTGTCAACTAAGAATTCTTTTACAGAAAGTGCTCTTGACTCAGAAAGGCTCTGGTTCAATTTTGCACTACCTACACTGTCAGTGTGACCTTCAACTGTAAATTTAGCAGTTGGGTACTCTTTCAAAATTTGAATGATGTCAACCATTACAGAAGTAGATTCTGCTTTGATAGAAGATTTACCAGTGTCGAACAAGATAGTTCGTGCATATTCGTTCAATTGCTTCTGAACCTCTTCGGTTACTTCAGGACATCCTTGGTTAGCAACAGTACCAGCAACATCTGGACACTTGTCATCTTTGTCCAATACGCTGTCACCATCTTTATCTGGCCATGGGCATCCTTTGTTAGCAGCAGGACCTGACTCATTAGGGCACTCATCGTCACCATCGGCAACACCGTCACCGTCAGCATCTGGGCAACCAGCAAGGCTAGCTAAACCAGCTTCGTTAGGACATTTGTCATCTTTATCGGCAACACCGTCACCGTCAGCGTCAGGACAGCCGTTCATTTCTTTAGAACCTGCTTCGTTAGGACAGCTATCTTTGCTATCTTCAATACCATCACCGTCAGCATCTGGGCAACCGTTGAAAGCCTCTAGGCCAGCAACCTCTGGACATGCATCGTCTTTGTCGTAGATACCATCACCGTCTGTGTCAGTACCACCAAATTTGATGGAAAGACCAGCCATGTGCTGAAAGTGTGGCACCAAATAATCTTCGAATGCATGCTTATAACTGGTTTGAACAGTTAAACCAATGTTGTCGGTAAACCAAAAATTCACACCAACACCACCGTTTACTGTACCAGCACCGATTTCATCGATCCAAGTGTAACCACCACCAACTTCAACGAATGGGTCGATTACGGTTTCTTTTAAGAAATTGTATTTAATTGTACCATCTAAAGCGTAGTAAGAAAGGTCATCAACTCCGGTATCTCCCCATTTGCTGATTTTGTTTAATGAACCTCTAGCTCCTACGGAAAAACCACCTCCAACAGATTTAGAAACGCCGATGTAAGAAATAGAAGGAAGAATGTTCCAGTGATCAGTGGCATTGAATAGTTGATTACCAAAAGAACTATTTGGGAAATCACCAGTTGGATAAACGTCAACGGCGTTTACCCCAAAGCCAATCTGCCAAGGGTTATTCTCGTCTTGCGCTTGTATGCCGTTAACGGCTGCAATCAGCAGGGTAACGACCAATAATTTGCTAAGATGTTTCATGTTCAAATTTTTAAGTTTAAGTGTTTATTAGTCGCAAATGTAAGTTGTTAAATATTATTAACAAAATCAATTTCCTTTTTTTTTTAACACAATACGTAGGAAATTTTGCGCACTTAAACGATTTTTAATGTTTTTCCTACGGCTGTGAACGCATTTATCGCCTTATCAAGATGAGAAATTTCATGGGCTGCTGAAAGTTGTACCCGTATTCGAGCTTTATTTTTCGGAACCACGGGATAGAAAAATCCGATTACATAGATTCCTTGTTCCAAAAGTAGGTTGGCCATTTGTTGAGAAAGCTTGGCGTCGTAGAGCATTACGGGAACAATTGCCGAGTCTCCATCAATGATATCAAACCCTGCTTCTTTCATACCTTTCTTAAAATATTCAGTGTTCTCTTGAAGTTTATCGCGCAAGGAGGTATCGTTCTGTAACATATCGAATACCTTGATTGATGCTCCTACAATGGCGGGTGCCAAAGAATTGGAAAAGAGGTAAGGTCGCGAACGTTGTCGCAATAGCTCGATAATTTCTTTTTTTCCGGTCGTGTATCCACCCATTGCGCCACCAAGAGCCTTGCCTAGTGTACCTGTAATAATATCGATGCGCCCCATAACGTTTTTTTCTTCCAAAGTTCCTCGGCCGGTCTCACCTATAAAACCGGTAGCATGGCATTCATCGATCATAACCATAGCATCGTATGTGTCTGCAAGATCACATATCTTATCTAATGGGGCTACAAGGCCATCCATAGAAAATACCCCATCGGTCACGATAATTTTAAAACGGGCATTGTCGGCATTGGCTTGTTGTAGTTGTTTTTCAAGATCTGCCATATCGCTATTTGCATAGCGATACCTTTTGGCCTTGCACAGACGAACCCCATCAATTATTGATGCGTGGTTTAAGGAATCAGAAATTATGGCGTCAGCAGCTGTTAATAAGGGTTCGAAAACTCCGCCATTGGCGTCAAATGCCGCTGCGTATAAGATGGTATCTTGAGTACCGTAGAAATCGGCTATTTTTTGTTCTAGTTCTTTGTGAATATCTTGGGTGCCACATATAAAGCGTACCGACGACATGCCGAAGCCATGAGTATCCATGGTGTCTTTGGCCGCTTGAATAACATCGGGGTGTGAAGAAAGTCCAAGATAATTGTTCGCACAAAAGTTAATGACCTCCTCACCAGTTGAAATTTTGATTACTGCTGCTTGGGGTGTGGTAATAATGCGCTCTTGTTTAAAAAGACCGTCTTCTTTAATGGTAGCCAGCTCTTGCTGTAAGTGTTCTTTAATTTTTCCGTACATAATTTGGTTCTATATAAATTCTGGTGTTACGTTTTCTTCAATATATACAATGATTTTGTTTTCTACAAGATATCCCATGGTTTCCAAGGCCGATGCGTATGCATATATTTGTTCATGATGTTTAGCGTTTTTCTTTCCGGTTTTGTAATCGATTATGGTGGCTTTTTTTCCTTTTATTACAATTCGGTCTGGGCGTAAGAGACTTCCTGTTTCGGTCAAAATGTCTTTTTCATTAAGAATCGTATTTCCTTCTTGATAATAAGGATATAGTTTAGGGTGTTTTATGATTTTTTTTATTCGTGATTTTAGAGCAGTACTTTCATCGGGCGTAATATCTCCATTCCGAATTAAATCACTAAAGGAGTTGTCGACATCTTTTTCTGTTTCTATGAGCCCTAATATATAATGTATAAGGTTTCCACGAAAAAGCGCTTCTTCGCGTTGCGTATCCCATAAGACGCCTGAGCGGGTTATGATATTGAAACTAGGGCGATTTTTATGGGTATAATAATGTGGAATAGATGTCTGGGGTTTTGTAAGCAGACCTTTCTCCAATTGGGCCATGTTTAAGTCACCAAAGGTATATTGGTTTTTTGAATCTTCCCAAACCCCTAACTCTTTCAAGTAATGTATAAAGAGTCCTGAATAGTGCTTGATGTTGTGATCTCCGCTTTTGTTGATTTCTTTTTCTGTGAGAACAAACAGGGCCTTTTCCGCCCTTGTTAGGGCTACGTAGAGTACGTTAAAGGCATCTAAGACCATTTTTTGCTCTTCTTCTTCAAATATAGTATTTGCAACATCACTGTATTCGGTAACCTCCGACTTTTCGTTCACCAGTACTTCATCAAATCCGTGATAAGCCGTACTATCCACTGGCAACCATAGTTTTTTATCGTTTCTGCGAAACATATCCATGTTGGCAAATGGGAAAATAACAATTGGAAACTCCAACCCTTTAGACTTATGAACGGTCATAATGCGAACGGCGTTCATGTTTTCTGGGGCAGTAATTGCCAATTTGTCCTGCTTCTTTTCCCAATAGTCTAAGAACGATTGTGCATTGCCGCCTTCTTTTTGCTCAACTTCCAGAACAACATCCATCAAAAATGTAATATAGGCATCCGACTCAGGGGCAAGGTCAAACTGCTTTATAGCAAGTTCAAAGGCATCGTAGACCGAATGTTGTTTTATTTGGTCAATATCGAAGTCGTACGTTTCTTTTAGCAGTGACTTCAGATCTTCAAGGTGAGATGAAATATAGAGGTGTCTATTAATGGTCTGTTTAGCTGATAAAAATGATAATATCTCGTAGGCCAGTTCAGACTCGTGACCTTTGCCTCCATAGTACAACAGATGAATTAGAAACCGCACTTTGGAGCTACTGGCCAACAAAAGACTTTCCGATGAAATAACGGGAATCTCTTGCTGTGTCAAATAATTGGCTAACAAAACACCCTTGCTATTGCTGCGTACTAGAATACAGATGTCGTTATAAACATAATTTTTATTGACGGTATTGTGTATAATCTCGAGGGTGGCCAGGCAATACCTTTCGTCTATTGGTTTGTCGTCCTCTTTTTCAATAAAATCAAGCTGAACGAAACCTCCTTTTTTGCTATTATACCTTTGCTGATTGCCTTTGGCGAAAAGGTGGTGGTATTCGGGGCGTTCAAGAAAAGAAATCACTGAGCTAAAGAAATCATTGTTGAATTTTATGATTTCTTCGTGGCTTCGGTAATTGACCGGTAAGTTTTCAGTGCTTGGGTTGATTACAAACGGATTTGCCCTTTGGTTGACCAGTCCTAAAAACTGTTCGGCATTTCCGCCGCGCCATCTATAAATGGCTTGTTTGGCATCACCGACCAAAAATAAAGACCCAATCTTTCCTTGGTCATCAAGACTGGTTAATGCGTTGTCGACCAACGGCACTAGGTTGTTCCATTGCATTTCTGAAGTGTCTTGAAATTCATCGATAAAATAATGACGGTATTTTTCGCCAAGACGTTCATAGATAAAGGGTGCGGGCTGGTTCTTTATTTCATTGGATATAATATGGTTGAATTTGAAAAGTGGAATCTGGTCTTGTTCATCTCCGATAGCATTGAGCTCTTTTTGAATTACATTTAAGACCGTAAGCGGCACAACGTTTTGATAGGCGTTTTTTAGAAAGGAACGCTGGTAAATCAGATGCTTAATGTTTAAGTAGGTCTCTAGTAATGGCCCCACGAGTGTTTCGGGCGGAATTAAACCGGCTTTTAAAATTTTGCCAGCTCTTAAATTCTGTTCCAATTGATTATTATAGAGCTTGCTGGGTTCAAATTCTGAATCCCTTACTTTTTTAAAATGATTTGGAAGTGTCTGTCGCGGAAAGTCCGTTGAATCCAATCCTTGTTCGGAAATGAAATCTAGCGCTGATTTCGCGTTTTCGATAACTTTGAGCTCAATACTTTCTAACTGCGCCTTAATCTTTAATTTTAATCCAATGAAGTCAGCTAGGTTCCTGTTTTTAATTTTATCGAGATGTGGCACGTGGTTTTCATTAAACAGCAACTTGCTAATCTCATTCAAGTCGAAAGCAACATCCCAACTGCGATCGTCATCGGTCTTTTCAAGTGCAAAATCGACTAATACCTCAGTCAATGCTTCGTCGATGCCGGCTTTTTGAATCACACGGGCTACCGCTTCTTCTTGTAGGAGTGTCGTATCGACAACAGGTTCGAAGTTTTGTGGGAGTTTTAAGTCCTTGGCAAAAGTTCGAATAAGGCGATGCGTGAACTTATCAATGGTCGAAACGTCGAAAAAAGCATAGTTGTGGAGAATGTCTTTTAAAGTTCTTTTGCTTTTTTCGCGTAAGTCGGAGGGTGAAATCTTCAGATCTATTAATAGATCATTGAACATGTTTTTACTCTTCTGGGGTGTGTTTTCTTGGGAAAAATGGAAAAGACTGTCTAGAATACGGCCTTTCATTTCGTTTACCGCCTTATTGGTGAAGGTAATGGCCAATATGGTTTGAAATTTTTTTTGAGAGGTCAGGGCGATTTTAAGATACGCTTTAGTAAGAGTGTACGTCTTACCCGAACCCGCTGAAGCGTTATAAATTATGAAGGGCGTGTTTTGCACCAATTTTTGTTGCAAAATACACAATATAGCACAGTTCTTAACAAATTATTAGCGGAATATGTTTGTTAAAAAATGTAAATTTGAGAATCACTTTTTTATAACTTAAAAACATATAATTATGGCTTTTGAATTACCAAAATTACCCTATGCCTATGATGCATTGGAACCACATATTGATGCAAGAACTATGGAAATACATCATACGAAGCATCACAATGGATATACTACTAAACTGAACGGTGCTATTGCCGGAACCGATTTGGAAGGTAAATCGATAGACGCTATTTTGACTGGTTTAGATATGTCGAACGGAGCTGTTCGAAACAATGGAGGTGGTTTTTACAACCACTCCCTGTTTTGGGAAATCATGTCTCCTAATGGTGGTGGTGCTCCTTCCGGGGCGTTGGCCGATGCCATCAACGAAGCTTTTGGTTCGTTCGAAAGCTTTAAAGACGAGTTTAGTGGAGCGGCAGGCACCCGTTTTGGATCTGGGTGGGCATGGCTTTGTGTGCATAAAGGAGGTAAATTGGAAATTTGTTCCACTCCTAATCAAGATAATCCGCTAATGCCTGACACAGGTTGTGCCGGGCATCCTATTTTAGGTTTAGATGTATGGGAACATGCATATTACCTCAATTATCAGAACCGACGACCTGATTATGTCAATGCATTTTTTAATGTTATCAATTGGGACAAGGTTTCTGAATTGTATGAAGAAAACAAATAAAAGTAGAATTGAAACTTTTTTGTGGGAAGGTGCTCAAGTTTTTTGAGCACCTTTTTTTATTGGGTAATACGATCCTCGCTAAATGATGATCATTCGAAAGACTGTATTGCTATTGCGGTTTTGGGTTTCTGGGAAAAATACGATGAGAGTTTTAAACCGAATTGTATTGACTAAGAGTGGGTTATAAATAGAAAAGGGCGGAGAAATCTCCACCCTTTTCGTCCCAAATCTTACCATAAACTTAACCTACTTATGCTATGGCAATGCTAAATTACTGGTATTACGGGAAATAAAAAAGGAATTTTAAGAAATTTTATGTGGTTAACCCTAAAAAAAAGATGGTTCTCTTTATTGAAAAGTGAGGAAAACCTTGTTAATTAATGGAAGTAGAAAAATAAAAAGACGGGGCAACACCCCGTCTTTTTCCCCAAATCTTACCATGAACTTAACCTACTTATGCTATGGTCCTCCAAAAATAATACGAAGAAGGCCCAGGGAAAAAAGTTTTAGATGAACACCCTAATCTATGGTTGAAAGGTAATTGATGGAAAGCTTAGTAATGAGGGAATACGAGCTACGAGTAAATAGGAAATAGGTGCAAAATAAAAAGACGGAGCGCTGCCCCGTCTTTTCCCCAAATCTTACCATGAACTTAACCTACTTATGCTATGGTCCTCCAAAAATAGGGCATTCTACGCGCTTTCATAAATTTCTTTGTTGAAAGACACATTCCTTTGTTGAACGGTTCGCCAAGGAATTTAAAAAGAAGAAAAGTTCAATTTGTATTTTTAGTATTTGATAATTTGGTCAAAGGGAAGTAGGTGCTTAAACCATTTTCTTTAACGGCAGATGTCTAAAATAAAAAAGGTGGAGAAGTCTCCACCTTTTTTGCCCCAAATCTTACCATGAACTTAACCTACTTATGCTATGGCAAGCTCAAAAATAATGGTGTTAAATTCGTTGCGCCTATAAACCCGATAAAAGGCATGGATTATCGATAAAGTGTAAGAATTTCCGACTAGGAACAAAAATGTTAGTAGGCTCGTTCGTTTTTTCCCTCATAAAAATTGATAAAGGCTTTATTGACAACCCGATTTCCACCAGGGGTGGGGTAGTTACCGGTAAAATACCAATCTCCCAAATTCTTAGGACAAGCAAGGTGCAGATTTTCAATGGTTTGATAAATAATTTGTACTTCTGACTTTATATCAGCCGGACTTAAAAGTTCACCAATTTTCTTAGAAATTTCTAAGGCCGAGAAAGGAGCATAAAATTCTTTAACATAATTGATGACATCTTGGTCCTTTGAGTTTACTTGTTCTAGACATTTTTGGTATATCTTATCGATATGTTGTTGGGTCCCATTTTCTTGATGCAAGGCTAATGCCGCCCTAAAAGCAATAAAATCTTCAAGTTTGGCCATATCGATACCATAACAATCTGGGTATCGAATCTGAGGAGCCGATGATACGACAATTATTTTTTTCGTATCCAATCGATCTAGTATTTTAAGAATACTTTTCTTTAGGGTCGTGCCGCGTACAATGCTATCATCGATGATAACCAGATTGTCACCTTTCTTCACTGACCCATAGGTGATGTCGTAAACATGTGCCACTAGGTCGTCACGACTGCTGTCTTGGGTAATGAACGTACGTAGTTTGGCATCTTTAATAGCCACTTTTTCAATACGGGGGCGTACTTCTAGTATTTCATGAAGTTGCTCGCTGGTGATTTGAGAACCTATGGCAAGTATTTGTTCTTCTTTCTTCTTGTTCAAATAGTTTTGTGCCTCTTTCACCATACCGAAAAACGACGTTTCGGCAGTATTTGGAATGTACGAGAAAACTGTATTTTTTATATCGTTGTCTATGGAATTCAATATCTGGGGGAAAAGAAGTTTTCCTAACTCTTTGCGTTCTTGATAGATTTCTTTGTCACTCCCTCGAGAAAAATAGATGCGTTCAAAAGAGCAAGCTTTGCGTTCTACCGGTTCGAGTATCTGATTAAAGGTAACATTGCCATTTTTTTTGATGATGATGGCATGACCTGGTTCCAGTTCTTTGATTTCTTCATATTTGACATTAAAGACGGTCTGTATCGCTGGTCTTTCCGATGCTACCACAACCACTTCATCGTCTTTGTAATAATAGGTAGGTCTGATACCGACCGGATCTCTGAGGACAAAGGCGTCACCGTGGCCCAATAAACCGGCCATAGCATAACCGCCGTCCCAGTTTTTGGCAGCACGCCTAAGAATCTTAGCTACCTTTAGTCGGTCGGCAATTATAGGCGAAGCCTCTTGTTTGGTATGACCCTCTTTTTTAATTTGCTTGTATAGTTTAGCAACGGCATCATCAAGAAAATGACCTATCTTTTCCATTACGGTCACTGTATCAGCCATTTCTTTAGGGTGCTGCCCTAATTGCACCAGATTGTCGAAAAGTTCATGCACATTGGTCATGTTAAAATTACCCGCGACAATAATGTTGCGATGCATCCAGTTATTTTGCCTGAGAAACGGGTGTACACTTTCAATGCTGTTCTTGCCAAATGTACCATACCTTACATGACCGAGTAAAACTTCGCCGATATAGGGAATGTTTTTCTTCTGTAGCGCAACATTCTCTTTGTATTCGGGGTGCTCTACAAAAGCCTTGTTGACACGTTCGTTTATTTGGGCGAAAATGTCTTGAATTGGTTGCTTTTCGATTGAACGTACCCTACTCATATAGCGCTCACCCGCTGTCATATCCAACTTAATACTGGCAAAGCCCGCACCATCTTGGCCACGATTGTGCTGCTTTTCCATCATCAAGTACATTTTATTGACCCCGTAAAAGGCGGTGCCATACTTTTCTTTGTAGTATTCCAAAGGCTTTAACAACCGTATCACTGAGATTCCACATTCGTGCTTAATAGCGTCGCTCATTTTTCTATAGTAAATTAAAAAAGCCCCGATTTATCAGGGCATATATTATTGTAATTCAATATCAAATTGTGTCAAGGCCTTAAATTGATGCAGCCTTTTGTCAATTTCTTTTCTATCTAGCTCTTGCATCCGTTCGGTACCGAAACGTTCAACACAAAAGGAAGCCAAGTTCGACCCATGGATAACGGCATTCTTTAAATTATTAAATGATATGTTATCGGTTGCTGCCAGATACCCTGCAAAACCACCTGCGAAGGTGTCTCCGGCGCCGGTCGGGTCAAAAACCTCTTCTAAGGGGAGTGCGGGCGCAAAAAACACCTTTTCTTTATGAAAAAGCAGTGCCCCGTGCTCACCTTTCTTTATTACTACATATTTCGGACCCATTTGTTGTATTTCGGCCGCAGCCTTAACTAAGGAGTATTCCCCGGTCAGCTGTCGGGCCTCCTCATCATTAATGGTGATTACATCTATATGTTGAATGACTTTCTTTAATTCGTCCAAACTATTGTCCATCCAAAAGTTCATGGTATCCAATATGATTAACTTTGGTCGTTTTTTCATTTGGTTTATTACACTTAATTGAATGTTTGGGTGTAAGTTTCCGAGCATAACGACTTCGGCATCATTATAATTTTCAGGAACAACAGGGTCGAAATCAGCCAAAACATTAAGTTCCGTTGCCAAGGTATCCCGAGTATTCATGTCATTGTGATACTTGCCTTTCCAAAAAAATGTTTTTCCACCCTTTACTATTTTAAGGCCAGAAATATCAATGTTCTTAGATTTTAGAAGTTTAAGGTAATCGGAAGGAAAATCGTCTCCAACGACTGAAACAATAGCCGAATCCAATCCGAACTGTGCAGCTGCGAGACCAATAAAAGTAGCTGCGCCGCCCAAAATCTTATCTGTTTTCCCAAAGGGAGTTTCAATGGCATCAAAAGCAACTGTGCCAACAATCAAAAGCTTGCCCATCTCGTTTTAGAAATTTGTTGCAAATATAGGGTTTTGCTTTGCGAATTGCGAGCAGGCTTGCCATCAATTTCGTAGGAATCGTTTGAATGTAGCAGAAAATCTTTTAACGGTCGGCCTAAAAATTTAATAGCCAATATTTTGTGTACTAGGAACGATTTTTTAAAACAAATTTGGTTTATCAAAATAGGGGTCCCTCTTGACTTTTTTGAGAATTCAAAAAAATGAGGAAACTTTAATTTGGTCGTTGCTTTGAACTATCTGAGTACAATGGATAGCTCTTTGCTAGTTGTTTTCTAGGGTAATGTCAACTGAAACAGGTTGATGGTCAGATGCATGCGGGTATTCCGACCATATATAGCCGTTTTGCATCTTTTTAATTATCTGCCCGTTCGAGGTCCATCCCAACCTATTTTTTGAGTAGAGTATGTGGTCAAGCCACACATAATGGTAGTTGTAATTGAAGTTGAAAATCGGATCGGCGAATCGCGTTGTGCTAATATCCAACTTTTGTTCCGTGTCATAAATGGCATTGCCCAGTATAAATTGGGGTTTCCAGATATCGCCCATTAATTTTTCGATGCCACTACCAAGAATTTTCTTTTCACTTACATCGTATCCCGGTCCATCGTTGACATCGCCGCAAACTATCAATGGAATGTTCTTTGTTTCTTCATTGGTCAAGTAGGGTTCTATAAAATCAGTTCTTAGATGTACGGCACTGGCAAATATTTTGCGACGGTTCGAGATTGATTTCTCCCACCATTTTCCCCATTCCAGTAAATCAAAGATTCCTTTGCTTTTTAAATGAAGGCCTAAAATGCGAAAACGTTCGCCATTTTTTAGTTTTACTTCTGAATAGAGCGGTTTTCTTTCATATTTATATATTTCGATGATTCCGTCGTTTTCGTTGTCGAGTTGAAAATCATCGAAAACAACATTGTTCACCGTATTGTAATTGGTTATCGGGTTTTGATTGTCGAATTTGTCAGTATCCGTACGTATAGCGATGCCAATACATTGCGTAGCTCCTTTTGTGGCCTGTATATAGGTGCTCCACGTTCCGGCAACATCCTCATCAAAAAAGAGTTGAAGCTCTTTTGTGCGATTAGGGCCTTCTATGATTACAATTATTTCGGGTTGTAACTCATTGATTACCCCGGCAAGGTCTTTTCGTCTTTCGAGTACCGTTGTGCTTTTCGAATGTTGGGGTTTATGGTCATCAGGGTGAAAATTGCCATCTCCATCGAATAAATCGTTCATCCATTCCATGTTCCAACAAAGAAGTTTAATAGTCATAATAAGTGAATTTTATGGGTCAATACTGCGAGGAAATGAATATATCAAAAATAATCAAGACTGTAGGAATCTACATCGACAATTGTTTTGCAAAGGTATGCCATAGATTGGTTTTTGTGACTGAGTTGATCGCAGGTGTCTTTGTAAGAAGTCGAACAAGACTATTTATTTTCTACCAAAGTCGGCTGGAATTTCGCCCCAAGCTTTGGTTTCCCATTTTACGACCGGTGTATCGTATGTGTTGTTTTCAAGCCAAAAGATGGCTCTTCTTACCATATCGAAGATTACTTTGTTTTTTTGGGTTTCCTTAAGTTTGGTATTGCAGATTTTCTTACGAACCCAACTCATTGCCGTGCGAGAATCGGTGTAAATGATTCTATCGCTTTTGCGTTCTTTTAAAAAGGCAAGTCCATGTACGATGGCTAAAAACTCGCCTATATTATTGGTGCCTTCTACGAAGGGCCCCTGTTTGAATAATTTCTTTCCTGTTTTGGTGTCTACCCCTTGATATTCCATAATTCCCGGATTACCGCTTGATGCCGCATCGACTGCAATGGAATGATAGTTAGGTCGACCGATTGCAAGTATTTGTTCAGGTGATAGCAAGAGTTCGCCCTTTTTCTTTCCCTTGTAATCATCATAATTGCCGTTGTATGCTTTTTTTGCGCTTTCAAAGGTTGCAAAAGATTTATATTGGGCGCCTTTATGGCCTGAAATAGCAGCCTTGCAATCTTTCCAAGTGGTGTAGATTCCAGGTCGTTTCCCCTTCCAGACGGTATAAAACTTCGCTTTTTTTTGAGCCATTATTTTTTAGGTGCTAACAATTTTTCCAAGGTTCGAGGAAAATGTTCGTACTCTAACCTATGTACTTTCTCGGCAATCATTTCTGGTGAATCCCCGGGCAAAACAATGGTCTTCGCCTGATGAATGATGGCCCCTTCATCATAATTCTCGTTAACGTAATGAATGGTTATGCCTGTCTCATAATCCTGATTTTCCTTGACAGCTTTATGCACATTCATGCCGTACATGCCTTTTCCTCCATATTTTGGTAGTAAGGCGGGATGAATATTAACGATTGTTTCTGGAAAGTTTTCTAAAATATTTTTTGGCATTTTCCATAAAAAGCCGGCTAGTACAATGAGATCTGGATTGAATGAGCGCACTACTTCAAGCACACAATCTGAACCATAAAATGCTTGTCTGTTGAAATATAATGCATTGATTTTTAATCGATTGCATCGATCTATGACCTTGGCGTCTTTTTTGTTGGTGAGTACGCCGGCAATGGTCACATTGGGCTTGTGGTGAAAATAATTCACTATATTTTCGACATTGGAGCCGGAGCCCGAGGCAAATAGAAGGATGCTTTTCATGGTGTGGAGGGCATTACTAAAATGGAGAATGATTTCTTGGGCTAAAATACCATTCTTGAATTTAAATTTCTTAAATTACCAGACATTTTAACGACAAATGGTGTTATTCATCCAAAGTTTTTTATTTTTGCCATCAATTTAAAATTTTTAAAACCAATATTATTATGTCAGACATTGCATCAAGAGTAAAAGCTATCATCGTTGATAAATTGGGTGTTGATGAGAACGAAGTAGTGCCAGAAGCTAGCTTTACCAACGACCTAGGGGCAGATTCATTGGATACCGTAGAGTTGATTATGGAATTCGAGAAAGAATTTGATATTCAAATTCCAGATGATCAAGCTGAGAATATCGCAACTGTTGGCCAGGCCATAAGTTATATAGAAGAAGCGAAGTAATTTTATGATTTCTTGAATAAGATCTAAAATTATCCATGTGGTAACAGTATCGCATGGATAATTTTTTTAATTTACGCTAGGCTTAAGATTAATCAAAATTTGATTTAATGCAATTAAAGCGAGTTGTAGTTACTGGTTTGGGTGCTTTAACGCCCATAGGTAACAATATTGAAGAGTATTGGAACGGTTTGGTAAACGGCAAAAGCGGCTCTGCGCCGGTCACGTATTACGACACCGAAAAGTTTAAGGTGAAATTTGCCTGCGAACTAAAAAATTATTCGCCAGAAGACCATTTCGATAGAAAAGAGGCCCGTAAACTTGATCGTTTTGCGCAATATGCCTTGGTCTCTTCTGATGAAGCCATTAAAGATTCTGGAATTGATTTAGACGTCGTCGATAAATTTCGTGTAGGCGTTATTTGGGGTGCCGGTATAGGCGGACTCGAAACCTTTCAGAACGAAGTAATGAACTTTGCGCAAGGCGATGGTACACCACGATTCAATCCCTTCTTTATTCCTAAGATGATTGCGGATATTGCACCAGGTCACATCTCTATAAAGCATGGCTTTATGGGACCTAACTATACTACAGTGTCAGCTTGTGCTTCAGCCGCGAATGCAATGATCGACGCTTTGAATTACATACGTTTGGGACATTGCGACGTTATTGTGACCGGAGGAAGTGAGGCGGCGGTTACTATTGCGGGGATGGGCGGATTTGGAGCCATGCATGCCTTGTCAACAAGAAATGAAAGTCCTGAAACGGCCTCACGGCCTTTTGATGCTACCCGTGATGGTTTTGTGTTAGGCGAAGGTGCGGGAGCTTTGATACTGGAAGAATATGAACATGCGAAGGCCCGAGGTGCAAGAATTTATGCCGAGGTTGTGGGAGGCGGACTCTCAAGTGATGCACACCACATGACAGCTCCTCACCCTGATGGAATCGGGGTAGTTCAGGTAATGAAGAACTGCTTAAGGGATGCAGGGTTAAAGCCGGAAGATGTCGATACGATAAACACACATGGTACTTCTACCCCGTTGGGTGATGTAGCCGAATTGAAGGCTATTTCGCAGGTGTTCGGAGACCATGCTCCCGATATTAATATCAATTCGACTAAATCTATGACCGGGCACTTATTGGGTGCCGCCGGTGCCATAGAAGCTATTGCCTCGATATTAGCCATGGAACACGGAATTGTTCCGCCAACAATCAATCATACTACGGTCGACGAAAATATTGACCCCAAATTAAATTTGACACTGAACAAGGCTCAAAAACGCGATGTCAAAGTAGCGATGAGTAATACATTTGGGTTTGGCGGACATAATGCCTGTGTCGTCTTTAAGAAAATCAGTTAAGTTTACTAATGAATTTTACTTCCAAAATATTCAATTCCCATTCGAAAGAGGATGGGGATTTTTTTTTGGGAATAAAAGCAATTCTAGGATTTAAGCCCAAAAACCTGAATATTTACAAGAAAGCCTTTTTGCATCGTTCAATGAACAAGAGAGACAAAGAAGGCACTCCTATGAACTATGAGCGGCTCGAATTTTTAGGCGATTCTATGTTGGGTACCATTATTTCGAAGCATTTATATGCAGCGGTTCCTGAAGGAGATGAGGGTTATCTTACCAAGATGCGTTCAAAAATTGTAAGTAGAAAGCATCTCAATGAATTGGGCAAGGACCTTCAACTCATAAAATTTGTAGAAAGTAGAATTCCTAAATCCCATTTTGGAGATAATATTCACGGTAATGTTTTTGAGGCATTGGTCGGTGCAATTTATCTGGATCGGGGTTATCAATATTGTGAAAAGTTCATTAATGAGCGGGTCATTGAACCTTATGTTGATATCGAACAATTGGAAGGTAAGGTTATCAGTTATAAAAGCTTGATAATTGAATGGTGCCAGAAACAGAAAAAAACCTTCAACTTCAATGTTTACGAAGACACCGGCAATGATGTGGTCAAGCATTTTGCCGTTAAATTATCGATTGGGGGCAATGTGGTTGCGAAGGCCAGGGCGACGTCTAAGAAGAAGGCAGAAGAGAAGGCTTCGAAAAGGGCATATTTTGCACTACAAGATAGAATGAGCAAGTCTAAAGCTTAGCTCTCATACTAACTATAACGTTTTAGTAATATAGCTATCATCTCAAACCTGATATCGTATTAGGCTTTGTTGGTTATAACTCCTATATTTACGCTTTTGTACGACCATGGTTGCAGTACACAAGATTTCGGAAGATTTTTATGAAATCTCTTTTATTTTAATTGCGATGCATTGTAGTTTGGAAGACCATGCAATGGCTTATGAACTCAATAAATGTTTAAAATTAAATTTTAAAAGGTGTGCTAAGGATTTAGACCTGAAAACAAATGTTTCTTTTCCCGTTTTTGAATGGAACGATGATGTGAAAGAAGAGTATTGGGTCCTAGTCGCAAACAAAAGTCAAAAAGAAAAAAATGGAGTGCGAACAGATCTTTTTCAAGATGAACCGTTATACTCAACCGACTATTTGATTCCGGAGCACAAAGAAGTTGATTACTTTTTGAAAATAGAACAAGATGCTATAGCGATGGGAGGAAATCTCCTCAAATCCATTCTTTCCATACCAAAGGTCGTTTTAGCCTATAATGTGGATACCGAAAATCTAAAATCTAAAAATAATTTAATTTTTTAATTCAATGCCAAGTATAAAAAAGACAAAGATAGTTGCCACATTAGGCCCGGCCACTAGCAAAAAAGAGGTGCTAAAAAAAATGGTCGAAGCCGGTGTTGATGTCTTCCGGATTAATTTTTCGCATGCCGATTATGATGACGTTGCCGAGCGAATAAAAATGATACGTGAACTTAATGAAGAACTGGAGACAAATACTTCGATTCTTGCCGATTTACAGGGGCCCAAACTTCGGGTAGGGGTAATGGCCGGTGAAGTAGTCGTGTCACCAGGTGATGAAATCACATTTGTTACAGGGAAACCGTTCGAGGGTACCAACGAAAAGGTATATATGAACTATGACACTTTTCCAAAAGACGTGAAAGCCGGGGAGCGCATCTTATTGGATGACGGAAAACTAATGTTTCAGGTGCTTTCGACCAACGGTAAAGACGAAGTACGGGCGAAAGTAATCCAAGGAGGGCCCTTGAAATCTAAAAAAGGGGTGAATTTACCCAATACGAACATTTCGTTGCCGGCGTTGACTGAAAAAGATATAAAGGATGCAATTTTTGCCATATCCCAAGATGTCGATTGGATCGCACTGTCTTTTGTGCGTTTTAGCCAAGACCTTATAGACCTTCAGAGCATAATCAAAGAACACTCAGAGCATAAGATTCCGATTATTGCGAAAATTGAGAAACCCGAAGCTGTCGAAAATATCGATAAGATTGTTGCTTATTGTGACGGTTTGATGGTGGCAAGGGGAGATTTAGGTGTAGAAGTGCCCGCACAAGAAGTTCCTTTGATACAAAAGCAATTGGTACTGCGAGCCAAAAAGGCAAGAATTCCGGTTATCATCGCTACACAGATGATGGAAACTATGATCACCAGTCTTACCCCGACAAGGGCCGAGGTAAACGATGTAGCTAACTCCGTAATGGACGGCGCTGATGCCGTAATGCTTTCCGGTGAGACTTCAGTGGGTAATTATCCTGTTCAGGTTATTGAAAAAATGTCAAGTATCTTACAAAGTGTTGAAGGATCTGAATTAATTCAAGTACCACATGATCCACCACACATTAGAACCAAGCGGTACATTACCAAATCGGTTTGCTATCACGCGGCAATAATGGCTAATGAAATTCAGGCCAAGGCCATATCAACATTGACCAATAGTGGTTATACGGCCTTTCAAATATCCGCTTGGCGGCCCAGCGCCCATATTTTGGTGTTCACCTCGAACAAAAGAATATTAACGCAGTTGAGCTTGCTTTGGGGGGTAAAGGCATTCTTTTATGATAAGTATGTTTCAACCGATGAGACTATCGAAGATGTAAACGGAATTGCTTGTAAAAAAGGATATTTAGAGGTTGGCGATATGCTTATTAGTCTTGCTGCCATGCCGATAAAAGAAAAAGGAATGGTAAACACGCTAAGGGTTACCGAAATAGAGAGCTGTAGTTTTTAGCATACACTTGGAATAGAATTAATAAAGACCGATTTTATACTTTCACATGAAATCGGTCTTTTTTATGCAGGTATATTGTAAGTGCCGGCGTATAAATAAGACTAATAGGCTTCACCTATTCTATTCGCTATGAAGTTCGAATTTCATGATGCTAAAATTGGTTCCCTTTTTGCGCTGACCGATGATATTAAAGTCAATGAAAATCGATTTTCCTACACTAAAGGGAATATTACTATTGTTTGGAACAGGAACACGGTGCCCGTGCGGCTTGAGGTTGATGATCTAGAGGTAGTTTTGTTTCCTGGGCAGTTGCTCACCACCACGTATTTGCAACACGTATCCTACAAAAAAACGGAGCAGCCTTTAACTGCCTTCTTGTTCAACAGGGAGTTTTACTGCATTGTGGATCATGATAGTGAGGTGTCGTGTAATGGGATACTCTTTTTTGGCACTCAAGACCTTCCTATTATACAAATACCGGTCGATCAAGAACGAAAGTTTAATACACTATACGAAGTCTTCGTTGACGAGTTTTCTACGCCCCGTGATAATATTCAGGGTGATATGCTACAAATGCTATTAAAACGATTGATTATTATCTGCACGCGTTTGGCAAAGCAACAGCTAATCGTCAAAAATCTTGATAATGACCAAATAGATATCATACGAAGGTTCAATGTCTTGGTAGACACAAATTTTAAGTCTAAACGCAAAGTTGGCGATTATGCCGATATGCTGTTTAAAAGCCCCAAAACTCTTTCCAATCTATTTGCCATATATAACCAGAAGACACCGCAACAAATAATTTTAGAGCGGGTGGCCTTGGAAGCAAAAAGACTCATCAGTTTTAGCGATAAGCAAAATCAAGAAATTGCTTTTGAATTAGGGTTCAATGATCCTGCACATTTTAGTCGTTTTTTCAAGAAAATGACCTCCTACTCCCCTACAGAATTCCGGGCAATCAGCACAATTTCGTCCTAAAGGGAAATTTGTACAAGCCTTCGGGAAATTCTTCATAACGTCTGGTTTGATTTCTGCTTCATCTTTGCAGTGTAATTAAAACAATACCAGATGAAAACAAAGCATATATCCATTTTCAACCTCATTGAAATTTTCCGGACACCCAAAAGACCGGTTCGGAATACTATCAGTTCAGAAACACATTGTGCACAAAAGCACCATCACGATTTCTATTGTAATGCTAAAGGCCAATATGTAAATACAAACAAAAATCCGAGTATATAATCAGACCATCCTTACATAAGGAAAAGGTCATAAATAGTTGAAAGTTATGAGCAAATTTAATGTACCCACAAGAGAAGAAGTAAGTGTAAAAAACCAAGGTATTTTTGACAATTTAGAAAAGGCGGTCGGTTTTGTGCCCAATCTATATGCCACCTACGCCTATAGTGAAAATGCTTTGGAGAATTATTTAAATCTTAGCGGAGCCAAAACTTCATTAAGCAACAAAGAAAAAGAAGTAGTGAACCTTGCTGTAAGCCAAGTAAATAACTGTACATATTGTTTGGCAGCGCATACGGCTATTGGTAAGATGAACGGTTTTAATGATGGTGAAATTTTAGAGTTGCGAACAGGAAAAGCCTCTTTTGATTCTAAACTGAATGCTTTGGCTGCCCTAGCAAAGAACATTACTGAAAATAGAGGCGCTACTGATAGTACCATTGTCGAAGCCTTTTTTAATGAGGGGTGGACAAAGGAACAGCTGATAGACACTATAGTTTTGGTCGGTGACAAAACCATATCGAACTATATTCATAAAACAACAGATGTACCCGTCGACTTTCCTGCTGCCCAGCCTTTAGAAGCTATCGAAGCATAACTGTAAATGGCAGTTCGATCATTAGTATTGACTTGACATTCAGTAAAAAATCCATAATTCAAAAAAATAAAAAGCAAATCATGAAAAAAGTAATCGTAGTAGCAACACTAATATTTGGGGCGGTATTTTCAATAAACGCTCAAGATAAACAAACTTCCGAGATTATTTCTTTGGAGCAAACCCCGGGTGAGTTTACCCAAAAAGAAATTACGGTTTCCCCCGGAACCTATGTTTTCGCAATTCACAATAACGAAGTCGGGCACGATGTCGGTTTTGTATTGGTAGAAAAAGGAAAGGATGTCAGTAAACCTGAAAATCATATTCAAACAGCCTATGTAACAAAAGCTGTTGCCAATGGAAAAACCCAACGTTCAAAACCCACGGTTCTGAAGACAGGAACATATTTATACTTCTGTCCACTAAACCCGACCGCTATAGATAATGAATTGGTTGTGAAATAAGCACGTTATATTTAGTGTTTAAAAGCCTTAAAGGTCTATTGACCTTTAAGGCTTTTTTTTGGAATTAGTGCCGATTAGTTAGTAATTTAACGAGGTGAAAATGGGGTCGAGTACGAACTCAAGATAAGTACATTATAAGATATACCTATGTTAAAGGAGCTACAAGAAAGTTATGGAAAGATATTTGAAGAAGGCCTGATGAACGAAATAAATCAGGTAGGCACACTTAAAGAAGTGCCCGAAGGATTTAAGTTGATGGAAATTGGTGACTATATAAAAAGTATGCCTCTTTTGATTTCAGGGGCAATTAAAATTCTAAGGGAAGATGGTGATGGTGATGAACTGCTGCTGTATTATTTAGAAAGGGGTGAGACTTGTTCGATGACGATGACATGTTGTATGGGAGATTCAAAAAGTGAGATTAGGGCCATTGCCGAAACAGATACCAAACTTATTATGATACCCGTAGCGAAGATGGAAGAGTGGACGGCAAAATATAAATCATGGCGCAATTTTGTGTTCGATAGTTATCACACGCGATTGAATGAGCTTTTAAATACACTGGATACCATAGCTTTTAGTAAAATGGACGAACGTCTTATCGCTTATTTGAAAGAAAAAGCAAGGGTCAATAAAAGTAACAGTATTCACAATACACATCAAGAAATTGCCTATGAACTACATAGTTCAAGGGTCGTTATTTCAAGACTTCTAAAGAAATTAGAGCGGATGGGCAAGATAGAACTGCACAGAAATTATTTAAAAATCCTGGCATTGTAAAGGGGTAGGTACAAAGGAGTTGGTGTGAGCGTGTAGATAAACGCATTACTCGGAGTCAAGACTTGGTCATGAAATCAAGGTGTTCCCAACATTCAAATGAAAAAAAATAGCCTTACAACAAACAAAAATACGGGCTTTGTAACCTAAGTCACTGTAGAATGGGCTTAAGCTGTCTATGTTTGCAAAGGAAATGTAACAGATAGTGCGATTATAAAAAACAAACAGATGAAAATCGAACAAATTTATACCGGTTGTTTGGCCCAAGGGGCCTATTATATTGAAAGTGAAGGTGAGGTGGCAATTATCGACCCCTTACGTGAAGTAAAGCCGTACCTAAATCGGTCTAATGCCGACAATGCCAAAATCAAGTATATCTTTGAAACCCATTTTCACGCAGATTTTGTAAGCGGCCATGTGACTTTGGCCAAGGAGACGGGTGCTTCAATTGTTTATGGGCCAAATGCAAACCCATCATTTGATGCAATTATCGCAGAAGATGGCCAAGAATTTAAATTAGGTAAAATTACGATTGTCGCCTTGCACACACCCGGGCATACCATGGAAAGTACCACCTATCTACTTCGTGATAAAAATGGGAGAGACCATGCTATCTTTAGTGGTGACACCTTGTTTTTAGGAGATGTCGGTCGGCCCGACTTGGCTCAGAAAGCAGCCCATATGACCCAAGAACAATTGGCTGAAACGCTTTTTGATAGTCTGCGAACGAAGATAATGACGTTGGCCGACGATGTTATTGTATATCCCGCACATGGAGCCGGTTCGGCCTGTGGAAAAAATATGATGAAGGAAACCGTTGATACCCTTGGTAATCAGAAGAAGGTAAATTACGCCCTTCGTGCCGATATGACCAAAGAGGAGTTTGTTAAAGAGGTTACGGAAGGGCTCTTGCCTCCCCCAGAATATTTTCCTTTAAACGTCAAAATGAACAAAGAAGGCTATGACGATATCAAAGATGTGCTGAAAAGGGGAACGCGTCCTCTTTCTCCCGAAGCTTTTGAAGCAGCGGCAAATGAAACCGGCGCGGTTGTTTTGGATGTCAGAAATGAAAATGATTTTGCCAAAGGACATATTCCACGGTCGATATTTATCGGCCTGGATGGAAGTTTCGCCCCGTGGGTCGGTGCTTTGATTGCCGATGTAGAGCAGCCCATTCTATTGGTAGCACCCAAGGGTCGTGAAGAAGAAGTGGTAACCCGTCTGTCTAGGGTCGGTTTTGATAATACCTTAGGGTTTCTTGAGGGAGGTTTCGAAGCTTGGAAAAAATCGGCTATGGAGTATGATACCGTAGCGTCTTTTCCGGCGGCAGAAATAAAGCAAATACTCACAGAAAAAGACACGCCGGTTTTTGATGTTCGTAAAGAAAGTGAGTTTCTTTCTGAACATGTTGAAAATGCGGAAAATACGCCCTTGGATTTTATAAACGATCACATTTCGCAATTTCCGTCCGAAGGAACCTTTTACCTACATTGCGCAGGCGGTTATCGAAGTATGATAACGGCATCGATTCTTAAAAGTCGAGGAATTCACAACCTTATTGACGTAGCTGGAGGTTTTGGGGCTATTAAAGAAGCAGGCGTTCCGGTGTCTGATTATGTCTGTCCGTCGACACTCTAATAAAAAATAATAATCGAAATACGTGGGGAGGCTTGCATCGTGTTTTTAAAAGCTAAAAAAGGAATTTCCATTTACGGAAATTCCTTTTTCTTTTTACGGTTGTAACGGAAATTACGTTAATCTTATCCCTATTTTTGCACTACCTATTCCGAAAAACCATCCCTTTATGGAAGACATGCTTTTTTACGATCGGATGCAGTTCGCCTTCACGATAACCTTTCACTATTTGTTTCCGCAATTGACCATGGGACTTTCTTTAATGATCGTCTATTTCAAATGGAAGTTCTTAAGAACACTACAGGTCAAATACAACGATGCGGCCAGGTTCTGGATGAAAATTTTTGCCTTGAATTTTGCCATGGGGGTGGTAACCGGCATACCCATGGAATTTCAATTCGGAACAAATTGGGCGAAATTTTCGGAACTAACAGGAGGGATTATTGGGCAGACCTTGGCGATGGAAGGTATGTTTTCTTTCTTTTTAGAGTCCTCATTTTTGGGGATGTTCCTTTTCGGCGAAAAGCTTCTGGGCCAAAAACTTCATTTTCTAACGGGATTCTTGGTCTTTTTAGGATCATGGGCCAGTGGGTTTTTGATTATAGCTACACATTCGTGGATGCAACACCCCGTAGGTTTTGAAATCGTTGAAAATGGGAAATTCGTACTTAACAATTTTTCCGCCCTCTTCTCAAACCCGTGGTTATGGCCAGCCTATATTCATAATCAACTGGCTTCATTGATAACTGCATCTTTTGTAGTAGCTGCTATCGGAGCATTTTATATCTTGAACAACAAGCATAGCGAATTCGGAAAGTTGTTTGTAAAAACGGGGGTACTGTTCGGTTTGATAGCTTCGGTGCTTGTCGCTTTCCCAACGGGAGATTGGGCGGCTAAGAACGTAGTTGAGTACCAACCCGTCACTTTTGCAGCGATGGAAGGTATTTTCGAGACGGAAGACGGAGGTTCTGAAATCGTATTGATTGGTCAACCCGATACCGAAAATAAAAAACTGGATAATAAGATTGCAGTTCCAAATGTGCTGAGCTTCTTGACCTATCAAAGATGGGACGCCCAAATAAAAGGGCTGAACGAATTCGATGAAAAAGACTATCCCACCAATATTCCAGGACTGTATTATGCCTACCATATTATGGTGGGTTTGGGCACGATTTTTATTGCATTGATGCTCGTAGCTACTGTACAGCTGTGGCGTAAAAGGTTATTTGAAAGCAAATGGATTTTATGGGCGCTTGTTTTTGCATTGCCCTTTCCTTATATCGCCAACACTACGGGATGGTACACTGCTGAATTGGGTAGACAACCATGGTTGGTTTATGATCTATTACGCACTGCTGATGGGGCGTCGCCAACGGTATCTGCAGGAAACACACTATTTACCCTCTTGGGCTTTATTGGGCTCTATTTGCTATTGGGTATGTTGTTTCTAATTTTAGTGGGAAAAATGATAAACAAAGGACCTGAAACCTCAAAAGTGTAGTTATGGAGTTATTTTGGTATGTTGTTTTAATGGGGATGCTGGCCATATACGTTGTACTCGATGGTTATGATTTTGGTGCGGGCATTGTGCACTTATTCTTTGCAAAGACCGAAAAAGATAAAAAGGCAATAACCAGTGCCATAGGTCCTTTTTGGGATGCCAATGAGGTATGGTTGATTGCTTCTGGGGGTGTGCTTTTTTTCGCTTTTCCTACGTTGTATGCGTCTTCCTTTAGTGGGTTTTACCTGCCTTTGATGATGATTCTGTGGTTGTTGATTTTTAGGGCTATAGGGTTGGAACTGCGGGGGCAGGTGCATAATCGCCTATGGGAAAGTGTCTGGGATAAGGCCTTCGGAATTTCGAGCTTGCTGTTGGCATTGTTTTTCGGGGTCGCCCTAGGCAATGTGGTTCGGGGGGTGAATTTGGGCATTGTTGAAAATGGGGTCTCCGCCCATGAAGCCCATTATTTCTTTCTACCCTTGTGGAACCCTACTTTCAGCCCGACAGCCGAACATCTCGGCATTATAGATTGGTTCACCTTGCTATTGGGTGTTATCGGTGTAGTGGCATTGACCATTCACGGGGCAAATTGGATTATTTTTAAGACAAATGCGGTTTTAAATGACAAACTTAAAAAAGTGGTTTTTCGATTGAATTTTGTGCTATTGGCCTTGATCGTGGTTTCCTTATTGGTATGGCATATAATAGAACCGAAACCTTTCCATAATTTTATCGAGGCTCCGTGGTTATGGGTTTTTCCCGTTATTACATTTACAGGTCTTTTCGGTTTGTTCAATGTAAGGGGATTCAAAAAGGACGGTCAAGGTTTTTTGTGCTCTACGCTTTTTTTGTTGGGAGGTTTTGCCACGACGGTGGCATCTATTTTCCCCAATGTGTTGCCCTCAACAAATGATGTAAATCCGTCTTTGACGATCTACAATGTAGCGGCCGATTCTTACGGACTTACCGTCGGATTGAACTGGTTTATCATCGCCTTGATTCTGGTGATTATTTATTTTGTGATACAATATCGTGTCTTTAAAGGCAAAATGGAAGATGTGGGCTACGGAGACCATTGAAAATTAATGTTTTAGGGAAGATTTCTCCTGCTTCCATTTCTTTGTAACAATTGTTACTGACCACCCGAAAGATAATTCCTTTCTTTGCTTTTAATAATGAAATTGTATGGATTCAATATATGAACCTTGGCCTTGGTATGTTTCGGGCCCACTGATTGCTTTGGTAATGTTTTTATTGCTGATGGTCGGAAAGAAGTTCGGTATGTCATCAAACCTACGCACGCTATGTACTATTTGCGGAGCCGACAAAACCACTGAATTTTTTAAATTTGATTGGAAGGCGCAGCGCTGGAATTTGGTCGTGGTCTTAGGAGCTATAATCGGAGGCTTTATCGGTTCTCATTGGCTTTCGACTGATGTAGCGGTAGCCATAAGTCCTGAAACGGTCAGTGATTTGAATAGATTGGGTTTTCAGAGTGCTGGAAAGGCCTATTTACCTACCGAATTGTTTGATACGGTAGCCTTGACCGATTTAAAAAGTTTGCTTTTGTTATCAGTTGGTGGATTACTCGTCGGTTTTGGCGCGCGCTATGCTGGCGGATGCACATCAGGCCATGCTATATCAGGTCTAAGTAGTCTAGAACTCCCATCGTTAATAGCGGTAATCGGTTTCTTCATCGGAGGTTTGGTAATGATACATTTAATTTTCCCTTTATTATTCTAATTCATGCGCACACTCTCATATCTTTTTATTGGTATATTTTTCGGTATTGTAATGTTCAAATCGGAGGCCGCCTCATGGTTTCGAATCTATGAAATGTTCAAATTCGAATCATTTCACATGTATGGTATTATGGGATCTGCCCTAGTCATAGGTATTGTTATGGTGCAATGGATCAAACGGTTTCATATCAGGTCGTTTTACGGGGAAGAAATCGTGTTTTTCCCGAAAGACAAAGGAATTCGTCGTTATCTCTTTGGCGGTATCTTTTTTGGTTTAGGGTGGGCATTGTCGGGGGCTTGTCCCGGCCCCATGTTTACTTTGGTGGGGGCGGGTTATGTGCCTATTTTAGTCGTTGTTTTGGCCGCCTTGCTAGGAACGTACGTATACGGGGCGCTAAAAGACCATTTGCCCCATTGACATGTGCATTGCCAGGTACTGGGGCCATACTTAGGCATATCGGCACCGCAGTTGTACACCCGCTTTCTTTAAGTTATCATTTCGTCATTTCCTGAAAAATGGTACATTAGTGCAGTTTGATACAATGCTACTCACAACTGTAACTATGAAATTACCTAAAGCATCTTCCCTTATTATAATAGTACTGACTCTACTTGGATCTCAGTACAGTTTTTATGGTCAAGATCGACCGAACATTCTTTTTGTGATCAGCGATGATCAATCGTTCCTGCATACAAGCTACGAAGGCTCGGGCTTTATAAAAACGCCTGCCTTTGATAGGGTTGCCCGTGAAGGCGTGTATTTTGAGAATTGCTATGCCGGATCCCCGGGCTGTGCCCCTTCGAGAAGCGCACTTATTACGGGAAGGCACCATTGGCAAAATGAACAGGCAGGTCAGCATGCCTCCGCATGGTTGAACAAATATGTTCCGTTCGTTGATTTGGTCGGAAAAAATGGCTATTCCGTGGGGAGAACGGGGAAAGGTGTAGGACCTTTTCAATATGCCCGAACGGAGAATGATTCGCTCTGGCGAAAGACTGATGCTGCGGGAATCGCCCATAGCGATATAAGCTACGATGGGCAAGAAGATGAGCGGTTTGCGAAAGGAATCAGTACAACCAATTATTTCGAAAATTTCAAATATTTCTTGGAAAACAATGACGATGGTGCACCGTTTTTTTTCTGGTACGGTGGTCGAGAGCCCCATCGCCGTTATGAAAAGGGGTCATGGAAAAACAGGTCTAAAAAACTAGAGGATGTTGAGGTGCCCGAATTTCTTCCGGATAATGATGAAATTCGGGGCGATTTATTGGATTATGCCGTGGAAATAGAATGGTTTGACCTTCACTTGCAAAGAATGCTCGATTATCTTGAGGAAATCGGGGAATTGGAAAATACCATTGTAATCGTAACTGCCGATAACGGCATGCCTTTTCCTCGTGCCAAAGCAAATAGTTATGAATATGGTGTACACGTGCCGTTGGCGATTCGATACCCGAAAGCGTTTCCATCCAATAGAATTATCAAAGACGCAGTCGGTTTTGTTGATCTTGCGCCGACGATACTTGAAATGACCAATACTTCCTCTGAAGGAATGCTTCCGATTAGCGGAAAAAGCATAGTGAATCTTCTAAAAGCTAAGCAAAATGGCTTGGTTTCAAAACAAGACCGTCCTGTCTTTTCGGGTAGGGAACGCCATTCTTCTTCGCGCTATTTAAACTGGGGATATCCACAAAGAGCTATACGAAAGGGAGACCATCTTTTGGTTTGGAATATGAAACCTGATCGTTGGCCAGCTGGTGCTCCCCAAAAATTTGATAAGAACGATTCCCTGAAGCTGCTCTCCATGCATGGATTGAATGAACATAATACCTATATACCTGACGGGGCCTATACCGATATCGATGATTGCCCTACTAAGACCTATCTTATAGAAAACCATGAAGAAGATGAAATCGGGCCCTTTTTTGAACTAGCGGTGGCCAAACGGTCCGAATATGAACTTTTTAATGTGATTGAAGATCCTGCCTGTTTAAAGAACCTATCCGGGCAGTCGGCTTTCAAGACTATTGAAATGGAATTAAAAAAGGAATTGTTGGAAGAACTAAAAAAAACTAATGACCCGCGCATTGTTGGGCCTGACCGCGAAGTATTCGATAGCTATAAAAGATATTCCCCGATGCGAAAATTTCCTAAGCCTGATAAAACCTAAGTATGGAAACTACAAAACTTAGGATGATTGAAAAGCCTCATAAACAAATCCTTTAGAGGTTTTGCCAACAAAGGCTAACCTGCTATGACTACTTTTTTATTGGAAATAATGTCTCTAGTTAATTTATGTAACTGGTTACGATAAATTTTTATATATTTGTGTAACCAGTTACATATAAATACGGATGAAGGACTTTCTAACCGAAATTGAGCTTGCGGGTTTAATCAGTAGACTTAAGCGATTAAGTGATGAGCTATTGTATAGTACGCGGGATTACTACAAAACTGTAGGTCTTGACATTGAACCCAATTGGCATTTGGTATTCTTGCTTCTTGAAAAAACGAATGCCTTAACAATATCGGAAATATCACAAGAGTTGAGAATGTCACATCCTGCCTGTATAAAAATCATCAAAAAAATGAAGAAGCATGACTATCTGATATCAAAGACAGATAAAAATGATTCAAGAAAGCGAATATTGGAATTGTCCGACAAAGCCAAAAAACGGCTTCCTTCTTTTCATAGACATTGGGAAGCAGGGATACAGACCACGCAAGAATTGCTGCAAAATAGCCCCCACATCTTTGAAGATTTAAAAGCATTTGAGAAAGAGGTAAGTGAGGTAAGCTATAAGGAAAGAACGTTAAAAAATCTTAGAAAGGAATGACTTGGATAACGGAAATATTGGGTTATATCGCCATAGCAACTGGTTTTTATGCAATAACAAAAAAGGAAATGGGTGCGTTTCGTTTGTGGCATCTCGTTTCGAGCTTTTTCTATATCATTTACGGAGTATTTTTAGAATCAAGTCCGCTGATCATTGCGGGTATTGTTTTCTGTGTCATTCATGTTTTTCATCTGAAAAAACTCAATATGAAAAAAAATCAAATGAATAAATCGAATAAGTTATAACGGAATTTGTAGGGGGTTAATACATGATAGCCTCGGTCGGAATATACTCCAAAATTAAAGATTCCCTCACTTTTGACCCCATGTATGTTAATAAAAAACAGCTAAATTAGCAGGGTTCCTAACTACCAAATTAGCCCTTATTATGAGTTTTCGAAACCTATGCGTTCTGTTTTTCCCAATAGTTGTGCTGTGTCTATATGCCAATTTCAGTTTTGGTCAGCAGGTGAAAAATGTACCCGAAGCCTTCAATGCTTTAGACACAACACCGGAAGTAGTTGTGTTTAGCAATTCGCTGAATGTTCCCATAGCGAACGGACATTTTCAAGGCGTACAGTTGATTGAAATCGATGGCAGCGAGAAATTACTAATTTCGGGAAGCTCCCAAACCACTGCCTACATATTACAGGCCGATTTGACGACACAAAAAACGGATGAGCTTATTCCCTTAATGAACGAACCTTTTAGACACGCCGGAGGCATTCAGATTAGCGACCCGTATCTGGTGGTGGGAATAGAAGACAATATAATCAAGACCACCTCAAAGGTTTGTTTGTACAATTATAAAACGGGAAATTTGTATAATGCCCGACAAGACATGATTATTGAAAGGGAGGGTGAAGTAGAATTGAAAACTGCCGGGGCTACAGGTTTATTGGGCATGGAGAATGGTTACCTTATGTTGACGAGTAATTGGGACAGCCGTAATTGGGATTTCTATCGCGTGAATCCTAAAACAGGAAATCAAAAAATGCTTACTAGTTTTACGGCCCCTAACGATTGGGCGGGTTATCAATCGATTAATCTGATTAGTGATGACGAAGCCATTTATGCTGTTGGAACTTATAAGGAGGAGGAATTAAGTCATGCGGATTTAATTCTTGTAAGTAAACACGGAACTTTCGAGCCGATTATGAAAAAAGTCGCTACCAAAGCCTTCTATTGCAAAAATCAAGTTGATTTTGGAGGTGCTGCGGGTATTCAAGTCGACGCCCAAGGAAAACTACACCTTTGGGGAACCCAAAAAAATTCGGAGCGCCAAATTAGTGTAAACCGATTTTAGCAACAGTAAACTTGTCCTCCCAAGGTGCGAAGTAATCTCTTTTCCAAACCATGAAGCGACCCACCAAGTCTATCATTGCGAGGTACGAAGCAATCTTCCCCTTCAGGCATCCAAGAACCCACACCAGTAAGTCGCCATTGCGAGGTACGAAGCAATCTCAATGAATATCATTGCGAGGTACGAAGCAATCCCTTGAAACAATCTGCTCCGTTTTGACCGTCCACTACGATGCACAAAGCAATCTCCTCCCTGAGGTCTTGAGCAATCCATGCCCGTAATCCCTTATCTCTCTCTAACACGTCTACCCCACCTCGAGTAGTTCGTATTAAAAAATGTAAATTCGTGTATAATTGGTTGAAGCAAATGAGTATACCAATAGCACCTGTAAATTGAAAAAATCGTGTTTAAATTGAAATGAAGAATAAAAAGCAACCAATACAGCTTTTTTTAAAGTGGTTTGACGAAGAACTAAAACGATCAAAAGTCCGTATTCCGTCAGCAGTTTGCTTGTCTACCATTGGTACAGATGATTTTCCTAACGCGAGATTCGTTTCTTTTAAAGAGTTAATTGATGATTCGTTTATTATTACCGGCCCATTAAATTCAAGAAAGGGACTTGAAATTGAAAAAAATAATAAAGTAGCGTTGACTTTTTGGTGGACGGAAACTGAAAGGCAAATTAGAATCCAAGGGTTTGCCACAAAAATATCTGATCAACTTGCGGATAAATATTTTGATGCGCGCAGTACAAATTCCCAAGCTGTATCTTTAATTAGTGAGCAGGGGAAAGAAACTGACAATCTGAAAAACTGGAACAAAAAGTGTTGGAAAAAGTTTCTGAAAACACCAAAATTAGCAGGCCACGGAATTGGAGTGGATTTTCAATTAAACCGATACGAATTGAATTTATGGAATTCAAGAAATCAAGGTTTCACGACAGAAAACTTTATGAAGTTGTAGCTGATGATTGGACGCTAAAAAGAATACAACCCTAGGAAAATGCCCGTGGAGAACTACCGAACAGTTGGTTTTTATATGAGAATATATCCAGAGTTATACTAAAACAGCGCACCATTTTTATGAAATATACTTCAAATCACATCCTTTTTATACTGTTGGCTTTTCCCTATTTAACGCTTGCCCAAAGTACTTTTTGGCAGCGACATGTAATAGATTCATCGTTTAGTGGTGCAGACGGGGTACGGCTGGCGGATGTAAATGGTGATAACTTAATGGACATTACCACGGGCTGGGAAGAAGGAGGGTTTACTAAGGTTTATCTTCACCCTGGGTATGATTTTGTAAGCGGAAAATGGCCGTCCGTAATTGTGGGAAAGACGCCGTCAGTTGAAGATGCGGTCTTTGCAGATTTAAATGATGATGGGGCTATTGATGTTATCAGCAGTACGGAAGGCAAAAACAGAAAAGTATATATCAACTGGGCACCAAAAAACCCGGAAAACTATCTTGATTCCACGAAATGGACTACTGAAGTTATTCCGGCGTCTGATGGTCTTATGCAGTGGATGTTTGCAATTCCTTCTCAGGTAGATGGCATCAACGGATTAGATTTTATTGCTGGTGCCAAAGGGGACGAAGCTAAAATCGGATGGTTTCAAGCGTCGGAAAACCCGAATGGAATTTCTGATTGGAAATGGCATCCCATAAGTCCGGCAACTTGGGTGATGTCGCTTCTGGTTAAAGATATGGATGCTGACGGGGATCTCGATATCGTAACGTCCGATCGTAAACCGGGGCCCACAAACGGTGTTCGGTGGTTGGAAAATCAGGGAGAAATAAGAAAACAATCCCAAGAATGGGAAAACCACTTTATTGGGGCGAAGGGTTTGGAGGTCATGTTTTTAGACATGGCCGATCTCGATGGCGATGGATTGGAAGACGTCATCGCAACCGAATATACCAACCAGAAAATTGTGTACCTGCGAAAACTTGACAGCACTGGACTTAACTGGCAGCATTATAACATTGCTATTCCTGAAGTAACAGGAAGGGCCAAAGCAGTTAGCTTAGGCGATATCAATAATGATGGTAGACTTGATATTGTTTATAGCTCAAATACGCTTGGCAACGACAGCAAAGTTGGTTTGATCTGGCTATCGTTTAAAAATAAACCTACAGACCCGATTTGGGATTGGCATCATTTAAGTGGACCTGAAGGTTATAAATTTGACCGCATCGAGTTATTGGATCTTGATGGAGATGGTGATTTAGATGTACTTACCTGCGAAGAAAATTACGGTGTAGATAGCCAAGGTCTTGGCGTGATTTGGTACGAAAATCCATTGAACATTAAAGCCGCTCATAAAAGATAACCCCTTCATTGCGAGGCACGGAGCAATCTCAATGAACATCATTGCGAGGAACGAAGCAATCCCTCAAAAACAATTTCGCCGTTTTACCTCATCATTGCGAGGCACGGAGTAATCTCGCAAAAGCAATTTCGCTGTTTAGCACATCATTGCGAGGTACGAAGCAATCTCTACCTTGTATTAACCCCTATCTCTATAATACACCAATGCTACCTATTACAATTCGTATTAAAAATGTAAATTAGTAACTAATCGCGATAGCATCAATGATGCTATCCAATTGTTGTGCATAATACTGTACAATCGCAAATCCACAACTATAACAACAAATTTATTTTTACCAATCGTATCAGCCAACTCCCAAAAAATAAAAGAGCTGTTTCTGACTTTGCGCTCAACCGACTTTATCTACAAAAGAATGTGAACAAAAAAAAACATATGCCTAACAAAGCGTAAATATCTTTTTTAACTTGTGGAATTGAATACTCAAAGGAATGATTAAAGAAAAAATTGACATAGAGAACATTGACGGACAACTATTTGATATTAAAATAGTAGCGCCAGAGAACTCTAAACCAGCGTCCTTTACGCACTATTTACACAATCACGAGAACGGAGTTTCGCAATTTTACAAAAAAGACGCTCTAGCATTTGTAAAAGAAATACTTACCAAGGAATATCCGTCTGGCGAAGTAACTAATAAAGTTGCTGAAGAGGCACTCCAATATTTAATTTTTGACCTTAATAAATCAGTTCCATTTCCTACCCCAGAAAAACCCAAGTTCAAATTTATTGATCTTTTTGCTGGAATTGGAGGGTTTAGATTGGCATTTCAAAATCTTGAAGGAAAATGCGTATTTACAAGCGAATGGGACAAATACTCTAAACAAACCTACAAAGCAAATTTTGGAGAAATACCTTTTGGAGATATTACCAAAGCTGAAACAAAAAGTTACATTCCAAATGGATTTGACATTCTGTGCGCAGGGTTTCCGTGCCAAGCTTTTTCCATTGCTGGCAGACGTGGTGGGTTTGAAGACACTAGAGGAACACTATTCTTTGACGTAGCAGAAATCATAAAAAAGAAACAACCAAAGGCAATTTTCCTCGAAAATGTTAAAGGACTGCGAAATCACGATAGAGGAAAAACACTAGCGACCATCCTAAATGTCCTGAGAGAAGATCTGGACTATTATGTGCCCGAACCGCAAATTTTAAACGCAAAAGATTTTGGTGTTCCCCAAAATCGAGAACGTATTTTCATAGTTGGTTTTCGAAAAGATTTAGGTATAACAGACTTTCAATATCCTGAGTCAACTAATAAAAATGCGGTTTTAGATGATATTCTTGAGCCAGAAGAAGTTTCTGTAAAATATTATTTGTCCACCACTTACGTTCAGACCTTAAAAAACCACAGAGCAAGGCACGAGAGCAAAGGGAATGGATTTGGTTACGAAATTATACCGAATGATGGAACAGCTAATGCTGTTGTTTGCGGAGGAATGGGAAGAGAACGGAATTTGGTGTATGACGACCGATTGACCAATTTCAAACCAATAACAAATATTTCAGGTGAAGTAAATCGCGAAGGTATCAGAAAAATGACACCACGAGAATGGGCAAGACTTCAAGGTTTCCCAGACAAATTTAAAATAATAGTTTCTGACGCGCAGGCTTACAAACAATTTGGGAATTCAGTTGCGGTTCCCGCAATTCAAGCGACCGCAGATAGAATAATTAAAAAATTGAGCGGAATAGAAAGAAGCAAAATAAACTAGTTCATGGGGTTTCATATTTGTATTTCAAACGAAAATGCTATAGAAACTTCACTTTTTCATGGTGTTTATGGTAATGTTGGCAATGCTTCAGAAAGCAGAAGAACAATTTGGGGGAAAATTAAAGATTTGTATGCCATAAAGCCAGGAGACTTAATTTTAATCTATGTAAAACATCCCGTTTCACATTTTAGAGGAGTTTTTGAAGTATCTTCAATTCCGTACATATGTTCGGATGATTTATTCGATGAAGCTGATAACACGTACCCTTTTAGGTTTAATTTTAAAATTAAGCAACATTTTCCCAATGCAGTTCCTGCATTTGAATTCTATAGCTTAGTAGAATCTGGCAAAATTGATTCGTTAATTAGTCTAGCAAGAGATATAAATTCTTCGTACAGAGGAATTAGACAGTTATTCGAATCTGAATTTAATGAAATTCTTCATTTGTTTTATAAGTATAATCCTAAAACTAACCCTCTAGATTTTGAAGAAATAATAACTCCAAATATAAATCCGATTGAAATTGAGGCTAAAGATTTTATGGCCGAGAATTTGGACGATATTAAAGAACATACAATTATAAATTTTAATCAAATACCATTCGAAAATAACCGAGCTATTTTAGAGGATGTTTTACATGCCTATATTGTAACTAACGTTTTGAATAACACAAATAATTTAAGAGAGAAACTCGGTTTACTTAATTTTAATGAACTAATCTTAGAAGCCCCTATTTTTAAATCTATGCAGTTTAGGAGTGATATCCTAGCTACTTTTAAACAAGCTGATAGAGTATATTTTTACAGCTTTTTCGAATTAAAAAGAGATAAGAAAATAGGGATAGAAGAAATCTCTCAATTGATTAGTTACTTAAAATCATTTGCTGCTAGTAAATCACTACCAGTAAATAGTTATGAAGGTGTTTATATATCTAATCGATTCGATGACGAATTAATTGATTATTTGAAAAAAAGACGTACTGTAGAAAAAGAAAATATTATCAGTTTGATTTCATATTCTATTAATGATGATGGTTATGTTACATTAAATAAAGAAATATGATTACTGGCAACAAAGGAGAATGGAGTGAAGTCTATGCTCTTTTTAAACTCTTAGGAGACAAACAACTCTTTCTTGGAGATAAAGATATCGATAAACTCGAAGGTTTTATTTATCCTATTATCAAAGTTCTTCGTTCAGAAAATAACGGTGATTTTGAGTATTCTATTCAAGATGAAATTATTCTAATTTCAGGCAATGAAGAAGTTCTTAAAATTCCAGTTGACGAATTCAGAAACAAGGCTTTATTCCTCCTAAATGCTATTAAAGAAAATAAAGAAAGAACGTTTTCCGTTCCTGAAATTGAGCATTTTATGCATTCAATAAACTGTATTTCATTAAAAGCAAATTCGTCAGCAAAAACAGATATTACGATTGTAGTTCACGACCAAAGAACAAACCAGCAACCAACACTCGGTTTCAGTATTAAATCTCAACTTGGAAGCCCGTCTACCTTACTCAACGCCGGGAAAACAACCAATTTCATTTATAGAATTAATGGAGCAGATTTAACGGACCATGAAATTGAGCATATCAATTTGATTACAACACGTCGTAAAATAATGGACAGAATTGCACAGATTCAAGACAAAGGCTGCTCATTTGAATTTGCAAAAATTGAAAGGAAAATATTTTTAAATAATCTTGTTCTTATAGATAGTTTATTGCCCGAAATTTTGGCCCAAATAATTTTTGACTTTTATTCGAGTGAATACTCTCATTTAACCGATTTAGTAAATTCAACAGCAGAGAAAAATCCAATGAATTTCGATATTGAAAACGAGCATAAATTTTACGAATTCAAAATAAAACGTTTCCTAACGGATGTAGCACTTGGAATGATGCCATCGCAAGTTTGGACAGGGAAATATGACGCAACTGGTGGTTATCTGATTGTGAAGGAAAATGGTGATGTATTGTGCTACCATATTTATAATAGAAACGAGTTTGAGGATTACTTATTTAATAATACCAAATTGGATACAGCAAGCTCGTCTCGACACGGTTTTGGAGAAATATATAAAGAACATGGAGAGTTGTACTTTAATCTGAACTTACAAATTAGATTTATTAAATAAGTAGGGAAGAAAACAACCTCGTACGATGCTGGTGCCAGCAAGGTTCAAATTTATCTTACCGATGAAACCGAAAAATCAATAATCGTTAAAGATGATGGTCACGATAAGAGTTGTACAGATAAAAAATAAATCTTTTTTAGTATTCATAGAAATACGTGCAATAACACTGCACTGCCCGTGGCAAATAGGGCGCAAGTATTTATTTTTATGCAGCAAAACAATTCAATGAAAAAAAGAAAATGGCTAATTGGAATTTTGTTAGGCCTAGCGCTACTCTATGTCTTGGCCGTAGTTATTGTTCCTAAAACATTGGATAAACAGAAGAATACGACAAAACAACTTCCTCCCTATCAGGTTTCCGAAAAAGCCCAATCCCTTTATAATTCTCTTGATTTTATTGCCGATTTGCATTGCGACGCCCTACTTTGGAGTAGAGACCTGACAATTAAAAACAGCATCGGGCATGTCGATTTCCCAAGAATGGAAGAAGCGAATATGGCGTTGCAGGCGTTTACGATTGTTACCAAATCCCCAGTTGGGCAGAACTTCTCAAAAAACACGGCCGAGACTTTTGACAATATCACTTTGCTCAATTTTGTACAAGGGAGACCGCTATCGAATTGGTTTAGCCTTTTTGAAAGGGCCGCCTACCAAAGTCGACGGTTGCATAAGTTCGCTACCGATTATAATGACGAATTCATTGTGGTCAAAAACACCGATGATTTGAATCGGCTTATAGCGCTAAGAAACCAGAACAAACGGGTGACCGGAGGTTTTTTAGGCCTCGAAGGCGCACATTGTCTTGAAGGAAAAATCGAAAACCTCGATAAATTATATAAAGAAGGTGTACGTATGGTCGGCCCCACCCACTTTTTTGACAATGAACTGGGAGGCTCGGCACATGGGGTGAGTAAAGGCGGACTTTCCGATTTCGGCCGTGACGTGATACAGCGTATGGACGAGCTAGGCATGTTTGTCGATCTGGCCCATGCCGCACCAGCCCTAATCGATGATGTCTTGGCAGAAACTAAAAACCCGGTGCTCGTTTCACATACCGGCGTCCGTGGCACCCTAGACAATTCCCGTAATTTATCCGATGCCCATATCCAAAAAATTGCGACCAATGGAGGCTTGATCGGGGTTGCTTTTTTTAAGGGCGCAGTCACCGCACCGCTGATCAAAGGCATTGTCGATGCGATGAAATATATCAAGTCTATTGCCGGTGTCGAATGCATAGCTTTGGGCTCCGATTATGATGGTACCATTGCCGCACCTTTTGATGTTACCGGTCTGCCGTTGTTGGTCGAAGAACTATTAAATCAGGGGTTTCAAGAAAGTGAAATCAAGATGATAATGGGTGAAAACGTAAAACGGTTTATGTTAGAAAACCTAAAGTAACATTTAACAATTTACCGTATTTTAAAAATCAAACTTTAATTGAACCGACACCGATTCTTCTTTGGTCGGGGTTTTCTTCTTTTCGGTATTCAGATTCGCGAGTGAAATACCCAACAATCGCACCGAATTCTGAAGTTTTTCTTGATAAAGCAGTCCTTTTGCAGTTTCAAAAATAAGGGCCTTGTCCGCCACAAAATAGGGTAGGGTTTTGCTCCGGGTATTCAGCGTGAAGTCGCTGTATTTGATTTTAAGGGTAATAGTCTTTCCAGCGAGTTTCGACTTTTTTAAACGCCGTTCAAGCTCCTCGGCAATATGCTCCAGTCGTTCGAGCATAAAAATTTCACTGCTGAGGTTTTCGCTAAACGTACGTTCGGCACCAACTGATTTTGGGGTGCGATGCGATTTTACCGCACTGTTATGAACGCCGCGAACCACATGGTAATAGTAAGCACCACTTTTTCCGAAAATATCTTCCAAATACTCCAGTGACTTGGCTTTAAGATCTTTTCCTGTAAAAATGCCCAAGCGGTACATTTTTTCGGCGGTAACCTTGCCGACACCGTAGAATTTGCGAATTTCAAGATCCTCTAGAAAAGAAAGCACCTCTTCAGGATTTACTGTTTTTTGCCCGTTCGGTTTGTTAAAATCACTGGCTACCTTGGCGATAAATTTGTTGATGGAAATTCCGGCGGAAGCGGCGAGCCCGACTTCATCAAAAATACGCTGTCGTATTTCTTGGGCAATCAAGGTGGCCGAGGGATTTCCCTTTTTGTTGGTGGTAACGTCCAAATAAGCTTCATCCAAAGAAAGGGGTTCTACCAAATCGGTGTACTCGAAGAAAATGGCCCTGATTTTTTTTGAGATTTCTTTGTAACGATCAAATCGAGGCCGAACAAAAACAAGATGCGGACATTTTTTTTTGGCCAAAACACCACTCATGGCGCTATACACTCCGAATTTCCGTGCTTCGTAATTGGCAGCCGACACCACGCCTCTTATTTCGCTTCCACCTACAGCGACCGCCTTTCCTTTTAGATCAGGGTTGTCGAGCTCCTCCACAGAGGCGTAAAAAGCATCCATGTCGACATGTATGATCTTTCGTAAAGGAAAATCCGTTTCCATATTGTAAATTTATGGAAGAAATTATTTAGAAATGGCCTTAATTATTTTTGGGGCAATAGATTGGTTAGAGGTTTGTGAAGTATGAAAAAGATGGGCAAAACAGCGATTCTTTTAGGAGCAACAGGGTTAACGGGCGGGAAACTACTCGAAATGCTTTTGGAAGACGGGGATTATGAAAAAGTCAAACTTTTTTCCAGGAGTTCGGTGGGACTTTCGCACCCAAAGATCGAGGAATACTTGGGGGATATGCTACAACTTCAAAAATTCGAAAAGGAGTTTGTAGGTGATATTGTTTTCTGTTGTATCGGTACAACGAAGTCTAAAACGCCGGATAAGGAGTTCTATAAAAAGATCGATTTCGGAATCCCTAAAAATGCTGCAGCGTTGGCACATACAAATAAGATTCCGACTTTTATTGTGATTTCTGCCCTTGGCGCCAATGCAAAAAGTGCTGTTTTTTACAACAGGATAAAAGGAGAGATGGAAGATGCGGTGCTCGAAGCGGAACTGCCGAAGACCTATATTTTGCAGCCTTCTTTGATTGGGGGAAAACGGAAGGAAAAGCGTATTGGGGAGTTGGTTTTCAAACAACTAATGAAATTGGTGAATATTGTTTTGGTCGGGCCATTGGATAAATTTCGTTCGATTTCACCCGAAAGTATTGCAAAATGCATGGCCTGGCTGGCAAAAAATGAATATGACGACGTACGCATACCATCTGACAAAATAAAACAAATCGCACAAGGTAATTCGATACTGTAATGCTTGAGATAGAACGTAAATTTTTGGTGTCATCGCAGACGTATAGAAAAAAGGCTATTTCAAAAGAACGTATCGTGCAAGGCTTTTTAAATACAAACCCCGAGCGAACCGTTCGTGTTCGGATGAAAGGAGAGAAAGGGTTTTTAACGGTAAAGGGGAAATCGAATAAAGCGGGAACATCACGTTTTGAATGGGAAAAAGAAATTGGGGTCGATGATGTAGACGCCCTACTACCCTTGTGTGAAGCGGGGGTTATCTCCAAAGTAAGATATGAGGTGCCCGTGGAGGAACATATTTTTGAAGTGGATGAATTTGATGGGGATAATGAAGGGCTTGTGGTTGCCGAAATTGAGCTAAGCAGTGAATCGGAACCTTTTGAAATACCCGATTGGGTAGGAAAGGAAGTTACAGGGGAAGTAAAATATTATAATTCGCAATTGGGTCAAAATCCATATAAAAACTGGAAAAAATGAAGTATATATACACTTTTCTCGTCGTTATTGTTTTTTTCTCTTGCAAGCCAGACGCTAAACCAGAACCGAGCGTTGAAAAGGTAGAAGCCAAAACAGTAAAGGAAATTAAGGAAGAACTTACTTCAAAAGGGTTTCAAATTTTTGATTACGTAGATGAAAAGACCAAAGATACTGTAATCATGCAGCAGTATTTTATTGCCTTTTTAAAACGTGGGCCTAACCGTTCACAAGACAAAGCAACGGCCGATAGCCTACAGGCGTTACATTTGGCTCATTTAGGAAGCATGTATGAAAAAGGCTATGCCGATATTTCGGGACCTTTTGGTGACGATGGCGACATAAGGGGCATCACCGTTTACAATACTCCGACTTTGGAAATGGCCGATAGTTTGGCAAATTCAGACCCTATGGTGAAAGCAGGACGCTTGATTATCGAAATACACCCTTGGTGGGCCGGTAAGGGATTTCCGCTCAGGTAGTTTTTGTTTTGAAAAGTTGCCAGATTTCGTTTTTAGGGATGCTTTAAAAGATGGTATTCTTTTGTATAATCAAAAGTCAATATCCCCTTTAGATTATTTACAATTAAGTGTTCAAGCAATTCGTGCACCGTGTATCTTTCCCATAAATTAAGATGTGAGAACACAATATTCTCCATATGAATTAAATATAGTTCGCAGACCAGCTTTAGATTTACATCAGCCCTTATGTGTTTCTGTTCTTGTGCTTCTTTTAATAAATTATGGACTACGCCCAGCACTATTTTTTTTCTAAAATTATCGTAGGTGTCGTAGGCTTTCGGATAATATTTTTTGAGGCCGTACAAAAAAGAAGGACTGAAGCTACGCATGTGCTTCAGTCCTACCTTGTAAATATAGACAACCTTTGTTATTGGGGGGAGTGTGACACCTTCATTGAGATGGGTGTCGATTTCTTTTTCAACTTTATCAAGAAGAAACTGAAGGCTTTCGGTTACCAGTTCCTCTTTGTTGCTGAAATAATGGTAAATGGTTTTTTTAGAGATTCCCAATTTACGCGCCAGCTCGTCCATAGTAAAGCTTTTGCTACCAAATTGGGTGAAATTGGCGATTGAAAACGCTAATAACTGCTCTTTAGTTTCCATTTATAGTTATTTCCAACCTCCGCCCAATGCCCGATATAAGGTTACGATGGCATCCAGTTGGCCATATTGCGCGTTGATGTAGTTAAGTTCTGAATTCAGGGCGTTCTGCCGTGCGGTCAATACTTCCAAATAATTGGCTAACCCATTGTTGAGTAGTTCTTCGGAATAGGATTCGGCCAAAGTGTACGCTTCCAGTTCTTTGGTATACGCCTCGATTTTTTTGCTTTCCGCGTCATAGTCGTATAGGGCATCCGAGACCTCCTTGCCGGCAACTAGCAAGGTTCTTTTATAAGTCAATAGGGCCTTTTCTTGTTCCACTTTTGCGACCTCGTATTGTGTTCTTATTTTTCGACCGTTCAATATGGGTTGTGTCAAAGAACCGATCAAACTTGAAAATAAAGAGCTTGCATCGAACCAATTGTCAAGTTCAAGGCTTTGTAGACCCCCAGAAGCGGTGAGTTGTAATGACGGGTAAAAACTGCTCTTTGCTACATTGGTCAATTCAAAGGCATTGATCAGTCCGTATTCGGCTTGCATAAGATCGGGCCTATTGGTCAACAACTGTGCGGGAACCCCTGTTCGCAACGTGGTTTTTATTTGCTGCTCGTCAAGCTCCCCTCGTTCAATAGCGCCGGCCGGCTCCCCTAGTAAAATGCTCAAGGTATTTTCCAACAACTTGATATTTTTTTCGAGATCGATCAATATTACTTCGGCCGTATAGAGTTGTGCTTCGGTTTGTTTGACCGCAACTTCGGTCACTTGCCCGGCTTCTTTAAGGGCTAAGGTAGTCTCCAAGCTACTTCGGCGTGCTTCCAAAGTTTCTTCGGTAATACTCTTTTGCTTATCTAAAGCCATCAATTGGTAATATGAAGAAGCAATGGAAGCTACCAAGTCTGTTTTTATAGCCTGATGGGCCGCCACACTTTGTAAATATGACGCACCAAAAGCTCTTTTTGTACTTCGTATCTTTCCCCAAATATCCGCTTCCCAAGATAAGGTGGCAGAAAGCTCGTATTGTTCCACGGCTTCACTGAACAGACCTCCGAATTGACTGTTTTCCGAGTTTTTGGTCCGTGAAAATTGACCAGTCCCCGTCAAGGTAGGCAAGTATCCCATTTTTCCTTGTTTGACATAGGCTTGAGCCGCCGCGATATTTTGCATCGCGATACGTACGTCTAGGTTATTGGTGAGCCCTTTTTCAATATAGCCGTCGAGATAGCTGTCGGTAAAGATGTCTTTCCAAGAAACCGTGGCCATGGAAATACTGTCTTGCGGCAAGTTATCGGTTCTATATAGGCTTTCAGCTTCCAGTTCGGGGCGAACATAATCTTTGGCTACAAAACAAGATTGCAATAACAGCGGAAGAATGGCTACCAGTACGAATTTATTAGTTACTAATTTATTCATGATTTTTCTAGTTCTTTGATTGTTCTGTGATTTCTTCGGGAGCACCGGTTATGCGCTCTTGAATGGTTTGGAAAATGACATAAAGCGCTGGAATAACAAATACCCCGAATATGGTGCCTATTAACATACCACCAACCGCACTCATACCAATAGATTGGTTGCCGACTGCACCGATACCTGTAGACAAGGCCAAGGGCATTAATCCGAGAATAAAGGCGAAAGAGGTCATCAATATGGGTCTAAGTCTAGCTTTTGCACCATCAATGGCAGAGTCAATTATCGACATGCCTTGTTTTCTTCGTTGTAACGCAAATTCTACAATTAGAATGGCATTTTTAGAAAGTAGACCAATAAGCATGATTAAGGCAATTTGGAAATATATGTTATTCTCAAGACCTGCCATACTTACAAAACCAATAGCTCCGGCAATACCCACTGGAAGCGATAACAAAATCGACAATGGTAATATGTATGATTCGTATTGGGCGCTCAATAAGAAGTAGACAAAGACCAAACTCAGTATAAATATAATAATCGTTTGGCTACCTGCACTGTTTTCTTCTTTTGTGAGTCCCGAATATTCATAGGTATAGTTGTTGGGCAATACCTCCGCGGTTACTTCTTCGATTGCTCTAATGGCATCACCAGTAGAATAACCAGGATTCATGGCTCCGTTAATCTTAACCGAACTCAATAAGTTAAACCTACTAACTACTTCAGGGCCGTAAATTTTCTTTAACGATACAAATTGTGATACAGCAACCGACTCGCCATTTGAATTGGTTACAAAAATATGGTTCAGCGAATTTTCATCGGCCCTATCTTCAGGTTTCGCCTGGATCATAACACGGTATTGCTTACCGAACTTGTTAAAGTCAGTGGTATATAATCCACCATAATATCCTTGCATTGCACTGAAGACATCGGTCACCGCTAACCCGGCCATTTTAGTTTTCTCAATATCTACCTCTAATTCATATTGCGGGAAATTGGCGTTGAAATTTGTGATAGCGTATTGTACTTCCGGTCTTGCATTTATAGCAGCTAAAAACTCATTGGTAACCTTATTTACAGACTGCCAATCATCTGCATCCTTACTTTGTAAATTCATCTCAAAACCGGTTGAGTTACCAAAACCACGTACACTTGGCGGTGTAAAGAAGAATATTTTTGCATCTTTTAATCCGGCGGTTTTAGCAAAAAGACTTCCCACGACTTCCTGAACAGATTCGCCTTCACCCTTTCGTTCGCTCCAATCTTTAAGTCGAATTACCGAGAAACCATAAGAACCACCGTTGACACTATTCAAAATACTAAAGCCGGTAATGTTCATTCTAGCTTGTATGATATCCATAGATTCATAAATGGAATCAAGCTTTTTAACGGTCTTTTGAGTCTGCTCCAATGTCGTTCCTGGAGGCATCGTAACATCGGCAAATACAATGGCTTTATCCTCATTGGGTATAAAACCTGTTGGGGTAGAGCTGAATAACATATATGCGATAGCAGAAAATATTACAAGCGATAATACGGTTACCCATTTTCTTTTGGCAATGAATTTTACCGAGCCAACATATTTATCGGTTATTGCATCAAAGCCAGTGTTAAAGGCTGAAAAGAAACGTTTTGTAATTCCTTTTTTATGTTCTTCCGATGGATTGTGAGGCTTCAATAAAAGTGCTGCCAAGGCCGGACTAAGCGTTAAGGCGTTTACCGCAGAAATAAGAATTGCGATAGCCAATGTTATTCCAAACTGTTGATAGAATACGCCCGAAGATCCACTAATGAAAGATACCGGAATAAATACGGCCGACATTACCAAGGTGATGGAAATTATCGCACCTGATATTTCAGACATCGCTGTTTTTGTTGCAGTTTTAGCATTGGTGGCGCCTTCTTCCATTTTTGCATGCACCGCTTCTACTACCACAATAGCATCATCTACCACTATACCAATGGCGAGAATCATTGCAAATAACGTCAGCATGTTGATCGAATAACCAAATAATGAGAGGAAGAAAAAGGTTCCAATTATGGCTACTGGAACCGCAATAGCCGGGATCAATGTTGATCTAAAATCTTGTAAGAATAGAAACACCACTAAGAATACCAGCAAAAACGCTTCAATTAAGGTTTGTACAACATGGTCTATAGATGCGCTTAAGAAGTCTTTGGTATTATACGGAATTACATAATCCAATCCTTTCGGGAAATCCTTTTCACTTTCTTGTAAGATATTTTGAATTTCATCGATAATGGCATTTGCATTAGATCCCGAAGTTTGGAAAATACCGACTGCGGTGCCGGGCTTACCCATACCTTCGTTTTTTGTACCATAGTTAAAGGCACCCAATTCGACTTCAGCTACATCTTTAAGTCTTAAAAATTGACCGTTTTCTTGAGCTTTAATGATGATATCCCCATATTCTGCCTCCTCTGAAAGGCGTCCTTTGTATTTAAGAACATATTCATACACCCCATCTGCATTTTCACCTATCTTACCTGTTGCAGCTTCAAGGTTTTGCTCATTTAATGCGGCTTGTATGTCAGAAGGCATTAGCTTGTAAGCGGCCATCTTTTCTGGGTTCAACCAAATACGCATTGAATAATCTTTCGATCCAAATACAGTTACATTACCCACCCCTTCAATACGCTGTAACTTAGGTACTATGTTAATTCTAGCATAGTTCTCTACAAACGTTGCATCATAATCATCGCTGTCTGAAAATAGGGAGAAGAATAATAATGCACTAGTTTGAGACTTTTGGGTAATTACTCCGGTTTGAACAACTGCTTGCGGTAAAACACTGTTTGCTCTCGCCACCCTGTTCTGAACGTTTACCGCGGCAATATCTGGGTCGGTACCCAATTTGAAAAAAACGTTTATAGTAGCGGCACCGTCATTACTAGCGTTGGAGGTCATATACAACATGTCTTCAACACCATTAATTTGCTCCTCTAACGGAATAACAACACTATTAAGTACTGTTTCTGCGTTCGCACCTGTATAGGTACTTGTAACCTGTACCGTTGGTGGTGCTATTTCTGGATATTCTTCTATAGGTAAGGTTGTCAATCCTAGAACACCTAGAATAACTATGATAATCGATATCACCGTAGACAATACGGGTCTATCTATAAATTTTTGAAACATTGCTCTTTAATTATAGATTGTGAGAAATACGATGTAAACGAAGCTTATTTGGAAGGATTAATGGTCATTCCGTCTTTTAATTTTGAAACTCCTTCTAGAACAAGGGTAGTTCCTTCTTCTATTCCGTTTTCTACGATAAAGCCTTTCTGGGTATTGGTTGTAATATCTAAAGGCACGGTTGAAACGGTATTGTCATCTTTGACCACATATATGAGTTTCTTCCCCTGAAGGTCAACAGTTGCTGATTGCGGTATTTCATAAGCCCCTTCGTATACTGTTGGTATTTTAATTTTACCTGTACTACCGCTGCTCAATAAATTGTCTTTATTATCAAAATCAGCTCTCGCAGTTACACTACCTGTAGTACTGTTAATGATAGTGTTTATCATGGCAAGTTTACCGGGCTCGGCATATTCTTCGCCATTGATCATAACAAGTGTCACGTTTGGAGCTTTGGCAACATCCATAGTGTTGTTCTTAGGCATAGATTCCTTTAGCTTTAAAAGTTCCTTTTCGTTCATTGAAAAATAGGCACGTACTTCACTAATATCGGAAACAGTAGTTAATGGTTGACTCATGTTTGAGCTGACCAAAGCACCTATTTTGAAAGGAATCTCTCCGATGTAACCGTCTACTGGACTTGTAATGCGGGAGTAGCCAATGTTTGATGCCACACTTTCATAACCAGCTTTGGCTTGTTCTAGCTGCGCTTTAGCAGTTTCTAGTTGAACACTACTGATAATGTTTTTCTCAACTAGCGGTTTTAACTTATCAACTTCGACTTGAGCAACATTGACCGATGCTTTTGCGGCATTGGCATCTTGGTTCAATGTTTGGGTTTCCAATTTAAAAAGTAATTGACCTTTTTTGATTTTTTGACCTTCTTCTACATAAACTTCCTGTACGAAACCGGAAACTTTTGGCCAGATTTCAACATTCTGTTTACCTTCTAATGTGGTCGAGAATTCATTGTATACCGTTAAATTTTGCCTATCTAGTTTAGCTACTTTCAAACTTGGCGGTGGCGGGGCGGCAGCTCCTTGTACTGGTTTTTCTGATGTTGCAAAGCAGGAACTCAAAAGAAGGGCGGTGCTTGATATGGCTATAATTGAAAACTTTTTCATTTTAAGGTGGATGTTTGTTTGTATTAAATTATTGATTCGAACCTGTTAAGGTTTTGTTAATTCGGAATGTTCGGTATTAAACGAACTAAACATATAAAAAAATTATTGTTCAAGATTCTTTAAGTTGACAATTGTCTTTTTGTAGATAGCTTTGGTGTCTTCTAAACATTTCATATAAATCTTTTTCTTCTCTTTATTGGCTTGGTGCTTTTCAGCGTTATATGTTTTATTAAAGGCCGCTACCTTTTCGATCATCTCAGATTCATCTTCAAGCTTTTTAAGTGTTTTATTTAACTTTTCAACAAAAAATGCATCTTTTTCCGCAATTTTGAAATATCTCCTTCTATCTCCGGACTTGGTAAAATATTTGATAAAATTCATTTGCAATAAAAGATTGAGCGAAGTCGATATGGAACTTTTGCTGGCACCCCTCTTAATTAGACAATCATCAAAAGTGAGTCCTTCTTCCTCGGTTATCACAAGGCTAGCAAAAATTCTTGCAGCCAAAGGGGGAAGGGAATATTCATTTTCAAAATGAATGCCCAATTCCTCGATTAACAATTTTTTACTTTCTTCTTTATTCATGATCAACATAAATTTCAATGCAAATGTACGGTTAGTTCGGAAACAACCAAACCAAACGAAATAAAATTTATGTTAAAATATTAAATGATAATTTTTGAGATTGACTTCTAATGCCTTTTGTTACCCTGTTTTGGGAATTAAGTTTTAAGGGTACGTTTGAGATGCTAATACTTATACGCTTGGGGTGTCACTTGGAATGTTAAGTTTTTGTGATACCGCTTTCGGTGGCCCCGAAAGTTTTTCCTGTAACCACTGAAAAACAACAAATAGTGTTGGAATGATAAATACGCCAAGCACCGTACCGATGAGCATGCCTCCAACGGCCCCGGTTCCTATGGCATTGTTTCCTGCCGCACCTACTCCAGAGGCCAGTACCAAGGGCATCAACCCCAAGATAAAGGCGAAAGAAGTCATTAGAATCGGACGCAAACGGGATTTGGCAGCATCAATGGCCGCTTCCTTCAATGAAAGTCCGTGTTGTCTGCGCTGCCTAGCAAATTCTACAATAAGAATTGCATTTTTTGCCAGTAGCCCGATTAGCATAATTAAGGCAATCTGAAAATAAATATTGTTCTCAAGACCTGCGAATTTTGTAGTCAAATACGCTCCTGCAACTCCTATTGGTAAAGATAGCAACACCGAAAAAGGTAAAAGATAGCTCTCGTATTGTGCCGATAGAAAGAAGTACACAAATACGATGCTTAGTAGAAAAATAATACCCGCTTGGCCTGCGGAAGCAATTTCTTCCCGTGTAATTCCTGAGAAGGCCACTTCGTAATTGTTGGGCAAATTGTCTTCAGCTACTTGGCTCACTGCCTCAATCGCATCGCCGGAACTAAAGCCGGGAGCGGCCGAACCATTTATTGTTACGGCATTGAACAGGTTAAATCGACTCACTGTCTGGGGTCCGTATACACGATTCAGGCTTACAAATTCAGAAACCGGCGCCATTTCACCCTCACCGTTTCGTACAAACATACTATTTAGACTTGCAATATCTTTTCGGTCTTCAGGCTCGGCCTGTACAAATACCCTAAACTGTTTTCCGAAGCGACTGAAATCTGCTGCATATAAACCGCCAATATATCCTTGAAGTGTTCCTAAAATGCTGCTAATTTCTACGCCAGCTTCCTTAGCTTTAGGAATGTTAATATCCATCTGTAATTGGGGGAAATTTGTGCTGAATGAATTGGAGGAAAACCCGATTTCTGATCGTTGGTTTAGCGCCGTCACAAAATCGTTGGCTACCTTGTCAAGGTCTTTCAATTCGCCAGAAGTACGATCTAACAATTGTAGTTCAAATCCGTCCGATGCTCCAAAACCAGGAATACTAGGCGGGGTAAAAAAGAGGATCTTGGCATCTGCGATGTTGGCGGTCTTGGCGAATAATTGTTGTATAATGGCATCTGCCGAAGTCTCGTCCGTTTGCCTTTGATCGAAATCTTCTAGAATAATAAAACCCATCCCGTACGAACTACCGGCACCTGAAAAGAAGTTTCGCCCACTGATAATAGAGGCCGTACGAATTCCTTCGACCGAACTGATAATCTCGTACAATTTTTGCTGAACGCTGAATGTTCTATCTAAAGATGCACCCTGCGGAAGGTCAAGGTTTAGAAAAATCACACCGCGGTCTTCCGAGGGCACAAAACCACTTGGGGTAGTGCTGTTCGCCCACCAAATGGCGGCTCCGCAAATAATCAGTAATAATGCGGTAATCCATTTGTGATGTATCAAAAATCCTAGAGAGCCTACATATCTTTGGCGTATCGCATTGAAACCTATGTTAAATGCAGTATAGAACCGTTGAAGAAATCCCTTTTTCGTTTCTTCCCTGTTCTTATAGGGCTTAAGAAAGATAGCACAGAGTGCTGGACTCAAAGTCAAGGCGTTTACGGCCGAAATGATGATAGCAACAATAAGTGTGACCCCAAATTGCTCGTAGAACACCCCGGAAGGACCTTGTATAAAAGTAATCGGAATAAATACGGCGGCCATGACCAAGGTAATCGAGATAATGGCCCCGCTTATTTCATCCATGGCGGAAACGGTAGCTTCCAAAGCAGAATCATAACCTTCTTCCAATTTTGCATGTACGGCCTCCACCACCACAATAGCGTCATCGACCACAATACCAATGGCTAAAAGTAGCGCAAAGAGGGTCAAGAGGTTGATGGAATACCCTAGGATTTCCAAAAAGAAAAAAGTACCGATTATAGCGACAGGTACCGCTATGGCAGGGATAAGTGTCGATTTGATATCTTGTAGGAAGATAAATACAACAAAGAATACCAATAAGAAGGCTTCAATCAAGGTTTCTTTGACCTTGTTCATCGAAGCTGTCAAAAACTTATTTGTATCGTAGTTGATGAGGTAATCTACTCCTTCGGGAAAATTCTGTTTTAAATCGTCGAGCTTTACATAGATTTTCTCAATAATTTCCTGAGCATTCGAACCGGGTGTTTGAAAAACGCCGAAGCTAATGGCTGGGTATCCTCGAGATAGACTGGTCGAGCTATACGAAAACGCATCCAGTTCTACCTTTGCTACATCCCCAAGTCGTAAAAACTGACCGTTGCCGAGTGATTTTATGATGATATCACTATATTCTTCAGCAGTCTTGTATCGCCCCTTGTATTTGATAACATATTCGAAAGAGGCTCCCGTATTTTGTCCCAATGAACCCGCTGCAGCCTCCAAACTTTGTTCGCCGATGGCATTGGATACATCGGTCGTGGTAATGCTGTAGGAGGCCAATTTCACAGGATCTATCCAGATACGCATGGAATAGTCTTTGGCTCCGAAAACCGAAACATCGCCAACCCCATTGACGCGTTGAAGTTCTGGTCTTACATTGATATTTAGGTAATTTTGAACAAACGTATCATCATAATCCGGATTTGTCGAATAAATGGCGGCATACAAAAGCGCAGAGCTCTGTCTTTTTTGTGTAATCACCCCAGAACGTATGACCTCGGCAGGAAGTAGTGCATTTGCTCGCGCTACCCGGTTTTGAACGTTGACGGCTGCAATATCGGGGTCTACGCCCTGCTCGAAATACACGGTAATACTCGCACTACCAGTATTACTTGATGACGACGTAATATAAGTCATTCCCTCTACACCATTGATCTGTTCTTCGATAGGTACGATGACACTTTCTAAAATAGTTTCGGCATTGGCTCCTGGGTAATTGGCCGAAACCTGCACCGTTGGGGGTGCGATATCTGGATATTGGGTAACAGGCAGTGTTGCCATACCCAGTAGACCTAATACTACAAGTATAATCGATATGACCGTGGAAAGTACCGGCCGTTCTATGAATGTTTTTAGCATCGGACGTTATTTAAAAACGGTTGTGAATGAACTGGTAATACTGTCGATTGTGGTCAGCTGAGGTACGATTTTGGAGCCAGGGCGAACCTTATTTATGCCTTTGGCAAGTATTTCGTCGCCTTCGTTTATTCCTTCTATTACAACAACTCCCCCGATTGTGGCTTTTGGATCTACGATTTTGGTTACCAGTGTATCGCCTTCTATCAAATACACAAAGGTGTTGCCCTGTTGCTCAAAGGTAGAAAGAGCGGGTACAATAAGTACATCCTGCATTTTTTCTGGGAGTAAGATGGTACCGCTGCTGCCATTTCTTAAGAGTCCCTCAGGATTGACGAAAGTGGCCCTGAATTTTACGGTTCCCGTATTGGGGTTGATCTCCCCGGTAATAGTTTCTATCTGGCCTTCATGGTCGTAGATGGAACCGTCTGCTAAGCGAAGCTGTACCCTGGGTAGATTCTCTGCCTTTTCCTCCAACGTTTCACCCTTTATTTTTTTTAGGAAGCCAATTAAATCTTTTTCGTTCAGTGAAAAGTAGGCATACACTTGGGAAATACTGGAAATGGTAGTCAATGGGCGGGCATCTTGTGAGCTAACCAAATTACCCTTACGAAAGGGAATGGATCCCACCACCCCGTTAACGGGGCTTTTAATGTTCGCATAGCCGATGTTGGCCGTAACACTTCGGTAATTGCTCTTGGCCTGTTCTAAGTTGGCCTTCGCAGTTTCCAATTGCACGTTGCTAATGATGTTTTTATCTACTAAGGGCTTTAATTTGTCAACCTCTACTTGTGCTGCGTTAATTCTAGCCTTTGCGGCCCCGGCATCTTGGGTAAGCGATTGGGTTTCCAATTTAAACAATAACTGCCCCTTTTTTACCACTTGGCCCTCGTCTACCAAAACCGATTGAATGTACCCTGGTACTTTGGCGCGAATAGTGCTATTCACAATCCCTTCGATGCTTGCCGGGAAAGTAGCAATATCTTCAACGCTTCTTTTAGTTACTAGAATAGTTGGATAGGACGGTATACTTTGAGGTTTTTGGTCGGCAATCTTATTTCCACAACCTGTTAATAGCAAAGTTATTAAGGCTAAAACCGAAACAAGAAGAGAAGATAGTTTTTGTTTCATAAGCTTCAATTTTTTGAAAAATGCAACGCTTAAAACAAAAATACGATAGGGTCAATTTTAAGTCGAACAGGAGTAGTTAATTGAATGTTAAAAGCCTGAAAGGCTCATTCCGATAAAATACCCTCTTTGTCAATGACGGAAATATGTTTTAATGCATTTTCTTTTACCGAATATTTCGGAAATAAAAACCGTTTTTCGAAGAGTTTGCCCTCGGCAAAAAATGTAACAAAGAACTCATTGTTCAATGCCAGTACATCTTCCTGTAAGAGTTCGATTTTCGCAAAGGATTTTGGGGCGACCAAACCGATTCCGTGTCGCATGATAGATGTTTTTCGTTGTTCGTCAAAACCTTTGGAGACGACTAAAACCATTTCAATCTGATCTTGCCTATTGTTGATGAGATAGGCATTCCAGTCTTTTGAGAGAAAGTCGTCGTTCCATTCCCTTACCACGGCAACATACACATCTTTGGCAATAGGTATTTCAATATCCTTTTTCAAAACGAAATTTTAAAAAGTACTCTTGAATTGCTCTAAAAACCTAACGTCATTTTCGCTGAGCAGTCGAATATCAGGAATTTGATGTAGTAATAATGCAATACGATCAATACCCATACCAAATGCAAATCCCGAATATTCGTTCGCATCTATACCACAATTTTCTAGCACATTGGGGTCGACCATACCACATCCCATAATTTCAAGCCAGCCGGTTCCTTTGGTCATTTTGTAATCGGTTTCGGTTTCCAGGCCCCAATATACGTCTACTTCCGCACTCGGTTCTGTGAACGGAAAATATGAAGGGCGTAACCGTATTTTCGATTTGCCAAAAAGTTCGGTAGTAAAAAATTGTAAGGTTTGTTTTAAGTCGGCAAACGACACATCTTTATCAATATAGAGACCTTCCACTTGATGGAAAAAGCAATGCGATCGTGCAGAGATGGCTTCGTTTCGATAAACCCTACCGGGCGAAATTGTTCTGATAGGAGGTTTATTGTTTTCCATATACCGTACTTGAACCGAAGAGGTATGGGTACGTAGCAAAATATCGGGATCGGTCTGAACGAAGAAAGTGTCTTGCATATCTCGTGCAGGATGATGCTCTGGGAGATTCAAGGCGGTAAAATTATGCCAGTCATCTTCAATTTCAGGACCTTCTGAAACGTTAAAGCCAATTCTTGAGAAGATATCGATAATTCTATTTTTTACAATTGAAATAGGATGTCTAGCACCTAATTCGATAGGTTCTCCGGGTCTTGTCAAATCACCGTAAATACCTTTCTTCTCCGATTTTTTCTCTAAGGCACCCTTAAGAGTGCTTACCTTTTCGGTAGCAGTTTGCTTCAGCGCGTTGATGGTCTGGCCAAATTCTTTTTTTTGTCCGTTAGGAACATCCTTAAATGCTGCAAAAAAATCATTCAACAGCCCTTTTTTTCCTAAATATTTTATTCGGAAAGCCTCAATTGCTTCTTTATCGTCAGAGATGAACGATTCGACTTCTTTTAGATGCTCTTTTATTTTATCTATCATTGTTTGGCTAAAGAGAGAAGGGCAAATTTAGGAAATATTCCTATTACGTGCCTATAATATGCCATTGCATTTACAGATTATGCTGAACTAATAATTACTCCAATTGTCAATCTCAGAGCTTATTGGCTTCAATGCCCTTAGAATAGAATGTGATAGATGGGAGGAATCACGACAATAAAAGGCCCTGTCGCGCTGATTGTAATCGGGTATAAATCCGAAATTATGCGACAGGGCCAATTTGATTATAAAAATATAAGAACCCTTAGCCCGGTTTGTCTTATATCGCCTTTATTTATTGCTTAGCTTCCACTTTATTGTCCTTGTTCTGAAATTGACTCTGTTTCAACTTTATATAAGAGGTAGCCTGCTTAAATGTATCGAAGATATTCTCTTTAGGAACCAGGTCGGGAATAATGTCGATTCGCTCCATCATATACATGGGTTGTTGCAATACATCTACTAAAATCACTTCGATGTCTTTTTTCCTTAAATCGACAAGTACTTCTTCCATAGCATATAAACCACTTTGATCCATATATTGCATTCGATCCATTCGTATAATTACGGTAACGGCCGTATCTGGAATTTGATCGGCCAATTGCTGAAATTCACTGGTCGATCCAAAGAACAACGGTCCTTTGATATGTTTGATGAAAACTTCGTTTTTCAGATTTTCAGGAAAATTAGCTTCATCGTCCCAAGCTTTTTCTTTCAGCAAGCTCTTTACATCAGAACGCTCGGCAGTCAAATCCCCCATTTTTTTCATAAACATCAAAGAAGCAATAACAAGGCCCACGCCCACGGCATATACTAAGTTCCATACGGAAGACAACACCAGTACGATAAGCATGATAATTACTTCTGAACTCAATTTTATTGGTCCGAATCTCATATCCTTAGGTAAACTTGGAATGGCTTTGAGACCTTTGTAATCCATAACACCGATTCCTACGGTTACCAAAATTCCGGCTAGAACTGCTGCGGGTATTTGGGAAGCAACTGGCCCCATGGCAAGCAGTATGACCAAAAGCAGTAACCCTGCAATCATACCTGATAATCTTGTTTTTCCACCTGCATTAATATTGACCACCGTTCTTATGGTTGCTCCGGCCCCCGGAATTCCTCCGAAAATTGCACCGATACTGTTTCCGATACCTTGACCTACCAATTCTTTGTTAGGCTTATGTTTGGTCTTTGTCATGTTATCGGCAACTACCGAAGTAAGCAAAGAATCAATTGCACCCAAGAGTGCAAGGGTTAGAGCCGTAAAAATGTAAGGAGTTATCGAACCTAGTTCGAATTCGGTAAAAATTCTCAAGTTCGGTATGGGTAAACCACTAGGTATTTGTTCAATAGGCCTATAGTTTAAGCCGAATCCGTAGGCGACACCGGAGACAACTACCAATGCCACCAATGCACTGGGTATTTTAGTCGTAATTCGCTTAAAACCATAAATAATAAAAATGGTCGATAAAGCAAGGATGAGCTCAAGCCAATTGATGTTCTGCAAGGCTCTTGGCAATACCTTAAAAGCACCAACGACTCCAGAAGCATCGCTAGCGGCCAAGGTCTTGGCCTCTTTCAGCATATCTTCTTCAGTAATGCTCTCGGCCCGTTTTATGGTCTCTTCGAAATTTTCTAAAACTAAAATGCCTTCTCCTGCTTCCTCTTTTAGAATGTTATCAAGAATGATTTCTTCGGCATGCGGTTTGAATTGGTCTACAAATTCGACGTCTTCTTTGGGGTAGTACCCTATGGCCGGTAATATTTGAGTAACCAGAATAATCACACCTATTGCCGTCATAAAACCAGAGACCACGGGGTAAGGAATGTACTTTATATACTTTCCGATTCCAATAAGCCCCAGGCCGATCTGCATGAGACCCGCCAAAAGAAAAATGGTCAATATTGCTGGTAAGGCCTTTTCTATACTGCCGTCATATATGGCCACAATGCCCGCGATAACGACCATACTTACTGCGGTCATTGGAGCTGTCGGACCAGAAATCTGCGTGTTCGTACCTCCGAACATAGCCGCAAAAAAACTGATAAAAATTGCTCCGTAAAGGCCCGCACTTGGACCCAGGCCAGAGCTAACCCCGAAAGCCAAGGCTAGAGGGAGTGCAACGATACCAGCGGTGATTCCACCAAAAAGATCGCCTTTAAAATTAGAGAATAGGTTTTTCATATCGGGTTTTTTAAAGTAATTCTACCTTTCCATTGGAAAGTGAGTAAACACCACCGACGATTTTGATTTCGCCATTGTCTTCCATTTCTTTTAAGATGGGACTTTTTTCACGTATTCTTTCAATAGTCAGTTTTACATTATTGGCCACAGTCGCGGCAACAAAATCACTGTTCGAAGAGTTAGCTTCGCCCTCTATTTCTTCAGCGGAAAGCTTTACTGCCGGCAGTATGTTGCCCAGCATCGAAGTAATATTGCCCATTTCTACACCGTCGCAAGCTGCTTTTACGGCCCCGCAAGATTCATGACCTAAAACTAGAACCAATTTACTTCCAGCGGCTTTGCAAGAGTATTCGAGACTACCCAATATATCCGTATTTTCAAAGTTTCCGGCAACTCTGGCAACAAAAACGTCACCTATTCCTTGGTCAAAAATAGTTTCTATTGGGACCCTTGAATCAATGCAGGATAATACAACGGCCTTTGGAAATTGTCCGTTTATGGTAGATTTGCGTTGTTCTTGATAGCCTCTTGTTTCCATATTACTGTTGATAAACCGATCGTTGCCAGAAATAAGATCTTGCAATACGGCGTCAGGAGATAGGGAATTTTGAGTTTTTTTATCCAATGTTTTGGTAACCATGATGTTATGATTTTTAGTTTAAATGTACAGATTTAAATCCACAAGAAATTATGAAAATATTTTCATATCTCTATGGATATTTTTATTGATTATAATTACAGGAGCTAGATAATGGGTTCCGGGGGAGGAAGAATTATTTCTAAAGTATGGTCAAAGTTGGCCAAAAGATAGAAATCACTTAAGGAGTGGTTCCTTAAGCGAGCTAGAAAGTAAAAATTCGTGTTGTCGTATACAATTTTTTTTTCGGCAACGTTTTTTTTCCCTTGTTCAGACTGCTCCTCTTCATTTAAGTTGATGGTAATAATGGACTTTCCATCATTGTTCATCAAAGAAATGATAGGCGGTGCAAATATGGCAAAGAGCCATATTGATAAAAGGGTAATAAAAATTGTCGATCTAAGCATTGAACGGCATTTATTGCAAAAATAATATCGAAGAAATCAATATGCGTTAAAGATATATTAAAAATCTTTAAGCATTTTTAAATCCTCCGAAGAAATCCAGCCTGTTTTGCCATCGGCTATCTCAATTTTTTTCCAATCGTTGAGTATATCAACGACATTGACTTTCGCTCCTTCATGCAACGTAAATATTGCCTGACTTCTTTTATTCGGTTCAGATTTCACCATTGTTTCCTCTGAGAAAATTATGGCAGGATTGTCTTTTTTAAAATCGCTAAAGCCCATATAAGCAAAAATAAGGCCAACCACCATAAAGAGTATTGAAACAATACTTGCTACAAATGCAATACGTTTTCGAGAAGAAAAACGGAAAAAATAAAATGCAATATAGGAAATTACAAATAAAAACATAAAGGCTACGGCCAAATAGGCCCATTGGTCAAAAGACAACGCTTTTACTGTTGAATTGTATAATTTAGAGAAGATGGTCTTAGGTAGCGGTTCTATGGCGTCTAAGGTCATATTTTGGGCATAGGCCAAATTATTTTTTATCTCGGGATCATTGGGTTTTAAAAGTAACGCTTTTTCATAATAATAGATGCTTGGTGCAATATGATTAAGCTTGTAATAACAGTTGCCCAAATTAAAATAGAGTTCAGGGGAATGTTGTTTGTTCTCTAGTATTTTGAGGTAACTCTCGGCAGCTTGTTCATAGTTACCTTCATTATAGGCTGTTGTAGCCCGATTAAAAAGGGCTTCATTTTGTGCCGTGGCCCAAAAACATATAAGAAGAGAAAATGTTGTTATTATTTTTTTCAATTCGCTTTTTTTCAATTCATTGATCCAGTTCTTTCCCGCCCTGATTTAGGGCTACAATTGTTTGTCCATCTGGGAAATCACTTCACTGGCCTTGTCGTAATCTTGTTGCATTTGTACTTCAGAAAATGGGCTATACCGAGCCATTTCACAATTTTGCAGTAAGGCTATGAAACCGTCCTTGGTTGCAACATCTACTTTTCTCTCGGTCAGCAAGGTTGCAATTTTATCTTTACTGAACTCCGAGGTTTCAATTTTCAATTTTGCCTTTAAGTAGTTGTGCAGTGCTTTTTCCAAAGCTATATAAAATGCTTCTTTGTTACCTAGTTCTTTTTTTGCCTTTGATAAATATCTTCGTGCTAGTTTATTTGCCCTTTTTATTTTATTGCCGGCAACATCGCTTGCAATGGCCTCTCTTTTTTTGCCGGTAATAATGGTTAAAGGAATCAATATTAACGGAAGTAATAACCATAAATAGAAGCGGGTAGACCCAAAAAAGTGCTTTAAGCCTATGGTTGTCAAGTTCGGATCCAGTTTTATGAAATTAAATTGATCCCCAGTGGTTACGACTGTCTGCTTGCTTCCTGAATTGAGAACGGATCCCGAGGGGCCGGCGGCACTACTCGGACCTTGGATTACATCTATCATAATTTCCTCTGAACTCAGGTTCTTGTATTTTTCCGTTGTAGGGTCAAAATAGCTGAACGAGATGCTTGGAATAGGGTACTTGCCCTTAAAGGAGGGTACAATAGTGTAGCTGTTGCTTACTTTGCCTTGCATGCCGGAAAGGGTGGTGCGAACACCTTCTTCAAACTCTGGGTCATAAACCTCTAAAGAACTGGGCAGATTCGGTTCGGGTAGTTGAAAAAGCTTGAGGTTGCCTTTTCCGCTGACCTCTACTTTTGCTTGTAACGATTCCGAGGCATTGAGTTTTGTTTTGCTTGTGGTGACCGTAAAATCAAAATTGCCGACCGCCCCGCCGAAATTAAGCGGTTTTCCTTTAGAAGGCAATGCTTTCACTGTAATTGTGCGTTTACCTGCCGATACTGTTTTGTTTGTTTGGGAATAAATACGTCCGCCAAAGAAGTCCCGTTTGTTGGTGGGTACGTCTACTGTAACCTCTAGGGAAAGGGGTTCGATCTCAAGTTCCCCGGATTTTTGAGGATAGAGAACCACTCTTTTTAATACAACATATCGGTAAGGCTTTCCTTGATAGGTGCCATTTTGGGCATTAAGTTTAGAAACCGGAATATCTTGGCTCCAAAAGTTATTATATTTTGGATTGTCTAAAGGCCGGTAATTCGAGACACTAATGGAAGGGCTGACATATAGCTTGTACACCACGCTAAGGGCTTCATTGAGATAGGGGTTGGTCTTTGAGACTTCCGCAACTAAATGTAGGCTCTCATCGGCAACATCGTCTACGGTTTTCTCTCCACTGGGATTATCGACCGCAGCTGTAACCTCGACCTGTTTTGCCAGTGATTTATAGGTTGTGCCCTCGATTACGATGGAGGCTTGTTTGATAGAGAATTTCCCACGAGCTGTCGGGGTCAAGGTATAGGAGTACGTCTTGGAATAGCTTCTAACACCGTTGAACCATGACGAACTAATTCGTTGCGACGGGCCCATCAGAACGCGAAAGCCCTCAAAATCAGGGGGGATGAAATCGTCTCCGTCTTTGTTCATGATAAAATCGACGCGCAGGCGCTCGTTTATGCCCAGTTTTTCTTTACTCAGTTCTACTTTAAAAGTAACCGCATCCTTATCCTGCGCATTCATAAAGATGAATGCGAAAAGCATTGGAAAAATTGCGATATATTTTTTAAAGCCCATTACCAGTCCTTCTCATTTTTAACTTTTACGCCTTTTACTTTTTGTGCATCGATTTTTTCTTGCACTTTTTTCTCCTCATTCTGCATGGCATCCAACAGATTTTGAATTTGTTGCTTGCTCAATTGATTAGGTCTAGGTTGTTGCTGCTGATTCTGTTCTTCCTCAGATTTATCACCTTGATCTGGCTGTTTTTTTTCTTCTTCTTTTTCATCTCCATCTCCTTCTTTATTGTCTTCTTTTTCATCTCCTTCATCACCCTTGTCGCCTTCATCACCTTGGTCTTGCTCGTCTTGATCTTTATTGTCTTCTTTATTGTCGCCCTCGTTCTTCTGGTCTTCGTCCTTTTTATCTTCTTGGTCTTTGTTATCTTTGTTATCCTTGTTTTGCTCGTTCTGTTCTTGCTCCTTTTTGAGCATTTCTTTTGCCAGTGCAAGGTTGTATCGGGTTTCCTCGTCCTTGGGGTCGTTTCTAAGCGCTTCTTTATAGGCCTCTACCGCTTTTTCGTATTCTTTGCGCTTCATAAAAACGTTACCCATATTATGGTACGCTTTGTGTTTGTCTTTTTTATCGGTGGCTGTCTCACCGGCCTGCTTGAAACGCCCGAAAGCTTCGCTGTAAGTTTCCTTATTATAATAAGCATTACCTAGATTATAGGGTGCTGCGGCATTCTCTTCACTTTTTGAAATGGCCTTTCTATAATCGATTTCTGCTTCAACGAATTTGTTTTCAGAAAGCGCGGCATTTGCATCCCAAGTAAGGTTTTCGGAAGCTCGAAGTGCATCGCGATTCTCTTTTTCGGTTTCTTGGGCATTTAGCAAGTTGCCCAACATTAGCATTATGAAAATGAATTTTTTCATATTATAGAATTTCTTCGTTCTTTTCGTTGAACAAATTCAATTTTTTAAGCCATTTTGTTTTTCTGTCCAAGATAAAAACATCTAAAAAAAGAAACAACAGTCCCGCACCTAAAAACCATTGAAATTGGTCTTTGTACTCGGCGAATTGCTTGGCTTCGAATTCCGTTTTGTCCATTTGGTTCAACAGTTCTTTGATTCTGTTTACGGCTGTCTCCGTATTCGTGCCGTCGATGTATTCCCCATTTCCTTCTTCGGCAATGTCTTCAAGAACTTGTTGATTTAACTTTGATATGACCACCTCTCCCTGAGCATCTTTCTTAAGACTTTCGACTACGCCATTGTGCTTTATTGGAATTGGAGCACCTTTGGTTTTACCGACTCCGATTGTAAAGATGCGTATGCCCTCTTCCACGGCAGGTTCGACGGCGTTCAATGCCGAACCATCGGAATGGTCTTCGCCGTCTGAAACAATAAAAAGCACTCTGTTGGTCTGCTCTTCATCATCGTAATATGTGGTTGCCAATTTTACGGCCTCATTTATGGCGGTTCCCTGCGAGGTAAGCATATCGGTATTCATACTCTGCAAGAACATCTTTGCCGCTCCATAATCGGTTGTAATGGGAAGCTGCGGAAAAGCTTGCCCGGCATAGGCGATGATGCCGATACGGTCACTGGCCAATTGATTGATAATTTCAGAAATCAGTCTTTTTGCCTTTTCAATACGGTTGGGGGCAATGTCTTCGGCCAACATACTTTTTGAAACATCAAGGGCAAATACGATATCGACCCCTTCCCGTTTAACCGTCTCCAATTTCGTGCCAATTTTTGGGTTGACAAGCCCTAAGGTCAGAAATGTTATTCCTAATAATAGAAACAATAGTTTTAGCGTAGCCTTGAAATTAGACTTATTAGGGGTCAACCGCTTCAACAAGGCAAGGTCTGCAAACTTTTTCTGCGTTTTTTTCTTCCAAATTAATGACAGCACGAATAAGACGATCATCACAGGGATAATCGCCAATAGGTAAAAAAATATTTTTTCGTCGAACTGTATCATTTTTTCTCTTCTATCTCAAGCCCTAAACAGTTTTCATTGTTCGATGGGCGTATACGATGTTCTAAATAAAACTTCTAAATAAGGTATTTCGCAATAGCCATTCCAATACTAACAAAGCTCCTGCCAAAAGTACCCATGGCCTAAATTTTTCTTCATATTTATAGTATTTGAACTCTTCTATTTCTGTTTTTTCGAGTTTGTTTATTTCATCGTAAATGGCCTCTAATTTTTCGTTGTTTGTGGCTCTAAAATATTGACCGCCCGTTGTATTTGCAATATCCATTAACAAATCTTCATCTATTTCAACTTGGCGCATACCATATCTGAATGACCCATCTGCATTATAGGAAATAGGAGTTAGCGCATTTCCGTTCGTGCCCAACCCTATGGTATAGGTTTTAATGCCGAACTCAATTGCCAGATCGGCTGCGGTCTGGGGTTCAATAAAACCCGAATTGTTGACTCCGTCTGTTAGCAAGATAATTATTTTGCTGATGGCCTTGCTTTCTTTTAATCTATTTACGGCTGTGGCTAGACCCATTCCTATTGCGGTTCCATCATTCAATTGGCCGTAGGTTATTTCCCGTAATGCGTTAAGAACAATTGATTTGTCACTCGTAATGGGTGTTTTGGTAAACGCCTCCCCCGCATAGGCGACTAACCCTATTCTATCGTTAGGCCTTTTCCGAATAAAATCAGAAGCCACCTTTTTCAGGGCCGATAACCTGTTGGGTTTTAAGTCTCTGGCGAGCATACTGGAAGATACATCTATGGCCATTACAATATCGATACCTTTGGTCGTCTTTGTTCTGGTAGAGATGTCTTCTGTTTGGGGTCGCGCCATAGCTACTATAATTGAGGCCAATGCCAATAACCTAAAAAGAAACAATATGGGTTTCAGTTTGGGGAGCAGCCCTCCTTTGGAAAACCCTTTGGTGCTTGAAATCTTAAGGGACGCGCTTTGTTCATTTCGCTTAAAAAAATACCATAGCATTGCTAGTGGCAGCAATAACAGCAGCCAAAAAAACTCAGGGTTTGCGAATGATATATTTTCGAACATCTATGCCTCTGTTTTTACCTCTACGGTTTTTAATATACGATCAACAATTTCTTGCGCATATGTATCGTCTTCTTGCCAGGTTAGCAATATTTGTTGTTGAAAGCCTTTACCTCCAAAACTTAATATCACATATTTTCCGGTGACCGGCTGCGATGCGTCTGGAATCGTGAACTTTCCACTTCCATAGGTTTTAATTCCCTTAACACCGGTAATGGTCGAGAACTCCTCTTGTTTGGTAATTATGTTCTTTGCTCCCTTTTTTTCGAAGTTTTTCAGTAATTGTTGAATGGTTTTTTCGTGATCAGGCTCAACGGGTTGGGTAAAGGTCGTTGATGTTGCGGCAATCGTAAGGAGTGTTGCATCATTTTGGTATATAAAAGTCTGCATTTCTTGGATATTCGCTTGGGCTTCTGGTGGAACCTTAATGTCCTGCCGTGCCAAAACCTCTGGTGTTTCAAGATCTATGGGAGGATAACCATAAGAACTGGAGACCCATTCTTTTTCTAGAAGTCGCTTCGAAGCATCTCCTGTTACTGTATCCCACACATAGGCTGGTCCGTAATAGATGGTCAAAGATGTGATGGCAATTAGTAGTGCTCCTACCGCGATACCTGTAGTCAATATCCATTTTTTTCGTTGTTGCTTTCGCGCCAATTCTTCTAGATATTCTTCTTGCTCCATTAATTCTTCCATGGTAGGTTCTGGAAGGGCATCGTGGGTCTTGATTACGATTTGTTCAATCGATTTTCGATCTTCTTCAGCTACTGCTGTGTCCGGTTTTGATTTGGCAAATTTGACCAAATCCGCAGTCTGTAATATGCGTTTGAATTGGTGAAGGGTGTCGTGATCAAGCTTCAATTCGCCTGCGTCCTTCAGCATTTCCAATTTGGAAATCAGTTCGTCGGTCGTGCTTTCCATAGCCATTACATGAGCATCTTCTTCAAGATAAGAACGCACAATAGTCGTAAGTTCTGTATAATATTCTTTATACTCGTCTTGTATTAGATACTTGGAGTTTTCTAGCTTTTTAAGCTCTAAAAGTGCTCTGTCGTACGGGGGTAACAAAGCTTCTTTTTCAGCTTCCGTCAATGGTTTTTTTCGGAAAATAAACCAATAAATCAGTCCTCCTAATAGCGCTAGGCCAATAAGTATACCCAGTAGCATTTTCCAGAGCTGCATATGGCTCTTTTGTACCTCCATCAATGGCTTGATGTCGTACATTTTTTGTGCTAAGGTATCTACGGCAACAGTTGCCACTTCGATCTGCAATGAGTCGGTGAGATACCCCTTGCCGTCAATTTCTATGCGTTGGGCAGGTAATTTGTACAAGCCTGAATCAAATTGGGTAAGCGCGTAAATTTTTTGAAGCGTATATCTGTCGCTTTTTCTAGTAGTATCGGTGGCAAAGGCCTCAACGGTTTCTAACGGAGCGAAAGTTTGTCCTTCCGGGAAAATAACCTGTGCGGTAGAATCTGCCTCTACAGTCACGGTGAAATTTATTTGCTCCCCTATCTTGATAGCGGTAGTGTCGACCTCTGAACGTACGGTTGGTACATTTTGTGAAAAGCCTTGAAAAGTACAAATAAAGACCAGGCATCCAACCATATACCGCAAAGCCTGCGATATATAACAATTATGTATTACCTTTTCATTTTTCATTGAAATCAACCTCTTCGCTTAAAATAACCCAATAACTTTTTTACATAACTTTCATCGACCCTGCAACTTAATACGCCACAACCCGATTTGGTAAAACTATTTTTAAAATAATCGACGCGTTCTTTCTGGTAATTCGCATAAGCCCTTCGCACTTTTTTTGATTGGGTATTGACCAATTGAACCGTTCCGGTCTCGGCATCTTCCATTTGAACCATGCCTAAATTGGGTATTTGTTCTTCACGTTCGTCAAAAACGCGTATTCCAGTAACATCGTGTTTGTTTCCTATTATTTTTAGAGTGCGCTCATAATCGTCGGCAATAAAGTCGGATAGTACAAAAACGATAGCCTTCTTTTTCATTACGTTGGTGAGGTACTTTAATGCCCCGGCAACATTGGTCTTGTTACTTTTAGGCCTAAACTCGAGCAATTCTCGAATGATTCGGAGTACATGGCTCTTTCCTTTTTTTGGAGGAATAAAAAGTTCGATTTCGTCGGAAAAAAGAATCAACCCAGCCTTGTCATTGTTCTGCAATGCCGAAAATGCGAGTGTGGCCGATATTTCAGTAATGATTTCCTTTTTGAATTGATTGGTCGTTCCAAAGTATTCTGAACCACTAACATCGACCATCAACATCATGGTAAGTTCCCTCTCCTCTTCAAAAACTTTTACAAAGGGCTCGTTATAGCGCGCAGTAACGTTCCAATCGATACTTCGAACATCGTCACCAAACTGATACTGTCGTACTTCACTGAAGGTCATGCCACGACCTTTGAAGGTAGAATGGTATTCTCCTCCAAAAATGTGATCGGAAAGACGGCGCGTCTTTATTTCGATCTTACGAACTTTCTTAAGTAATTCTTTGGTATCCATTTTTCGGTAAACAGTTTTCAGCAAGCGTGTTTCAATCGCAACCAATAAATAAATTTAAACGGCGACTGCAACTGCTAACTGCCCACTCTTCTAAGGTACTTCGATCTCGTTAACGATCTTGTTGATGATTTCTTCTGAAGTGATGTTTTCCGCCTCTGCCTCGTAAGTTATTCCAATACGATGTCTAAGCACATCGTGTACTACCGCCCTGACATCTTCCGGTACTACGTAGCCACGACGCTTGATAAAAGCAAAACATTTGGCCGCATTGCCCAAATTGATACTACCCCTTGGAGAAGCTCCGAAGCTTATCAAAGGTTTTAAACTCTCCAAATTATATTTTTCAGGATAGCGTGTGGCAAAGACAAGATCCAATATATATTTTTCTATTTTTTCGTCCATGTAGACCTCCCTAACGGCCTTTTGGGCACTCAAAATCTGATCTAAAGAAACGACGGGCTTAACTTCTTCGTACGCCGACAATAAATTTTGACGCATTATCAACTGCTCTTCGTTCATTTTTGGGTAGTCAATAACCGTTTTTAGCATAAAACGATCTACCTGTGCTTCTGGCAATGGGTAGGTGCCTTCTTGTTCTACAGGGTTTTGGGTGGCCATAACCAAAAAAGGCTTGTCTAAAATAAAAGTTTCGTCACCAATGGTGACCTGTTTTTCCTGCATGGCTTCCAATAAGGCAGATTGCACCTTGGCAGGAGCACGGTTAATTTCATCGGCCAACACGAAATTGGCGAAAATCGGACCTTTTTTTATGGAGAAATCATTCAACTTCATGTTGTAGATCATGGTACCGACCACATCGGCGGGCAAAAGGTCTGGAGTAAACTGTATTCTGCTAAAACTGCCCTTTACGGCTTTTGACAAAGTGTTTATGGCCAAGGTTTTTGCGAGACCGGGTACTCCTTCCAATAAAATGTGGCCTTGACCCAAGAGACCGATAAGCAGTCTTTCGACCATATGTTTTTGACCAACGATAACCTTGTTCATTTCGAGGGTAAGCAAATCTATAAAAGCACTTTCGTGGGCGATTTTCTCGTTCACGGCACTAATATCAACAGTAGTATTTTCCTCCATATATTTTTATAAATTTTGGTGTTAATCGGTTGAATGGTTATTAGAGGTGCAAATTGAAAATTTATTCATTGAGTAGCTGTTAACGATTGGTTAAAAAATAGCACAAGCCCTTATTTTTATGAAGTTTTTAAGGGATTTCTTTTTAATTTCACACAGCTATGGAAAACTTTAACTTTTTTTCTAAGATTATGGCAAGATTCCTGACTTGGGGTAACCGAGAAAAGTAGTTTTCTAAAGCTGAAATAATTCTCTTGGCGACCCCTTGCTGGCAAGCGTCAATCGCCACTTTTGCCATAGTGATATTTGCGTTGAACATACCTAGTGAAGCCGATTATGGAAATAATTTTTTCAAAAACACTGTTTTTAGAATGGGTCCCTTTAGGTAATGATTGTTTGATATATTTTAAGGTCATTGTGGTTATATTGGTGTTGGTTGTGTTGCTTTGGAATTTTAAAAGTAGTCTTTTTTAACGAAGATAAACTTAGGGCAGATTGTTCTGGGATTTTTAATTATTTATTATCAAAGAATGTTTATGAGTAAAACCGTACTTATTACTGGTGCTACGAGTGGAATAGGTAAAGCCACCGCTGAACTTTTTGCTACAAAAAATTTTAATCTGATTCTATGTGGTAGACGCCAAGAGCGGCTTGATGATTTGAGCAATGACCTCGGTAAGCAAACGAAGGTCCATACGTTGAATTTTGATGCTCGCGATAGAAATGCGGTAATTGACTCGATCAATTCTCTGCCAAAAGGGTTTTCAGCGATCGATATTTTAATCAATAACGCAGGAAATGCCCATGGGTTAGACCCCATTGAGAACGGTAAAATTGACGATTGGGACGCTATGCTCGATATTAATGTAAAGGGGTTGCTCTATGTTTCCAAGGCCGTAATTCCGAAAATGATCGAGAAAAAATCGGGGCATATCATTAATATTGGTTCAACGGCCGGAAAAGAGGTGTATCCCAAAGGTAATGTATACTGTGCGAGTAAACATGCTGTTGACGCCCTAACAAAGGGCATGCGTATAGATTTGAATCCATATGGCATTCGTGTTGGCGCCGTAAACCCAGGGGCCGTCGAAACCGAATTCAGTAATGTGCGATTTAAGGGAGACGACGAAAAGGCCGCAAATGTATATAGGGGATTTCAACCCCTTGTGGCACAAGATATTGCGGAGACTCTACTTTTTGTAGTCACAAGACCACCTCATGTAAATATTGCAGATTTGATTGTGACGCCAACGGCACAAGCATCTGCCACTATTTGGAAGAAAGACCAATGATTAACAAACGGCTATTGGTAAAGAACCTGCTCGCCCATAATGACGAGAACAGTTTTTACGACAAGAAGCGCTTTATTGATATTGGCCAAAAAGAAGGAAAGGGGAAATTTCTTAAACACGTTTGTGCCTTGGCAAATAGTAACCCCCAAAACAACTCGTTTATTGTAATCGGGGTGGAAGATGAAGACAACAAAATTGTCGGAGTCGATTTTTTCGATGATAGCAAGATTCAAAATTTGGTCAATGCTTATTTAGACAATCCTCCTTTGATATCGTATGAAAATATTCCTTTTCCCCATTTACCTGAGGGTAAGGTTGTAGGGTTGGTTACCATTAGATCCAATGGGAAAGTTTGCGCCTTACGAAAGAACATTTGGAAATATTATGGAGGCGCAGTTTTTTTTCGGGAAGGAAGCATCAGTATGCCAAAAGCATATGGCATAGAGCTGAAAAATAGTAATGTCGACGCCGTAGCGACTATTGAACAACATGCACATAATAACATAGAACTTACCTTAGATGGGGTTATCGATTTCATCAATTACCGCCATAAAGACCTGACGAGCAGTTACAAGGTTTTTAAGGAACAGTTTGTGGTTTGCTGGGCCGGAAACGAAAAGAAGGTGAAAGGCAATGTTTATTACTCGAGGGTCGATATTGAGCTGATTAACGAACAGGTGAAATTGTTCTATTCGACCTTGGATGAAATCACTATTACTTATGATGAGCAATCTTTCTCCACAACGGAATACGTGCAGCTGGGACTTGGAAAAAATCAGGCTTACTATCCTTTGGAAAAAATGGTGCTTACTTTTGATGACAACGGCACCTATCAAATACAGAGTGATTTAATTTTCAAACCTCCGCAATTCGATAAGAAAACATTACACCATATCTACAATGCCAACAATGCCTTGCTTCAGAAGCTGAAAAATAAAATGGTAGTTAAGCCTTCGGAAAGGGCCGACCTAAAAAATCTTCCCGACACCTATTTGATCTGTTATCTTAATGGGTTTGAAGAGGCAAAAGATCAAATGGAAATTGCAAGGCCATTACTTAAGCTATATGATGAAAAGATATATGCTTCTTTAAAAGAGGCACTACGAATCTTAAGAAAAGTCAGGTATAATTAGGGCATTGGAGTGGTACAAGGCGGCAATCTATTTTAAGTTGGCTTTTTTTATCGACTTATGACCGTTCTATTTGTGTTCTGGAAATAGCTTATCATCCTTTTTGCCCACTTTAAAGAAATGCCTATCTTTTTGAAAAATTTAAAATAGCCGTAAAATGGATTTATTCAACGAAATCAAAAAGAAACTTAGCCATGAATTTATAGATATTATCGAGTGGTTAGACAATACCAATGACACGATTGTGCATAGGTTTGAGCGCTATCAAAACGAGATAAAGAACAATGCGAAACTAATTGTGCGAGAAGGTCAGACCGCAGTATTTGTCAATGAAGGTCAATTGGCCGATGTATTTAAGCCGGGCACGTATACACTGAGTACTAAAAACTTGCCTATTTTGACTACTTTGAAAGGATGGAAATACGGCTTTGACAGTCCTTTCAAGGCAGAAGTGTACTTTGTAAATACACGACTCTTTACTGATGAGAAATGGGGTACCAAAAACCCGTTTATGCTAAGTGACGAAAGGTTTGGTCTAGTTGAAATACGGGCCTTTGGAACGTACAGTTTCAGAATAAATGACCCTGGGAAATTTGTGGTCGACGTGGTCGGTACCGATGGAAATTTCACAAATTTTGAAGTAAATGAGCATTTAAAGAGTTTAATCGTCACCCGTTTTACCGATACTGTAGGTGAAGCTAATTTGCCTATTGAACTATATGCCGCGAATACGAGTGAGTTGTCTGAAACTTGTCGTGAAGTAATGCAGCCTGAATTTGGGCGTGTAGGTATTGAATTGGAGAAGTTCTATATTGAAAACGTTTCAATGCCGGAGGAGCTTAAGAAAGAAATATTTGAGTATAGTCGATTAGATAAGCTTGATATGGTCAAACTGTCTCAGTTCAAGGCCGCAAAGGCAATGGAAGCTGCCGCTAAAAATGAAGGTGGTACCGCGGGTGCGGGCATGGGCATGGGCATGGGTTTTGTGCTGGCTCAGCAAATGGGGAATATGATGAATCCGCAAGCTGCACAGCAACCCTTTGGTGGTCAACAGCCCCAGGCTATGGCCCCGCCACAGCTGCCCGCGCAGGTCGTGTACTTTTATGCCGTTTCCGGTCAACAGATGGGTCCGGTTTCCTTTGAAAAACTAAAGGAACTTTTTGCCGCCAGAACGATAAATAGAGATTCTTTGGTTTGGAAACAGGGCATGGCCAATTGGACGGCCTTAAAAGAGGTAGAAGAGCTTAAGTCGTTTTTAGGAGGGAATACGCCGCCGCCGCTACCAACAACATAACATTTCGTTCAAAACAGCTGTAGAAAAGGAAGAAAATCTTTTAATTGATACTTCAGGCGGCCGTTGCTATATTCGAACAATTTATTTCAAAAAATTCCCAAAATTCTTGGGAACGATAGGTGTTTTTCATGGAAGAAACCAAAAAATCGGAAGATAAAAAGTCGTGCGCTAATTGCGGTGCCGAAATGAAATTTAAACCCGGTTCGCATCAAATAAAATGTGAGTATTGCGGTTATGAGGCGTTTATAGAACAAACGAAAAGTAGTTTTGAAGAGCTTGAGTTGGAACACTATTTAAAAGTGGTGGGCCAAAATGCGCATACCGAAACCATAGATTTACTCAATTGTAAAAATTGTGGGGCCAATCAGCATGTTGAGGAAAATTACAAATCCCTTAACTGTGTGTATTGTGGAGAACCCTTGATTCGGGAAGATATAGAAAGGGAAGGCTGGATTTTGCCCGGGGCCGTTCTTCCTTTTCAATTAGACCGAAATAAAGCCCTTGGCATTTTTAAAAATTGGGTAAAAGGTATTTGGTTTGCTCCCAACAATTTAAAACGGGCATCGATCGATGCTGAAGGTCTTCATGGTCTTTATGTGCCTTATTGGACATTCGACTCCAATTTACATGCCTCGTATCAAGGGGAAAGGGGTGATTATTATTATGAGACACAAAGGGTAAGAACAAAAAATGGAACCCAAACCAAACAAGTACGAAAAACAAGATGGTCACGTGCGTCGGGTAATGTTAACGGTTTTGTTGATGATATTTTGATTAATGCATCCCAAAAAAAACGAAGAGACCTTCCTTCAAAGATCGCTTTTTGGAATGTTAAGGAACTAGTTCCCTTTAACTCCAATTACCTATCGGGGTTTGTCACTGAAAAATATACGGTCTCATTAAAAGAGGGGCATCATCAATCGTTTCAAGAGGCAAAGAAGATTGCACACCAATGGATTCGCCGTGACATCGGCGGTGATACCCAAAGAATTCATCAAGCTGATATCAAATTGACCGATGAAACTTTCAAGCATATTTTGCTTCCTGTTTATATTAGCTCATATCGCTATAATGGTAAAGAGTACCAGTTTTATATTAACGGTCAAACCGGTACTCTGAGTGGAACAAGACCCTACTCTTTTTGGAAAATTTTCTTTTTGATTCTATTTATCATTGTAATAGCTGTCATAATTACGATTTTTGCACAATGAATTCAAGAATATTAGTTATAGGAGATATACACTCTGGGTTGAAAGCCTTGAAACAGCTGCTTCAAAAAGCGAAGGTTACAACAAAAGACAAGATTATTTTTTTAGGGGATTATGTCGATGGATGGAGTGAAGCTGTTGATACCGTCGACTTTTTGCTTGATCTACGATCGACCCATAATTGCATTTTTATACGGGGAAACCATGATGAGCTCTGTTACGAATGGCTTCGTGATAGGGAAGATAATCCACTTTGGTTACAGCATGGAGGTAGGGCTACAAGGGCTTCTTATGAAAATGCAAGTAAAAAGACCATTGAGCAGCATATGCACTTCTATGAAAATTTGGAAAACTATCACCTAGATTCCGAGAATAGACTTTTCTTACATGCAGGTTTTACCAACCTCAAAGGTATTGACCACGAATACTTTAAAAAAACTTTTTACTGGGATCGAACACTTTGGGAACTGGCACGCTCTTTGAATCCGGCGTTGTCAAAAACCGATAATTACTATCCACAACGTTTACGTAATTATGAAGAGATTTATATAGGCCATACTCCTATTTCAAAAACTGGCTTGGCCGAACCTGAAAAGGCAGCGAATGTTTGGAATATTGATACGGGTGCAGCCTTCAAAGGACCACTTTCAATGATTGATGTCGGTACCAAACAAATCTACCAAAGCGATCCGGTATTTACGTTTTATCCGCAAGAAAATGGCAGAAATTAAAAATTGCTGTTATTTTAAATGATTTTATTATATTATTTGACGAAATTTGTAAAAAAGCAGCGAATGCCCACAAAGAATATAAGATTAGAGGTAATGCAGGCGATTGAGCCTCAGGTGGAGGGATTTATGGAATCTTTCTTGATTCCTATTGAGGATATATGGCAACCATCTGATTTTTTGCCAGATTCTGAGAACGAAGGGTTTTTAGATGCTGTAGCCGATTTGCGAGGTGAGTCAAAAGAACTGGGTTACGATTTTTGGGTTACGATGGTCGCCGATACCATTACTGAAGAAGCACTGCCGACATATGAATCTTGGCTGATGGATGTTGAAGGGATCGATCAACATGGGGAAAATAAAACCAACGGATGGTCTAAATGGGTACGTGCTTGGACCGGTGAAGAAAACCGGCATGGTGACGTGCTAAACAAGTACCTCTATTTATCGGGAAGAGTGAATATGCGTGAGGTAGAGATTACCACCCAACATTTGATTTCTGATGGTTTTGATATTGGTACCGATCGAGATCCCTATAAAAACTTTGTTTATACCTCTTTTCAGGAGTTGGCCACCAACATTTCACACAAAAGGGTAGGTCAGATGGCCAAGAAAAAGGGGAATGTGCTTTTAGGTAAAATGTGTACTATTATCGCTGGCGATGAGATGAGGCATCATTTGGCTTACAGAGAGTTTGTGAAGACAATTATGGGAGAAGACCCTTCTGGTATGATGTTGGCTTTTGCAGATATGATGAAAAAGAAAATAGTTATGCCTGCCCATTTTTTAAGAGAGTCGGGGGGAACTATCGGAACGGCCTTCGAAAATTTTTCGAATTGTGCACAGCGCTTAGGAGTATATACGGCTCAAGATTATATTGATATTCTAAAGAAACTGAATGCTTATTGGCAAATTGATTCTGTAAGAAGTCTTTCAGATGAGGCGGAAAAAGCAAGAGATTATTTGGTAAAACTACCAGACCGTCTGCAACGTATTTCTGAACGAATACAACACCCTCAGGATCAGTACCGATTTAAATGGGTCGAGGCTAACGGAATGGTTTAAACTTTTGGCATTATAGTGCATAAAAAAATCCGATTCTACATGAATCGGATTTTTTTTATGTTACACTTATAGTTTTCCGTGGTCATGTTCGTCTTGCCATCTGGCTAATTCGACCCATTTTCCTTCAAAACACATTTTTGCCTGCATGGGCCACGATGCGGGGTCATGAACTTTAAAACGACTTCCGCCGCTCCTTAAGATTTCCTGACACTGGGCCACTGCTGTTTCAGACAATGATTGCCATGTGTTTATTCCTGCATTGCGGAACATTTCTTCTATTTTAGGTCCAATACCCTCGATAATTTTTAAGTCATCCTCTTTTATGGTTTTACCCATAATCGCCGTTGCCCTTGAGGCGTCAAAGGAAGCCAAGGTTACTTCCGGTGCAATTGTTGCGATGGGGGGCTCGATTTGAGAAGAAAGCCTGTCTCTGCAAGCGTCAAGATCAGCTTGTAATTTGATTTTTTCTTTCTCAAAAAGTGCAAGATTTCCCGAATTGTCAACCGATGTGTTTTTTCCTTTGCCATAGCGATACCCGAAATAGGCAGAAAGGGCACCAATTAAAATAGTTAAAATCCAGTACCCGGGAGTTACAGTTGAAAAATCCATATGTTTTTTGTTTAGGGTTCATCGGTCGATCCGCCATATATCATATTTGAAGTTGGGGAAGGTTCAAACGTATAAGATGCTATTGATTTTTAATTAGTTTTCTGATTAGCAATGTATTAAAAAAAAATTAAAAAGATGTTTCAAAAGTAGGCAGCTTTTATAACCAGAACAACATGAATATCAGACTTGGGTAATTTCAGGTTTTTCATAATATGGCACGAATAATTCTTGTAGTTTATCGAATTCTATATGCTACCATTCGAACATGGCTTTGCCGTAATCATACATTTTATTTCTCCTGTCATACAAAAGTGCTTGTAATCAGTTGTTTGCCGAGTTATTTTTAAAGTAATATGAATCTATAAACAGATGAATCATGAAAATTACTATTAATTTTTTCAAGATGGCATTATTGATATTTGCAATTGTGTTGACTTCAAGTGTAAGGGGTATGGTTCGGCCATTATTGCTGCCAAAGCGAACTTTGGGTAAAACGAACTTTAATCGAAATGGAGTCAACTTAGACTAGTCATCTTTATAGTACGACCTCAATTCCATTTCGTATGGTAATGTTTACAATTGCTGCTCTATTTTTTCCTTCTATCTTAATATAGTTAATTTCTTCCAGGGAAAGCGTTGTCCGAAATTCTGCTGTTCTGAACAACCATCACATGGTAAGTTTAAAGGTTTTTCTTTCTTGCTTTTCAGGTTTTTAAGCTGATTTCAAAACAGACGTTTCCTTTCCAACCGATTCAAACGTTGTTTTACCAACTATACAAAAATGTGCTACAATTATACAAGCTACTAAGACGAGGATACATAAGTATCTGTAAGTCAATGTTTATATGGCTATTTTTAAGTATTGAAAGAATAGAGAAACATTTAAAATGAAAACCAAGATGATACATTTTTTGACGTTTTGCTGTATGGTATTAGTATTAGGCGCGCAAGCGCTACTAAAAGGTAGTTGGGCAGTCGAGGAAACAAAACCCATTAAAACCGATCAAGGTACTAAAGATTAGGGTTTCGTAAGTTAAGCGGAATCACAGAAGATAGTTGTTTGAGTTAGTTTAGTTAGTGTTTAAGAAACCGCTGTATTTTCAAAAAATTGCCGATCGGGGGAACGGGCAACAAAAGGGAAGTACAGCGGTTTTTCTATTCTCAAACGAAAGAATTGTTTAAAGGTGTTCACCTTTATCGTAATGGGGGTATTAATTAATAAGAAGAATAATTGAATCGGCCAACCAAAGCTTTTAGCATCCGGAACTAAAATGCTGCTGGAAAAAATTGGCAGTAAAAGGCCCCTGATCGTTTGAGCCAGTTGCGCTTTTTGAGGTAATGAAGGAGCTAAACGGCCAGGAGCTTTTTGCTTTGTGGTATTTTAAGATGTACTCAGTCTTTATGTACGAGGTTTAAAACTATAGTTTAATCGCCCGCTGTTTTTTTGACTTGCCGATCGGGGGAACGGGTAAGTCGAGTTGCAGCGGGTTTTATTTTAATATTTTAGCAAAGCACATGCTATAAATCAAATTTGATTCCTTGTGCCAAAGGTAATTCTGTGGTATAGTTAATCGTATTTGTCTGCCGTCGCATATATACTTTCCAAGCATCTGAACCACTTTCACGACCGCCACCGGTTTCCTTTTCGCCCCCAAAGGCACCGCCTATTTCGGCACCTGAAGTTCCTATATTTACATTGGCAATACCACAATCGCTTCCGGCAACGGAAAGAAAAAGTTCTGCTTCCCTAAGATTGTTGGTCATGATTGCTGACGACAACCCTTGAACTACACCGTTCTGTATTTTCAGGGCACTTTCGATATCTCCAGAGTATTTTAAAAAATAAAGTAGCGGTGCAAATGTCTCATGTTGTACGATTTCATAATTAGGTTGGGCTTCGGCGATGGCGGGTTTAACGTAACAACCACTTTCATAACCCTCGCCTTCTAGAATTCCTCCTTCAACAATCATATTCCCTCCTTGATCGACAACTTTTTGCAAAGCATTTTTATACATAGCGACCGCATCGGAATCTATCAATGGACCAACATGATTATTCTCGTCTAGCGGGTTTCCTATACGTAGTTGTTTGTAAGCGTCGACCACGGCATTTTTAACCTTATCATAAATCGACTCATGGATTATCAATCGCCTTGTTGAGGTACAACGTTGTCCTGCTGTGCCAACTGCCCCAAAAACAGCGCCGATTACGGTCATTTTGATGTCGGCATCGGGGGTTACAATAATGGCATTGTTTCCGCCAAGTTCCAATAGCGATTTTCCTAAGCGCGCCGCCACGGCCTGTGCAACAGTTTTTCCCATTCGTATCGAACCTGTTGCCGAAACCAACGGAACTCTTTTATCGGTGGTCATAAATTCGCCAACTTTATAATCTCCGTTGATAAGACAAGAAATACCTTCAGAAAGATGGTTTGTTTTAAGAACTTCAGCGGCTATATTTTGGCAAGCAACTCCGCATAAAGGTGTTTTTTCCGAGGGTTTCCAAATACAGACATCACCACAGACCCAAGCGAGAGCGGTGTTCCATGCCCATACGGCAACGGGGAAGTTAAATGCCGAGATAATGCCCACCACTCCCAAAGGATGATATTGCTCGTACATTCTATGGCCAGGTCGTTCAGAATGCATTGTCAGCCCATGCAGCTGTCTTGAAAGACCAACTGCAAAATCACAGATGTCGATCATTTCCTGTACTTCACCAAGACCTTCTTGATAACTCTTACCCATTTCATAAGAGACTAATTTGCCCAAAGGTTCTTTAAGCTCTCGAAGCTTATCACCAAACTGGCGTACAATTTCACCACGCAACGGGGCAGGTTTGAGACGCCAAGTCTCAAAAGCTTGGGTCGCAGTATTTATAACTCTGTCGTAGTCTGACTTTGATGTCGTTTTTACCTTGGCTATTAATGCGCCATCTACAGGGGAGTATGAAGAAATTGATGGCCCAGTTGCGAATTTCTGTGAACCGGTAGCAGTTCCATCATTTATTGCTTCGATACCCAATTGTTCAAGGGCTTTATCAATACCAAATACGGATGCAATTTTTGACATTTTACAACTTTTTATAGATATATTGTTAGATTTAAGACAAAGCTACAAATAATAGCTGTCTTCTAATGGCTCGCAAAGGGTATTCAGCTTATAAGAAACAGTATGGCCAATAATGCTGGAAGTGCCTGTATGAAAAATATTTTCTTTTCAACGGTCAAGGCTCCATAAATACCGGCAATCGTGACACAGGTTAAAAAGAAAAGGGAAATATTAGTTTTCCAAATAGGGTTGTCTATAAAGAAGGTCCAGATGAGACCGGCAGCTAAAAACCCGTTATATAGGCCTTGGTTGGCTGCCATCGCTTTTGTAGGTTCGAACAACTCCGAAGGAAAGCCTTTGAATATTTTTCTTCCTTTAGTTGTCCATGCGAACATTTCAAAATATAGAAAATATAGATGCAAGAATGCTATAACACCGATTAAGATAGCGCTGATTACCCTCATGACAATTTAAAAACGGTTGACGTTGATAAGGCTTATATGAAACATATATCCCGTGCGTACAAGATATGAATTTAAGTCTTGCCAATGGTTTTACTTTTCAACCTTATTTGCAAAAGCGACCTTAAAACGGCTACCCTTTTCGTCGGATTCATAGGAGAGGTTTGCCGAGATTTGTCTGCATAAAGACCGTATTATTTCAAATCCGATACCACTTGCTTTGGTAATATCAAAATCTTTTGGCAATCCTTTGCCATTATCATAGACCATCAGTTCGACCTCGCCGTCATAACTTTTTACTTCGATATGTAATTGATTTGATTTAGTTGGATCTCCATAGGCATGTTTTAGGGCATTGGTCACAAGTTCAGAAACAATGAGCGCCAAGGGTACTGCGTAATCTAGATCTATAGATATTTCAGGACAATCGATATTGTATTCAACTGAAGGAAATACCTTTTTCTGATAGGCCATTAAATCAACAAGGTATTCATATAGATTGACCGCTTTGGAATCTCTATCTTGATAAATTTTTTGGTGGGTCAATGCAATTGCCAAAATACGTGCTTGGCTATCTTCCAAAGCGGTAATAGCCTCTTTGCTCGACAGCTTCCTTTTTTGCATGTTCATTAGGCTCGAAGTGATTTGAAGGTTGTTTTTTACCCGGTGGTGTATTTCCCGTAATAAGTTTTCCTTCAATTCGTTTGACTCTTCCAATTCTGCCGTACGCAATCTTACTTTGGCCTCTAATCGGCGGTTATAATCATCACGTTTTCGAACCAATGAAACAATGAGAAAAGTAGCCAAGAGTGTTAGAAATGCCGCAACGTAGGACTCGTATGCGTGGGGAAAAGACTGGTATTGATCCCTAGCCACAAAACGTACTTCCCAGAGATGATTTGCTGCCCTTAATTCGATTGGCAGTGCTTTTGTCTCAATTTGTTCTATCTTTTCACCACTATAATACAGCAGCGTATTGTCGCTTTTCTCATAGATAGCTATATCTAGAAATTTTAGTTCCGAGGCCAAGGTTTGTTCAATGAACATGTCCATTCTATATACCCCGGCAACAATGCCCTTCACACTATCTGTTGAGCGGTGAAAGACTGCTTTTACTGCTAAAAAGCCTCGGGAGACATTATTTTTTACTACCAGTTCTATAGGGCCTGAAATGGAGAGTTTGGTGGTTGCAATGGCCGTATCGATAGTCGATTTTCGAACACTTTCGGAATACGTATCGTAACCCAGGGCATCACGCAGAGGCTCTACCGGGTTGAGAAGTTCTATGGGGAAGTAAACTTCCCTTCGTTCCGCATCGATAAACTGATTGTCGGATCCGATTTGCCGAATGAATGGTGAATTATTACCATTTCTTTCGGTTCTTTCGAAATATTCTTCTTTCGAAATGTCCAATACTTTTGGAGACCATTCTAATGCACCTATGCCGTAGAGCTGGGTTAAAAATGGATCTGTGAACTTTTCAAAAACCTCTTGGGTGATACTTGTTTTCTTTTTATTTTCAAAAAAGAAACCCATTGATTCTAGAACCAAATTAATTTTATTGATTTCCTCTGAAAGTCGTAAGACTACTTTTGACGTAGCATTTTCAACAATAGCCTTTTTTTGTTGAACGAACTTGTCATTGATGGCAAAAAAAAGATAAAGAGATATGGAAACTCCAGTAAATAGTACTGTAAAATATTTCAGAATTTGCCTTCTTGTCATAATAGTGTAAGATACTTAATCGTCATAACATCGAAATAACAATAAGGCCAATGAAACCTCTATTTTTTTTAAACTTTCTGAAGTAACTAGCCAATAAACCTAGGGTCGACTGGCATTATGGTACCACAATTATCACAAGTACGAAGCTCTTCCGATTTATAGAAATGCTTGAAATGTCCTAGAAAATCTTTTTCGATGTCGTTTAGAGTGAAATAAACGTCATAGAGCTTATGGTTACAATTATCGCAAAACCAAAGAAGTCCGTCTTCAACGTTCATATTGGCCCGCTTTCGTTCAATGACCAAACCTATTGAATCTTTATAGCGAACAGGCGAGTGGGGTATTTTGGCAGGGTGTAGATACATGTCTCCGGGCCCGAGTTTCATGGTCTTTTTTTTGCCGTTTTCTTGAATATGAACCTCAATGTTTCCTTCGAGTTGGTAAAAAAGTTCTTCGGTCTCATTGAAATGATAGTCTTTGCGGGCATTGGGGCCGGCAACAACCATCACAATATAGTCGCCGGCGTCTTTGTACAGATTCTTGTTTCCTACGGGAGGCTTAAGTGTGTCTCTGTTTTCGTCGATCCATTTGGTGAGGTTGAAGGGTGGGGGTATTGCCATTGTTTTTGATGTATAAAATTCATGGTGCCAGGTGGTCGGTGGACCATCACCTTGGACCAGCTATCACCTGTCAGCTCATCAAAATTAAGAAAACAAAATTTGATTTAAGATACTATCTGTAGAAACAGTTCACCAAAGTGACATATTGGGAGTCGTCGATATACCGTAAATGAAAGTCTTTACGATAAAAATGGCGGAGATTTACGACAAAATCTAGATTTAACGGAAAAACAACTGGGTATAATAGAGTTTTCCCTGTAGGTCTTTTTTGACACTGACGGCTGTATGGGTAAATTCGCCCTCAATAGTCTTTCGATGATCAGAACTCTCAAGCCAGTTTTCAAAGGCCTCTATTGCCGTTTCATAATCTTTGGCAACGTTCTCGGCCACATATTGGGCGTTTTCCTGAGAAGAAATACTTGACGCTCTTGCACTGAAGTTGTCATGGCTCAAATTGCCCTTGGAAATCATGTAATCAGTGTGTTCATTGGCGTAGGTATAGGCAACAGCACTGAATTCTAAAGCTGTAGCGCCCTTAGTTTCTCGGTAGTTATTGACAACCCTGAGCAATTCGCTCTCAATATCAACATTGTTTTCAGCAACTGGTTTGTCAGCAATTTGTATCGATTCTTTACTACAGGATATCGCCACAAATGCAAACAAGACCATGAAGGCATGGTATAATCTTATCTTCATAATAGTGTTCTTATTACGCAAACAGGTGTTCTAAACCTAAGTAGGTAGTAAATGGAGGGTTCTCGTATTCGAGAATTATGTAAATGAAAGTTGATAGGGGAAGAATCAACAGTGTAATATTAATGAATATATCACCCAGTGTTGTGTTAAATGATTTTTTTTCGACGAACTACGCTTTTCTATAAAATTGTTGTAATCTAAATAAGACAAGTCTTATAATCTTTAAGGGAATGACTACGGAAAATACGATTTACTTTTAGAGTGCTCGCCGCACAACCATGTCTTGAATTGACCCTTTTCTCCAAACCCGAATTAGCATTGACTTTGAAGTGCATCCATAGAAATTGAGTAAATTTACAGAACTAAAACAATCTGCGAATATGCGCGCAAAAGCAATAGTTGTATTGTTCCTAATTATTCTTTCGGGATGTACACCAAAAAAAGGCAATACACTAGAGCAGTATGATAATCTCGACAATTTTGGGGATTATATTTCCGAAGTAAGCCATGGAATTATTTCTGCTCAATCTGATGTTCGTGTAATATTGAGCCAACCCGTTTCTTCTTGGAGCGGTGGTGATGAATTGAATATGAACCTGCTTCAGGTCTCACCGGATATAAAGGGGAAAGTTGTGGCTCTTGATGATAGAACTATTTCTTTTGTTCCTGAAAACGGACTCGAACAAGACACTCAATATCGCTTTACTTTGGCTTTGCAAGCTATCATCGAAGAAGTTCCTGATGACCTAAAAACATTGACTTTCGGGGTTAAAACGTTAAAACAACAATTCAATGTTTACACCAACGCGCTTCAATCGTATTCCAAGGAGCGGCAGTTTATTGAGGGACAATTACGTAGTGCCGATCAGCTTACCTTGGAAACCGTAAAACACTTGGTCACGGCCGTGCAAAACGGCAAATCAATTCCCATCAATTTCGATGATACTGCGCAAAAGGGAACCCAATTTTATTTTAAAATCGATAGTATACAGCGATTTGAAGAAGATTCAGAATTGGAGATTTCTTGGGGCGGTTCTGATTTTGGTATTGAAAGCTCAGGAAAGAATACGATCAAGATTTCGGGAAGAAGCAATTTTACCGTACTTGGCGCCTCTGTTGAAAGGGGAACGAACCAATTAGTGCTCGTGAATTTTTCCGACCCCATAAAAAAAGGCCAGAATTTAGAGGGTCTAGTGGTTCTTGATGGTGACGACAATCTCAAATATGCAGTAGACGGCAATACCATAAAAGTCTATCCTTCCAAAGAAATTAAAGGTACCGTTAATCTCGAAATTTTTGAAGGTGTCGAAAGTGTTGACGGCCATAAATTAAAAGTTAAATTTGAAGAACACATCGCTTTTGAACGGGCAAAGCCGCAGGTACGTTTACTATCCAATGGTACCATTCTACCTTCATCAAACAATTTGAAAATCAATTTTGAAACAGTCAGTCTCAAGGCTGTCGATGTTTCGGTACTAAAAATATATGAAAATAACATTTTACAGTTTTTGCAGGGCAACAACCTTGATGGCAATTACAATTTGCGCTCAGTGGCCCGCCCTATTGCTACAAAGAAAATAAGTATTCCGGATGATGGGGCCGATTCGCAGTTAAAATGGACGGCGCACGCGTTGGACTTAAGGGCGCTAATTTCTCCTGAGGTAGGGGCCATGTATCGGGTCGAGCTTAGTTTTAAACCTTCGTATAGTACCTATAGCTGTTCGTCGACCAATTTTGAACCACAACTCGATAGTGCCGAGAATTTTGATGAGGAAAAAGAAAGTAGTTCATGGGATGGAATAGAGGGCTATTATGATAATACCTATTACAATTATGATTGGAACGAACGTGAGAACCCCTGTCATACTTCCTATTATTATGATAAGAAAGTAGGTGTCAATATATTGGCTTCTGATATTGGTGTTACGATAAAGAAAGGTGCCAACAAAAGCTATTTTGTGGCGGTCAACGATATTGTGAATACGAACCCGATTGCCGGGGCCAAGGTTGTTTTTTATAATTTTCAACAACAGGCTATGGGTCATGTCATCACCGAAGACAATGGTACTTCGGCTTTTTATGCAGACCGAGTGGCTTATTTTGCCATTGCCGAATATAACGGCCACAAGACATATATAAAATTGAATGATGGTAATGCCCTTTCGATAAGCAAGTTTGACGTGTCGGGGGTAGAATTACAGAAAGGTATCAAAGGGTTTATTTTTGGGGAACGTGGTGTGTGGCGTCCCGGTGACCACATTTATCTGTCTTTTATACTGAACGATAATGCCAATAAGTTGCCACAAAACCATCCGGTTAAATTAGAGTTTCTAGACCCTTATAACAAAATTGTACATCGGGAAATCAAAACAAAGGGGCTGAACAATTTTTATCTGTTTGATTTGATAACTGATGACAATGCACCGACAGGGAATTGGTTGGCCAAGGTATCGGTCGGAGGAGCATCGTTCACAAAAACAATTAAAATCGAGACGATAAAACCCAACCGATTGAAGATTCTTGCAGATTTTGAAAAAGAGTTGCTTTCAGGGGAGGCCCCATTATCGGGTAAACTAGAGGTGAAATGGCTGCATGGGGCGATCGCAAAAAATTTAAAAGCTGATATTACGGCAAAATTTAATTCTTCGACAACTACTTTTAAAGACTTTCCAAGTTTTGTTTTTGATGATCCTACCCGAATCTTTTCCACTGAAGATCAAGTTGTTTTCGATGGAAAAATTGATGCTTTCGGCAAGACTAATTTCAAGATCAATCCACAATTGGCCACTAAGGCACCTGGGATGTTGAACGCTGCTTTTGTAACCAAAGTCTATGAAAATGGCGGTGATTTCAGCACCGATGTATTTGTCAAACCTTATTCTCCGTATACAACCTACCTTGGGTTGAGCGTTCCAAAAGGTGATAATACACGGGGAATGCTCTTGACAGATACACCGCACACTTTTGAAGTGGTATCTGTTGATGAGAAAGGAAATCCTAAAGCGACAAAAAATCTCAAAGTGACTGTACACAAGGTTAATTGGCGATGGTGGTGGGATACTTCTGCGGATAACCTCAGTAGTTTTAATAGTAGTAATTATCGGGAAAAAGTTTTTGAAAAAACACTGAATACCGATTCGAATGGAAAAGCCTCATTTGATTTTGAATTGAAATATCCGGCATGGGGGCGTTATTTGGTACGCATTGAAGACGAAAAAGGGGGGCATGCTACTGGAAGGACCGTCTATATCGACTGGCCGGGATGGGCAGGAAAATCTAGAAAAAACGACCCATCTGCTGCCACAATGTTGGTTTTTTCTACAGATAAAGAACAGTACAAAGTGGGAGAGACGGCCACTGTAACATTTGCTAGTTCTAAAGGTGGCCGGGCTTTGGTGACCATTGAGAACGGTACCGAAGTTTTGGAGTCGCGGTGGGTGGAAACACGTCAAGGAGAGACAAAATTCGATATTGCAATAAATGAAGGATATGCACCGAACGTATTTATCAGTATTACATTATTACAGCCGCATGCTGCAAGTATCAACGATTCGCCGATTCGATTATATGGGGTGTTAGGTATTGGAGTGGAAAATCCTGAAACAAGATTACAACCTAAAATTTCTATGCCTGAGGTGTTGACCCCTGAGGAAAATGTTAAAGTGAAAGTAAGCGAAAAGCAAGGCAATGCAATGACATATTCGATTGCCATCGTTGATGAAGGACTTTTAGACTTGACGGGTTTTAAGACACCTGACCCTTGGGATATTTTCTTTGCAAAAGAAGCCTTGGGGATAAAAACGTGGGATGTCTATGATGATGTCATCGGTGCTTTTGGCGGTCGTATCGATCAAGTTTTTGCGATTGGTGGTGATGATGAACTTGCAGGAGCAAGGAATAAGAAAGCAAACCGTTTTGAACCTATGGTGCTACATTTGGGGCCTTTCGAATTGAAAGAAGGAGAGACTAAATCGCACACCGTAAAAATTCCCAAGTACATAGGTTCAGTACGTACGATGGTGGTCGCGGAACATCCGGAAAAGGAAGCTTATGGAAGCATTGATAAAACCACTGCGGTACGCAAGCCGTTAATGGTCTTGGCTTCATTACCACGAAAAATAACCCCTGGTGAGAAAGTGATTTTACCGGTGACGGTTTTCGCGATGGAAAGGAAAATCAAAGATGTAACGATAAAACTTCAACAGAACCAATCGTTTAAAATAATTGGAGAAGCCACTCAAAAATTGACGTTTGCGCAACCTGATGAAAAAATGGCTTATTTTGAGTTGGAGATTGTTGATTTTGAAGGAATTGGAAAGGTGGTTGTTGAAGCATCCGGCAATGGAGAGAATGCCTCTTTTGAAATCCCTGTGGATGTCGTAAACCCCAATCCGTTGACTACAGAAGTCCAAGAGGTAATTTTAGATGTCAATAAGGAACATACTTTTGATTTAAAAACCTTTGGTATTTCAGGAAGCAATACCGCACATGTTGAATTTTCGACATTACCGCCTATGAATTTCAATGGAAGAATGCAGTATTTGATCCGTTACCCCCACGGGTGTGTAGAACAGACCACTTCTGCTGCTTTTCCCCAATTGTTCTTGGCGGATATCTTTGACGTGGATGTGTCCCGGAAAAACCAGATACAGCAAAATGTAGAAAATGCTGTTCAGCGTTTGGGAAAATTGCAGAACAGCGACGGTGGATTCTCCTATTGGCCAGGGCAGCAGCAGGCTGATGATTGGGGAACAACTTATGCCGGGCACTTTTTATTGGAAGCCGAGAAGAAGGGGTATGTGCTTCCTATCGGGTTTAAATCGGGCTGGGTGAAATTCCAACAGAATATGGCAAAGCAATGGCGTTCTGAATCTGGGAATTCTGATTTGGCGCAGGCTTATCGATTGTACACGCTGGCGTTTTCAGGAAATGCAGATGTGGCAAGTATGAACCGATTACGTGAAACAAGCGAACTTTCTAATGAGGCCAAGTACCGACTGGCGGCGACCTACGCATTGATCGGACGGGCAAATATTGCGAAGGCCTTGTTGGGTGGTGCTTCGCTCGACTTTGATGGTTATACACACAATGCCTATACTTATGGTTCTGCAGATCGAAATAGGGCCATGGCTTTAGAGACTTTGGTACTTCTAAAAGACAAAGCGAAATCTCAACAAACGGCAAAGACTTTGGCCAAAGCACTGAGTGAAGAGCGTTGGATGAGTACCCAAAGCACGTCGTATAGCCTTTTGGCCATGGCAAAATTTGCCGAAATGGTTGGCGGAAAGGGTATTGAAGCAAGTATGATGATAAATGGTACTTCAAGAAGTGTAAGTACCTCAAAGACTTTGGCGAGCCGAAACCTGAACATTAAAAATGGCAATAATCACATTTTTCTCAAGAATGAAGGACAGAATACACTTTACGTGAGCGTTGTCAATAATGGTGTTCTACCAATTGGCGATGAAAGGACAATACAGCGTAACCTCAAGGCCAGTCTGGTGTTTAAGGGTAGAAATGGATCTCGAATAGATGCTTCACAAATAATGCAGGGAACAGATTTTGTGGGAGAAGTGACTTTGACCAACACTACGGGTAACACTATCAAAGATTTAGCATTGACGGAGATTTTTCCCAGTGGTTGGGAAATTGTAAATACCCGCTTCACAGACTTCGGGGAATTCGCTGAAAATCAAGTAACCCATACGGACCTTCGTGACGATCGGGCCCATTTTTATTTTGATATGGAAAAGAACGAGACCAAAACCTTCCGCATACTATTGAATGCCTCTTATCTTGGGCGTTATTATTTGCCCGGAATTCAAGCAGAGGCCATGTACGATAATGATTATGCCGTACGAACCGAAGGGCAATGGGTCGAGGTGGTTCGGCAGTAGAAAGCATGTTTGTTTATGGTAGGGTAAAAGAATCTATGAAGCAATCGATTTTGAGTCCGAAAGATTTTTTGCCCAAGCAATAGCGTTCTCTAAATTTGAGAAACGCTCTGTTGTGGTTTGTACAAAAAGCTTCTCTAAAAGTGCATTGTAATGTCCAGATTGACTGTAGCTTACAATTCCGTAACCTTTTAATTTGTTGCTGAACCTAAAGAAATTCATCCAATCCGTTGGTTTGCATGAGTAATTATTTATTCTATTGGTTATGAACACCAAATCACTGCCGTCGCTATCATATAGTTCTAAGATTTTGGTGCTGGCTTTTTTTCCATGGTCTTCCCAAGTATATATAATATCTTCATATACTTCGGCAACCACAAAGCCATCGAAAAGGTAATAATTACCAAAAGGGAGATTGAGTTCTTGTATGGCTTCCTTATACCTTGGAGAGTTTTTTAAGCTATTCAATATCAACTGTTTTTGGATTTGGGGCCAAGGTCAAGAAAAATTTGATAATTCAACATTTTCTTCGGTTAAAGGCTATGATATTCTTTAGGCCGTAGGTTTTACGCTTTTATAAAGTGCTGAAAACTGGTATCTTACGTTTTTTATAAATGATCTTCACATCATTTGCGACCGATTGTATAAAAGGTTGAAAGGTAGCGCTACGTAGCTGAACATAGCGCTCGCTGATTGAATTTCTCGGTTGTTCCGATTACTGTCTGTTGAGTGGCGGGTATTTCAATTTTTTATTCGCTTTTGATACTATCCTCTTTTTTTAAAACCTTGGCAAATACAAAAGCCCCTATTTCTTTAATAGGTTCATAGAGTATCGATTCTTGCACCTTTTCGTTTTGCACTAGTTGTGTTGAAGTATTTACTCGGTCGAAGAATATCAAAAGTGCCCCAAGTATTACGGCAACCTTTAAGGCTCCAAAAATACCGCCGGCGACTTTATTAAGCAGGCCAAGCATAGCAAAATCCGCAATTTTGGTCAGAAATTTTCCTGCGATATGCACTACCATAACTATGCCGATAAACGTAATGACGAAAGCGGCGATATTGATATACCGTTCTTCCCAATCCATATTTTGAGCGAGATAGTCCCCGGCATAATAGGAAAAATGAATGGCCCCGTAGATTCCCGCGATTAAGGCGATAATCGAAGCAATTTCCACAAAAAGGCCGTTTTTAAGACCCCTCCAGAGGCCATATAGCAAGAGTAAGCCCAAAATAATATCTAAAAAACCCATAGTCGAACGTTTGTGTAAAAGTAATATTTTGATTTGTACCTTTGGTGATTAATGGTTGTTCCTCTGAATTCGGGACTAAAGGAGAAAGGTAATGGGGTTTAGGTCAATACCATCGAAACACTTTGAAATAAGCCATTATTCGATGAATTTTGCCCAAATTACAGGGAGAAAGGCTGATTTTACAGTATTAAGCATCCATCTTAACAAAAAAATAAAAGCTTAAAAAAGAGATGTCAAGAGACGTAGAACTTAAAGAACGTTGGGGGGTACTTGTAGCGAAGCTTTCCGCTCAATTTTCAGACAATGACCCTTTAGACTTGGATGCCATTATTTATCTAGTGGGAATTCAAGAGTTGGGGCAGTATCACAGAAAGTATAAAAAAGACGATAAGCTAGACCTTATGCATATTGCTATCTGTCGCTTATTGGAACCTTATGGGTATTATGAATTTGATTTTTTTGATGCGGAAGGCTGGCCACATTATAAGATAAAGGAAGAATTACCGGCATTAAAGGCCGGGGAGCAATCCGTACTGATGAAAGAGGCTATTGTGGGTTATTTTTTGGAGAAGGAGTACATTATCTAATGACATTTCGACCCGATTTGCCAAAGGCAGGCAAAATGAAGGGATTTGCTTGTCGGTGTCTTGATGGTCTCATTGTATGAAAAAATAGCTGTTTTACGTAGGTTGAAAAGATTCTTGCGCTACAGTCGAAATGATGAAAAATGAAAACGAAACCGCCCTATTACGCCGTAATCTTCACGAATCAGAAAACCAAAACAGATGATGGCTATAGCGAAATGGCGCAAAAAATGGAGACGTTGGCCAAACGACAACCCGGCTATATCGATTTAGAGAGTGCAAGCGGTGAGGTAGGAATAACTATAAGTTATTGGGAAAGTCTCGAAGCTATTGCGCAATGGAAATCAAATACTGATCACTTGTTCGCCCAGCAGAAAGGTATTTCTGATTGGTACCTCTGGTACAAGGTGCGTATTTGTTTAGTCGAACGGGAATATGAATTTGAGAAATAAAAATTTTGGGAGAAATCGCTTTATTTTTAATGGCCTAACAGGTCTAGTTCACTGGACTAAACAGCATTTCAAAAAATTGATGCTTTTGGTTATTTTATTCACGGCCTACTATTTCTGTCTTCCTAAAAAATTGTTCAACGATCCTACGGCTACGGTTATCGAGAGTAGATCGGGCACCCTATTAGGCGCCCTGATTGCAGATGATGGTCAATGGCGGTTTCCTGTGGTTGATAGTGTACCCAATAAGTTTAAGGAGTGCGTAGTGCAGTTTGAAGACGCCTATTTTTATAAACACCTAGGGTTTAACCCTGTTTCAATGGGAAAGGCTTTTGCAGCCAATGTTTCCGAGGGAAAAACGGTTCGGGGTGGAAGCACCCTTACCCAACAAATAATTCGCCTCTCTAGAAAAGGAAAAAAGCGGACTTATTGGGAAAAATTCATAGAATTAATTTTAGCCACTCGATTGGAACTTCGTTCTGGAAAAGATGATATTCTAAAATTGTACGCCAGTCATGCACCATTTGGGGGCAATGTTGTCGGCTTAGATGTCGCCGCATGGCGGTATTTCGGACTCCAACCACACCAGCTGTCTTGGGCCGAAGCGGCAACCTTGGCCGTATTGCCGAATGCTCCGAGTTTGATTTATCCGGGTAAAAACCAGGCAAAATTGTTGGCTAAAAGAAACCGGCTTCTTCAGAAACTTGTATTTAAAAGCATTATCGATAGCACAACGTATAACTTGGCATTACTAGAAAAGTTGCCTAAAAGACCTTATGCCTTGCCGAAAACAGCGCCTCATTTGGTACAGTATATGGTCAAAGAGAACAAAGGGAAACGTATGGCAACTACCATCGATGAGAATTTACAAGACAATGTAAATGCTCTCGTTGAAAGGCACTATCAAAGTCTTCGACAGAATCAAGTTCATAATGCCGCTGTTTTGGTGCTGAATGTAAATACGAGGCAGGTTCTTGCATATGTAGGCAATACCCAGACTACGGTAGCCCATCAAAAAGATATTGATATGGTTCAGGCGAACCGAAGCACAGGTAGTGTCATGAAGCCTCTTTTGTATGCCGCCATGTTAGATGCCGGGGAACTATTACCTGACATGTTGGTGCCTGATGTACCCACACAGATTGCGGGCTATACTCCAGAAAATTTCAATGAAGATTACAGCGGGGCGGTTCAGGCAAAAAAGGCCTTGGCACGTTCGCTTAATATTCCTGCCGTTCGCTTGTTGCAATCGTACGGGTTGAAAAAGTTCCGAGATCAACTTGACCTGTTTGACTTGCGAGGGTTGAATAAATCGGCCGATCATTATGGGTTGACTCTTATTTTGGGGGGGGCAGAAACAAACCTTTGGGACCTCTGCAAAACGTATGCAAATATGGGGTCGACCATTAATCATTTTAATAATTCTTCGAGTGAATATTTTTCAAATGAATTTACAACGCCAATACTTAAAAAAGACCAAGCGGTCGATTTTGGTGTCAAATCCTCGGAAAAAATAATTTTTGATGCGGGCAGCATGTATCTCACATTTGAAGCTATGAAGGAGGTCAATCGCCCTGAGGGAAGCGAGTCTTGGGATTTTTTTGACAGCAGCAAAGAGATAGCTTGGAAAACGGGTACGAGTTTTGGCAATAAAGATGCATGGGCTATTGGCTTGACAAAAGACCATGTAGTCGGTGTTTGGGTCGGAAATGCCGATGGTGAGGGTAGACCAAATATTAGCGGGGTGAATAGTGCGGCCCCTATTTTATTCGATGTGTTCGATGTACTTCCCAAGAGCAAATGGTTCTTAAAACCGTTGGATGAGTTTACTGATATTGAAGTCTGTTCCGAAAGCGGATTTTTGGCAACTACCGATTGTCCCAATAAATTAATTTCGATTCCCAATAAGCAAAATTTTGTAACGTCTTGTGGTTACCACCAAATGGTACAGTTGGATGCCCAAAGCCAATTTCAGGTTAATTCTTCCTGTACAAATTTGGCAGGGACGGTCTCAAAATCATGGTTTGTTTTGCCTCCCTTGATGGAATTTTATTATAAAAGAACACACCCTAATTATAAAGTCTTGCCTCCCTTTCGCTCCGATTGCGAAAGCACCAATGTGCCTCCTATGGAATTTATATACCCCAAAGATGAAAGCCGAATTACTTTAGCTAAGAATTTCGATGGAAACAAAAACGAATTGATAGTAAAACTGGCACATACAAAACCAGAGACTGAAGTTTATTGGTATTTAGACAATAGGTTTATCGGCAAGACCAAAAACTTTCATGAAAAGGGTGTTTTGCCTTTGGGAGGGAAACATAAGATTACGGTGGTTGATGCATTGGGTAATGAAATTGCCATTTCGATAAGCGTTATCAATGAACTTTGATATGGAAGGTTTAAGTATTATATTTAACAGTTCTCGAAATATTGGGAATCTGCAGTTCCACTTGAATTAGGAAGCGCAAATCACTGTACGATTTTAAGGGCAACGGCCCGAATTTCAATAATTAAAGCAAAAACACATGAAATATATCATTTCCCTAGACCAGGGCACCACAAGTTCACGCGCTTTGTTGGTAGATCAAGAAGGAAAAATACAAGGAATGGTGCAGCAGGAGTTTAAGCAGATTTTTCCGAAGTCAGGCTGGGTCGAACATGATGCCAACGAAATTTTGGAATCCCAATTGGGTGTGCTCAAAGAGTTGCTTAAAAAGAAGAAAGTGTCGGCTACGGATATAAAAGCGATAGGCATTACCAATCAAAGGGAAACTACGGTTGTTTGGGACAAAAATACCGGAAAACCAGTTTACAACGCCATTGTCTGGCAAGATAAACGTACCGCCGATATTTGTGAGCATTTAAAGAAGAGCGGACTAGAAGAACACGTTCGTAATACCACTGGGCTGGTCATTGACTCCTATTTTTCCGGAACCAAAGTAAAATGGATACTTGACAATGTCGAAGGTGCCAAGGCCAAGGCAGAAAATGGAGATCTTTCTATGGGAACCATCGATTCTTGGTTGGTTTGGAATATGACGAATGGAAAAGAGCACGTCACCGATTATACCAATGCCTCCCGTACCATGATTTACGATATCGTAAATCTAAAATGGGATGATAAAATGTTAAGGGCACTAGGTATTCCAAAGAGTATGTTGCCAGAAGTAAAGCCTTCGGCCTATCATTTTGGCGATTATGAAATCGATGGTGTAAAAATTCCGATTGCAGGCATTGCCGGTGACCAGCAAGCTGCACTTTTCGGACAGGGATGCTTTAAAAAAGGAATGGCAAAGAACACCTATGGTACAGGCTGCTTTATGTTGATGAATACGGGCGATAAACCTCAATTCTCCAAAAATGGATTGTTGACCACGATTGCCTACGGACTCGACGGAAAGGTAAATTATGCTTTTGAAGGCAGTATTTTTATTGCTGGAGCCGCCATTCAATGGCTTCGAGATGGTCTTGAATTGATAAAAGATGCCAAAGAAACCGAGGCTTTGGCGAATTCGGTTAAAGGAGACAGTTCGGTATATGTCGTTCCGGCTTTTGCTGGTTTGGGTGCTCCCTATTGGGATATGTATGCCCGTGGCGCTATCTTCGGATTGACCCGTGATACAGGCAAGGCTCATTTGGCAAAAGCAACTCTCGAATCGTTGGCATATCAAACAAAAGATATTTTAAAGGCTATGGAAGATGATTCGGGCCTGCAATTGAAAAATCTACGTGTCGATGGCGGTGCTTGTTCCAATAACTATTTGATGCAGTTTCAGGCCGATATTCTGGATACTGAGGTGCACAGACCCGAAGTCATCGAATCGACCGCTATGGGAGCTGCATTCTTGGCCGGAATACAGGTTGGGCTCTGGTCACAAGAAGATATTGATCAAAATCGTCCTATGAATCGAATTTTTGAACCTAAATTTGACCGTGTAAAAAGAAAAAGGTTATATAAGAATTGGCAGAAGGCGGTCGAACGTACAAAGGGCTGGGAGGAAAAGTAGAAAATTCGTATTTGCGAAAAACCAAACAAGATTTGACCATTGGGTAAAATGCATATGGCGTCAAAGCAAACGGTTGGTCAAGCATCCGGTTTCTACGGCTTGCTGTGTTACGAAAGCTCTTTTAGTGACGATTTTAATTAAAAAATATCATGGAAAACATAAAATTCTCGAATAGAGATAGGGCAAAAACCATTGCGAAATTTATAAAAGAAGAATACGACCTAGTCGTAATCGGAGGAGGTATCACAGGGGGTGGCATTGCCCTTGACGCTGCATCACGTGGTTTGAAAGTAGCTTTGGTCGAAAAAGGCGATTTCGCATCGGGCACCAGTAGTAAATCGACAAAACTGATACATGGCGGGTTGCGTTATTTAAAGCAATTCGATTTTTGGCTCGTAAAAGAGGTGGGTTCAGAACGTGCCATTGTTCATAAGCTGGCCCCACATCTGGTGCTTCCCGAAAAAATGCTGCTTCCGCTGATCGAAAATGGGTCTTATGGTAAATGGCTTACTTCCATTGGGTTGAAGGTCTATGATATTTTAGCCCAAGTTACGGGAGATGATAAGCGTAAAATGTTGGAAAAAAAGGAAGCATTAAAACTGGAACCGTTACTTCCTAAAAAAATATTGAAAGGCGCAGGTTATTATGCCGAATACCGTACCGATGATGCCCGTTTGACTATTGAAAATATTAAAACGAGTCTTAAGTATGGTGCTGTGGCTTTAAACTATGCGGAAGTAAAGGGTTTTACATATGTTGAGGAAAAAGTAGCCGGGGTGACTGTGAAAGATTTAGTCTCTGGGAATGAATTCAATATCAAATCGAAATACGTAATCAATGCCGCAGGGCCGTGGGTAGACGAATTGCGAAGCATGAACAATTCTAAGAAGGGAAAGCAACTGCATCTTACCAAAGGAGTGCATTTGGTGTTTCCGTATAAGAAACTTCCTGTGAAGCAGTCGGTTTATTTCGATATTCCCGATGGGCGTATGATGTTTGCCATTCCAAGAGGCAAGATTACCTATGTTGGTACTACCGACACCAATTTTAATAAAGACAAAGACCATGTGGGTATTGACTTGGCCGATGCCATCTATCTTTTGTCTGCAGTAAATAATATGTTTCCTAAAATCAATTTGGAAATGGAGGATATTATTTCTTCCTGGGCCGGATTACGTCCATTAATTCATGAAGAAGGAAAATCTGCTTCAGAACTTTCGCGAAAGGATGAAATTTTCACTTCCGACACAGGGCTTGTGAGTATTGCGGGCGGAAAGTTGACCGGGTATCGAAAAATGGCAGAAAGAGTTGTCGACCGAATTGCCAGAAAATTGGAAGAAGACTACGCGTCCAAATCGAAAGAATCGGATACGGAGAATATACCGTTATGCGGTAATGTTGGCTTTAAAAAATTCAAACACGTTAAAAAATATATCGCAGAAATCTATGATCGGATAAAGGCCGACGGATTTTCAGAATATGACGCTTGGTTCTTAGTTACCAATTACGGCAAACAGACCGATACTATTCTAGAAACCTACTCGAAATTAAAGGATAAAGACCACTATGTGCGATTGATAAAAGCGGAGTTGCATTTTGGTATTGATTTTGAAATGGTGCAAAATCCGATGGATTTCTTTGTGCGAAGAACAGGAAGGTTATACTTTGACATCGATGGTGTTACCACTTTTATGGAACCTGTACTAGAAGAGTTTCAATCCGTTTTTAAAGTTGATGAAGCACAACTAGATGCTTGGCGTGAGACCTTGTTGGCCTTGATTAAAGAACACTCCGATTTTTCATTGGAGCGGGTTTGATAGGTTCCATTCGATAGGGTTCCTTTCCAAACTGCAATCCATATTCGGCTTATGACCCGGATTGTTCAAAAAATCTTCCGCTATTTGAAAAAAACAAGAATTATAAAAATGGTGACTTTCATCTTGAAAAATAACCTCATAACCATTTATAAAATTTTTTACAGCACCAGCTGCATTGCTTACAGGTGTGGCAGGATCCAAACGGCCCGATACCATTAACGTAGGAATATCTGAAACGACAGCTTGGTTTTCAATATCCGTAGCCCTAAAAGGGTGCCAATCGGCCAGTAACTTGGCTAACAAGTTATGGGCAGTATGGGCGTACCCAATTTTGGACTGTAGTATTGCTTTTTCTGTATCTTGGGCGTTATAGAATGGAAACTCCTCATAGGCCGTGACCGAATAAAGCATTGGCAAATTTACGAAGCTATAAAGGGATTCGAAAGCACTTAAATGGGCGATAATAATTTCAGTTTCTCCATTTTCAAGAGCCTCAATAAATAAAGGGACATTGGCAATGGACTGACGGTCGTAAAGTACAACATTTAGTATAGGGAATACATCTTGTAAATTCAATACGAAGGGTTTATTTTTATAGTCAAAGCGCAAAGGATTAGACTCCAATGCCTTAAGAACTTTCAATAAACGTTCTTTCAGATTAGGATATCTGTTGTTACAGTCCTTGTTTTCCTCGCAACGTCGAAGAACTGTAAAAAGGGAACTATCAATGCTCCTAATCCTATCCCCAAACAAATCGGATTCAGGAGCCAAAACCCCGGCAAGTATCGAACTTCGAACACTATTGGGGAAATCACGCATAATGGTCAACCCAAGTCGTGTTCCATAAGAAGCTCCAAAAAGATTCCATTTGTCATACCCTAAAGCTTTTCGAAGGTCTTCAAAATCGGCTGCATTTTCACGACTATTATAACCAGCTAGATCAACTCCTTTTTGTTTAATAGCCTCCCTGCATCGGTCAAGCTGCGCCCTCGAGGCATTATAATCATCCTCAATGTCAAGATCTTGTCGCATGAGATCAAAAAGTGAATTGCCTAATTCTGTACAATTGGCTTCAGATTGACCGGTTCCACGTTGATCCATCAATACAATATCCCTATCATTTCGCAGTGGATGGTCGCTCCAAAATTCCTCCATAATCAAGGTCTCAGCGCCAGGGCCGCCCTGTAAATAAACAATAGGTGCTTTGCGAGAATTGGTGTCCTTCGCCTTTAATACTTTATAGGCTAATTTGAGGGTTCGCGAATCGGGATCATCTCTGTTTTCAGGTACTTCTAGAATTCCATCTATTATTATATCGGGGGGAGTATTATTGCATGCACATAACAAAACTGTAAAAAATAAAATTCCCCATAAACGCATAACCTTTATGTATTGAAGTAATCTAAGATAAAGAAACTTTCTTTAATCGATTTTCTCGGTCAGCTTGGCAAAAACTTTTTTTGGGTTCTTGCCTTCGTAAAGCACGGCATACACGGCATTGATAATGGGTGTTTTTACCTTTTTTTCGAATTTAGATTTGATTTCAAAGGCGCTCTTGGTGGCATAGTAGCCTTCGGCGACCATGTTCATTTCCATTTGGGCACTTTTTACCGTATAGCCTTTCCCGATCATATTACCGAACATACGGTTGCGGCTAAAAGTTGAATAGCCTGTTACCAGAAGATCTCCAAGATAGGCGGAGTCGTTAATATTCCGGTCAATTTTATGAATGCGTTTGGTAAAGCGTTTCATCTCGCGGATTGCGTTGCTCATCAGTACACTTTGAAAATTGTCGCCATAGCCCAGTCCATGTGCTATACCTGCGCCAATGGCATAAATATTCTTTAACATGGCGGCATATTCGGTTCCGATGATATCTTTTGAAATTTTAGTTTTGATATAGGCGCTAGTTAAATTTTCGGCTACAAGGTCAGCTTTTGCACGGTCAGCACATGCGATGGTTAAATAGGAGAGTCTTTCCAGGGCTACTTCTTCTGCGTGACAGGGACCCGTAATGACGCCAATATTCTTAAAGGGAATATCATAAGTTTCGTGAAAATGCTCTCCAACTATGAGTCCGGTTTCCGGGACGATTCCTTTAATGGCCGAGAAAATAATTTTATCAGCTAAGGTTACTTTTAATTTTTCAAGTTCACTTCCTAAAAATGCAGAAGGTATTGCAAAAATTAAAATATCAGCATGTTCAGCGGCCTGGTTGATATCGTCCGTTAATTGAAGTTGATCAAGGTTAAATTCAACGGACCGTAAATAATTAGGGTTGTGTTTTTCAGTTTGTAAATAACTTATAGCATCTGAACTGCGCATGTACCATGTAATTTTGTCCAAATTTTCGGTAAGCATTTTTACAATTGCAGTGGCCCAGCTTCCTCCACCAATTACAGCAATTCTTGTTTTTATCATTAGTAGGTGTAATTAATTTCAAAAGTAATTAAAATTGATTTAGGTACTTCATCGTAGTTTTTCCGATAAACTACATCTAGGTGAATAAAAACCGACCAAATGCCTAAAATTTTAACATCCTTCGGCCAATTGCCCAACAATAAATTGTAGGAAAATACGCTATTAATAAAGAACATTGCAAAAAATAAAATATAGGGACTTGAAACAGTCCGAGAACAATTTTTTTGGTTGGTTATTTAGTTAGGAACCGCCTCGACGTCTTAGTTGGGGCGGTTTTTTATGGTCCTATAGTTTGAAGAAAAAGTGGCGCTATCTTTTAATTGTTTAAATATCTTTTTTTGAATTCCGAAGGATTTTCTAACGTAACTTTTTTGAATATACGATTGAAATAGGAAAGACTTTCGAATCCGCAATCGAAGCACGTTTCGGTAATGTTTTTTCCGGTTAAAAGTAGTCGTTTCGCCTGGCTGATCCGGTATTGATTTAAAAATGCTACAAAAGAGTTTCCTGTGGCTTTTTTAAAGTAACGACAAAAAGCGGGTTTACTTAGATTGCAAAGTGACGCGATTTCCTCTACCGTTATTTTTCCTTGATAGTGTTCATCAATGAAAGCGTAGATGGTTCGCATGCGTTTTTGTTCTTTTAGATTGAAGCGGCTCACAAATGGTTTTTCATGTAAAAGGGTATATTCGTTGGTAGTGGATAATACGTTCAATAATTGCATAATTTCTACAAATAATTGAAATGGGGCAAGCGCATGTATTTTTTTAATGCGTTTTCCAATTTCATTTTTTGTTTCTCCATGAAAGGCAATTCCAAATTGTGCTTTTTCAAAGAGTACCTGAATGTGGTTTAGCTCAGGCATTTCATTTGCGAAAGATTGTCTAAACGATGGTTTGATATGCAACACCTCCATGCGATAGTTGCTTTTGACCCCATGGTCAAAATTCAGATGTGGAATATTCGATCCTATAAAAACCAAATCACTTTCCTCATAAGTAGAAATGTGGTCGCCCACGTGTCGGGTGGCGGTGGCCCCCTCTATATAAACAAGTTCGTATTCAGGATGAAAGTGCCAAAAGAATAGGTCGTTAAGCTTGGGCTCGTGTAATACCCGAAAAGGGCTTTTAGTTTCAGGACTGATGGTCTCTAGCTGGATTTTCATAATTCAATTTAACAAATTTCACATGTAAACCATTTTTTTTGGTATAAAATATCAATATTGTTCAAATAATGGTCAATATCAAGGTAGAAAGGCACCTTCTGAATTTCTAGTTTTACTTCACAACTCTAACTTCTGATAAAATTTGAACTATGAAAAAAATAGATAAGATTGAAATGGCCAATAAAGGTCATAAGGCAATTCCCGGGAATCCATCTACCGCAACGACCAGTAAAATTAAATTGAACGATCGCTCGAATAATGTACCGTTACGGGTTTTGAGCGAAGCCGATTGGGATTTCTGGGTACACAATGGCTATATCGTCATTAAAAATGCAGTTTCAAAAGAGCAGGCCAAGGCAACAGCTGATTTCATCTGGGAGTTTGATGAAAAAGATTCTAAAAGCCCAGAAACCTGGTACGCTCCGCCAAGAGCGGAAATGAAAATGAAAGAACTGACCGGAACAGGAATGGTCGAAGTATATAACCATCAACATCTCTGGAACAATCGCCAGACGCATCGCGTATATGATGCTTTTGTCGATGTGTGGGGCACCGAGAAATTGTGGGTTACTATAGATCGGGCCAATTTGAATTTTCCTTTAAGACCCGGGGTCAAGAAAAAGGGGTTTATTCATTGGGATTATGATCCGGAAACGAGGCCTCAGAATGTTCAGGGTGTTTTGGCATTGGCGGATCAGACCGATGAAAATATGGGTGGTTTTCAATGTATCCCGTGGTTGTATCGTAATTACGATGCTTGGAAATTGACCCAACCCGAAGACCGTGATCGATTTCAACCCGATGTTTCCAATTTAGAAGACAAAATTGTCAAAGTTAAAATGGAGGCTGGTGATTTACTCATTTTCAATAGTACACAACCGCACGGTATAAGGCCCAATAACTCGAAAGACAAGGTGCGTATTGCGCAATATATTTCCATGATGCCGGCAGAAGAAAACAATGAAGAGCTTCGACAATGGCGGATCAATTCCTGGCGGCAACGGATCGCACCTGAGGGGTATGCATTTCCGGGTGACCCGAGAAGATGGGAACAGACAAAATATGAAACTGCCAATTTATCCCCACTGGGACAGAAGCTATTAGGGCTGACCCCTTGGTAGATCATCAAATCTTTAATTCTTAGCTAGTTTAAGGTGAAACCGACTATTAATGGTATTTTTGCATCCTTAAAATAAGAAGGTTTGAAGAAATACTTTAATTTATTCGATTTTAAACAAAAGGTAGACTATAAAACCGAGATTTTATCGGGCCTTACAGTGGCATTGGCATTGGTGCCAGAGGCCATTGCCTTTGCTTTGATTCCAGGTTTTTCACCACTTACAGGTTTGTATGCAGCTTTTGTGTTGGCATTGGTGACCTCAATTTTAGGAGGTCGACCAGGAATGATTTCAGGTGCTACAGGTGCAGTTGCCGTGGTTTTTATTGGATTGATACTTGAACTCAAACGTAATTTTCCGGGAATCGAACCCGAGACTATTTTAAATTACGTTTTTGCCACGGTCATTATTGCCGGATTACTTCAGATCGGAGCAGGAGTTTTGCGTTTAGGAAAGTTTATCAGACTAGTGCCGCACCCCGTAATGTTCGGGTTTGTTAATGGATTGGCCATCATCATATTTATGGCACAGTTCCCTAATTTTTATCAAAAGGGAACCGATACATTGCTAACGGGTGCCCCAATGTATACAATGCTAGGGCTAACCTTGCTAACCATGCTCATTATATGGGGTTTTCCAAAATTGACCAAGGCAATTCCATCTTCTTTATTGGCAATCGTTGTAGTTTCTTCCTTGGTTATAGGTTTTGGAATTGACACCCTTACCGTAGCCGACACCATGAAAGCAGGAGAATCGATTAAAGGGGGCTTTCCGCCTTTATCAATTCCACAGATTCCTTTTACTTTTGAGACCCTTAAAATTATTTTCCCTTATGCGGCCATTGTTGCCGGGGTTGGTTTGATTGAAAGTCTATTGACGCTGAATATCATTGATGAAATTACAGAAACACGAGGAAGTGGAAATAAAGAATGTGTGGCGCAGGGTACGGCAAATATATTATCCGGATTCCTATCAGGTATGGGAGGTTGTGCAATGATTGGGCAAAGTTTGATCAACACTTCATCTGGGGCAAGAGCCCGTTTGTCTGGTATTACCGCTGCGGTAATGTTGCTGGTTTTTATTATGTTCGGGTCAAGTCTCATTGAACGCCTTCCTATGGCGGCCTTGGTCGGATTGATGTTTATGGTCGCTATCGGAACCTTCGAATGGGCAAGCTTTAAGACATTTCGAAAAATGCCGAATTCAGATGTTATTGTGATGGTTTTAGTGACCTTGATTACGGCGATTACACATAATTTGGCAGTGGCCGTTCTGTTGGGAGTGATTATCTCCGCTTTGGCATACTCCTGGGAGAATGCAAAACGTATTCGAGCACGAAAACATATTGATGAAAACGGGGTCAAGCATTACGAGATTTATGGCCCTCTGTTTTTTGGTTCAACCACATTATTTGCTGAAAAATTTGATATTCAGAATGATCCTTTGGAAGTAATTATAGACTTCAAGGAAAGTCGTGTTGCAGATATGTCAGGTATTGAGGCACTGAATAAAATAACCGATCGTTACCAAAAAGTTGGTAAAAAAGTACATCTCAAACATTTGAGTAAAGACTGCATTCGCTTGTTGAAGAATGCCAATGATATCATCGACGTAAATGTTTTAGAAGATCCTACCTATAAAGTCGTCGTAGACAAGACTTAAAAAGAAATCATTATAAAAAAAACCGATGCACAAGCATCGGTTTTTTATAACTTTCTGTAAATTTTTACAGCGACTATTGTTTTTAATTAATTACCGCCGTACAATTTATAGACTTCAGAACCAGCACTTAAAAAAGCACCTGTTCCATATACTTCGGTCTTATCGGGCCAAGCTTTTCCAGGAGCTGCTCCTATTGGTTGTACATAACCCAACATACCTTCATCGGTAACATGGCTTACCATGGCATTCCACCCTTTCTTGACGGCCGGGCCATAGGTAGATTTGTCTAAAATACCCTTATTAATGCCCCAAGCGAGACCATAGACATAAAATGAAGAACCGCTTGTTTCCGGTGTAGGATAGAAATCTTGTCCTAATAAACTCATGGCCCAATGGCCTTGTGGAGTTTGAATGGCAAGCAATTTTTTGGACATTTTTTTATAGATACCCAAAAAGTATTTGTATTCCTTGCTTTTAGGGTCTAATTCGTTCATGACATTAGTCAGTCCGGCGAATACCCAGCCATTGCCTCTCGACCAGAATATTTTGGTTCCATTGTCTAGCTTGCCCATATAACTTTCATCACGGTAGTATAAGCTTTCTTTCTTATCAAATAGGAAATCTGTAGAAGCTTTGAATTCGGTCATTAAAAAATCAAGATACTTTTTTTCTCCTGTGAGTTTATAGAGTTTTGCCCAAACCGGTGGAGACATAAACAAGGCATCACACCAGTTCCAACGGTCTTGGTGGTATGGAGACTTCCAATGAAACGAAGATTGCGAAGGGTGCATCATAATAAAGTTGAATTGCTCCTTGGTTGGCTCGATCATTTTTTCGTCGTTATACTTACGAAAAAGCTCAATGTACATTTGACCGACAGTGTGATCATCTGCATGATATTTTCGACGATATAATTGCCATTCGTTTTCTTCTCCAATTGTTTTTAGCCAGTTGTAGTATTTATCGTCATCGGCCATTGCGGCCCATTTTACCATACCGACGTACAAAGCACCATTGGTCCAATCAAGTGGGTGGTGGGGTTTGGTGTGGCCGCTATAAAGGCCGTCGAAATGATCTATCTGCCAATCGGCTACCTTTTTCATGATTTGTTCGACTTCATTTGGCTTTATATCTTGAGCAGTCGATGCAATAGAAGCGGTTAACACTACTAGGGCAAGAATATTACGAATTGATTTCATTGTTAAGGGTTTTATTGATGGAAATTTAATTTTGTGCCAAAACGAAATGTGCTATTACCCCAAATTCATTTCAGGATAACAGCACAGTAAATTTGGTTCGGGACAATGTTACAGTGTGCGTAAAAATTCTGTCACATTTCTTGCATCCTCTTCGCTTAAATTTTGATTTAACATAATCGCGTTGTTATACTCTTTAAGTAATGCCTTTGCAATAGGATCTTCTTTAAGCATAACATCAGGATTGATAATCATGTTCATTACCCATTCAGGACTTCTGCGCTCTAAAACACCTTTTAAAGCAGGGCCTATCATGCGTTTATCGACTGCATGACAAGCAATACATACGGTGCTAAAAATCTTTTCACCTTTGGCAGCCATTTCAGAGTCTATTTCATCGGCAAAGGTTACCGATTTTATAGGGCCTACTCCTTTGTTGCTTAAATCAACGGGTACGCCTTCAGCCTCTGCCGCTGGGGCTTTAGCTTCCGTTTTCGTTCGGTTCATTTCAAAACCTTCTTTCTTCTCTTCCTTTTTCTCTTTTCCTCCACAGCTGATCATTAGACCGCCCAGTGCGAAGACCACAAATAATTTTTTCATCATGTTTGTTTTTGTCGGCACTAATATAAGAATTACCGTTATTTAAATAACCTCTTCACAAAATTTTACCGCCCTTTTTTCTGTATAAGTGGCGTTATTTTTACCAAAAAATCCAACATGACCACCATTTCGGGGCATCTCTAAGCTTAAATTGGGATTGGTATTTGCGGCTTCAATGGGATAACATTCTTTTCCTAAAAAAGAATCGTTCTTGGCACTAATTATCAATGCCGGAATGCTAATCTGACCCAAAAACTGGAGACAACTGCATTTCTTGTAATAATCCAGTGCATTTATAAAACCATGGGCGCGACTGGTATAGATATCGTCAAAATCCTTTAAAGTTCGAATACTGGCTATGTCATTGGCCGAAATTTTATCTGGAAACATTTTTTGTTTCGGAATTAGTTTTTCCACCAAATGATTTTTAAATCGTTTGGCATATGGAAAATTCTTGGGCTTCAGAAGCTCTCGAAGTGAGCTGTGTAGGTCACATGGTACTGAAATTCCGATAATACCTTTCACTGTTTTTGGGATGTTCCGCCCTTCGCCCGCATATTTAAGAGCCATATTACCGCCTAAGCTTACGCCTTTTATAAAAATTTTAGGGTATTTTTCTGTGTTTACAATATGCCGTACTACGGCATCTAAATCTTCGGTAGCTCCTGAATGGTACGACCGAAATAGTTTGTTGGTTTCACCACTACAGCCTCGAAAATTTACAGAACAAGCATCGTAACCCAGTGTATTGAAGGCTTTGGCACTTCCTGTGATATAAGGGCGCTGTGCATTGCCCTCTAGACCATGAAGTAGAATAACGACCTTGTCGGTAGGTTTGAAGGAGAAACTCCAGTCGAGATCAAGAAAATCGCCATCGGGCAAATCAATACGCTCTCGGGTTTGTAGTAAACCTTCGACTTTACGAAAAAGACCTGAATAGATCGTAGCGAAATGTCCGCTCCTGAATAAAAAAGGAGGGTTATAATTTGATTGAAATAAAGGCATCTCTAAAATGAATTACTTTTAAGAGTAAGAAGGTACCGCATAGTTTAAAAGTACCTTAAGATTCGTAAAGGGTTGGGTTAAATCCAACAACGTCAAACTTTATTGTAAATTTTAGCATGACCAAAATAATAAAAAATGCGACCATTAAGAAGCGTTTTCCGAAGTTATGAAGCCAAAACTAACGGGGAAGTAGGGCATTGTGAAAGTGATACGGTCTTATTCGTTTTGGGAGATTTGCAGTATGATTTTGTTGTAGTTCTTAGTGGTGAATTTTCTGTTATGACCCCAATATCGGTACTGTTGCAGTAGTGATTCACAAAAAAATAAATTTTCAGGAGAAAGTGGGGTGCTTTCCAGTCGTGGGGTGCAGTTTTAGGCGCTGGCAAAATCAGGCTCCAGCATGCTAGGTATAATGCCCTTGCGCTTAAAGGGAGCTACTTCTAAATGGCTATGTCTTCAATGCTTACTTCGGGTACATTTCCAATACCTTAATTTGTTCCTCGATTGCCGATTTAAATTCTGATTTTAAATGGTTTACCAGTTCGGAAACCGGAAGAACATTGTCTATAGTGGCTGAACCTTGACCTGCCGACCAAATGGTTTTCCAGGCTTTAGCTTCCGTATCGAGTTCTTTTCCAAAATCGATTTTTCTATCTTTTTCCAAATCTTCCTCCGTAATTCCTGCGGCCTTTAAACTAGCCCCCAAAAAATTGGCATGAACACCTGATATTGCTGCAGTATACACTACATCACTTGCGCCAGCAGCCACGATCATTTCGCGATATGCAGCCGAGGCCTTGCTTTCTTCGGTATTTATAAAACGAGTGCCCATATAGGCGAGATCCGCCCCCATTTGGAGGGCCGAAGCAATATCACGACCCGTACTGATGCAACCGGAAAGTATAATGGTCTTATCGTAGAATTTTTTTATTTCAGCAACCAAAGTCATCGGGTTTATAGTGCCCGCATGGCCGCCTGCACCTGCTGCTACAAGAATAAGTCCGTCGACCCCTGCACCTGCCGCTTTTTGGGCATGACGTTTTTTAATGACGTCATGAAATACCAATCCACCGTAACTATGAATGGTGTCTACAACCTGTGAGACGGCACCCAAAGAGGTAATGATCAGCGGCACTTTATGCTTTACGCACAATTTAAGATCGGCCTCCAATCGAGGATTGGTGGGATGAACAATAAGGTTGACCCCGAACGGTGCCGGCTTTTTACCTGTTTCATCCTCAAAATTCTGCAATTCCGATTGTATCTCGATTAGCCATTCTTCGAAACCTTCCGATGTCCGTTGGTTTAAGGCGGGAAAAGTGCCTACTATACCGTTCTTACAGCATTCGACGACCAATTTAGGGCCTGAAATCAAAAACATCGGCGCCGCAATGGCAGGAAGTGAGAGATTCTTAATGAAGGGAGCTTTTAAATCCATTTTTTGTTTTTCTACTTAAAAATAAGGCATTTTAACCTTGAGATTTCCAAAACTATACTATTTTTATAAAATATTATGCATGCATAGCAAAAATATTTAAAGGATGTACTTAAAAGACTTTGAAGTTCGGTGGAGCGATATTGATGCCAACCGACATTTGGCCAACTCGGCATATATTAATTTTATGAGCCACACGCGAATGTCTTTTTTATGGGAGTTGGGTTTCAATCATAAAACAATGGCCGAGAATCAAATCGGCCCGGTAGTTTTTTATGAGCACATGTACTATTTTAAGGAAGTTTTTCCCGGCAAGCCCATAAAGGTGTCTCTAGAAGTTACAGGATTGAGTGAAGATGGAAAGTTTTTTGAATTTCACCATAACTTTTATGATAGCAACGGAAAGAATGTAGCACATTGTGAGATGATGGGTGCGTGGATCAGTTTGAAGACGCGAAGTCTTATTGGTCTAAATGATAATATGTTAGCTGCTTTCAATTCGATTGACAAGCCAGAAGGATTTAAAGTGTTGACCAAAGAAGATACCAGGCGATTCGCCAAAGCACCCCAGAAAGATCTGTCTATTTAAGCAGTATTAACTTTTTGCTACAGAAGATGGTTTGCGACTTGCCAAGTAGACGCCGACCAATACCATTGCAGCACCGAATATTTTCAAGGTGGTCAGACTATCTTTTCCTGTCATTACAGCAAACAAAATGCCGATGATAGGTTGAAGATACACAAAAGCGCTTACGGTAGATGCTTTTAATTGTGTAAGCGCAAAAACATTGAAAAGGTAGGTGCAGAAGGTGGTACCAACGACTACAAATATAATTCCCAAAAACGCTTCAGATGGTAAACTTGTCCATTCGATTTGTAAAAGCTCTTTATAGCCCATGGGAAGACAAACAAAAATGCCGATAGTAAAAAGCCATTTCATGCAGGTGAATAGATGATATTTCTCAATTAATTTCTTTACTAGGATCAGGTATAGGCCATATGAGAAAGCGTTAACGACAAAAAGGGCATTGCCCAGGGGAATGTTGGGGGCATCTTGGCGTATTTCTGCTCCAAAAAGAATGAGGGATACTGCTCCGATAAGTCCAATGAAAATACCGAAGATTTTACGGTTTGAAATTTTTTCCTTGATAAGCAGGGCAGATAGCAGCAGCACAATAATGGGTGTGGTGGTAATTAGCACAGCGCTGTTGATAGGGGTCGAAAGCTGTAATCCCTTAAAGAAACTAAGCATGTTGATACCCATTCCAAAAAGTGCGCAGATTAGCATTCGTCCGTAATCTTTTTTTTCGATGGTTTCTTTTGGTCCAAAAAAAGAAATGGCCCAGAATAGAATAGAAGCACCGATTACCCGTAACATAATAAAGCCGAAAGGAGCGACATGATCGGGCATGACTCCTTTGGCAATGGTATGATTCAGGCCGTAAATGACCGTTGCGCCGATAGCTGCAAATATCGCAAGTGTTCTTTTACTCAAGGATGAATGGTTGCAGCGGCTGCGGAGACCACGTTTTTACTGTTACCGATGAAAATTTGATTATCTACAACGATTACCGGTCTTTTGAGAAAAGTATAGTGGTCTAAAATAAGGTCTTTATAATCGGTTTCAGAAAGTTGTTTTTCTTTTAGATTCCTTTCTTTGTACAACATGGCCCTTCTGCTGAAAAGAGCTTCATAGCTTCCGGAAAGTTTTTGCATTTCCTCAAGTTGTGCTACAGTAATTCTTTCTTTTTTTATATCCTGAAGTATGAATCCTTCTAAAGGCTGAAGCTCCTTAATGATCCTTTGACAAGTGCTACAGGTACTTAAATGGTATATTTTTTTCATAAAGAAACAGTTTTTTCATTGTCGGAAAGATTTAGATTTTCCCAATTTTACCAAAAATTATCCTTGTGCAAAGAAACCCATTTCAATCGAATTGTGCTACTTTTGGGGTTTCGATACAAAAAGTATTTTAACCAAAAAAATTGATATTTTGGAAAAATTATTCAATGTCATATTACAGAACCGAAAGTCTTTCTATCAAATAATATCAGAAACACCAAAGGAGCAGTTGCTGCAAATACCGGAAGGCTTCCGAAATAATATTTGGTGGAATATAGCGCATGTGGTGGTTACACAACAAATATTGTTATATAAATTTAGCGGAGTTTCGATGAAGGTCGATGAAGAATTGGTGGCCAAATTCAAAAAGGGAACAGTACCCGATGGCACGGCTGACGATGAAGAAATAGCGAAAATCACAGACTTGCTCTTGACCACGGTAGAATCGGCACAAAAAGATTATGAAAACGGAGTTTTTAAAGAATATAGTGAGTACACCACAAGTGCTAAAGTTACCTTAAGCAATGTGGAAGATGCTATTGCCTTTGTTGCTTTTCATGAAGGGTTGCATAGAGGCGCGGTTATCGCGCTTCAAAAGATGGTAGTGTTAAAAGAGGCTTAGGACTTTATTTTTTTGGCTAAAAACTTTTTTACGTCATTATATGGGAAAGTGATTTCAATTGGGCCATCGGCATACGATGCGACCTCATATTGATTATACAAAAGTTTCAAGCCCTCTTTGGTAAGGCCAATATTTTCAGGTAGGTAAAAAGAATCGCTTTCAAACATAAACCCCGTACTGTTAATGGGCTTTCCTTCAGGAATGTTCTCTTTTATACGAAATTCAGTTTCGGCGTATTTTTGAAAATTCTCTAAATCTTTGAAAAGTTGCCAGTTTTCAAGTTCGGTACCTTTCTTTTTGTCAAAATTTAAAAATCGTTTAGATCCGTACCCATGTGCTCCGCCAGTAAAAAGATATGCATTGAGCTCAATAGTCAACAAAGCGTCGTCTTCATAAACCTTTTTGCCGTCAATTTTAGCTTCCCATTGGGCGGTTTCGTCGGCATATTCTTCTTTGAGCTCAATGTATCCATGGGTAAACGAGGTTATGGCTTCTTCAATCGTCGTCGCTTCCAAATCATCATCGTATAAGAGTAATGAGATAATTTCTTCCCTCAGTGTCCTGTTTATGGTTCTGGTTAATTTGGTCTGTTCAATTGCCTTAGGAATTGAAATACTGACATCAGGACAATCTGCACATTCTTTCTGGGCTATTTCCATAGGTTCAAATGTCAGCTTGGCTTCTTTTTTACAGCTGATAAAGACGAAAAATAAAATGAGGCAGGCGAAGGAGGTTTTCATGGGAATGTTTAGGGATAAAACACAAAGTTACATCATGATTGTGTGCTATGAAAGATAACGATACATTTGTGTAGTAAATTACATGTCATGAGCGAAAAAAAATTACGATTTAACAGTAAGACAATACACGGAGGTCAGCAACCTGATAAAGCTTACGGGGCGGTAATGCCTCCGATATACCAGACTTCTACCTATGCCCAAACAACCCCGGGCGGGCATAAGGGATATGAGTATTCACGAAGTGCCAACCCTACGCGCACGGCCATGGAAAATGCATTGGCCAGTATTGAAAATGGAACATACGGACTAGCTTTTGGTAGCGGACTTGCGGCCATGGATGCCGTTATTAAACTATTGAGTCCGGGTGATGAAGTAATCTCGACCAATGACCTGTATGGAGGTAGTTACCGGATTTTTCGTCAGATTTTTGAAAAATATGGTATCGTTTTCCATTTTGTTGGTATGCAGAATGTAAACGAAATAGCTGAAAAAATCAACGCGAATACGAAGCTCATCTGGGTAGAGACCCCCACCAACCCGATGATGAATATTATCGATATTAAAGCGGTATCAAAATTGGCGAAAGAACATGCTATACTTTTGGCCGTTGACAACACTTTTGCGACACCCTATTTGCAACAGCCTTTAGATTTGGGCGCTGATATTGTCATGCATTCGGCTACGAAGTATTTAGGAGGTCATAGTGATGTAGTTGTTGGGGTTTTGGTAGTAAAAGATAAGAAGTTGGCAGACCAATTATACTTTATTCAGAACGCAAGCGGTGCTGTGTGCGGCCCTATGGATAGTTTTCTGGTACTTCGCGGTATAAAAACACTTCATGTAAGAATGCAGCGGCATTGTGAAAATGGCAGGGCCGTAGCACAGTATTTATCCAAGCACCCAAAAATTGAAAAAGTGTATTGGCCCGGTTTTGAAAGTCACCCAAACCATGAGGTGGCAAAATTGCAAATGAAAGATTTTGGCGGGATGGTATCATTTGTGACCAAAGGAAACAATTATAAAGATGCCATAGCAATCGTGGAAAAATTGCAAGTATTTACGCTTGCGGAGTCTCTGGGCGGGGTCGAGAGTTTAGCTGGCCACCCTGCAAGTATGACTCATGCCAGTATTCCAAAAGCCGAGCGGGAAAAAAGTGGAGTAGTCGATTCCCTAATAAGATTGAGTGTAGGAATTGAGGATGAGGCAGATTTAATAGGCGATTTGGAGCAGGCCATAGGATAGAGGTTTATCAAATTCACAAAATAGGATGATTAAATTGAATAAATAGTATAATTTTGCCATTAAATTATCGTTTTATTAAAATATTTGTAATCAATTAAAGAATAGATGGAAGCAAAGGTCAAAGCATTTATGGATGAGGTGAAGACTCGAAATGGTCACGAACCTGAATTTATACAGGCAGTGCAAGAGGTTGCTGAAACGGTAATTCCGTATATCGCTAAACACAAAATATATAGTGGCAAAAATATTCTTCTGCGTATGGTCGAGCCTGAACGATTGATTTCTTTTAGGGTGGCATGGGTCGATGATAATGGAGATATACATGTGAATAGGGGATATCGAATTCAAATGAATTCGGCAATTGGGCCCTATAAGGGAGGATTGCGTTTTCACTCATCGGTAAATGCCAGTATTCTAAAATTCCTTGCTTTCGAGCAGGTTTTTAAAAATAGCTTGACTACACTTCCCATGGGTGGAGGAAAAGGGGGTTCTGATTTTGACCCGAAAGGGAAATCTGATGATGAGGTAATGCGTTTTTGTCATGCCTTTATGGTCGAACTGTGTAGGCACATTGGTCCGAATACTGACATTCCTGCTGGCGATATCGGAGTAGGCTCACGTGAAATAGGCTTTTTATTCGGTATGTACAAAAAGATTAGAAATGAATTTACGGGGGTTCTGACAGGTAAGGGCCGCTCATGGGGTGGTTCATTGATACGTCCTGAAGCTACAGGGTATGGCACCGTTTATTTTGCGCAAAGTATGTTGCAGACAAAAGGCCAAGATTTTTCAGGAAAGACCGTGGTAATTTCTGGCTCTGGCAATGTGGCCCAATATGCAGCGGAAAAGGCTCTGCAATTGGGGGCGAAAGTATTGACCCTTTCCGATTCTCAAGGCTATGTGTACGACAAAGATGGTATAGACGCCAAGAAATTGGCGTATGTGATGGATTTAAAAAACAACAAAAGAAAAAGAATTTCGGAATATGTAAAAAAGTATTCCTCTGCCACTTTCCATGAAGGAAAAACGCCTTGGGAGGTAGCATGTGATATAGCATTGCCATGTGCTACCCAAAACGAATTGAACGGCAAAGGTGCCAGCGCATTGGTTAAGAATGGATGTATCTGTGTCGCCGAAGGAGCCAATATGCCATCTACCCCGGAAGCTATTCACGAATTTCATGCTGCGAAAATTCTTTTTGCCCCGGGCAAGGCTTCCAACGCAGGTGGGGTGGCGACATCAGGGCTCGAAATGTCGCAGAACTCGTTGCGGATCAGTTGGACCAGGGAAAAGGTCGACGATATGCTTAAAAATATCATGGGAGACATTCATGATTCATGTATCGAATATGGCAAAGAAAAGGACGGTTTCTGTAATTATGTAAAAGGAGCCAACATCGCAGGTTTTGTGAAAGTAGCCGATGCGATGCTCGCGCAAGGGGTTATTTAATGATCAAGCAATAAACGGTCACGACATGATAATCAAATAGTTCAAGCAGTGGGGGTTGAAAATTTGATGTAAGTAGCTTGTCTTTTGAGAATGTTGAATTGCTTCTGGTGCTCTGCTGTTTTGATAATGCTTAAATCGTTATTTCTTTTCATAAAATTGGTGGTTCCTTCTCTTGTCTCTACCTTATCAAAACCAATACCCTACACTAAAAAAGAAGTTGCTAAAACTACCTTCAGGCGACCAAGAATAGTGCACCTGTACAGGGCCAAAAAAAGACTCCCAACCGTAGCCTATGCCATAGCCCGAAAAATCAGGCTCTGTAAACCATTCGCCAGTTCTAAAAAGGTCATCATCGACATTGGCATAATTTGCCGAAAGCATAAAATGGTTATTAGGGGCAAACTCCCAATCTGCCCTTCCATAGGCTTTTACAAAACTATTTCCGGGTAAACTTAAAAAATCATACCCCAAAAAGGGTACAAAATTATTGATCAAGTTCGTACCATTTCCTCCTAAAACGAAATCATAGGTAGCGATACCCGAAGTACCTAATTTAAAGCCGCCGGAGGTCTCAAAATTCAAGGATATGTTTTTTGATACCGGAAACGCCCCTCCTATACGTGCTTTGGCAATTGAAAACTCCTTGAAATCATTATTAAAATCGGAAGAAAGGATGTAAAAATGAAAATCCCCGTCAAAAAATAGACCTTTGGTCGGAAAATATTTGTCGTCGTAAGTGTCGAGCACAAGTTTTCCGAAGGTGCTATAATAATTACTCTTTTCAAATAATACCCTACCCTTGGTGCCAGTAGTGATGTTATCGGTGCCCGCATCATCTTCATTAAAAAAATTACCCAGCGTTCTTGTACTATATTTCAAAAACTTATGCTCGACACCTAAGCTCACGGCAAATTCTTCTTTTAGAACAGTTTGAATATAAAATTGATTGGTTAAATCGGTTACATCAAAATTTATAGTATTGATGTTCGAAGTGTTCGAGATATCAAAATTACTGGCAACCAAACCATAGTCTACATCTTTTTCAAAAGCATTGAATCTAGAATTTAGACCAAAGCTCCAATACGCACCCTTATCGACAAAATACCTAAAGTCATACCTGACATTGTCACCGAAAATAAAATCAAGGGAACTCACGTCATCTTTCATCAGCAGATTTTTATGCGTAATATTGATGAGAGCTGCTGTTTTATACAAATCGTCATAGTGCGCGCCCAAACGAATATATGTTTTAATAGGGTTCTCCTTTAAATCGAGTACTAAATCTACCTTATCGTCGTTTGACAATAATTCGTACCTGATGGTTTTAAAGTTGCCTGTCGCCGACAGGTTATTTATGCCTTGTTGCAACTTCTCAAAATTCACTTTGTCAACTAAATCGAACCTTAGCTTTCCTTTTACATAGCCTCTAGTGTAATTTTCATTACCCGTTAGCACAAGTCGATCTATTTTAATGCTATCACGCATCGTTACAGGTTTTATTTTGGCCTTATTTAAGCGTTGTTCTTTTGACAACTTCCTTAATGCCTCTATTTGCGCAGTTGCAGCATCGGTACCACTATCGATAATCTTCTGCCCAGAATTAAAATCGACTACCGAAAAATCACTGATGTCGGGTTTGATATATACATCGGTCATGATCGACTTGTCTTTCATATCCAACGCTGTTCTGTAATTGTTGATTTGTAGTAAAATCTCCGTTGCCGACAGAAGGGCCTCACGATCACGAAGACCATGTTGTACATCTACTCCTATAATAACATCGGCACCCATATTTCTTACCTCTTGAATGGGGTAGTTGTTTACGACACCTCCGTCAATTAAAACCTTTTCTCCCATCGAGGCCGGCTCGAACAATGAAGGTAGCGTTCCACTTGCCATAATCGCTTCAGGAAGATACCCCTTATTTAGCAACACTTCTTCACCCGTCTCTACATCAGTGGCAATGCATACAAAGGGAATAGGCAATTGGCTAAAATCATTCACATCTTTAACATGATAAAGTATTCTGACCAGTTCATTATAAACATTTTGTCCGCCAGAATAGGCTTGGGGAAATGAGACCTTGAAATTATCGAAAGGCAGGGTCAACGCATATTTTTCGGCCGCTTCTTTTTCATAAAAAGATTTGGCACTACGTGGTAAATTGTCTTGAATGAGATTGGTGAAATCAATACTTCTAAAAATAGAGTCTAATTGTGTGGCCGAATATCCAGAAGCATATAAACCGCCGATAATGGCCCCCATACTCGTACCACCGATATAATCGATTTGTATACCGGCATCTTCGATTACCTTTAAAGCCCCAATATGGGCAAGGCCCTTGGCCCCGCCACCGCTTAATACCACCCCAACTTTGATATCGTGATTACCCTCGATATTCTGGGCCATAGAAAAAAAGGAACTTATCAAGAACAATATTGAAACACCAAGTTTTTGCATAGTGCGATATAAGTCGTTTTTTTTAATGAAATGTTTCATATATTTTTTTAGCCCTTGCCATACCGACACTTTTTGCCAAATTTTCTATGGAAGCCTCTTTGATCCGTTTTACTGATTTGAACTTTTTCAATAACTCTTCCGCTGTCTTTTCCCCAATTCCATCAATGCCCTCCAATTCGGAATTAATCGCCGCTTTGCTCCTTTTGTTTCTGTGAAATGTAATCCCGAACCGGTGGGCCTCATTCCTAAGCTGCTGAATTATTTTTAGACTTTCCGATTTTTTATCGAGGTATAAGGGAATGGGGTCTTCAGGAAAATAAATCTCCTCCAACCTTTTGGCGATGCCTATTATTGCGATTTTACCTCGTAATCCTAAAATATCCAAACTTTTTACCGAGGACGAAAGCTGCCCTTTGCCTCCATCTATTACAATCAATTGGGGCAAAGGTTCATCTTCTGCCAATAGGCGCTTGTAACGTCTAAAAACCACTTCTTCCATAGATGCAAAGTCATCGGGGCCTTCAACCGTTTTGATATTATAGTGCCGGTATTCTTTTTTTGATGCCTTTCCATTTTTAAATACGACACAGGCAGCCACAGGATTGCTGCCTTGTATATTACTGTTATCGAAACATTCGATATGACGGGGTTCTTCTGACAATCGCAAATCTTTTTGCATTTGGGCCATTATTCTATTGGTATGCCTATCGGGATCCGTAATACGTATTTGCTTGAACCGTTCTTGCCGGAAGAACTTGGCATTGCGCTCTGAGAGTTCTAGAATCTTTTTTTTGTCTCCTAGTTTGGGTATCGTCACTTTTAAATGCGGTTCAACCACAACTTTAAAAGGAAGGTAAAGTTCTTTCGACTGTGAATCGAACCGTTGCCGTATTTCTACAATTGCAAGCTGTAATAGCTCTTCGTCCGTCTCGTTCAGCTTCTTTTTTATTTCCAAGGTGTGCGAACGAATAATGGATCCGTGGGAGAGCTGTAAGAAATTGACATATGCAAAGGTATCTTCGGAAATAATTGAAAATACATCTACATTATTGATTCTTGGGTTTACTATCGTAGTTTTTACTTGATAGTTCTCCAGGATTTCTATTTTGTCTTTTATACGTTGCGCTTCTTCATATCGCATTTCACTCGCCAACGCCTTCATCTGATGTTTAAAATATTGAAGTGAAGATTTGAAATTACCCTTTATGATTTCACGAATATCGGCAATCTGCCGATCGTATTCCGAAATGCTCTGTAAACCCTCACAAGGACCTTTACAGTTGCCTAAATGAAACTCGAGACATACTTTATATTTTCCCGCATTGATCTTTTCTTGTGAAAGGTCATAGTTGCAGGTGCGTAGGGGGTATACGCCTTTAACAAGGTCTAATAGGGTCTTAACAGTCTTCATACTGGTATACGGACCGTAATATTCAGACCCGTCCTTTATAAGTTTCCTTGTTGGAAAAATTCGAGGGAAACGTTCATTCTTAATACAGATCCATGGATACGATTTATCGTCCTTAAGAAGTACATTGTACCTAGGCCGATATTTTTTGATCAGATTATTCTCTAAAAGCAGCGCATCGGATTCGGTCGGCACAACTATATGCTGAATTGAACGAATTTTTTTTACCATGACCCTCGTCTTACCGTAATCATGGTTTTTTGTAAAATAGGATGACACCCTTTTCTTTAAATCCTTTGCCTTGCCGATATATAAAATGCTGTCGTCAGAATCGTAGAATTGATATACCCCCGGACTGTTAGGAAGTGTGCTAAGTTGAACTTTGATGGGTACTTGGGCCATTTTATAATGGGCAGATTAGTTACTCCCTATTTAAGCTGTTAAATTACTATGTTTTTACAAAATTAGACATTCTTCGTATTATTTTAACGTTACTCAAACCTGAATGGCTCTTTGTTTCTAAACGTAAAACACCCCTTTATTTAATGGCCTGTACCTTTTGATAATGACTTTGTCGTGTCAACAGGCCGTAGTCTTTTTTGAAGGCATCAAAAATTATTGCAGATTTTCTAAATTTAACGAAAATCGGGAAAAAACAATTAATCATTGATAGCCAATATTTTACATAACACAAAATTAAACAGATGTAGTCTTTCGGTTAGAAATTTGTTAAAGTTTCTTAAAAAAGATGTATTTCATCGATAAAAAGTTGCACTTGATAGGATTTCAAAGAAAAAATTATCTAAATTTAAAGACAAAATCAATTTTACACATGGATAACTATTTAATAATGCTAGGCATGTACCTCATTTTAATGATTTTCGTTAAGGTATATGTTTCAGTCGCTACCAAGGATTAAGATTTAATTGTCATTCTAGTGAATGTACCGATTAATCCTTCAGAATGCTAAAAGAAAGTCTGCGCTCCATATATTTGAAACGCAGAAAGAATATATCGGCCCAACAACTTATCGACGCCGACCTCTGCATAGCTAACAATCTCTTGAGACTTTCTGTCTGGGAATTTAGCAATTACCATGTTTTCCTATCTATTACCGAAAAAAAAGAAATTGACACTACCCCTATACTTTCTATAATTCAGGGAAAGGACAAAAACATTGTCGTTCCAAAAATGAATGAAGACGGTACACTGTCGAACTACTTACTTACAGATAACACCACACTAGTCAAAAATAAGTGGAATGTTCCTGAACCAATTGATGGTATTGAAATCTCGGAGAAAAAATTGGATGTTGTATTTGTTCCTCTTTTGGCCTTTGATAAAGCAGGCCATAGAGTGGGGTATGGAAAAGGGTTTTACGACAGATTTTTAAGCAATTGTAGACCAGATATCATTAAAATAGGACTTTCCTATTTTGAGGCTGAGGAAGAAATCTCCGATATTGAAGAAAATGATGTCCCTTTGGACTACTGTGTTACCCCAACAAAAATCTACTACTTTTAGGTTGATTGATTTCCCTCGGTTGCTGCTGTTTCCTCCGCAGTACCAAAAGCTTTTTTATTAAATACTAAAAGTATGCCGACCCCTGTACTAATAGCTGTATCGGCCACATTAAAGACGGGCTCGAAGAAGCGAAAGTTTTCACCTCCTACAAAAGGAACCCATTCTGGCCAGATGGTATCGATCATAGGAAAGTAAAGCATATCTACCACCTTTCCGTGGAATATGCCCCCATACGGCTCATCAGAAAATAAGGTTGCGACTTGATTGTTGCTGTGGTCGAACAAGACGCCGTAGAAAACCGAATCAATAATGTTGCCCAAGGCTCCTGCAAAAATCAAGGCAACGGCAATAATTAATGTCCGCGAAGATTTTTTACGAATGACGTCGAATAACCAATACCCGATGCCGGCTACGGCAAATAATCGAAATATAGTCAATATCAATTTTCCCGATCGCTCTGAGATTGGTAGAAAATCACTTAATTTTGCTCCCCAAGCAGCTCCCGAATTTTCTATAAAAAGTATTTTGAACCAACTGAAGACTTCCACAGGCTCACCAAGAACAAAATTGGTCTTTATGTATAATTTGCTCAGCTGATCTACGATTAGAATAGCAGCGATTAAAAGTAAGGACTTATTTAGGCTCATTCGTTACAATAATAAATGGCAAAAGTAGACATATTATTCGGTTTTCTTAAGATGGATATTTCCGGTTGTGGTTCGTAAAACTAAACTAGTGTCGCCTTTAGGTATCGATACGCTATCGACAAGCCCGTATTTGCTACTCGCCAGAATAGTTGCATTTGTACTACTCACCATAATATCGCCGCTTTGGGTCATAATATTTGCCGATTCGGAAATATTACTTAAGGTACATTTTCCGTCGTTTAGGGTTACCCGCAAAAACTGGTACTGCCCTGACGCAAAAACATTGCAACTCGTACCATGAAGGTACACCTCTTTCTGTTTTGGTACCGTAATTTTCAACGCAATCGAAATAACCTTATGTGCACTTAATTTGTCATTCGGGCGAACAAAATTAGGTTGAAAATCAGCACTGACCGAAGTGGTGGCCCCATCTCTCTTTACATTTAATAGAAGTTCTTTGCTGTATTCCCCATCTATGTTAGCCGCTATAAGCATTTCGTTCGTATTACCTGTTTCTAGCTCGACTTTAAAGCAATTGTTGGCATCTACCCTGATAAATGAGATGCCGGGGTCAATAAAAGATTTTTTCAGCACCTTTTGTGCCGTCAATAAAGTTGCATGTAGCAAGAGAAGCAGATAAAAAGACTTTTTCATAATAAAAAACGCCCCGAAGGGCGTTTGTCTATTTCTGCATATTCTTAGCCTCGATACTCAATGTGGCATGGGGCACAAGTTTCAGGCGTTCTTTATTGATCAACTTTCCGGTCACCCGGCAAATACCATAAGTTTTGTTTTCAATGCGCAGCAGGGCATTTTTCAAATCTCTGATAAACTTCTCTTGTCGAATGGCCAACTGTGTATTGGCTTCTTTACTCATGGTTTGAGACCCTTCTTCAAAGGCCTTAAAGGTTGGCGAGGTATCATCAGTACCGTTGTTGCCATCGTTCATATAAGAGCTTTTGAGCAAATCTAAATGACTCTTCGCTTTTTCTATTTTTTGCTCTATCAAAACTTTGAATTCCGCTAAATCTTTGTCCGAATATCTAATCTTTAAATCTTCTGCCATACTTTCTAATGTTTTTCAATAAACAATTTCGTGTTAATTTCATCAAAGGAAACCTTTGTTCCATTTTCCAAATTATCTTCAAAATTCAGTTCTGCCGTCAACGTCTCTGTCTTTATATAATCAATGTTGTTGACGACCGCATTTTCAACGAGCCCATCCTTAAGAATCTTGATATCGATTCTATCGGTCACCTCGTATCCTGATTCTTTTCTAATATTCTGAATACGGTTTACAAGTTCCCTGGCAATCCCTTCTTTTCTAAGTGTATCGTTAATGGTTACATCAAGCGCCACGGTAAGCGAACCTGAACTGGCCACCAACCAACCTTCGATATCTTGCGATGCTATTTCAACATCTTGTAACTGTAATTTAATAATTTTATTTTCAATATCCAGTGATATTTCGCCCTCTTGCTCGATTTTCTGGATGTCTTCCTGTCCCAAGCGCCCTACGGCAGCCGCTATTTGCTTCATTTCTCTCCCAAATTTTGGTCCTAAAACTTTAAAATTTGGTTTGATCTGCTTTACCAAAATACCAGAAGTGTCATCAAGAAGCTCAATTTCCTTTACATTCACTTCCGATTTAATTAAATCGGCTACTGCCTCGATCTCTTCCTTCTGTTTTCTATCCAAAACAGGAATCATGATTTTTTGTAGCGGTTGCCGCACCTTAATTTTTTCCTTCTGCCGAATGGAGAGCACCAAAGATGAAATCGTTTGAGCCTTTTGCATTTTGCTCTCAAGGTCTGTATCTACGACCTTAGCATCGAAAAGTGGGAAATCGGCTAAATGCACACTTTCGAAAACCTCCTTTTGTGTAGTTTGCGTCAGGTCTTTATACAGGCGGTCCATGAAGAATGGCGCAACAGGTGCCGATAATTTAGCTACGGTTGCCAAGCAAGTATAAAGCGTCTGATATGCGGAAATTTTATCTTTTTGATAATCCCCTTTCCAAAAACGTCTTCTACTCAATCGCACGTACCAATTGCTCAAATTTTCTTGAACATAGTCGGAAATCGCCCGAGTAGCCCGTGTAGGTTCATAATCTGCATATGCTTCATCGACTTTCTTTATTAGTGAATGTAATTCTGATAAAATCCATCGGTCGATTTCAGGACGTTCCGATAGTGGGATGTCTGTCTCCGAATACTCAAACCCATCAATATTGGCATAAAGACAGAAGAAGGAATAGGTGTTATACAGTGTTCCAAAAAACTTTCGTTTTACTTCTACTATGCCTTCTTCATCGAATTTCAAGTTATCCCATGGATTGGCATTCGAAATCATATACCAACGGGTAGCATCGGCCCCATGATTTTTCATCGTTTCAAACGGATCTACTGCATTACCAAGGCGTTTTGACATTTTTTTGCCATCCTTGTCAAGTACAAGTCCGTTAGAAACCACATTTTTATAGGCGACAGAATCAAATACCATGGTCGCAATGGCGTGTAATGTATAAAACCAGCCCCTGGTCTGGTCCACGCCCTCGGCAATAAAATCGGCGGGGAATGTTTTACTTTTATCGATTAACTCGCGGTTCTCGAACGGATAATGCCATTGTGCGTAAGGCATGGATCCACTATCGAACCACACATCGATCAAATCGCTCTCGCGTTTCATCGGTTTTCCCGATGCCGAGACCAGAATAATTTGGTCAACTATATTTTTATGAAGATCGATGCCGTCATAATTTTCTTCAGACACATCATCTACAACGAAATCTTCAAAAATATCTTTCTGTAAAACCCCGGCTGTTACGGCCTTGGCCATTTCCGATTTCAATTCGGCAACGGAGCCTATCATGAGCTCTTCTTTACCATCTTCAGTGCGCCAAATCGGCAGGGGTATACCCCAATACCGAGATCGCGAAAGGTTCCAGTCATTGGCATTGGCCAACCAGTTACCAAATCGACCATCGCCAGTTGCCTTGGGCTTCCAGTTTATCGATTGGTTGAGTTCGTACATACGATCTTTTATATCGGTGACCTTGATAAACCACGAATCTAACGGGTAATACAGAATAGGTTTGTCGGTACGCCAACAGTTAGGATAACTATGCACATACTTTTCAACCTTAAATGCTTTGTTCTCTTCCTTTAATCGAATGGCTATTTCTACATCTATAGATCGCTCTGGGGCCTGACCATCTTCATAATATTCATTTTTTACATATTTGCCACCCCATTCTTTCATTTCTGACCGAAACTTCCCTTGCAAGTCGACTAATGGAACAGGGTTGTTATTTTCGTCTAAGACCAGTAATGGTGGAACTTCGGGAACGGCCTGTTTGGCGACCAAGGCATCATCTGCACCAAAAGTCGGTGCCGTATGTACGATTCCGGTTCCATCCTCGGTGGTTACAAAGTCACCTGTAATTACCCGAAAAGCATTCTCAGGATTTTGATAAGGTTGTGCATAATCGATCAGTTGTTCGTACTTAATACCGACCAAATCTTTACCCTTAAATTCTTTTACGACGTAAAATGGAATTTTTTTATCACCGGAATTATACTCCAATAATTCAGGTTTTGTTTCGACTTGATGGAACTTTCCGACAAATTGCTTGGCCACAAGACCCTTGGCCAGTACAACGTTCATGGGCTGAAATGTGTACTGATTATACGTCTCGACCAAAACATAATCGATTTTCGGTCCGACCGTTAATGCCGTGTTCGATGGCAATGTCCACGGAGTGGTCGTCCACGCCAAAAAATGGATTGTACCCTCGTTTTGAAGAAAATCAGGTAATGAATCTTCTATGGCCTTAAATTGGGCCACCACTGTAGTATCGGTAACATCTTGATATGTTCCCGGTTGATTGAGTTCGTGTGAACTTAATCCGGTACCGGCTTTTGGGGAATAGGGTTGAATGGTATAGCCTTTGTAAATAAGGCCTTTATCATATATTTGTTTCAACAACCACCAGACCGATTCCATATATTTTGACTTGTAGGTGATATACGGGTCTTCCATATCGACCCAATAGCCCACCTTTTCTGTCATTTCATTCCATACATCGGTATAGCGCATTACTGCTTTTTTACAAGCAGCATTGTATTCCTCTACGGATATTTTTTTGCCAATATCTTCCTTCGTGATACCCAATTCTTTTTCGACCCCAAGCTCTATGGGTAGGCCGTGCGTATCCCAGCCAGCTTTCCGTTTTACCTGAAAACCTTTCATGGTCTTGTAACGTGGAAAAATATCTTTAATAGTGCGTGCCATTACATGGTGAATGCCCGGCATGCCGTTTGCAGAAGGGGGGCCCTCATAAAACACATAGGTATTTTGACCTTCCCTTGTTGAAACGCTTTTTTCAAAAATCTGGTTCTCTTTCCAATAGTCAAGAATTTCTTCCGCTACTTTTGGTAAATCCAGTCCATTATATTCTGCAAACTTCATAGTAACTTCTTCTACCGCTACAAATTAAGTCCGCAAAATTAGTGATTTTTAAGTAAAGTATAAGGGGTGTAAAACAAAAAGCCTCTTTTTGAAGAGGCTTTTATATAAGACTATTTTTTCTGTTATTGTTTGGTACCCGTAATGGTAACATTGGCACTGATTTGGAGCGCTGCGGAAACGCTTATGGCACCTAAATTCAACCCGGTAGTCGATTCGACTTCCAAAAGCGAATTAAAATAAAAGGCGTCACCATCTTTATTGTAGGAAGCAAAAACCAATTCATATTCCCCTTCTGCCAAGAAATTAAGACTATAGCTCCCATTGGTGGCACTGACCTCGGCACTGGTAATGGCATTGGCAAAAGTAACGTTACTGGAACCTTGTCCTTCCGTTTCAGTTTCGGCATCAAAGGCGCCTTTTTCATAGCAGTAGACCACAACTTTGTCAGAAGTATTATTCGTATCGTTTGCCGTACCCGAAATTTCACCTGTAAATTCTTCGTTGATCGTTCTGATACTAGCAGAAAGTTCTGAAGTGGATACGAATTCAAAATTCGATGAGACCGCGCCCTGTTCTTCTTTAACGGCCTTTCTCAAATCAAAATCGATAATGATTTCGTTTGATGTGGAAGTAAACACTTCGAAGGCATTGGAAATATTGATTTTTTTAGAGCTCGCCTCTAACTTGTCTTTAGATCCATCGGCCATTTCTACATAGCAACCCGGACTATTCCCAAAGGAGTCCATATCATAATCCAATTCCAAAACAATGTCGGAATAAGAACCCGCCTGCAAATCAAGATTTCCCAAAGTTTCGGTTTTTCCATTGACAAGGGCCGAAAGTTCTATGGTTGTGGTATTAAACCCTTCTAATGAAGTACCATCAACTTTCACATCAGAGATTGTAACGAACACTGCTTCTATATTAGCATTGTCGACCGGTGCATCGGTAATTTTAAACGTAGTATTGTAAGATTCACCATCTGTGTTCTTTTCTCCATCATCGCTTTTACTACAAGCGATCATGGCCATCATCGTTAGACCTAATAAGGCTCCATTTTTTAAATACTTTTTCATAAGATTGAATTTTTATGGGACAATTTGGTATGGAACAACTGAACCCTACCTAATATTCTTAAAAAAATGTTAAAAATTGAGATTATCGATGAAATGCCGATTTGTCACAAACTAGGAAATGTGACGTGAAGTCAATATTCATAGGCTTTTTCAGAAAATAGATGGGGTGGTTGAAAAGAGAATCATCCAAAAGGCCAATTGTGACGTATATACCTGCAACTAAACAATGGACTATAAACAATTAAAACTAAAAACAATGAAAAAGGTAATTTTAAGTTCAATTCTAATGCTTGCCCTAAGTGTTTCTTTCGTTTCGTGCAGGGAAGCTGCCGATAAGGCTAAAAGTGCTACTGAAGAGGCAGGCGATGCCATGGAGGAAGCTGGTGAGGATCTTGAAGAAGTGGGTGAAGATGCCATGGATAAGGCTAAGGAAGTGGGCGAAGACATTAAAGAAGCTGGTGAAAATGCTGCCGATAAGGCCAAAGAAGCCGGCGAAGATGTTAAGAACGCAGCTCAAGATGGGATTGACAAAGTAAAGGACGCTGTTGACAATTAATAGCGGACAGCCAAATCAAAAAAATGACCCTGGCAGTTTTGTCAGGGTTTTTTGTGGCAATACCCCAATGGCATAGATGACCAAGTTCTGCTCAAATTTCAAAAATTATAACCTATGCCAATTATAAGGTTTGTGCCCGGGGCCACAATACCCGATGAATAAGAACGATACCGTTGGTCAGTAATGTTTTCCAGTGAAACATTCGCTTTTAAATTGTTTGACACAGAATATTGCGTTCGCACATTTAAGGTATACCAAGATGGGGAGTATGGATTGCCATCGGTATCGATAGCGTACATATAGTCTTTGCTTTTTTCCGATGTAGCTAAATTGGAAAAAACAATTTCCCCATTATAATTCAAGAACACATCTGTTTTAAGTCGTTGATTCTTCCATTTGACATGAAAGTTTCCAAAGGTCGGTGGAACATGTCTTGCTGGAGAATCAGTACCATCATCCTCTTCTTCGATTCCTTCCGTCAATGTCAGGTTCGAAGACATAGAAAGGTTATCCGTGAAAAAAGCCTCCAACCCAAATTCAAAACCATATACATAAGCTTTGGCAGCATTCTGTATGGCTTGAACATTGCTCAATTCTCCCTTATATTCAATCTGCGAATTTCCATTGAACATAAAATCACGGCGTACTAGGGCATCTACCAAATACGTATAGAAAGAGGCGGCTTTAAAAACCACCTTATCACTAAAGTTTTTCTGTACTCCCAGCTCCATATTATAGGCATATTCAGCTACCAAATCAGGGTTGGGAACGACCACCGAACCAGGTTCGGAATCAAAAATTTTCCCCACATCATCTATATTCGGGGCCCTGAAGCCCGTTGAACCGTTAAGTGTGAACTGCAAGTCTGCTCGTGGAAGCCAACTGAACCCTACGCTACCAGTCAATGCCCCGGTACTCAAATTGGCATCGTCAAATGGAAAAGGATAAAAGGTCTTGTCAAAATCGGCATCGATCCACACATGGCTATACCGCAAACCACCGAGCATCGTGAAATTGGGCTTTGCCTTATACTCACCATGAAGATACCCCGCCAAGGTCTGCCAAGTAGATCCATCTGGATATCTTGAGGCTGCATTCAATGAGGTATTAGTCTCAATGTTTAGCACATCGCCTACAGAACTTACTTTGTTAAAGATATACTCGCCCCCATAGTACAATCGCAGGTTACCAATTTTTTTGTTTTCAAAATCAATATTCGAAGAAATGGCATCTACCTCTTCTTTCGTCGAGAACAAGTCGGTATCTTGAAAGGCTCGATCGTGCCGGCTCTCTTCGAAATGCTGATATGCCGTCGTAATCTTAAGTCCGTCGTAGAACTTTCCTTTTCCTTTTTTGTCGATCTGGAAATTGCCCAAAAACCATTTTTGAGGGCCATAATACCATTCGGCCGACCTGAATTTGTCATCATCATGGCCTGGCCGTATCAGCCTATCATATCTAGAGTAATCAGACGTTTCAGAATAATGCATACCAAAATTGTAGCTCCAATTGTTATTTGGTTCAAAAACAACTTTCTGCATTACATTTATTTGGTCGTAACCTGTTGGAACCTGCTTTCTGGCATTATTATTGACGCTCACGATATCTTCACCACCAATAGTAGAAACATACTCGTTTCTGAGATAGGAAACCGGCCCATGACCGCCCATTTTTAAATCGCCAAAATCATTGTACGAAGCACTGGTCAAAAAAGCCCATTTTCTTTTACCCAAATTAATGTCAAAGTGAAAAGTGTTTTCGGTGTTGGCCGAAGAAAATCGATATTTGGCGTTACCCGACATAGCCAAGCCATCGGTATCTGAAAGCACTGGTTTTTTCGTATAAAAATTCATGACCCCCCCCATGGCATCACTCCCATATATGACAGAACCAGGACCAAAAATAACTTCCGTCTTATCAACGGTAAAGGGATCAACAGCTATTATATTCTGAATATTCCCTCCTCTAAAAATCGCATTGTTCATTCGAATACCATCCACGGAAAGAACTAGCCGATTGGTGGCGAACCCCCGAATCATTGGGCTACCGCCACCTAGTTGACTTTTTTGCACAAATACTTGACCACTATGTTCCAATAAGTCGGCAGAAGTCTGTGGAGCGGTAAATGAAATTTCTTGCGCACCGATAAAAACAACTTTTTGAGGAATATCCTTTTTCTGTTGTTCCCATTTTGAAACCGACATCACGACCTCATCTAAATGCTCGGCCCTAGATGTCATGAAAATTCGGGAGGCCCGCTTTAAAGTTTGTGATTTAGTTGACCTATACGTTTCATAGCTCAGGTGTTTAAAAGTAATGCGTTCGTGTCTTTCGAATTTTGATAAATCGCATTTTCCATCAAAATCGGACAATGCCGTTACAGATCTATCATCGTTAAATACTACCACATTTACGATGGGCAATTTGCTTTCTGCATCTAAAACGGTAATGTTTTGAGCGAAGGCTTTAGCGGAAGACAATAGAATAATACCGCAAAATAGAAGTTTACGCTGTTTATGGTAAGAGTCAAATTTGCCGATCGCTCTCATAAGCTCATTTCCTTTTTGGTAGGAAAAACCAAAAATTAAGTCAATCAAATTAGCAATCATTACACTAGCTAAAAACTTCATTTAAAATGGCAAGCGATTTGGGTTTCCTGAATCCTTGTAGATGCAGTTCATAATAAAGCACGATAGATTTTAATAGATTTTGCCGATCGGTTTTCGTCATCTTGATTTTATGTATACTATCAAAATTTATGCCTAAGAACTGCTTAAAGTACGCTAAGTTTTCCTTTTCTAAAATCAAGTTCGCGGAAAGTTCGGATACGAACTCCCCTTCTACAACATCGAAGTACGGCAAATCGATGGTTGAGGTTTCTGGATAAAAACCAAGATATTTGGTCAAGCGCAATAAAAAATACAAATGAAAATTCGAAATTTCTTCATGAGTGTCTAAATATTGCAATGAAGCTTCCAGAAAATGGAAAAGCTCTTCATTTTGCTCCTCTTCGAAGATACTATTTCCCAACATCTCGGCAAGAAACAAAGTCAAGGCGTTTTTAAATATATCAGTGTGTAGAGCAATATAGTGATATGCTACCTTTACCTCTCTTATACTTTCTAAAGTACCCTTGTTCTTGTGGTTGGCATTAATTTCCAATTGGGTCAAAGGTTGAAAATAGGCAGGTTTAAGCTTTCCCTTTTTCGATGCCAAGACCCCTTTGAGAAGATATGTTTTTAATCCATCGGACAATGTAAAAGCCTTAACGATAAGGCTAGTATCGCCATATTTCAGAGAAGAAAGAACAATGGCCTTTGTGGTAACCTGCATCTTTTGCTATTCGATTTATGCAAAGATATAGGTTTAGCGATAGCATGAAGAAGTTATCCGTATTGCTTGGCCAAACAGTGTATTTGTAAAGGAGGGTAGGGTTGAACGAAATTGACGTAATTCGATGATGTGAACAGGAAGGCATTGTATTCGTGATTTTTAATTTTAAGAAACTTCCGGGAGAATGTTTAAACTCATTTCTTAAGACTGTAATTGAGCGAAAACGAGTTTGTAAAAACTTAGCTGTTTTGTTACAAGAGGAAAACAAAGAGTTGATTCTAGCGGTATGTCTTTACAAGATATGTAGGTTAAAGTTTCTTTAAGGACTATAAAACTGTAGGAATAATCAACAATAAAAATGAGTTAAGCTTTATTTTTTTTCTTCCTTTTCATCGAAAATATTCCTAATTAAGCCTTTTTTAACTTAATTTTATGATTATAGATAAGTCCTTTGTTCAGGTTCATAATCCCACTTCTCATGTTACACGCCCTAGGTTTTTCCCAGAGTATCAATTTTGACCAATTGGACAAAGAAAAGTGGATGCGCTATAATGGTGGCGTTTCGGCCAATGCCGTCTATTATGATGGAACGGCCAATCGACAGAATCTCACGTACTATCTTTCCGGAAACCTTAATTTTAATATTGCCGGACTTTACAACATTCCGCTTTCCTTTACTTATTCAAATCAAGTGTTTGATTTTCCTAATCCGTTTAAATTTAACCGATTGAGTTTGCATCCTTCTTATAAGTGGGCTACAGCACATATTGGTGATGTGAGTATGACCTTTTCTCCTTATACTTTGGCCGGTCATCAATTTACAGGAGGCGGATTTGACTTGAATCCTGAAGGAAAATTTCAGGTCAGTGCGATGTACGGCCGATTTTTAAAAGCTACGGAATACAACTTTGAAGAACCACGGGCCATTACCGTCTACAAGCGAATGGGATATGCTTCAAAGAATTAGAGAATCCTTTGAGCCAAAACATAAAGTTTTCACTAATAATGTGGAACTTGACGAGGCTTTTTACGTTGGCAAGAAAAGAACAAGCACATGAATAAAAGAACTAAAGCTCACAAGGTAGAAGCCTTTAAGACTAAAACTCCAATATTAGGTATCTTGGAGTGGGACGGTAGGGTTTATGATATTCCTGTTGCCGATGCGTTCGCTAAATCCTTGATTCCAATTATCAAAACAAAAGTAAAAAAAGGTCCTAGTGTGTTTACTGGTGAATGGAAAAGTTATCGTAAATTGTCCGAGAACTACGACCATAAATTCATTAAGGATTCAGCTAATCAGTCTATTGATGGCAATATACACAATAACAACATTGAAAACTTTTGGTCGTTTTTAAAAAGAGGTATTGATGGAATTTACCATCATGTAAGCGATAAGAATTTATCTAGGTATGTAAATGAGTTCACCTGTAGATACAATAATCGAAAAATTACGGATGGCTCTAAATTTGATACCAGTACTGCCAAAGCAAAGGTTTACTTATAAAAAACTTATTAAAAATGTATAAGTTTTCTCTAAAATTTGACGATAAAAATCATTCTCTTTCTGCGGAGAAAGGTTTGCCAATTGATATCCTTTCTGAGTTGCTTAAAGATTTATATAAGGCGATAGATTTAGATAAGGAAGCAAACTGCACACTTTCCAATATTCGGGGAAACTGTTACGCTTTGGACTTTAACTCTCTCGAAGAAACACATTTAGAAAGATTTAAAATCGTTCACAAAAACCTACAAGACGTACCTTTAAATATATTAGAGGGTGATGAAAAAAAATATGGAATCACTTTAAAAAAAGTACTTGGAGATGATTATTATGTCGTTGCATACGATGAAAATAATAATGAAGTTGCTTCAATAAAGGAGTTTAAATCCTCTAAGGAGATAAAATACTATTATACATATCAAACGATTTATGGCTATTTATCTGAGCTTGGTGGAAAGTCAATAAATTCAAAGACAAAACACATCAAGGTGGATGGGTATCCTTTCAATATATATATAGACAAAGACTTGGACCTATTACTTAAACCGCATTATAGAACGGATAAATTATCTATGAAAATAAAGCTTAAAAGGTTTTTTGAAAAAGGAAACGTTGTAAGCGCAACAATGGATGGTTTTAAGGTTGTTCATGGAAAAACCCTGATGGGGACTTTAAAAGACGAAGGTTTTATTGACTTGAATATTTTTAAAGAAGTTACATCTATTGACGGATTAATTGATTCACTTTATGGCGGTAATTGAAAAAACTATAGCAGACTGGAAAAGGATTATGCTGGACACAAGCGTAATTCTTTCTTTGTTTTTATCAGAAGACGAAAACTGCAAAGACGAAGTCGTTTCTTTTAATAGAAAATTGATTGACTTCCTCGAAGAAAGTAAATCAGGAGATGGAAAAGACCGGACTTTTCTGGTTTCCACTGTGGTTATAACTGAGATTTTAGTAAAAGAAAACGATCAGGAAAAAATCAAAAAAATTCTTCGTGTTTTGAATAGCTCTAATGTCGAATTTGTAGACTTTGACCTAGATACGTCGTTAATGTTTAATTATCAATTACACCCACATCTGGGTAAAAAATCACTACATAAATTTGCAGAAGAATTTGGATTTAAGACTCATGAATATATGATGGCTAGGGAGTGGATTAACAGGGATTTTATGATTATGATGTCTGGGGTAAGGCATAATGCGGATGTTATACTTACGGCTGACAAAAATACATTTTATCCTTTAGCAGAGAAAGCTAATGCCTTTTGCGCCCTCACCTATCCTAAGTACTTTGAGCAGTCCCCTAAATTTATAATCGGCTATAAACACAAAGATGTAGTTTCAGAATTACTTGGCTCAATTAAGGAAACGTTGGTTATGGAAGTTCCTGTTGTAAGTTTAGATGTTATCGAAGATTTTGCCGAAACAATTTCAGTTGATGAAGATGAAGAAGAATAAGGAAAAAGACCCGCTAAAGCCAAAAGAGGACGTTAGGATTGATAAAAAAGACGGAGACGGATTCTTAGATACCTTGTCAAAAGTCGTAGGGGTGAATAATGATGATATTTGCCCTAAGCATGGATTAAAAAGTCGATACATTCCACCCTCTACACTAGACGGAACAACTTTGTACGCAACTTATGAATGCCCTAAAGGCACAAGTTTACCGTACAATCTTCAACATTAGAATAAACAAATAGACTTTTTGGGTTACATAAGTAATCCATTGCCTAATTAATAAAATATTGGGTGCTTAAATAATAGGTTTTATGTATTAAAACCGACTTATATTCTAATTCTTCTTGTTAGAAACGTCATTTTTCAAATCATTAATATTCAGCTGATTAATAGTTTTGATGCCTTCTTGAAGCTGAAATATTTTCCGATATTTGTATATCAAAGCACTTCTCTTATGCTACAATTTAGAATTGATATTACGGCCCATCTGAGGGCGATGTGGTAAAACACCGCTTGATCGTCATTATATCACTGACGAATGACTTTATAATTTTTGTAAATTCTATTAGTTTCAAAAAACACGCTTATGTCAGCACACGATAAAACATCATTACAATTGCCCAAAGAAAATCTGGAGGCTGAAGATTTTTTGCCCTTATTGGGTACAGATCACGTAGAACTTTATGTCGGTAATGCCAAACAGGCTGCACATTATTATATGGCGGCATGGGGGTTTCAGCCCTTGGCCTATGCCGGTCTTGAAACAGGGCTTAAAGACAGGGTGTCTTATGTGGTACAACAAAATAAAATTAGATTGGTACTTACTTCTCCCTTAAAGTCAGGCGGAGCGATTAATAAGCATATCGATGCGCATGGCGATGGCGTAAAGGCGATTGCCCTTTGGGTCGATGATGCTAAAAAAAGTTATAGGGAAACCGTTAGCAGGGGGGCGGAGCCTTATTTTGAACCCAAGACCCTAAAAGACCCCAAGGGTGAAGTAGTACTGTCGGGCATTCATACCTATGGTGAAACCGTTCATGTGTTTGTAGAACGACGCAATTATAATGGGGTTTTTATGCCGGGGTATCGGGCTTGGCAACCCTTCTACCGTCCGAAAGATGTGGGCCTTAAATATATTGACCATATGGTGGGCAATGTAGGATGGAACGAAATGGATAAATGGTGCCAGTTTTATGCCAAGGTCATGGGGTTTGCACAATTGGTATCTTTTGATGATAAAGATATTTCGACGGAATATACCGCTTTGATGAGCAAGGTGATGAGCAATGGAAACGGAAGAATCAAATTTCCCATCAACGAACCGGCCGACGGCAAAAAAAAGTCACAGATCGAAGAATACATTGAATTTTATAATGGGGCGGGGGTGCAGCACATGGCTTTGGCTACCGACAATATAATTGAAACCGTTACGGCCCTAAGAAATCGGGGCGTCGAATTTTTATCGGTGCCTGTAAGTTATTATGAAGAGGTGCTTGACAGGGTAGGCAAAATCGATGAAGATTTGGCCCCGTTAAAAGAGCTGGGAATACTTATCGATAGAGACGATGAAGGGTATCTGCTACAGATTTTTACAAAGCCGGTTTTAGACCGTCCCACCATGTTTATCGAGATTATTCAACGAAAAGGGGCGAAATCATTCGGAAAAGGAAATTTTAAGGCACTTTTCGAGGCTATAGAACGGGAGCAGGCGTCTAGGGGAACGCTCTAAAAAAAAGGTTGTTTTTCTTAACTTTTTGCCAAATTGACGGCCGAAGCATAAATAACTGTTAACGGAATAGTTAAAGTACGTTAAAACCGTTTACGGCATGCCTCGTATGTATTAGATTTGTACTCGTAAGGGGTGGTTCCCTTACAACTTTAAGTATTGGTTTTTCATAATTTAAAGTTTGGTTGGTTATTTAGGAAAAGCCCTGACAATAGCGTCAGGGCTTTTTTTATACAATACTTTGGAACAAATTTTGTTTAAGTAATTGTCAGATACCTCCTGCTTTAAAGTTCATTTAGTAATTTTGTTATAAGCGTTCAATTATGAGAAGAATTTTTGTACTGTTTTTTTTGTTCATAGGGCTTTGTTCCAGCGCTCAAAATACCGATGCTGCTTTTAAGCCGGGCGAGTGGCTGAAATTCCGATTACATTACGGTTGGTTGAATGCCAGTTATGCCACACTTCAGGTGAATTCTAATTATGTTGAAGGCGTTCCCGTGTATCATGTGGTAGGTAGGGGCGAGACCACTGGTTTTGCAAGCGTCTTCTTTAAGGTAGACGATACGTACGAAAGTTATTTCGGAAAAGAAGATGGCAAACCGTATCGCTTTGTGCGCAAAATTGACGAAGGCGGTTATAAGAAGGATTACGATATCGTTTTCGACCATCAGAACGACACAGCCGTGTTGAATGATAAAAAAAACAAAAAAAAGATTAATTTTACACTTCAAGACAGTATTCAAGACCTGCTTTCGGCTTTTTATTACTTGAGAAACAATTATAACCCCGAAGATCTGGTCAAAGGGGAGAATATAAAGCTGAAAATGTTATATGACGATGATGGAATTTTCAACTTCAAGCTCAAATACCTGGGCAACGAGGTGTTAAAAACCAAATACGGCAAAGTAGAGTGCTATAAATTTAGGCCTCTGGTGCAGTCGGGAAGGGTTTTTAAAGAAAAGGAGAGTCTCTCATTGTGGGTTTCGGCCGATAAGAATAGAATTCCTATCCGCATAAAGGCAGATTTGGCGGTTGGGGCGATAAAAGCAGATCTTGATGGCTATAACGGACTGAAACATCAGTTTAAAATAATCATGGACTAACCATTGGCATGAAGGACAAAGCGCGTATCGATTCCCAAATTTCCAAACTTGAAGAAAAATATAAAGACTCCGGCCAAGATTTAAGCTCGTATTTGGACGGCCTGCTCTATCAACGTTACCTCACCTATTGGGATTATATTCATTTAGATACATTGTTGAGCCTCCAGGTTCCTAGAACCTATTTTCCCGATGAGGAAATTTTTATCATGTACCACCAGATTACCGAGCTTTACTTTAAGCTGATATTGCACGAACAAAAGCAATTGGTAGATGATAAGTCGCAAAGGGTCGAATTTTTTATCGAAAAGGCCAGAAGAATAAATAGTTACTTTAAGGCACTTATTTCATCCTTTAGCATCATGATAAAGGGAATGGAACGCGAACAATTTCTACAATACCGAATGGCGTTGTTGCCAGCTAGTGGATTTCAATCGGCACAATACCGAATGATCGAGATTTACGCCACGCCTTTAGAAAATTTGGTGCATCATACCGAACGTGAAATGTTTTCATCTGAAAATGCGGTAGAGGAGCTGTATGAGCATGCTTATTGGAAAAAGGGTGCCACTGATCTTACCACGGGAGAGAAGACACTGACCTTAAAGCAATTTGAGTACCGATATACCCCGCGCCTCATACGTATTGCCAAGCAAGTGGAGACCAGTACTATTTATGATAAATACCGGCAATTACCCGAGAAAAAGCGACATAATAAAGAACTCGTTGAAGCGTTAAAGACTTTAGATATGAATGCAAATGTAAACTGGCCGTTGATGCACATGGGTTCTGCCCATAGATATTTGGGTAAAGAGGCTGGGGAGATAGAAGCTACAGGAGGCACCAATTGGAAGGAGTTTCTTCCGCCAAGTTTCCAAAAGATTGTGTTTTTTCCGGAGTTGTATACAAAACAAGAGTTAAATAATTGGGGAAAACAATGGGTAGACCATATCTTTAACCCTGATAAAATAAGAGAATAGCAATGCGTAGAATTTGGTGTTTATTGTCCATTTTAATAGTATCAATATCTTGTTACGACAAAAAACCAAAAAATGAGGAAGTTAGAAAAGACCTTGTCGAGGTCGAAACTATAGAAAAACCAATAGTCGTAAAACAGTTCGGCTTTAATTTTGAAGATTTTAAGGTTAAGCATGATACGGTTCGAAGAGGAGACAGTTTTGGCCAGCTCATGTTGGAAAACAAGGTCGACTATCCTAAAATTGCTAAACTCTCACAAGACTTCAAAGATACATTTGACGTGCGCAAGATCCAATTGGGCAAACCATATCTTATCTTAAAGTCCAAAGACACTACCGAAGCGGCCGAAGTTTTTATTTATCAGAATGACCCTATCAATTATACGGTTGTAGATTTTAGGGATAGCGTTGTTGCCTACAAAAATAGTAAAGAAGTAAAATACGTAGAGCGCGAGGCTTCGGGTATTATCGAAACTTCACTGTCAGAGGCTATTTTAGATCAGGGTATCGATTACAATATTACCAACAAGCTTTCCGAAGTATATGCTTGGACCATTGACTTTTTTCGCCTACAAAAAGGAGATAAGTTTAAGGTCATTTATAAAGAAAAGTATATTAACGATTCAATTTATGCTGGTGCCGGACCAATAGAATCAGCCTATTTTGAGCATAATGGTAGACCGATATATGCCTTTGCCTACGAAAATGATTCCCTTAAGAGTATTGTTGACTACTTTGATGAAGAAGCCAACAACTTAAGAAGAACTTTTTTGAGAGCGCCTGTGCAGTTCAGTAGAATTTCATCACGGTACAACCTTAAAAGAAGAATACGGTATTATGGCAATAAGATAAGGCCGCACCGGGGAACAGATTATGCCGCTCCCGTGGGAACACCTATCATGGCAACTGCCGATGGTACCGTAACCGAATCTACACGAAAAGGGGGTAATGGCAAATATGTAAAAATAAGGCACAACGGCACCTATAGCACCCAGTATCTGCACATGCAGAAGCAAAAGGTACGCAGAGGTGAGTTTGTGCGCCAAGGTGATGTTATCGGATGGATCGGAATGACGGGAAATACCAGTGGTCCGCATGTATGTTATCGCTTTTGGAAGAATGGAAGACAAGTCGATCCACTGCGGGAAGAGTTACCGCAGGCAGAACCCCTTGACGAAGCATTACGACCTGATTATTTTTCCTATATTAACCCCAAGAAAGCACAATTGGATTGTATCGTTTATCCAGAAAAACTGGATGATGAAAGTGAAGAACTACTAACATTGAACCAATAAAATGTCACTGCAGAACACTGACCCCACGACTACTGAAGCTTGGAAAAAATTAGAACTACATTATAAAGAGACCAAAGACATCCATTTAAAGGACCTTTTTGCCGCCGATGTAAAAAGAGCTGCTAAGTTTAGCATTCGATGGAATGATTTTTTGGTCGATTTTTCTAAAAATAGAATTTCTGAAGAAACTTTGCAACTGCTGCTAGCGTTGGCTAATGAGGTCGATCTAAAAGGGGCGATTGAGGGCTATTTCGGTGGTGACCTTATTAATCAGACCGAAGGGCGTGCTGTACTTCATACAGCGCTTCGCGGAAAAAAGACCGACACGGTCATGGTCGATGGTCAAAATGTGATGTCTGAGGTCTACGAGGTAAAAGAAAAGATAAAAGCATTTACCGATGCCGTCATTTCGGGGGATAAAAAAGGGTATACCGGCAAAGCCTTTACAGCTATCGTTAATATTGGTATCGGAGGTTCAGACCTTGGCCCGGCGATGGTGACCGAAGCACTGAAATTCTATAAAAACCATTTTAAGACCTATTTCGTAAGCAATGTAGATGGAGATCATGTTCATGAAATTTTAAAGGAGCTTGACCCCGAGACCACTCTTTTTGTGGTGGTATCAAAAACATTTACCACTCAAGAAACCTTGAGCAACGCAACCACTATTAAAAAATGGTTTTTAAAACACGGGAAACAAGAAGATATTGCCAAACATTTTGCTGCGGTATCTACGAATACAGCACAAATAGCTGAATTTGGCATTGCCGCTGAGAATGTATTCCCGATGTGGGATTGGGTCGGAGGCCGATTCTCGTTATGGAGTGCCGTTGGCCTTTCCATTGCCTTGGCAGTGGGGTTTGAGAATTTCGATGCGCTTTTGACCGGGGCCAATGAAATGGACGAACATTTTAAATCGGAAGATTTAGACCAAAATGTACCGGTAATACTGGCGCTCCTAAGTGTTTGGTACAATAATTTTTATGGTGCGGAGACCGAAGCGATTATACCTTACGCTCAATACTTAAGCCGATTCTCTGCATATTTGCAGCAGGGCATAATGGAAAGTAATGGTAAAAGTGTTGATAGAAATGGTAGCCCAGTTAACTATCAGACCGGTACGATTATCTGGGGCGAGCCTGGCACGAATTCGCAACACGCGTTCTTTCAATTAATTCATCAGGGTACAAAATTGATTCCGGCTGACTTCATTGGTTTCAAAAATTCGCTTTATGGTGATGAAAGTCATCACAACAAATTAATGGCCAATTTCTTTGCCCAGACCGAGGCACTAATGAACGGAAAAACCAAAGAACAAGTGCGTTCAGAATTTGAAGGCAAATCGCTTTCCGAGGGTGAGATAAACAAATTGCTTCCGTTTAAAGTATTTACGGGCAACAAACCTACAAACACTATTTTTATAGATAGGCTTACCCCCAAAAGTCTGGGTAGTTTAATTGCATTGTACGAGCATAAAATATTCGTTCAAGGAGTGATTTGGAACATTTTTAGCTACGACCAATGGGGAGTTGAGCTGGGTAAGCAGTTGGCAGGTGCTATTTTAAAGGATATTGAAGATTCCGAAATCTCTGATCATGATGGCTCTACATTACAACTTTTGCAAGATTTTAAGAAGTGATTTAGTATTTTTCCTTTTTTTTCATAAAGTCTTATAACTTCCTTCTTTATGAGCTTTGTTTTATTCGTAAAGCGTTAATTTTGAGACGGCTAATTTAACGTTGTCTTAATCTAAATGTGTTATAAATGCAACACATTTGCAACAATTTAAGAAACTATAAACTCAAAAAGGATGAAGAAAATTTACTTCGCAATGGTTGCACTTTGTGTTGCTGCCACTGCTTTTTCACAAGGAACAATTACGGGTACAGTTACCGATGCCGAGCTTGGCGAGCCACTACCCGGGGCAAATGTGGTCGTTCAAGGTACGACAAATGGTACGACTACCGATTTTGACGGAAACTTTGTGATCGAGGTGTCTAAAAATACCGGAACCTTGTTGGTATCCTATATTGGATTTGTTACCAAAAAGGTAAATTATACGACTGTTGGCGCTATTGGAACCATTACGTTGGCACCCGATGCCGAAGAATTGGAAGGTGTTGTTGTAACAGGTATTATGGATATCGCTAAAGATCGCGAAACTCCCGTTGCAGTATCTACGATTAGGGCTACTGAAATTAGGGAAAAACTGGGTTCGCAGGAATTTCCTGAAATTTTAAAATCAACACCATCCGTTTATGCTACGAAGTCCGGAGGTGGTTTTGGAGATGGTCGGGTCAATGTTCGTGGTTTTGAATCCCCGAATATTGCAATTATGGTCAACGGTATTCCTGTTAATGATATGGAGAACGGTTTTGTCTACTGGAGTAACTGGGCAGGTCTTAGCGATGTTACTACGGGTATGCAGGTTCAAAGGGGGTTGGGGTCTTCCAAATTGGCCATTTCTTCCGTTGGAGGTACAATTAATATCATAACTAAAACTACTGAACAATCTCAAGGCGGTGCCGTAACTGTTGGAATGGGAAATGATGGATATCTTAAAACCAATGTAGCCTACAACACGGGGAAATCAGACAGTGGTTTTGCGGCTTCGGTCTTATTAGGTAGAACGGCAGGTGATGGTTACATTGACGGAACCCAGTTTGAGGGGTACAATTATTTTATAGGATTGGGGTATGAGCCCAACGAAAAGCATAGCTTTCAGTTTATACTTACAGGAGCACCACAAGTACACGATCAAAGAACGACCAGTTTCTTTAACGTTGCGACTGTTGAAGATTACTTAGAGTATGGCGATAAATACAATTATAACCATGGCTTTTTAAATGGGGAGGAATTTGGTTGGAGAAGTAATTTTTACCACAAACCCATAACCTCCCTGACTTGGGAATGGAAAATGAGCGAGAAGTCGACATTGGCGACTTCGGCATATGCCTCTTTTGGTAGAGGTGGCGGTACGGGAGACATCGGTTCGGGCCCTGGTTTCGGTTTTGCCAGCTCAAGCCGATATAGAAACCCTGAAAACGGTCAGGTAGACTACGATTTGATTTCAAGGTTCAATGGCGGTGAAGCGGTTACTTTTTATGATGGCAGGGACTACCAATTGTCGCCCAATAGCGATGGCGAATATTTGACAACGGATTTTGGCGATGGCTTGACCCGAAGGGCTTCTATGAACTCACATAACTGGTTCGGGCTAATTGCCAACCTACATACCGATATCAATGAAAAATTCAGCTATGACTTAGGGGTTGATTTAAGAAGTTACAAAGGAATTCACTACAGAAGAGTAGATAATTTATTGGGAGCCGATGGTTATTTAGATACCAATGATGTTAACGACCCTGAACACATTGTGCGTCAAAATGCTACCGTGGCGTCTGATTTTTCATCGATTTTAAATGTATTCAAAGACATAGACAAAGAAGAGAAAATCGATTATTACAACGATGGATTGGTTAGGTGGTATGGTGCCTTTGGTCAAATGGAGTACAAAACGGAAGTCGTTTCGGCATTTGTCCAAGGCGGAATATCACAACAGGGCTTTAAAAGAATTGATTATTTCAACTATTTAGATTCCGACCCCGAGCAAGAAACCGACTGGGAAAATATTTTGGGAGGAAACATTAAAGGAGGATTGAACGTAAACATTAACGAAGAAAACAACGTTTTTGTAAACGGGGGTTATTATTCGAAACAACCTAATTTTGATGCGATATTCCTGAACTTTGTAAATGATCTGAATCCAGATTATAGAAATGAAAAGATTTTTGGTTTAGAGGCAGGGTATGGTCTTAATCTGGGAGATTTTAGAGCGAAGTTAAACGTTTATAGAACTTCTTGGAAAGATCGGTTTATCAACGTTGAAGTCGAAACTACGACGGGAGATGAAGGGTTTGCCAATATTTCAGGCGTCGAGCAAGTACACAAAGGTGTTGAAATCGAGGCAGACTATAGGGCCTCTGAAGTGGTACAATTTAAAGGGATGATTTCCCTTGGTGATTGGGAGTATGCCGGAAATGTAAGTGGTGTTGCCTTTGATGACAGTCAAAATGTTATCGATGACGATGTCAATCTATACCTAGATGGTGTAAAAGTCGGTAATGCCGCCCAGTTTACCTCAAATTTGGAAATGGTTATCAGACCGGTCGAGAGCTTGAAATTGAGCGCAAACTGGTTCACTGCCGCTAAATTGTATGCCGATATTTTGGCAGAAGATTTTGATGAACCAAACCACCAAGGTTCATTAAGATTGCCCACCTATAATTTATTCGATGCGGGTGCTTATTATACATTTAAATTTGGAGGTGAAAATGCAATAGGGTTGGCACTTAATGTAAACAACGTATTCAATACCGAGTATTTGGCAGAATCGTTGACCAATACTTTTCCTGGGAGTGGAGATACTACCTATGAAGGTATCGCAACCAGTAATAAAGCATTTTTTGGTTTTGGTAGAACATGGAACTTAAGTCTACGGTATAGTTTCTAGGCATAGCTTTATAAAAAATGAAAACCCTGCCGATTCGCAGGGTTTTTTTGTGGCCAAAAATTGCTACATTTAGACGCTTAAAACCTAAGATATGTACGAAGTTATACTTACCCTTCATTCCTATTTGGCTTATATCGTATTGGCCATTCTTTTTTTGGCAGTGGGCAATGCCATTTCTGGCCTTGCCACCAATAAAATGTTTACACCTGAAAAAGATTTTCGACTAAGTCTTTTTGCCTTGATTTTGACCCATTTGATGCTTCTTGTCGGGTTGATTTTGTTTTTTGTTTCCCCAAGTGGACTTCAGGCGATTCAGGCGCTTGGTATGGGCGGATTAAACGCACCTGCTCGATTATTGGCAGTTGAACATCCATTTATAAATATTATTGGCGTAACGCTTATCACAATAGGTTGGTCGCGTCACAAGAAGTTTATCGAAGGGAAAAAGAAATTTAAAAGTATCGCCATTTTCTATGGTCTGGGGCTGGTATTGATTTTGAGCCGAATACCGTGGGGGCAGTGGTTCAATTGATGCTATCTCCACGTTTAAAGGAACTAATAAATTTGAATAACACATCTTATATAAAACAATAATTAAATACTTAAATATATTTCGAATGAAAAAAATACTCCTACTAGTTACAATCCTCTTTTCAACACTGACTTTCGCACAGAAAAAAAAGCTTTTTAATGGAGAGAATTTAGATGGATGGACAATCTATGGCACTGAAAAGTGGTATGTTGAAGACGGATTGTTAATCTGTGAGAGCGGCCCGGATAAAGCGTATGGTTATTTAGGAACCAACGACCACTATAAAGATTTTGAACTTACCCTTGAATTCAAGCAGGAAGCCAATGGCAACAGTGGTGTTTTTATACGATCTACCGTTGATGGTACAAAAGTAAGTGGCTGGCAGGTAGAAGTTGCTCCCCCGGGGCATAATACGGGCGGGGTTTACGAATCTTATGGCCGGGGTTGGTTGATAAAGCCAGACCCTGAAAAAGACAAGGCCCTAAAAATGGGGGAATGGAATAAAATGAAAATTCGCGTTAAAGGTGATCAATTGACTTCTTGGCTGAACGGAACCGAAATGGTCGACATTACCGATGAGAAAATAGGTCAGGGTGAAGGCTCTGTCGCACTACAAATTCACGATGGTGGTGGTATCAAAGTAAAATGGCGTAAAATCAAGCTCAAGCAATTGTAGCTTGAATAATATTGACCTTAAAGGCATTACTCCCCATTGGTAAATTGATCAACGGGGAGTTTTTCTTTTATCAAATAGATATATACCGGAAAATGGTCACTATACCCTCCGGTATAATTTCCGCCAGAATAAGTGCGATACGGATAGCCTTTATATTGCCCCTTTTTTGTTATCAAATAGGGTTTGTTAAAAACCCCCGCTTTCCAATACGAATAGCTGTTTTTTTCGGAATTGATAAAATAGTTGGTAAAGAAAATTTGGTCGAATAAGTTCCATTTGTCACGATAGGCCAAAGAGCCTGTTCCTTTTTTAAAGAGTTTTTCCATGGGGTTGAACAAACCTCCTGCTTCTAAGTTTTTTTGCTTGCCTTTCGTTTTCAAAATCTTTTTAAGACTACCATCAATAGGATCATCGTTTAAATCTCCCATACTGATGATTTTGGCCAAAGTATTGATTCGCTGAACCGAGTCGATAATGTGCTTGTTAAGCTTGGCAGCTGCAATGCGATTTGGTTGGCTACGTGCTTCTCCCCCGCTTCGAGAAGGCCAATGATTGACGATGATATGTATTTCTTCATCATCTAGGAGACCTTCGACGATAAGCTGGTCACGAGTATAATCCCGCTTATCATTATTATCTATCAAAAGTAGCCTATGGCTGGCGGATGAGATAGGTAAGAATGTGGTTTTTTTATACAATAAGGCCACATCTATTCCTCGCTCATCGGGAGAATCGAAATGGACAATACCATAATTTTTACGTTCAAGTTTTGGGTGATGTATCAGATCTTCAAGCACTTGTCGATTTTCGACTTCGCAAAGCCCCACAATATCGGGAGAGGTTGTAGAAATGTTGGAGCCGATTTCTGAAATTACTTTTGCAATATGAGCTACTTTATGCCAATACCTTTCTTTTGTCCAAAGGTCTTTTCCAGTTGGAGTTCTATCATCGTCGAACGTAAGCGAATCATTCACTGTGTCGAACAAATTTTCCACATTGTAAAACGCAATAGTTCGAATTTGGTATTGGCGTGAGTCTTGTGCAACCGTTCCCAGTGGCGTAAGAATAACTAATAGTATTGTGATTCTCAAGGTCTGCATTGATGCTAAACGTCTAATGGAAGTGTAAATAACGTAAATTCTTACAAAATATTGATATATTTATTGTAAGAATCTTTGTTAGATGTTGGAAATGAGACTTTTAGTTTTATGTATTTTCTTGATTTTACCATTCTATTTTTTGTCGGCTCAAGAGAATTATGTCATATCGGGTTATGTTGTTGACAATCGTACAAAAGACCCGATCGATAATTCTACAATTTCTATCGAAGGATCATCTTTTTCGGTTAAATCTAACGACTCAGGAGCTTTTACTTTAAAGGTAGATTTGTCCGGTGTAGTGATTTTGAACATTACCGGCATTGAATATGAGTTAAAACGAATTCCAGTGGAACTCGAAGGTTTCGCAGTAGATATTGGCACAATTTTTTTGGAAAAAGACTTGACCATAGAGCAAACAGACAATCTAATAACATTGACCGATACTGAATTGCTTGATGATGAAGTGGACTCCAACACAGCGGGACTTTTAAGGGCCACACGCGATGTCTTTTTAAGCCGGGCTGCGTTTGATTTTGGTCAAGCATTCTTTCGTGTTCGTGGTTATGATTCACAAAATGGAGAAGTACTTGTCAATGGCATTTCCATGAACAAGATGTTCGACGGCCGTCCACAATGGAATAATTGGGGCGGACTTAACGATGTAACAAGAAATCAGCAATTCACAAGCGGGCTACTTCCTTCCGATTTCACCTTTGGAGGCATCTTGGGCAACACCAATATTGATACCAGGCCATCAAAGTTCCGTACCGGCACGCGTCTATCGTCATCAGCCTCAAATAGAACCTACACGGGAAGGTTGATGGCTACATATACTTCGAACGTTCCTGACAAAGGTTTATATTATTCTTTTTCTGGCTCTAGAAGATGGGCCAAAGAGGGTTATGTCGACGGAACTCTATATGATGCATATTCTTTCTTTAGTGCTTTGGAATATCAAATTAACAAAAAGAACAGTTTTAATTTTACCGGTATGTTTGCTAGCAATCGCCGAGGGCGTTCGTCGGCCGTTACCGAAGAGGTTTTCGAGTTGCTGGGTAAACGGTATAATCCGTATTGGGGATTTCAGAACGGTAAAATTAGAAATTCCCGAGAGCGAAAAATAGCAGAGCCTATTCTGATGCTCAATTACTTTTACGAATCTGAAAAATTCAGTTTGAACACGGGCGCCGCATACCAGTTTGGTACCAATGCCAGAAGTCGCCTAGGGTACTATAACGCACCCAATCCTGATGCGACCTATTATCGTTATTTGCCTAGCTTTTCTATCAACAGTCCCATTGGCGCCAATTTTCCTAGTGCCAATCTTGCTAAAATGGGGTTTTTGCAAAATCCGCAAATGGATTGGCCAAAACTTTATGTGGCGAATAGTAGGGAAAAGGCTGCTTATGTTCATTACGACGATGTGGTACAAGACCGTCAATTTACGGCGAACACCACAGGGAATTGGAATGTGAACTCAAAATTACAAACGGATTTTGGAGTGATGTATAAAAAATTACAATCAAATAATAATGCCGAGATTCAAGATTTGTTGGGTGCACAATTTCATGAAGATTCCGACCCGTTTTCCCAAACGTTGAATGATGTGCAAGGCGAAGTCCGTAAAGAAGAAGGTGATATTTTCAATTATCGGTACGAAATAGATGCTTTTCGATTTTTGGCCTTTACCCAATTTCGCTACGAAGAAGTGAACTGGAATGCCTTTTTATCGGCAACCTACGGAACGTCAGGTTACCAACGTGATGGTCTGTTTCAGAATGAGCGATTTCTTGACGATTCATTTGGTAAAAGTGATAAAGTCAAATTTACAAACTATGGAACCAAAGGCGGATTTACCTATAAGCTTACGGGAAGACATTGGCTTACGTTCCAGGGCGCTCTTCTGACACAGGCTCCCGTACTTCAAAATGTATTTATTAATCCGAGGGAAAATAACCGAATCGTTCCCGATTTACAGAGTGAGACGGTATCGACGGTTGATTTGAATTATTTTCTTCGTTTACCCAAGTTGACGGGGCGTTTCACGAGTTTTTATACCCGTTTTCAAAATATGACAGATATCAATTTCTTCTTTGTAGATGCCGGTGTAGGGTCTGATTTTGTTCAAGAGGTGCTCACAGACTTAGATAAGCTGCATATGGGAGTCGAAGTTGGTTTGGAGTATCAATTATCATCGGCAGTCAAACTTTCATTTGTTGGTGCCTTGGGGAAATATCGTTATGCGAGTTATCCAAATGTTTCCATCAACTTCGACACCGCGGGCTCAGAAGAAGATTTGATAAATCCTGATGGATTTATTGACTTGGGTCCGGCCAATATCAAAGATTATAATTTGGCACAAGGACCTCAGATGGCTTTTGCATTTGGTGTCGAGTATCGCGATCCAAAATACTGGTGGTTGGCCGTTACGGCCAATCATTTGGGAAACAATTACGCAGCCATTTCAACGATTACAAGAACATCAAGTTTTTATTTGAATCCTGAAACCGGAGCTCCTTTTTCTGATGCTACAGTAGAAAATGTAAATAAATTATTAGAACAAAATGAACTGGATGATTTTTATTTACTAAATCTAGTAGGAGGAAAATCTTGGTTAAAGAAGGGTAAATATATCAGCATTTTTGCAAGTGTCAACAATGTGTTTGATGCCGTCTTTAAAACGGGCGGTTATGAACAGAGTAGAAACGGGAATTTCGGGCAATTGAAGCAAGATAACCTAAGCGGTAGCCCCTCTTTTGCACCCAAATATTGGTATGGTTACGGCAGAACCTATTTCTTGAATGTAGCCTTTAGTTTCTAGTGTAGAAAACAGCAAATTATCAAATGGTATGCGAAAATTTATAGAAGTAAAAAGGCCATTCATAAAGAAGCATATTAAAATAGCAAGCTTCTTGAGTTTGTGGCTACTTCTTGCATGTGTAAATAACCGAGATTTCGATATGCCCAAAAGCACTTGTGATGCGGAGGTTATTGTCAATAGCACTTATGCCGAGGTAAAGGGATTGTATGTGAACGAAACGCTGCAAATTCAGGAAGATCTCACCATTGAAGGTTATGTAGTGTCTTCCGATGAAGTGGGGAACTTTTTTAGTTTACTACATTTTCAAGATAGCCCTTTTGCACCAACGGAAGGTTTTCAGATTGAAATCGATGTTCGAGATTCACATTTGTTTTATCCTATAGGCAGTAAGGTTTTCATAAAACTCAAGGGACTGTATTTAGGTAAAACCAAGGATGTTTATAAAATTGGCGGGGTCTTTACTTCCTTCGGAAATGTATCGGTAGGAAGATTGCCGGCGTCAATAGTTGGCGAACATATTTTTAGGTCCTGTGATGATGTGGAAAATATTGTACCGACTCACGTTTCAATTGACAGTTTAGATAAAAATCAAACCAACACCCTTGTACGGCTTGACAGGGTTGAAATTCTTGAAGAAGAATTAGGGTTGCCCTTTGCTTTGCAGGGAGAAGAAACCGAGCGAACACTTATTGATTGTAATGATAACGAAATTGTATTGCTGAACAGTGGCTTTGCTGATTTTAGCGCTGAAGTTTTACCAGAGGGCAGTGGAAGTGTTACGGCTGTGCTACTAAGGGAAAATGATAAGTACCAATTAGCGGTACGCGACTTAAATGATTTTGATTTTTCGCGAGAAAGATGTGACGATGTTATCGATGAATTTACATCGACCGCTATTTTTATTTCAGAACTGGCCGACCCTGATAATAATGCGGGCGCTCGTTTTGTTGAACTCTATAATTCAAATTCAGAATCACTTAGTTTAAAAGGATGGACATTACAACGCTATACTAATGCAAGCACCGAAATCAGTTCAACAATTGATTTGTCTGAGTATATTATTGAAGCGCAAAGCACGCTTGTTATTTCTCCCAATGCTACGGAGTTTGAAATAGTATATGGTTTTGCCCCAGATTTAGGAGTTGGAACGGGTGGTCCGGCCGATTCTAATGGAGATGATAACTTTGAACTTGTCGACCCTTTCGGCGTTGTCATCGATGTTTTTGGTATTATTGGTGAAGATGGTTCTGGTACCGATCATGAATTTGAAGATGGTAGGGCGTATCGCAATCCGGAGGTTATGGAGGGAAGTCCCAATTATTCAGCTAGCGAATGGACAATTTATAATGATACTGGTGATTTCGGAACCATTAATCAGCCTCAGAATGCCCCGAATGATTTTACACCCGGAGGGCGACATTGATATGGGAGGGCAAAGCAATGATGGTTCTATTATCTATAGAAAATTGAGACCAAATTTATGGTTCAAAGTATATCGAGTAACAGGGTAGAATTTACTGGTTTGGGTAAGAATCTTGTGGCAAGACTGTTGTTGTGCACTTTTGAGATATCGGCAATATCTAGAGATGAAGACATGACATATATACCGTCTTTGCCAGCTTCGTTTCCGGGAATCTTTATTAGCTCTTTTAAAAAATGCCAACCGCTCATTTCGGGCATATTGATATCAAGAAAAATAATCGAGGGTGATTTTTCTTTGTTTTTGGCAAGCCGTTTGAAATGTTTGAGTGCGGTTATTCCATCGTTGAAAATAACTAGGTTGTCACAATATGCTATCTGTTTCATTGATTTTTTTAGACAAAATATGGCTATTTCATCGTCGTCTATGATACAAACAGTTTTTACTTTTTTCATAACTGTATTTGCAGGTTCATTTAGGAAGAAGTAATCAGAACAGCTATTTTAAGTTATTCAGTATTTCTTCCAAGTCGTTCGTGGAAATAGGTTTTAAAATATAGTTGTTTACCACTTTGTAACTTTTTATGCGCTCTAAATCTCTAGGATCGACAGAAGAACTTATGATATAAACGGTAACCTCTTCCCTGCTTTTATTAGGTATCTTGACAAAATCTTCTAGAAACTCCCACCCGTTCATTATGGGCATGTTTAGGTCTACGAAAATAATTTCAGGCAACTCTTTATGTTGCTCTACCATTTCTGTGAGTGCGTCGATGGCATCTTGACCATTCTCAAAGACCATAATTTCGTTGCAGAAGTCCACTTCTCTCATGACTCTTTTTGTTCCGTAAACAAAAATGGGGTCATCATCGATGATACAGGTGCTTTCAATTCTTTTCATTTTTTGTTTTGGTGTTTATTTATCAAAAATTAAGGTGAATTCTGTTCCTACGTTTACCGTACTATCCACTGTTATACTTCCATTCATGGCTTCAATTTGGTTTTTCGTTATGAATAGGCCTATGCCCTTGGCATCTTTGTTGCGATGAAATGTTTTGTACATACCGAATAGTTTTTTTCCATGCCTCTTCAGGTTTATGCCTAAGCCGTTGTCAGCGAAAGTAACGATAACCCTGTAGTCATCTTTTTGAATGACTTTAATCGTTAATTTAGGGGGGCGGTCGACAGCGCTGTATTTAATGCTGTTGGTGAATAGATTGAGAAAAATGCTGTCTAAGTAGGCGGGTATACCTTTAACCGTGATATGCTTGGGAACATCTATAATACACGTTGCTTTTTTGTCTTGCAACAAACCACTTAAGTTTTTTTCTACATTGATTATGGTTTTGTAGAGATTGACATTTTTTAATTTGTTCAAGGCTCCCGACTTTACCTGTACTACCTCATTTAAATGCATGACGGTCTCGTCCAAACTTTCTGAAGCAGCATCTAGCATTGTCGTTAGGTTGCCTCGCTCGTTTTCGTTCGTTTCCCTTTTCAGAAAGCCGGTCAACATTGATAAATTACTCGAATGCGACCTAAGATTGTGTGAAACGATATGAGCAAAGTTCAAGAGACTCGTATTCTGTTTTTCAGTAACTTTGACCAATTGGGTCAACTTATGTTCATCTTCTATGCGAGCGGTGATGTCCATAATTTGGGAAATAAAATAAGATAGCTTTCCGTTGATGTCTTTTACTCCCGTTACGGTTAGAACAACATACACAATATGTCCCTTTTTATGAAAATATCGTTTATCAATTTGATAGCTGTCACGTTTTCCCGAAACTAATTCATGTAATAAATCTAAATCACTTTGTAAATCTTCCGGGTGGGTTACATCTTGAAAAGTGAGCTTTAGAAGTTCGTGGTTTTCATAACCCAAAATTTTACATATACTATCATTTACCTGGGTCCATTTTCCATCTAAACTAATTATGGCCATTCCCAGTGTTGAATTTTCAAAGGCCCCAAGAAATGATTCCCTACTTCTTATGAGTTGTAATTGGGTGGTTTTTAGTTCCGTGATATCCCAATTGGCACCGACCATTTTTATGGGTGTGCCATTGAAATCCTTAATGGTTTTTCCCATTCCTATAAGATTACGGGTTGTTCCGTCGGGCCAGATTACCCGATATTCCGTCTTGAGTTCTTTCTGGCCTTTAATGGCCTCATTAACCTGCATTTCTGCCTGTTCGAGGTCATCGGGGTGCACCGTACGAGCCCAAGAATCAGAATTGGCCGAAAAATGTTTCTTGGAAACCCCATGCAAATCGAGCATAATGTCATCCCAGATGAGTTTGCCTTTATTAAGGTTTAATTCCCATATGCCGATTTGAGCCGCTTTTGTTGCAATTTTTAGACGTTCGGCAACCGCCTGGTATTTAACTTCTGCTTTCTTTTTTTCGTCGATATCTTGAAAAGTTCCAAAAATTCGAACACATTTGCCATGGTGCATTTCGGTTTCTCCTTTGGCATGTACCCATCGCTCTTTTCCTCTTGCAGTGATGATGATCAGTTCTGTGTCCCAAGGGGTTCCTTTTGCCAAAGCCTCATTCACCAGTTCGGTAATACGGTTACGATGTTCACCAGCTTTATAGAAGGTTATGGCATTTTCTAGATTGGCTTGAAAGTCGGAAGGAACTTCATGAATCTCTTTTGTTGTGTCCGTCCAAAATATATCATTGGTGATCAAGTCAAGTTCCCAGCCTCCTATTTTGGCAACCTTTTGGGCTTTTAAAAAAATTTCTTCCCTGCGTTTTTGTAAAGTTATATCCTCTTGGGCAATTACCAGGCCCCCAACCTTTCCGTCTTCCGTTTTCCAAGGATTTATTCTCCACTTAAGCCATTGTACTTTTCCATTGGCCTGCGTGAATTTGGTGCCTTCATTGGTGCTTGTTTTACCTTGAAGACATTCTTGATGGACTTTTTTAAGGGCCAATGGGGTTTCAGGAAGAACATCATAATATGATTTACCAATTATGTTCTTATCTGAGATTTGAAATTCTTTTAACCAAGGTTTGGAATGACTGATAAAACACAGCCTTTCATCTAGAATAAAGATTGAGGATGGTGCATCCTCAATAAAGGAATGAACAGATAAAGTACGCAATACGGTGGGTGTTTAGTTAGTCGCAAAATACGATTATTATAGGTAACGTAAGAAATAACCCAAAAATTGTCGGATAAATGACTTCCTTTTATATAGCAAAAGATTGTATGGTCAAAATTTGACCTGCATACTGATAAAAGTGGTGAAGGGGAAATACTTTGCCGATGAAAGTCTTTAGGCTTCTACTTTTAAAAAACCATTAAAGTGCTTTGCGTTATGGGATTATCGATTGCTTTTCCATTAAGAAGTTCGCGGGTTCATAGGAAACTGCTCTTTGGGAAGAAGATAAAGAAATTAGAAAATGCTATAAGGGAAATAGCTTATAAACATGATGAAAAAGATGCATATTGTGCAGCTTTTACTTACTTTTATAGCATACAAGGGGATATTCAAAACCGGAAAAAATCCAATAATTCCGATTAACTATGAACGAAGTATTTTTCAATGAAATACGCAATGGAAACCTCAAGGAGGTTAGGGCAATGTTAGCTAAAAATCCACTTTTGCGTGACAGTAAAGACCAACGAGGTTCAACACCGCTTATTTTAGCAACGTACTACGATGAGTTGGAAATCGCAGAGCTTTTACTCGAGCAAGGGGCCAAAATCGATGTGAAGGATGAATCGGGCAATACGGCATTGATGGGGGTCTGTTTCAAGGGGTATACCGATATTGCTGAAAAGTTGATAGAGAAAGGGGCCAATGTGAACGAAAAGAACGCGATGGGAGCAACCTGTTTGATTTATGCGGCCACTTTTAATCGGGAGGAAATCGCAAAGCTGCTAATTTCTTCCGGGGCCGATGCATCGGTAGCCGACGCTAGGGGTAATACGGCTTTGGATCATGCCAAAATGCAAGGAGAACCATCGTTGATTAGATTGTTGGAAGGTCTATAGTGTATAAATGGAGGAGACTAGAAATTTAGAACTGATAAAGCGTATTAAGGCTTTGGCCGACACCGGTTTGGTTTATGCGGAAGATGAGTATAATCGCGAGCGTTACGAAGAGATAAGGGAAATTGGTTTGGAATTATTGGGGGCGGTTATGGAGCGACCCCTAAAAACATTGAAAAATTTCTTTATGCCCGTGACCGACTACCCTACGGCTAAAGTCGACGTTCGTGGGTTTGTTTTAAACGATGCGAACCAGATTTTGTTGGCTAGAGAAAGTGTCGATGGGAAGTGGACAATTCCTGGAGGATGGGCCGATGTCGGTTATTCTCCTTCCGAGGTAGTGGTGAAGGAAATTAAGGAAGAAACAGGACTACAGTCACGAGTAGTGCGATTGCTGGCCGTTTATGATAAAAAATGCCACCCTCATCCGCCGGAGCCCTATTATATTTATAAATTGATTTTTCTATGTGTGCAAATCGGAGGTGAGCTACAACCAGGTTTTGACATGCTGGGCGCGTCATTCTTTGCTATCGACAATCTACCCGATTTATCTGAAGACCGAATCTTGGAATCACAGTTGCGGCAACTATTCAAAATGGCCGTGGAAGATGACCACGAGGTTCATTTTGATTAAATTTTTTAGCAATGGAAGAACGTCTTAAAATAGCACTAGTGCAATCTGAACTGGTTTGGGAAAATCCAGAAAAGAATAGAAGTCATTTTTCTGAAATTATAGAAGCTATTTCTCTTGATGTAGATCTTGTTGTTTTACCCGAAATGTTTACCACTGGGTTTACGATGAACCCGAAAAACATTGATGCTTTCGAAGGAAAGAAAACGGTAGCTTGGATGCAAGAATTTGCTGCGAAAAAGAATATGGCAATCACGGGTAGTGCTGTTTTTTTTGAAAATGGGAATTATACCAATCGGTTATTTTTTGTTGAGCCGAGTGGAAACGTGTCTCATTACGATAAGCGGCATACGTTTACCCTGGCAGGGGAGGATCAGGTATATAGTGCCGGAAGTAATAAGTTGATAGTTAATTATAAGGGTTTTAAAATTTGCCCTATGATCTGTTATGACCTTCGATTTCCGGTGTGGTCGAGAAACGTGGAGAATTATGACGTCCTCATTTATGTAGCCAATTGGCCAAAACGTAGAGTTGATGCTTGGGATACCCTCTTAAAAGCACGAGCTATTGAAAATATGTCATATTGTATTGGCGTAAATCGTGTAGGGGTAGATGATACGGGTTTTGTCTATTCAGGGCATTCGGCGGCATATGACGCACTGGGAAACCAATTGCTTTTTTCTGAAAAAGAAGAGGTAATCTGCACCACTTTAAATAAAGGGCATACACAAGAACTAAGAAGTGCACTAAAGTTCTTGGATGATATGGATAAATTTACTTTAAAAGGGTAAAGGTTACTGGCATTTCCCAATTGGCACGAACATCTATGACTTCAGGGTAATAACTAACCTTTTCTGGCTGAATTCTTTTAAGATAACTTCCTGTGTCCCATTTTTTATTACCGTTTACATCGAAGATAATACGAATCAAGTATTTTGAGGGTTGTAGGTGGTTGAATTCAAATACTTTGGGTTCTTCGGCAAAAATTTCCCTTTTAATCTCCCCTTTTTCGTCGGTCAATTGAACCAACAGGGGGTATGATAAGCTGTCAGTAACAACATTAAAACTCAGGTTGCCGTAATCAGCAAAGCTTTTGGTAGCCAGATTTAAATTCAAAGTATCGTTGGTTTCCCCAAAAAAATTAGTAATCGCACCAGGTAACAACCCCATCTGATAATTTTGATTGGGCTCTACTTCAAAGTCAAAATCTATTTTGTTTTGTAAAGTATCTAGATCAGAAGTAAAATAGATTTGGGTCGAATCTTTGTCCATCAATGTTATCCTTGTAGTATCGATGGCCGTAATCGGGGTATTGGCGGTAATATAAAAAGGGTCTTCAAAATTTAGCGATCCCGTTTGGCTCGGGTTGAGCTGCAATGAATCGGTGTCTACCTTTCTTGATTTGACGGTAAATGTATCAATGACCTTTAGCTTTTCATTGGTGACCGTAAAAATAATAGAATCAAGATCCGTGGGTGTAAACCAATAGTTTAGGGTGTCTTTATGCCGTTCTTTAAGCACTTTGGTCTTAACGCTATCCGGTAGTGAATTTAAGGGTTCGATCAGTATAGAATCGCCCTCTCCATAATAGCCAAAGATTATCCTGTTCTTTGCTGCAAAAGTCGGTACGGCCACACTGTAATCGGGTATCTCTTTGAATAAATTCAATAAATAGGTAGAATCGGTTGGAATGGAAATCGTATCACTAACGAAGGCTATTTTATCGGTATTTTGATCAAAAACATTATTTTTGGCAATGTCTTTTATTCCAAAAAGCGCATATTTACCGGCTTTCAAGTGGTCTAAGGTAAATATGACCGCACTATCTAACGTATTGGTAATATAGTAAGGCGGTTTTTGATATACCGTACTGTCGGTATAGGCCGAATCTATTTCATAAAGCATCACGCTAATAAATTCCTCGGCCTTTTTGTTGAACGCATCTTTCACCGCACCCTGCACTTTGAGTGAATCTAAATAATCTCCTGTAGAGAATACATAGGTGAAAAAGCTAAACGGGTTACCCTCGTTATTATCGGTAATGCTCTGACCGAAATTTAGGGTGTACGTGGTGTTTTCCTTAAGCGTGTCTTTAAACTTTATCTCAAGGTATTTGCTGGCACTGCCTTGCGGTGTAATGTCTGGAGTGTATTTCAGGGGAGGGGAAACAATGAGCTGATCTTGAATGTCTTTAAGTTTTATAAACTCGTCGAAATACAGTCGAATTTTTTTCGCTTTAAAATTGACACTCATGTTTTCTGGTTCAGCCTTAACCAGTACCGGGGGGTCAAGGTCTTTTGGGCCACCAGTGGGGTTACCTCGTCGTGCACATTGCCAGAGTGCCGCAACCACAAAGAATACAAATATAGAAGCCAAAATACGTCGTAACATTGCTTTGAATATAGGGGCAAAGTAACAACTATTTTGGTAAAATGAACAATATTTGGGGAGCCTCATTTATAGCGCAGTGGCACTATTGCTATACTTGCTATGTAAATTATAATACCTGTTGTTTCTTGCAAGGCCCTTGCGCAGATTTCCATGGTCGCTCCCGTAGTGATTACGTCATCGACCAGCAATACCCGTTTATTCTCCAAGAAAGTTCGGTCAGATAAGGTGTAAAGAGAGGTGTTTCCATACCATCTGCCAAGTCTCCCTTTTTTTGTCTGTGTCTTGGTATTTGCAGTTTTCAGCAGGATATTGTCGACGTATTCAGCATTCAAGTGATGTGCTATACGTTGCCCAAATTGGGCAACTTGATTGTACCCTCTTTTCCTTAGCTTCTTTTTATGTAGCGGCACGGGTACTACGGTGTCTATAAAACTTATACCATGTTCTTCTTTTAACAATTGACCGTACCAATCACCCAAAAATGCGCCAATTTTTTCCTGATTTTTATATTTAAGGTAGTGAATAAGCTGCTGTACAATGCTGTTTTCCTCGAAAAACAGGAATGAACTCGCTTTTTTTATATTAATTCGACCATAAAAAATACGGTCAACAGGGTTTTCGACGTTAAAACTATATTCGGTAAGCGGTATTTCGTTTCGACAAAACGTACATATAAGGTGTTCTCCTCTATTTAAATGGACATTACATCCAAAACATAGTCGTGGCACTAAAACCGTGTTGATATCATTTAGTATCTTTGATATCGCTATTTTAACCGAATCGAACATAAAAAACCTGCTTAACCCTAACATTTTTAATGGACGGTCAAGATAAGAAATTCAATTCCAAAATAATCTTCGCTATGTTGGTTGCCGTTATTATCGGCATACTTATAGCTTTTTTCTATAGTTACGCCCAGTCACAGGCGAAAATGGATTTTCTGAACGAAGAAAAAGATTTGCTCATCAAAGATATTAATTTGATGAAGGCCGATGTTGACCGGCTTTCTGCGCTTGATGAGGTTAATGAAATTGAGCTGGAGTCTTCAAAATTTCGGGTTCAGCAATTACTCGATTCGGTGGGTAGATTGAACTTTACTGTCGAGCGACTACGAGAATTCAAAAGCGAACTACGTCGGCTGGAAGCCAAAAATGATAGCCTCAAGCTTAAAAATAACTTTCTGCGTTATAATAATATGGTGCTTTCTGAAAAGTATGCCGAAAGCAAACGGAAAATAGAAGAATTAGAAAGTGCTAGCAACTCATTGGCCGAAGCCGATCAGCAGCAGAAAGAGAAAATTAAAGAGCTGAATGAAGAGCCTAAAATAAAGAACTACCTGCAACTTCGCAATTCTGAGGGCGGTGGGTTTAGAGAGCGAAGTGGAAAGCCCATACGAACAAATAAAGCATCAATCATCCAAAAATTACGAGGGTGCGTTACCGTTGTGGCAGATTCGGAGGCCATTAATGAGGAAAGAATTATCTATTTTCAATTTCTGGGTCCAGATATGCGGGTCATAGAAGATAATGCCAACACCATTACGGTTAATGGCAATGTGTATAGCAAACGAATCAAACTGTTGCTGAACAGTGAAGATTTTATAGTATGCGATTTTATCACAATTCCTGAGGGCTCTTTAAAAGAAGGTATTTACACCTTGAATATCTTTGAAGATGAGCGTTTACTGACCAATACTGAATTTCAACTAAAATAAATTATTTCATTTTAGGGTAATATTCTATTTTTGCCGAATGGCAAAGCAAGAAGACGATTTTAAAAAGGTGATATCCCATGCTAAGGAATACGGCTATGTGTTCCAATCAAGCGAAATTTACGACGGCCTAAGTGCTGTTTACGATTATGCACAAAACGGTGCGGAATTAAAAAAGAATATCAGGGAATACTGGTGGAAGGCGATGGTGCAGTTAAACGAGAATATTGTCGGTATCGATGCCGCTATTTTTATGCACCCGACTACATGGAAAGCTTCGGGCCACGTTGATGCCTTCAGTGATCCTTTAATCGATAATAAAGATTCAAAAAAACGCTATCGTGCCGATGTGTTGGTCGAAGATTATGTCGCCAAGATCGAAGGCAAAATAGAAAAGGAAGTCAATAAAGCCGCAAAACGCTTTGGCGATTCTTTCGATAAAACCCAATTTTTAAGTACGAACCCACGGGTCGTGGAATATCAAGAAAGAGCTACTTCGATTTTAAAACGCTTGGGAAAATCGTTGGAAAAAGAAGATTTGGCCGATGTCAAACGTTTGATCGAAGAGTTGGAAATTGCTTGTCCCATGTCGGGGTCAAAAAATTGGACCGATGTAAAGCAGTTCAATCTGATGTTCGGTACCAAATTGGGAGCCTCTGCTGAAAGTGCGATGGATCTTTATCTGCGCCCCGAAACTGCTCAGGGAATTTTCGTAAACTTCTTGAATGTTCAGAAAACGGGTCGTATGAAAATTCCGTTTGGAATTGCACAGACCGGTAAAGCTTTTCGGAATGAAATTGTAGCGCGTCAGTTTATTTTCCGAATGCGGGAATTCGAACAGATGGAAATGCAGTTTTTTATAAAGCCGGGTACACAGCAAGAATGGTACGAAAAATGGAAGGAAACCCGTATGAAATGGCACTTGTCATTAGGGTTGGGCGAAGAGAACTACCGTTTTCACGACCATGAGAAATTGGCACACTATGCCGACGCCGCGGCAGATATTGAATTCCGATTTCCTTTTGGTTTTAAAGAATTGGAAGGCATACATTCCCGTACCGATTTTGATTTGGGTGCACACGAAAAATTCTCAGGTAAAAAACTACAATTTTTCGATAACGACACACGAGAGAGTTATGTGCCTTATGTGGTCGAAACTTCTATCGGACTAGACCGTATGTTCTTGGCGGTCTTCTCGCATGCCTTGCAAGAAGAAGAGCTGGAAAACGGCACTACCCGAACTGTACTTCGGCTCCCTGCCGTCTTGGCCCCTACCAAGGCCGCCGTACTGCCTTTAGTTAAAAAAGACGGACTGCCCGAAGTGGCACGGCAGATTATTGATGACCTCAAATGGGACTTTAACGTCACGTATGATGAAAAAGATGCTGTGGGCCGACGGTACCGCCGCCAAGATGCGAACGGAACGCCTTTCTGTATTACGGTCGATCATCAAACTTTGGAAGACCAAACAGTTACCATTCGCCATCGCGATAGCATGGAGCAACAGCGTGTGGCCATTACCGAATTGAAGGGCATTATTGCCAAAGAAGTAGATATGAAGTCGTGGTTGATGAAGATGGAGTAGTCAGCTACTGAGATAATTTTAATATTTCCTTTTGTAAAAAGTAAGAACACTATTTTTTTGAAAAAAGGCGTTTAAAGTTGAATGTTTTAGTTTAGTAGTTGCTTTCCATAACAACATTATGAATGTGGTCTTTTTCGAATCTTGTGTCCGTAGGGATTAAACCAAACCTAGCATCGTTTTGATCTATTTGCACGGGAAATACGCCATCCCTTACTACTTTTTCCTGCCTTGTCACTTCGATGACTGTAATCAATAATATGGTGCCATGGCCTGATGGTGGTTAATTTTTAGAACTGGACGCCATTGGTTACAAATAATGAAATTAACGCAACAACTTTATTGCTTAATATTAAGATTTTTCTTTTTCAATTAAATCCTGAATTGCATCCCAAAGAGAAATTCGTCTTTCTAGAGATTGTTTTGCAATGACCAATGTCTCATTCCATTTTAGATCATCGATTCCGCATAATTCTGAAATCATTTGAAGGGATAGGGGGCCATGTTCATCTCCGTCAAGTTCGATATGGCGTTGAAGATAATAAGTGAGTTTGTTATAAAGTTCATTTTTAGAATCGGCATTTTTTAGAATTTCGATAAACATGTCGGGAATAACATCTTCTCTTCCAAATGTAAATGCTGAAGCCACTAAATGAGGCTTCTCTGTTTCAATGATTGAAAATGAGAATTTAACAAAGTTGACGACTCTTTCATCAATTTCAATTTCATTGAAAGAATCGTTGACCGATTTCCCGGATTCTATCAGTGTTATAAACTTATTTATTTTATTGGTGTTTGCACCTACTTGGGACATTGCATCCAAATACATTTCAAAATGACTCTTAGGTTCCTCTAACTCATTAATATCGCTTTCTTCCCCCAGAACAATCTCATTAATAAATCTAGAAAGTGTCGGGTTGTTCTTCGGAATCCATGGTATTTCTACGCTTGTGAGCTTTAGTTGTAAGAACTTTAATAGTGACATAAAATCCCAGACGGCGAAAACATGGTTTTCCATAAAGAGTTTTATGTCGTTTATATCTTTTAAACTATCATAAAGTCCATGATTTTGCAATTGACTTCTTAATTCAGAGATTTCATGTTCTATATATTGTATACGGTTCATGGTGTTTATTTATGATTGCAATTTTTTGAATGCTACAAGTGATAGCCCAACCGTAAACTTCCATAGAAATTTCGGGCATCGCCGGGGTAATAATATCGGGGTTCACTACCGCCAAAACCTTGGGTGTTGATCAGTACCGATCGGGCGTAGACCTTATCAAATACATTGTTGATCCCCAGATCCATTCCTACGGTAAATCGTTCAGAGAGCTTTTTGCGGTACCCCAAGCGTGTAGTAAAAACAGTAAAGGGGTCGCTTTCCAACGTGTTTGCGTCGGTCAATGGTATTTCGCTGACGTGTTGGTGTACGATATTCCAATAAAAATCACGGAAGAACTGCATTTGAAGTCCAGCAGTTCGGCGTTGTTTTGGCACACCCGTAAGGGGGTTTCCAGAAAAATCATTGTCCCCATCAATAAATTCTATGAATTCGTGGTCGCTGAGCGTGTAGTTGATAAAGGGAGTGATTTGAATTTGTGGGCTGAGGTCCCAGCGGTAGTTCATCGTAATTTCTAAACCGCGATGCCGGGTTTTACCCGCATTTTTCCCGATAAATTGATCATCACCGACACGCTGTGCGACCAAAAGATTTTTAATGTCCATTTGATAAAGGGCGAGATTAAGGTAAAATCTTTTATCGTGTAGAAATAAGTGTGTGCCCAATTCATAGTTCATACCAGTTTCTTGGTCAATATCGGGGTTGATAACCCCATCAGGGGTCAAAGTCTCTTCGAGACTCGGGTTTGAAAAGCCTCTGCTGATATTGGCGTACACCTGTTGGTCATCTGAAAAACGATAGTTCAGGTCGAGACTGGGCAGCACAATTGCCTTAAAGCTGCGGTCCGCACTTTTATTTGCCGTTCCCGAATTAAAAAGATCCTGAAAATCATAGTCCGTTTTGTTGATATTAAGTCCGATCTGCGCCGAAAAAGCTTCGGTCAATCTATAAAGTGCGGTGCCAAAGGCGTTCCATTGACTTCTAAACTCTTTGTTCTCTGCAAATCTTTCACCCTGTAAACTGCCCTGCCCCTCATTTTCCTCGTATAAATTTTCATATTCGTCCCAACTGTATTCGTCTTTGTACAGTTCGCTCCCAAAAGTGTATTCTCCTTTGTCAAAATTACCTGTAAATCGGGTACGGAAACCGTAGCCGTTGGTGAATTCATCGAGAATGCCGAAAGGTCTTGGTTCATAATGGTCGAGATAGGTATAGAAAATACTGGTTGAGTTTTTAAGCTTTTTGTTAAAAACATGGGTATAGTTCAAACCAACGAGCGAATAATTATTGGCTTCGTACCCTTTGGCCGAGCTCCATGTAAAGGCCGCCTGTTTTGGGTCTTCGGAAAATGCAGTTGCACCTAACGAACTCGGTATCTGAGCGGTATAGTCTATATGGTTGACGAGCAAACTTATACTATTCTTTTCGTCAATCTGATAGGCGGCATTTAACAATAGGCCGTCTCTTTCAAAATTACTGTTGTCGCGGTACCCATCAGTCTCCATATGTCCATATTGCAGCCCCAAGCGTAATTTGCCATCATAATGGTTAAATGACAGGTTGTTTTTAAGGAGTCCGAACGAACCAACGGTCAAATTGTTCGAAATGTTCGTGGATCGGCCTAGGGCCTCTTTAGGGTTCAGTATAATGGCCCCTCCGAGGTTAGCGCCAAATGCCGTGCTTTTAGGCCCTTTGATTACTTCCACTTGACTTAGATTCTCTAGGTCGTATGCCTCAATGGTTGAAAATCCGGAGCCATTGGTTACGGGAATATCGTTATAATACAACCGAAGTTTATCGGTTCCGAAAAGTGTTCGAGCCCCGATTCCCCGAATAGTAATGCGATTTGTGTTCAGGGCACCTGAAAGAATATAAACACCTGAGACTTGATTGATGGCCGAAACCATATCTACAGGACTATAATTCTGGAATGTTTTTGCACCAATGACTTCGGAAGCGGTGATGCCCGTGGCATTTTTAGTTTTTAGGGCATCCAACAAAATAACTTCATCAAGCTGTGTAATACTGTCCGTTTTGGCCGGATCCTGAGATAATAGCGAAAAAGTAAGGAGTGAAAATGTAAAAGCAAATAGGGTTTTCATTCAAAGGGATTAAGCGCCAAAAATAAAGAACTAAAAGGAATTAAAACCAAAATTCTGCAAGAAGGATGTTTTCACCAAGCCCCCTATAGCTTTATTGACACCTGCTTATAGTGCCATTGGGTTTCAGATGGCCGAAACATTCCTTATTTTCGGCCCAAATTGTAAAGAATGAAAATTGTATCATACAACGTAAACGGTATTCGTGCCGCTTTAAAGAAAGGCTTTATAGCGTGGCTAAGAGCCGTAGATCCAGATGTGGTTTGTCTTCAAGAAATCAAGGCCATGGAAGAACAATTGGATCTTTCTGTTTTTGAGGAGGCGGGTTATATCTATAATTATTGGTATAGTGCCCAAAAGAAAGGATATAGTGGAGTAGCCATACTTTCTAAAAGGCAACCAGATCATGTGCAGTTTGGCACCGGTATCGATTATATGGATTTCGAGGGAAGAAACCTTAGGGCCGACTTTGGCGATGTCTCGGTCATGAGCATGTACCTGCCCTCGGGCACCAATTTGGCACGATTAGACCTTAAACTGCAATATATGGCCGATTTTCAGAGGTATGCCGATACCCTGCGAAAAACCAAGCCTAACTTGGTGGTGTTGGGCGACTATAATATTTGTCACGAAGCTATTGATATTCACGACCCGGTACGTAATAAAAATGTTTCCGGGTTTTTACCTGTAGAACGTCAATGGATCGGTGACTTTATTAAAAGTGGATTTATCGATAGTTTCCGACATTTTAACAAAGAACCCGATAATTATACGTGGTGGACCTACCGTGCCAACGCTCGAAACAACAATAAGGGTTGGCGGCTCGATTATGCCATGGTCTCCGATCCTTTGGCCGAGCGCTTGAAGCGGTCCGTAATCTTATCCGAAGCGAGACACAGTGATCACTGTCCTATTTTAATTGAACTGGGAAACAATTGATGACTCCCAATTTACGTTGTTGTTATCAGAATCATTAAATTTGCCGCTTCTAATCACCTAAGTACCCTCAAATGATATATACTAACCTACCCCACACCAACCTTGAAGTAAGTAAAATTTGTCTGGGCACCATGACCTGGGGCAAACAAAATACGGAAGCCGAAGGCCATGAGCAGATGGACTATGCGCTGGAGCAGGGCGTCAATTTTTTCGACACTGCCGAACTTTACCCGGTTCCGGCACACCCTGACCGTAAATCAGAGACCGAAAAAATTATCGGTTCATGGTTCAAGGCAAAAGGCAATCGTGATAAAGTTGTTTTGGCAAGTAAAATGGCAGGAAAAGCTGATTTTACAAAATTTATTCGCAGCGGAGGGTTTGCTCGTGAATCGATTATAGATGCTGTAGAAGGAAGTTTAGAGAGGTTACAGACTGATTATATAGACCTGTATCAATTACATTGGCCTGACCGTAATACCAATTATTTTGGTAAGCGGGGCTATAAACATAGTGGGTCTGATCTTTGGGAAGATAATATTCACCAGGTATTGGAAACGTTGCGTGATTTGATTCGGGAAGGGAAAATCAGGTATGTGGGCATATCGAACGAGACCCCATGGGGCACAATGCGTTTTTTGGAAGAAAGTAAAGTGCACGCCAGTTTGCCACGAATAAGTACAATTCAGAACCCGTACAATCTTTTGAATAGGCTTTTTGAGGTCGGATTGTCAGAGATTTCGATGCGTGAGAAAGTAGGTCTTTTAGCCTATTCTCCTTTGGGTTTTGGAACATTGAGCGGCAAGTATTTGGGAGGTATGCAACCAGCAACCTCTAGAATAACCTTGTTTCCACAGTACGATCGGTACAGTAGTGAAACGGCTGTAGCTGCCACGACAAAATATCATAAATTAGCGCAGGAAAATGATATGTCAATGGCTCAAATGGCTTTGGCATTCGTTAGTTCCCGACCTTTTTTGACAAGCAATATCATTGGAGCCACAAGCATGCGACAATTGGAAGAAAATATTGCCAGTATCGATATAAACCTGCACGAGGAAGTATTAAAGGGAATAGAGGAAATTCATAACATGATTCCAAATCCCGCTCCATAAACAGAAATATGATTTTTTTAAAAGTAGGTTTTGGTCAGGTCGTTTTGATTATCGTGGTAATCATCGGTATTCTGGTATTGTCACGTATTATGAGGGATAGACGGTAATATTATGAATTAAGTCTAACTCATCAATTAAGGTATTCACTTCTTATCATCTGTGGTTAGGCTAATGTTTATTTTTTCTAAGTTTTTGTTTATTTTTTCTAGATTATGGGCAATTAGTCCGACATAATTATCTGGTGGAACAATTCTTGCCGAGGCAAAACTATCCTTGAAGTTTAGTACAAAATTTTCGGAGAATTTATCACCGAAAATATCTTCGTAATAACATTTTATCTCGATATAATCTTCAAATTTGGCTTCAGCATTATTAGAAAAATCAAAAATGTAATGTCTTAGATTATAATTCGGTGGGAATTTAAGATAGTTTCTGTTCAAAAAAGAGCGACTTTCTAAATTTCGATCAAGTTCATGAGAAGTTTCCATATCCTTGATTACTTCAAATTTAACATTTTGAGCAACTCCCTGCCCGACATTTTTAACGTTTAAATACCTTCCAGTGGGCTTGGCTTCTGGTGAGTCTAAATAAAGAATCATGTAAGGTTTGAGTCCAATTTCCCGTGTTTTTCGAGCTTCTTGTACTAATTTATAAGTGAAAAAGACATAAACTATTGTTGAAATAACCAACACAAACGTGAAAAAAACCTCGAAATACTGCATGTTTTTAGAATTTAGCTAATCAATCCGCTGGCCACATCTTCGATTTTGGCTACCAGCTGAATTTCGATTTTGGTATTTTTTAATCCGATTTTATTCCGTTTGGAAACATAAATAGTTGTGAAGCCCAATTTTTCAGCTTCCAAAATGCGTTGTTCCACCCGTTGTACGGGCCGTATTTCCCCTGCGAGACCGACTTCCGCGGCAAAACAAATGCCCTTTTCAATGGCGATATCGGCATTACTAGATAGTATGGCTGCGATAACAGCCAAATCGATGGCCGGATCATCGACCGATATACCACCGGTAATGTTCAGAAAAACATCTTTTGCACCCAATTTAAAACCTGCCCTTTTTTCCAAAACCGCTAAAAGCATATTCAGTCGTTTGGCATTGTAGCCTGTGGTCGAGCGCTGGGGTGTGCCATAAACGGCCGTGCTGACCAAAGCTTGTATTTCAATCATTAGGGGGCGCATACCTTCGATGGTAGAGGCAATGGCCGTTCCACTCAACCCCTCATCATTTTTTGAAATTAGAATTTCCGACGGATTGTTTACTTCACGTAACCCACTGCCCTGCATTTCATAGATACCCAGTTCTGCCGTAGATCCAAATCGGTTTTTAAGGGAACGGAGAATGCGATAGACATAATTGCGATCGCCTTCGAACTGGAGTACGGTGTCGACCATATGTTCCAAAATTTTAGGGCCTGCAATGCTGCCGTCTTTGGTGATGTGGCCAATTAAAACTACGGGAGTGTTCGTTTCTTTGGCGAATTTGATCAATTCGGCTGTACACTCCCGAATTTGAGAAATACTACCTGCGGCAGATTCGATATAATCGGAATGCAATGTTTGTATGGAATCGATTACGACGATATCGGGTTCGGTAGCTTCTATCTGTTGGAAGATATTCTGGGTTTTTGTTTCGGTCAGAATAAAACAAGTTTCACTATTTGGGTGAATACGGTCGGCCCTCATTTTGATCTGTTTTTGACTTTCTTCCCCAGACACATACAATGTTTTATAGGGAAGCTTCAGTGCGATTTGAAGCAAAAGCGTGCTCTTGCCTACACCGGGCTCACCTCCGAGCAATACCAGGGAACCGGGCACCAAACCACCACCTAGAACACGATTGAATTCTAGGTCGTGAACATTCAACCGCAATTCGGTTTCGGTGCTGATTTCATTTACGCGTAAAGGTTTGGCTATTTTTTTAGAAGAAGGGCCGGTCGTAATTTTCCATCCCTTCTTTTCCTCTTTTTGAACGACCTCTTCCACGACGGTATTCCATTCTTTACAGGCACTACATTGCCCTACCCATTTGGCATATTGAGTACCACAGTTTTGACAGAAAAATGCTGTTTTTGTCTTGGCCATTTCTTGAATTGAAGTTCGGGACTAAGATATCGTGGTTGGGGGTAAAAACCAAGGGAAGTTATAGCTTTAGCTATAACTTTGGGATAGTTGGGTCAGTACAGCAATAGCTTTTTCCGCATCTTTTTTGGCCACAAAGATATGGTCGTGATAATACCCCGCCACAACATTGCAACTGATATTGTTTTTTGCCAATTCAGTCGCGAATACAGCTGTTAGGCCGACGCCATCCAAAGAAGAATGAATCTTTAGAGTAATCCAGGATGCGATATAGCCATAGTCGAGATTTAATTTATCCGCCTTTTTTCGCTCGATTACGAGGGTTGTGCCTTCGCTTTCCTTAAACTCACAGATGGTGTCCTTTCGACCAATTCCATCTAAAGTTTTTACAGAAGCGAAGACATATTCTCCTTGATTCAATTCGGGCTTCATTCCCTTTATTAACTGAGATAGATTTGTTTCTCCTGCCATTTTTCTGTAACCGAATTACTTTTCTACTTGTATAAAAATAAGGTTTATTATCCGGATGAATTCTGGTCGAGGGCTACAAAAAACTATTATTAAAACTAGTTGTTATCGGTCTGTTTTATCAGTTCATTTTTTACGAAATATTTTTTTCGCAGCCAAAATGAAACGCGAACGAGCAAAATAAGCGCAGGAACTTCCACCAGCGGACCAATAACTCCCGCGAAGGCCTGCCCTGAATTTAAGCCAAAAACGGCAATGGCAACAGCAATGGCCAACTCAAAGTTATTGCCTGCTGCCGTAAAGGCTACGGAAGCTGTTTTGTCGTATTCCGTGCCCATTGCTTTAGTAATGAAAAAGCCAATGATAAACATTAAGGCGAAATAGATTAGCAGTGGTACGGCGATAATCAAAACATCCATAGGTATTTTGACAATCAGTTCACCTTTAAGGGAGAACATGACTACAATGGTGAATAGTAAAGCAATCAAGGTCATCGGTGAAATGGTAGGAATGAATTTTTCGGTATACCATTTTTCGCCTTTTAGGCGCACTAAAATCAAACGGCTTAAGATACCCAACAGAAATGGGATACCGAGATAAATGGCAACGCTTTCGGCAATGGTCGCTATCGAAATATCGACAATGGCGCCTTCAAACCCGAAATAGGGCGGAAGCACGGTTATAAAAATCCAGGCGTAAAAACTATAGGCAAAAACCTGAAATATGCTGTTCAAGGCAACCAGACCTGCCCCATATTCACTGCTCCCTTCCGCAAGGTCGTTCCAAACAAGAACCATGGCAATGCATCGAGCCAAACCTATCAAAATTAATCCGACCATATATTCGGGATAATCCCTTAAAAAGGTTATGGCCAAGAGGAACATTAAAACAGGACCGATAACCCAATTGAGCAGTAGTGAAATTGAAAGGATCTTCGTATTTCTGAATACTTTGGGCAAAAGTGCGTAATTCACCTTGGCTAATGGCGGATACATCATTACAATCAACCCGATGGCTATTGGAATGTTGGTAGCGCCACTACTTGCCGAATCGATTAAGGTCGGGAAACTTGGTATAAAATATCCAATGCCGACCCCTATTGCCATTGCGATAAAAATCCATAGGGTCAGGTAACTATCGAGAAAGCTCAATTTTTTTTTAGCCATTTTTAAATAGTTATTTGTGAGAAAACATAGCACATTTCCGTTGCAATCTGTACACTTCTTTCATTATACTTTTCAGCCTGTTGTGGGGTGTTGTCAAAGGCCTTTGGGTCTTCAAAGGTTATCGGAATGCGTTTTTCCGCGCCCACGATAAACGGACACCCACCATCTGCTTGTGAACAGGTCATAACAGCGGCAAAGCCTGACTTCGGATTAAAATCGTCATCCAGTTTCTTTGAAAAACCAATAACGGGATGTTCGTTCACCGCATACTTAATGGTGTAGACGGGGTTTTTTCCTTCGGAAATGGTCTGAACCTCAAAGCCTGTTTTTAGCAATGTTTCGGCCACCATGGGAAACAATGCCGTGGACTCCGTTCCGCCCGAATAACAAGACACGTTGTCAATATTAAAATATGTCGCCATGGTTTGCGCCCATACCTGCGATAAATGACTTCTACGTGAATTGTGGGTGCAAATGAAATTGATCCTTATTTTTTGCTTGCTTTCTGCTTTGTTCTGAATAAAATCAATTAAGGGTTGCAATGTTTCCTTTCTTTCCTCGGAAATTTTAGCAACTTCTAATGTAGGTATCAAGTTCGCTATCGCTTCGAATAGCACTTTTTCTGTTGTCATTGATTTCGATTTTATGTTATTAGCAACAACCACCTCCAGGGGTACAGGTATTTTCGGTTTCCAATTCTGAAAATTGTAGTTTGGGTTTTTCGGTCGGAATGCCACAATTTTCTTTGGCTAGACAATCGGTCTGCTTGGTGGTCAGTAAGAAATTAGTGCCGTCAAAATCGAGTCCGAATTTACCAATGGTTTCCGCTTGGTATTCCACTTCGATTTCCAGGTCGCCTATTTCCAATGCTTTTTCGGAGAGTTCTATAATGTGTACCAACTTCTCAGGATGCAGTCTATGATCATAGTCGTTGGCATTCCAAAGTTGAAAATTCACTACCTCCTCATTTCGCAGGGTTCCTCCACAATCAATGAAGTTTTTGGTAATCTTACCTACTTCCGTTACATGAAAATGGTTGGGCACCAATTCACCGTTCGGTAACTGGAAGGCAATTTTTTCCAATTTCCCCAAAGCTGTTTTAATTTCTGATAGTTTCATAATTATATTTGTTTATTGCGATTATACGATTAATTGTTTGAAATTTTTTTAGCAACATTGTTCTTGTGAAATGTCTTGATCTAAAAACTGCAACATCACCGCTTTCATTTTGGCCCAATTTTCCGAATCGATACAATAGCAAACGCTGGTTCCTTCAACATTTCCTTTTATCAACCCTAAATGTTTTAATTCTTTCAAGTGTTGCGAAATAGTGGGTTGTGCGAGGCCTATCACATCAACCAAATCACCACAGACACAGGTATTTATTTTGAATAAATGTTGTAGAATGGCTACCCTTGCCGGATGCCCGAACACTTTGGCATATAGCGCAATTTCGTTTTGCAGTTCGGAAAACATTTCCGTTTTGGTGAGTCCCATCTTTTATTTATTATTTCATTGCAATATTACGATAAACATTTGAAGGCACAAAATTATTTCCAATTATCGTCAAATTGTTTCTTTTTTTAAGGGAGCGAATACGATGGTTTAAATTCAATGATTTGCCAACCATTGTTTGCGCCTTAAATCGGGAAGATGGTTAATTTCAAAATGTTCGAACAAGGCTTCGAACCCATCTCCATCGGGAGAGGCTGCGGTCAACCCAACCATGATGGGTGTGTTATCCGGAAAGTAGGCAAGTCGCATCATTTTGAAATGATTGTTGTTCAAAGAATAACTTATCTCAACGGTATCTATTCTTCTGACGACTTTAAGCCAAATCGATTTAGGGTTTTGTTCTAGTTCTATAACGCTCCAATCGCTTTTCTTTCTAGTTACGACAGCGCTTAACTTGACTTTTTCGTCAACGTACTCAACGCCGGTTTTAATCCAGTTTTTTTCATCTTTCCGGATCATAAGTCCCATTTGGTCATATCGGGTTCTGTAATCTCCGGTTATTTTGACCTTCATTTCAAATTCCCCGCCCAAAGAGCAATAGTAAAACGGACCATCGTCGACCGTAAAGCCGTAATGCGTCTCCCTCCAAAAGTCCGTCTGAGGCGTCACGAACATTGATAAAGAAGAATCATCGATTTGAGTCCATTTATCGGGTTCATTATACCATTGCATTTTTTTCATTATCAATTATTTAATTTATGTACTAAACCCATCAGAAAGCGGCAGAGTTCTTAGATTATTTTAGCATTTAAGAAGTAAAAGGTCATTCGTTTATATTCAGCGCTCTTTTTAAGGCGCCGTGCATTACAGTGGCATCAACGTCTGTATTTGTCCAGTACTTGATTCCTATGACCCCTTGGTTTACCAACATTTTCAACCCGTCAATTGTTCTACAACCTTTGTTTGCCGCGGTCTTCAATAAATGTGTTTGCGGTGGATTGGGGATGCAATCAGCCACTACCATATCTGGTAAGAGACTATTAAAGTCAATGTTCAATTGCGCATCAACATTGGGGAAAAGTCCGATACTGGTGGCATTGATGATAATATTGGATTTGGGGTCAACCGCATATTTTTTGTTCCAAGGCTGATAAAATGCCTTGGTCGATGTATTTTCATTCAATAACTTGACTACAGCATCGGCACGTTCCTCACTGCGGTTCACAATGGTTATCGTACTAGCTCCCGCCAATGCTAATTCTACAGCAATTGCCCGCGCCGCGCCACCAGCTCCAAATAAGGTAATGTGCTTCGCCATGGGGTCGATCACTTCTTTAAGGGCCTGTAAAAAACCCTTGCCATCAGTGTTTTCGCCGATCCACTTGTTGCCTTGTCTTACTATCGTGTTAACTGCGCCTATTAGTTCTGCCGATTTGCCCAATTCATCCAAGTATTTGATGACGGACACTTTATGCGGCAAAGAACAATTGAACCCTGCCCAACCCATTGCTTTTGCACCATTTACGGCCGCACTAAGGTTCTTAGGGTCAACTTCACAAGTGATGTAGCGAAAATGTAATCCGTGATGTTGGTAGGCCGCCTCTACCATGGCTACTGTAGGGTTTTCAGCGGCGGGTTGTGCAAAACAACCCGTCAATTGTGGTAAAAAATCAATGGGCGTTGTTGAATTTGTATTCATATGGTCAATCCACTTTTAAATATTGTTGCAATTGATTTCTACTTAGAATCAAAAGCTTTTTTTGAGTCTCAATTGTTTTTTATGCTAATGTTGAAGACAACCTTTGTGCTTCGAAACAAAACAAGTTACGAACAGTTGATCCCTTCGTCTCAAATATAACAAAAGTTTACCGGTGAATGCATCGTATTTATTGATGGAAATGGTTAGTGTGCATAGGTATAGTTGCTTATTTTTAACATTTATCTTTTCGGTCGCCATATAGATAGCATGAACACATTTATATATAAAAAACACGCTATCCGCTCATTTTTAGCACAGTGTGTATTTGTATGTGTTGCCTTAGGCTTTTTTGTGAATATCTATCCCTGAGATTATCTTGTATGGTCTTTTTAAAATTTATATTTGCCATCCTAAAAAAAAGATATGAGCGTAACGTGGTATGAGTGCAAAGTAAAATATAGAAAAACACACGAAACAGGAGAGCAAAAGATAACAACGGAAGCCTATTTGTTGGATGCGGTATCGTATACCGAGGCGGAAACGAGAATCAATCAAGAGATGGCTGCCTATACGAGTGAAGAGTTTCTGATTACAAATATAAAAGTGGCGAATTTATCGGAGGTTCATCCTTTTGAAAATTCTGATCGCTGGTTTAAATCCAAAGTTTCTTTAATTGCCTTTGATGAGGAAAGCGGAAAGGAACGAAAAACCAATATCTACATGTTGGTTCAGGCAAATGATGTAAAGGAAGCTTTTGACAACACGAATGAGATGATGAAAGGTACAACGGGAGATTATACGATTCCTGCTATTTCAGAATCTCCTATTATGGACGTTTTTCCTTACTTTACTGGAGAAGAAGAGCAGTTGGAAAAATTTAATGTCGTCGAAAGACCCGAAACTTCCGAAGAAGAAGTTTTAGAAGAAGGTGAAATAATTTAGTTTTAAAAAGGCTCGTGGGCCTTCTAAATATTTCGATAAATAAATTATGAGCGGTGTCAGTGTCTCGATAGGTACTCATCAATTGGGAGGATCAATTTCCTCTTTGGGTCAAGTAGATTTGCCTAGTACCCGAAATCGGCCTTTAAGGCATCTATTTTCTCCAAGGCCATTTCTTTTGTCAAGAAATCAATTTCTTCCATGCCAAATGATTTTTCAAATGTACGCAGTGCCTTTTTGGGCTCTCCTTTTTGTTCGTAGTATTCGGCCTCAAAGTAGAAACCTAACATAGTTTCGGGATACTCTTTTTTGCAAAGATCTGACAATGGTTTTAATGACTCGAAATCTTCTTTTTTTCGTGTTGCCGCATAAATGGCCATTATGTCGTTAAGATCGACGCTTTTTTCGAAACCGAAAAGATCTTCGATGCCCTTATATTTGTCTTCCAAGTATTGAAAAACTGGTCCTTCGGCGGTTAAAATTTCGGATTTATACTCTTTAGGACTGATAGGTTTAAACATGCCGAAGATGTTGTCAAATGCCTTTCCTATGCCATACGTCGCTATGGCAATGTGATCAGCGGAAGGGTATTCGTCAAAGAAGTAATGCAACGTTTCTTTTTCAATGTCTTTTATTGCATTGTGCATGGCCATAATTTTCGGTGTGTCATTTGACTTTTCACCCTCAACGATCAACTGATAAAAAATCTTTTGATCGATGGCGCTTAAACGTGCTGGCACTCTCATTTCCATTTCTGGGGCAAGTGTCGGTGAGATATTGATATAAGCGTTGAAAAGGGAGTTTTCCTTGAAAAGCCAATAGTTTTGAAAATTGGCTGTAATGTCGTACCCCACAATCATTTTAAAGGGTGCTGTGCTATAATTTAAATCTAAATATGGGATGATTTCAGTGCCTAAAAACTCGAAGAATTTTTTTCCTTTTTCAGTTGGAAGCCCGGTATCGGGTTCATAGGCACAATCGTCTAGCCGAATACTATTGATACTTTGATGGATGCCAACAACAATCATTTGAGGCATTCCATGAAAAGTACTGTAAAATTTAGAGTTGGCTACTACCTGATCAAAAAGGTAATCTCCGTCCAAGACAACGACCAAAGGGTATTTTTTCTCCTTGTCATAATCTTCCGGGAAATAGTAGCTTACATCCCTTCTTTCCTGCAGTTTGAAAGATTCAAAGATTTCTTTGGAGACCTGGGCTTTGACGCCAAGGCATATCAAGAGGGCAAAAACGACTATTGAACGTTGCATAACAAGGTAATTTGGTACGTAGAAGACGTACAGTTATTTCTTTCTGTTCAATAACGGTAATACCAGAAAAGATATTGCACCAAAGAATACGATCATCAAAGTTTGGGAAATCCACATAATCCACCCAAAGGCATCGCCGGCTATGGCGCTAACACCAAAAATGGCCAAGGCCTTGCTAACGGCAATTGGGTATAGCCCTACCCCGCCGTTGGTCGTTGCCATGGCAAAGGCTCCTGCGACAAAAGCTACCAGAAGTTGGTCTAGTGAGAGCGCGGCAGTTTCGGGAAGCGTATATTTTATAACCCAGAACATTGCGATGTAGCAGGCCCAAATAAGAAAAGTGTGGAAGATAAAAGCTCCTTTCTTTTGCATTTTAAAAATGCTAAAAACCCCATCTAGGAGTCCTTTTATGAATCCTTTGATTTTAAGCGCAAGACCACGGTTAGACCTTTTTATAAAAATAAAGAAAAGGAGTAGTCCGAGAATTCCGAGACCCCCTAATAATAAAAGGCCCTTAAAATCAAATCCTCTTTTTTCTAAAAATCCAACGATAATATCTGTTTGAAGGGCTAAGGTAGAGCCAACTACAAGTAACAGCATGATAACATCGATCACCCGCTCGGTAACAATAGTGCCAAATCCCTTTTCAAAGGGAACGTCTTCATAGGTGGCCAAAGCGGTAGCCCTTAAAATTTCACCTGTCCTTGGAATGCCCAGATTGGCAAAATAAGCCATTAGAATAATAAATATATTATTACTCAACTTTGGTCGATATCCCAAAGGTTGCAGTAAGTAGTTCCAGCGAATGGCGCGTGAAATGTGTCCTAGTATCCCAAGAAATACTGATACGCTTACCCAAAATGGATCTGCTTCTTTGATGTAAAAGAGTATTTCTTTACGATTTTCGGGGGAAGTTGAATTAAACCAGTACCAAACGAAAAAAACTCCCAAGGCAATTGGGAGTATTAACTTTAATGTTTTTTTTACCGAAGCGGCCAAATCAGTTTAGAAGATTGGTTTCTTCGTTGGGGAATACCAAAGCCGGATTGAATTTTTTTGCTTCTTCAATGTCCATTCGAGCATAAGTAATCAATATTAAAATATCGCCAACAGCGACCTTTCTGGCTGCGGCACCGTTCAAGGTAAGTTCACCGCTGCCACGCGGCCCGGGAATAACGTAGGTTTCCAATCGTTCGCCATTGTTGTTGTTGACGATCTGTACTTTTTCACCTTGTATAATATTGGCGGCATCCATCAAATCTTCATCAATTGTGATACTTCCAATATAGTTTAGGTCTGCTCCTGTGACCTTTATACGGTGAATTTTCGATTTTACAACTTCTATTTGCATAGGACAAAGTTAGTTAATTTAGGGCTATATTATCAATGAGGCGTATACCGTCGGCATAAACGGCCACAAAGGCCCTATATTTTAAGTGTTGTTGTATTTTTTGAATCGGTGTCAAGGTTTCGACGTCTGAAATTTCAAAATATTCTAATTCGAAATTAGGCTGGTCCTGAAATTCCTGAACGACCCAATCCGTTATGTTTTTAGCACTTTTCGTGCCAAATTTTTTCTTTGCGGTCTGTAGGGTGCTGTAGATTAAAGAAGCCTCCATTCTTAGGTCTTTGGATAGGCGCTCGTTTCTCGAGCTCATGGCCAGTCCGTTGGCTTCCCTGACAATTGGGCAGCCCTTGATTTCCACGGGAAGCTGCTCTAATTCGACCAATTTTCTGATAATTTGTAATTGTTGGAAATCTTTTTCCCCGAAATAGGCGCGATCAGGTTCGATCAATCGCAAGAGCATTTCAACGATAGTTCCTACGCCGTTAAAGTGATCGTCACGGTAAGCGCCTTCCATCACTTTGTCCAGTCCATGAAAGTCATAGGTTTTGGGGGCAATGCGCTCAGGATAGATTTCAGCTACCGACGGTGTGAATACGATGAGCTTGCTCGAGATGTTTTTTAGCAGGGCGAAATCGGCTTCCAGCGTTTTAGGGTACTTTGCAAGATCCTCATTGTTGTTGAACTGGGTCGGGTTTACAAAAATACTCACGGCTACATAATCGTTCTCTGTAAGGGCTTTTTCGACCAAAGATGTGTGTCCTTCGTGCAGAGCGCCCATTGTGGGTACAAGCCCAAGACTTTGCCTTGTATTTAACGATTCAAGGTGAAATCTCAGTTCTTTTTTTGTTTTGATTACCAACATTGGTTTTATATATGGGCGAGCAAACTTACTATAATTACTGCTAATCTCTATAATTTTTGTAATTTTGCAGCCACGCACGGTCGATAAATAAAACAAAGCCCCATATGAATGGTAAAAAGATATTGTTTGTATCTTCAGAATTAGTCCCTTACTTGCCAGAGAACGAAGTTTCACTTATGTCTTATGAAGCCCCCCGAATGGTCAACAGCAATGGTGGTCAGATTCGGATCTTCATGCCCAGGTACGGTAACATCAATGAGCGAAGACATCAGCTTCACGAGGTTATACGTCTTTCTGGAATGAATTTGGTTATTAACGATATGGATATGCCCTTGATTATAAAGGTGGCATCTATTCCACGAGAGCGTATTCAGGTTTATTTTATTGACAATGAAGAGTATTTTAAAAGAAAAGCAACTTTTGCCGATGTAGATGGAAATCTTTTTCCTGACAATGATCAACGGGCTATTTTCTTTGCCAAAGGTGTTGTCGAAACGGTAAAAAAATTGAACTGGACGCCAGATATTATCCATGTTCATGGATGGATGGCCTCTTTGTTGCCACTCTATCTCAAGAATTACTACGCCGATGAACCACTATTTGGCGATAGTAAAATTGTACTATCGGTATATGGTAAATCTTTTGAAGGAGAGTTGGATAAAGGAATGAAAGATAAGATTCTTTTTGATGGTATATCGGAAGAAGCTATTAGTTCGCTCACTGAGCCTACCTATAATAATTTGTTAAAAGTAGCTGTAAATTTTTCGGATGCTGTTATTTTAGCCTCGGAAGAAATTCCCGAAGATTTGCAATCGCATATTGCCAACCTCCAAAAACCGGTGTTGCCATATGTTTCTCTCCAAGAGTTTGAGGAAGCTTATGCAAACTTTTATAACACAGAAGTTTTAAAATAATCTAGATGACTTTTTTGAGTAGATTTAAATTTCCTGCGTTGGCAGGTTTTTTTCTGGTTGTAGTAATGTTAGGTTCCTGTGAGGAAGACTTGACTACTATAGGGGCCCAAGTAGTGGGCGATTCTCCTTTTACGACCAACAAACAGGTTTTTGATGTATTTGCTTATAATAAGAAGATAGAAGCTGTTCGAACCAATAAACTGCCCATTTATCAGTTAGGGGTTTTTAATGACCCCATTTATGGAAAGACAGAAGCAAGAATTACCTCGCAGTTGACACTTGCATCCGGAAATCCGATATTTGGGGGGCTTAGTCAAGAAGGGGAGGATAGTGCGGCCGCCGATAGCGACGATACTACAGTGCCGGATAATGAACAAGTAAAGGAGGTCTATTTATATATACCCTATTTGTCACAGGCCGAAGCGCTTCGCGATAGTGATGGCGACGGAGTCGATGATGCTTTTGATGTCGATAGCGCAGATCCAGCTAGTGATAGTGACGGTGATGGTATTACGGATAATCAGGAAAGAGCGAATGGTACAAACCCGCTAAGCTCGGTCAATGATACGATTCAGAACAATTTTGCAAAGCGTATAAATATCGATAGTATTTATGTGAATGGAAAGAGCCTGCCCAATAATTTAGACGGAACGTCACATACTTTTTCCCTGAAAGTGGAGAGCTCAACCTATTATTTACGTAACCTAGATCCGAACACCAATTTTCAACAAGCGCAAGAGTACTTTTCGAATAAGGAATTTGCGCCTACTTTTGTTGGTGATGTGTTGGCGACTGAAGACGTGGTGATTAGTGATATGGAAATGTTGTTGACCCCCGAAGATAGCGAAACCACAGAAGATGTTGATGAATCATTGACAAAAATACATTTGGCACCAGGAATACGAATTCCATTGAGCAATAGCTTTTTTCAAGAGAACATCTTGGATAAAGAAGGAAGTTCTGAATTATTGAGCCAAGCAAATTTTGGCGAGTTCTTAAGGGGGGTTCATTTATCTGTAGAATCAATTGATGATGATATTATGCTCTTGTTAGATTTGACGAGCGCTAATATTACGATTACATACGAGTACGATAGTTATAATAGCACTGATGGCGAAGTTGAAAAGAAGGAGCGTGATTATGTACTCGGACTACTGCGTAATACGAGCGGTGTTATAACGGGCAATGCGGTAAATACTTTTGTGAACGACACTTATCCTCCAGAAATTCTTAGTAGTATGGATACACCTGAGAATGCTTCTAGACTGTATCTTAAGGGTGGCGCGGGTTCTTTTTCGCAAATAAGGTTATTTCACGAAAACAAAGATAATGCCGAAGGAATAATTAATCAGATTAGGGTCAATAATTGGATTGTTAATGAGGCAAATCTTGTGTTTTATGTTGATGATACTTCGCCCTTGGCAGAAGAGCCGTTGAGATTGTATATGTACAAGGCTGGTACCAATGAACCGCTTATTGACTATGCCACTGAAACATCATCCTCGGAAACCTTACAGGGTCTCTATTTGAATTATGGAGGAGTTTTAGACGATTCGGGAACGGGAGCTAAAAAGTATACTGTTCGAATAACCGATTATATCAACGATTTGGTGCTGAGAGATTCTACCAATGTCGATTTAGGGTTGACAATTACCCCTGATATCTCCAGAACTGTTGAGAGCAACGCTATGTTGGCCAATGATATAGAAGAAGATATTCCGGCAGCCTCTACTATTACTCCGTTGGGTACCGTTCTTTACGGAAGCACAGGCACTACACCTGTCGACAATAAATTAAAACTTGAAATATCATATACCAAGGCTGACTAAGTACTTATTATCCAAATATTTAAATGCAGATTATGAGATAATTTTCAAAATCACATAATTTTTAGCCACCTCAAAGTGCTACTTACGGAAAATTTACGTTATATGTCCGTAAACCACATGATTATCTCCCTACATCATGTAAATTTGCTCAATATTAAGAATTTAACCGAACTAGAAATAAAATACTATGTGTGGAATTGTAGGTTATATTGGCCATAGAGAAGCTTATCCCATTGTTATTAAAGGACTACAAAGATTGGAGTATCGTGGCTATGACAGTGCCGGAATAGCACTATACGACGGCAACAACATAAATCTTTCAAAGACAAAAGGTAAGGTCGAAGACTTGAAACAGAGGTCTGAGGCTACTATTTCCCTTAAAGGAAGCTTAGGGTTGGGTCATACCCGTTGGGCTACCCACGGTATTCCCAACGATGTAAATTCACATCCACATTACTCTAATTCTGGAGATTTGGTCATTATACATAATGGAATCATTGAAAATTATGAGTCTATTAAAAAAGAGTTGACCAACAGGGGATATACATTTCAATCCGATACCGACACCGAGGTATTGGTAAATCTGATCGAAGAAGTTAAAAAGACCGAAGACGTGAAATTGGGCAAGGCGGTTCAGATTGCATTGAACCAGGTTGTCGGGGCATATGCTATTGCCGTTTTCGATAAACAAAAACCAGATGAAATCGTTGTGGCCAAATTGGGCAGTCCGTTGGCTATTGGTGTTGGAGACAAAGAATTTTTTATTGCTTCCGATGCATCACCGTTCATAGAATTTACAAATAATGCGGTCTATTTGGAAGATGAAGAGATGGCGATTGTTCGGTTGGGCAAGGAAATTAAATTGAGAAAGATCAAAGATGATGCCATCGCCTACCCAAATATTTTAGAGCTGCAATTAAATCTTGAGGAAATTGAAAAAGGGGGGTACGACCACTTTATGCTCAAAGAGATATACGAACAGCCAAGAGCGATTTTAGATACCTATCGTGGGCGTTTACTAGCAGATCAGGGATTGATTCGTATGGCAGGTATAGATCAGCACTTAGAGAAGTTTCTGAATGCCAATAGAATAATTATCGTTGCTTGCGGTACATCTTGGCATGCCGGTTTGGTGGCCGAATACATTTTCGAGGATTTAGCTCGAATTCCTGTGGAAGTCGAATATGCCTCGGAATTTCGATATAGAAACCCCGTAATTACAGACAAAGATATATTGATTGCTATTTCACAGTCGGGAGAAACAGCCGACACCTTGGCGGCTATAAAGATGGCCAAGAAAAAAGGCGCTTTCGTATTTGGTGTGTGTAATGTTGTGGGTTCTTCTATTGCTCGAGAGACTAATGCAGGGGCATATACACACGCTGGTCCGGAAATTGGAGTCGCTTCTACAAAGGCCTTTACTACCCAAATTACGGTTCTTACGCTGATGGCCCTAAAATTGGCAAAAGAAAAAGGTGTTTTTTCGCAATCAAAATTCCATGAGTTTTTGACCGAATTAGAGACTATTCCGGCTAAAGTGGAAAAAGCGTTGGAGTCCAATGCGCTCATCGAAGTGATTTCAGATGTCTACAAAGATTCTACGAACTGCCTGTATTTAGGCAGGGGGTATAATTTTCCCGTAGCACTTGAAGGCGCTTTAAAATTAAAGGAGATTAGTTATATTCATGCTGAGGGATATCCTGCGGCCGAGATGAAACACGGGCCTATTGCTTTAATCGATGAACAAATGCCTGTTTTTGTAATTGCTACCAAAAAAGGACATTATGAAAAAGTGGTCAGTAATATTCAGGAGATAAAATCCAGAAAGGGTAAAATCATTGCAATTGTTACCGAAGGGGATACCCAGGTTAGGGAACTTGCTGATCATGTGGTCGAAGTTCCTGAAACACTTGAAAGCCTAACCCCACTTTTAACTACGATACCCCTACAATTGTTATCATATCATATAGCGGTTATGAGAGGATGTAATGTTGATCAACCTCGGAACTTGGCAAAATCTGTTACCGTGGAATAAGAACCAAGAGTTATTTTCCTACAAAGCTCATGAATTGATTCATGGGCTTTTTTTGTGGATTTGGGATTTTGGAGTCCTCTTTTTGAGAAAAATATACTATGCATGCATAATTTTTTTCATTTTCGTATTCTTGGACTAAAAAATTCCGTAAATTGCTAAGGTAAAACTATATAACTCAAATACTATGCGAACAGTACTACTCGTCCTCCTGCTGTTGCTGGGGGCAATTGCCTTTTCACAGACTAATATCAAAGGAAGCGTAGCCGATGAGAATGGAGATCCAGTACCGGGTGCCAATATCGTCATTGTTGACAAGGCTATCGGAACTACTTCAGACTTTGACGGAAACTTCTTTCTTGAAACGGAGGAAGAACCTCCTTTTCAGTTGCGCATCACAACGCTGGGCTATTCCGATGCCATAGCCGAAGTGACATCGAATAATCAAACGTTGGCGATTGTTCTCACAGAGGCCCAAACTTTTTTAGATGAAGTGGTTCTTTCGGCCTCGCGTACGCCGGAACGTATTTTTGAATCGCCCGTAACCGTAGAACGCTTGGGGCTGAAAGAAATAAAAAATACAGCTTCGGTCGATTTTTATGATGGTTTGGAAAATTTAAAGGGTGTTGATGTCAACACGAACAGTTTGACTTTTAAGTCGGTTAACACTAGGGGCTTTGCAACATTTGCCAATAACCGGTTCATGCAATTGGTAGATGGTATGGACAATTCTACTCCCGCTTTGAACTTTCCCATCGGAAACCTGGTGGGTATGGTCGAAACCGATGTGCTGAGTGTAGAGCTGCTCCCAGGGGCTTCATCGGCACTATATGGTGCGAACGCATTTAACGGTATTTTATTTATGCGTAGCAAAAACCCTTTTGATCATCAGGGCATAAGCGTATCCATTAAACGGGGAATTACCTCGCAAGAAGCGGCAGGTGATAATTCGTATACCGATGTAGGTTTCAGGGCCGCTTATAAATTTAACGAGAAGTTTGCCGCAAAAGTTAACTTCGGTTACCTGAGGGGTACCGATTGGCAGGCGACAAGTGAGGTTGATAAATTTGTTGAGGGTAGAACAAGGGCGAACCCTTCGTACAATGGTATAAATGTGTATGGCGATGAGGTGGCACGAAACATTCGATCGGCTTCGGGTCTAGGTATTCTTCCAGATGTCGTCGTTTCAAGAACAGGGTATAACGAAAGAGACTTGACCGATTATAAAGCTGAAAGTGTAAAAGCCGATTGGGGACTTTATTACCGCCCAATTGTAGATAATAGCCTAGAATTGTCTTATGTAGGTAAGGTGGGAACGGGAACGACCATATATCAAGGTTTGAACCGATACAATATCGACGGTTTTTTTCAGGAACAGCATAAATTGGAAATAAAAAACGACAACTTCTTCTTGAGAGGCTATCTGGTTGCTGACAAAGCTGGGGATTCCTACGATATGCTTTTTACGGGGATTAATATTCTTAATGCTTGGAAGCCACACTTACAATGGTTTGAAGATTATATTGGCACCTATGCGGGAATTGAATTAAGTGGCAACCCCCAAGGGCTAACCACGCAGCAAAAGCACGATGCGGCAAGAGCGGTAGCCGAACAAGGAAGATATGAGCCCGGGTCGCCTGAATTTCAGGCAGCTTTTAACAGAAGTATAAATGACCCTAGCTTACTGACCGGGTCTAAATTTCAAGATGCTTCGAAATACTATCACGCAGATGCTAACTATAATTTTAGCCATTTGACCGAATTTGCAGATATTCAAATTGGAGGTTCTTACCGACAGTATAGTTTGAATTCGGGAGGAACCATTTATACCGACTTTGACGGGGCTATAGATTATTCAGAATTTGGTGTCTATACGCAGATACAGAAAGACTTTGATTTAAGCGAGACTATGAATTTGAAATTAACGGGTTCTGCACGTTATGATAAATCTGAATTTTTTGATGGCTACCTCTCTCCGAGAATATCAGCAGGGTTAACGGTTAATAGAGATCATAACCTTCGGGCATCTGTACAGACCGGTTTTAGAAACCCTACTACCCAAGACTTATTTATTGGGCTAGACTCAGGTCAAGGCGTTTTGGTAGGTTCCGCACCTGCAAATTTGGATAGATATTCAAAGCCGTATGATGTAAGCAGTGCCGCACAATTGTCCGGTCAACCGGCAACCATAACCCAAACAGGGGCGGCAGCCTATAATAACTCATATACTGTAAGTTCCTTGGAAGAATTTGCCGCTACCGGGAATCCTGCTGTTTTGGCTGATCCAGGTGCAATAGCGAGTCCTGACTTAATAAAGCCGGAGCAAGTGACGTCTGCTGAAATCGGTTATCGAGGTAAGTTCGGTAACCTCATAGTAGATTTTAGTACCTATTATAATAGGTATAAAGATTTTATTTCCCAAGAATCTGTTGCAGCACCTTTATACGGAACGGTTGGTGATAATAGCCTGTCGGTGGCCGCCATAGTTAACGGTGATTATGTAGGGTATGGTACATATACAAACGCTGAAGCCGACGTTAACTCGTATGGGGCGTCTTTAGGGCTATCACTAAAAGTTTTTGGCAATTTTGATTTAGGTGGAAGTTATACTTTTTCGAAACTAGATTTTGATCAGGAAGAATATCCTGATTTTACGACAAATTTTAACACGCCGGAACACAAGTTCAAGGCAAGTTTTGGAAACACCGAGCTCTTTGAGAACTTTGGTTTTAATATTGCCTATCGATTTAGTGATGATTACTACTGGGAAGCAACCTTTGGAGATGGCCTGGTGCCAGAGTTCCATACGTTGGATGCCCAGATAAGCTATAGTGTGCCGAGTATAAAATCTACATTTAAGGCCGGTGGTACCAATCTTTTGGGAGATGAATATTTCACGGCTTTCGGAACAGGCTTTATTGGGTCTATGTATTATGTAGGGTGGACAATCAATAACTAAAAAAATAGCACCATGAAAATCATGAAAATAAAACATATAAATTACTTTGCCTTTCTCACTGCGTTGATAGGCTTTACGGCGTGTAATGAACCCGAAGACGTTTTACCCGAAGATCAGATGGAAGAAATGGTTGAGACGCCACCACAGTTGACTGCGGGTTCAGCGGATTTTTCGACGTATGTTGCCATCGGAAATTCTTTGACCGCAGGTTTTACCGATAATGCATTGTTCAAATCGGGACAAGAAAATTCAATGCCAAATACATTGGCTGCGCAGTTTGCCCTCGTAGGTGGAGGTAGCTTTTCCCAACCATTGACCAATGATAATATTGGAGGGCTGCTCGCTGGTGGGACACAGATAGATGGTTTTAACCCCAGATTGGTTTTTGACGGGGAAGGCCCCGTTGATTTGGCCGATTTGATCGGAGACGTTATGCCGACCACCGATATTGTTTTGAATAACCCTACAGGGCCGTTTAACAATATGGGCGTTCCCGGGGCCAAGAGTTTTCACCTGATTGCACCGGGATATGGCAATATTGCCAATTTACCCGCAATGTTGGCAAATCCATATTTTGTTAGAATGACAGGAGCTACACCTGATGCGAGCGTATTGGAATTGGCCATGGCGCAATCTCCAACTTTCTTTACGCTGTGGGCCGGTAGCAATGATGTATTGGGCTATGCGACTAAAGGAGGCGATGGTACGGATCCAATCACAGAGCAAACTACATTCGACTTTGCAATTAATACTTTGGTGACTACTTTGACCTCTGGAGGGGCGCAAGGGGTTATGGCGAATATACCGTATGTAAATACCATTCCGCATTTTACTACAGTACCTTATAATCCTTTGGATCCGACAAATCCTGATTTTGGTCCTCAAATACCTACGTTGAACACTATTTTTGGTGCTTTAAATCAAGTCTATACGGCCTTGGGACAACCAGAACGAAATGTTGTTTTTTCGGAAACTGAGGCCAGTGCGGTAGTTATTAAGGATGAAAACCTAACGGATATCTCCGAACAAATAATAGATGCTTTAAATGCAAACCCTGCATTTTCAATTTTTGTGCAACAGTTCGGCCTTTCGGAAGAAGCCGCTCCGCTTGTTGCTAACCTATTGGGCACAACCTATGGCCAAACAAGGCAAGCCAATGAAAACGACTTGTTCGTATTGCCAAGTAGTTCAGTGATCGGAACGGTCAATGAAGCTTCCGTTGCAGCTCTGGTTGCTCAAAACTTACCTTTAGAGTTGGCAGGTCAATTCTCTGTGGAAGGTGTGAGCTTTCCATTGGAAGATAAATGGGTTTTGTTACCTGAAGAGCAAGCGGAAATAAAATTGGCAACCGATAGTTTTAATGCGACAATTGCTTCCGCAGCCAATGGTGCTGGACTTGCATTTGTCGATGCAAACGCGATGATGCAGACTTTGGCAAGTAGTGGATTCACTGACGGTGACTACACCCTTACCGCTAGTTTGGTTACCGGTGGGGCATTTTCCTTAGACGGGGTGCACCTTACGGCTAAAGGGTATGCGGTAATCGCCAATGAGTTTATGAAGGCTATCGATGCAACGTACGGGTCGAATTTTGAGGCCTCTGGGTCTTTGGTCGATATAGGAAATTTCCCTACCAATTACGCCCCGACACTTCAATAACTGTTGTAGGTTGCAAACTATAATGAAACATTCTAAATGACGGTTTTTTTAGGGGTTTTAAAAAAAGAAAAAAGTAGTTTCTTATTTAAGATTGAAAACCTATCTTTGCAGCCTGAAAAACAAAGGCTTCCAAGCCTGGTTTTTTTATCTAGGTTAATCTTAAAAAGATAAATACGCAATAGAATGGCTAAAGTTACAGGCAAAGTATCCCAGATTATTGGGCCAGTGGTCGATGTAGAATTTGAATCGGGAGCGGACCTTCCCAAGATTTATGACTCTTTGGAAATCACCAATAAGGATGGTTCTAAATTGATATTGGAAGTGCAATCGCATACCGGTGAAAATACGGTTAGAACAATTTCTATGGATTCGACCGATGGTTTGAGCCGTGGAACCGAGGTGCTTTCTACTGGAAATGCCATACAAATGCCGATTGGTGATGATGTGTATGGACGCTTGTTCAACGTTATTGGAGATGCCATTGACGGACTTGGGGATTTACCTAAAACAGGAAAAGATGGCCTTCCTATTCACCGTGAGGCCCCGAAATTTGAAGACCTTTCTACTTCGACAGAAGTGCTTTTTACAGGTATCAAAGTTATCGATTTGATCGAGCCATACTCAAAAGGTGGTAAAATTGGATTGTTCGGAGGTGCAGGTGTAGGTAAAACGGTATTGATCCAAGAATTGATCAATAATATTGCAAAAGGTCATGGTGGACTTTCAGTTTTTGCCGGTGTAGGTGAACGAACAAGGGAAGGGAACGATTTATTGCGGGAAATGCTTGAATCTGGCATTATAAAATATGGTGACGATTTCCTTCATTCTATGGAAGATGGCGGATGGGACCTTTCGAAGGTCGATAAAAAAGCCATGAAACAGTCTAAGGCAACCTTTGTTTTCGGACAAATGAACGAACCTCCTGGAGCACGTGCTCGTGTAGCGCTTTCAGGATTGACCATTGCAGAATATTTCCGTGATGGGGCCGGTGACGGTCAAGGGAAAGACGTATTGTTCTTTGTTGACAATATTTTCCGATTTACGCAAGCAGGTTCTGAGGTATCGGCACTTTTGGGCCGTATGCCATCTGCGGTAGGGTACCAGCCTACTTTGGCAACTGAAATGGGTGCCATGCAAGAGCGTATTACCTCAACAAAAAGAGGTTCCATTACATCGGTGCAAGCGGTTTATGTGCCTGCAGATGATTTAACGGATCCAGCGCCGGCGACTACCTTTGCGCATTTGGATGCTCAAACGGTACTTTCCAGAAAAATTGCTGAATTAGGTATTTATCCAGCGGTTGATCCCTTGGATTCTACCTCTAGAATTTTGACTGCGGATATTTTAGGTAATGAACATTACAATTGTGCACAGCGTGTAAAAGAGCTGTTGCAGCGATATAAAGAACTTCAAGATATTATTGCCATCTTAGGTATGGAAGAATTATCTGAAGAAGATAAACTGGCAGTAGGTAGGGCACGACGTGTACAACGTTTCTTATCCCAACCTTTTCACGTAGCAGAGCAGTTTACGGGTATTCCTGGAGTGTTGGTAGATATTAAAGACTGTATCAAAGGATTTAATATGATTATGGAGGGAGAGCTTGATCATCTTCCAGAATCTGCTTTTAACCTAAAAGGAACCATTGAGGAAGCTATAGAAGCAGGAGAAAAAATGCTTGCTGAAGCGTAATTAGTCGATAGTTGACCGTTTATTGTTTTGGAGAGCCTGAAACATTGAAGGACAACTAACAACCAACAACCATAGAATATGTATTTAGAAATTGTATCGCCAGAAGCGACCTTATTCGCCGGAGAAGTTAACTCGGTCACTGTGCCGGGGGTTGACGGGGAATTTCAGATGTTGGAAAATCATGCGCCAATAGTGTCTTTATTGCAAAAAGGTAATGTTAAGGTTGAGGGCAATATTACTATAGATAAGGCTTATGAAAGCAAATTTTCAAAAGATTCTAGTGGAAAAACGGTGTTGCCAATTTCGAGCGGAACACTTGAAATGAAAGACAACAAAGTAATTGTTCTTGCGGAATAGTTGGTAAGAATATAATAGATAGGTAAAAGGGCCATACAATTACAGTTGTATGGCTTTTTTGGTTATTTGAAGTGATGGAAGAAAGAAAAATCATTATCTCGGAGGGAAATCGGCCGTTCTGGCAAAGTGTGATAGCTTCATTTTTTTACACTATTTCAGTAGTTTTCACGGGTATGTTCTTCTTTGGTTACGAAATTTTTCCTTCAGAAGGCGTTTCCCCGAAATGGGATTTTGGTGTCATATGGCTTGCGATTGCTTGTACGACACAGGGTGTTTTGTTTTCATCGGTAAAACGTGTTTTTTTTGATTTAGACACCAAAAGGTATAAAGTTCAGTATAGTGTCGGGCCAATACATGTTGGGCGATGGACATCATTGCCAAACGTTGAATATGTTTCGGTCTTCCAACAGGCTAAAAAAGATGGAAATTATATTTTTGAAACCAATCTGTGGTATCAAAAAAATAAACATTTTAATGTTTACGAGAGTATTGACCCAGAGCCAGCTTTTGCCATGGGGAAATTGGTGGCACTTAAACTGAATCTAGATCTATTGGACGCCACACAACCCAAAAACTATGTTTGGGTAAAAGTAGCGCCCATTACGCAAGAATAATCAATTGCCATTGTTGTCCGTCGTATTGATAACTTTTTAGAAGCTTGAAGCCAATGGCATAATGCGCATCTATAGATCTTGTATTTCTAGCGTCTACTTCGGTAATAATGCTTTTGTAAGTTGGGGCAATACTGTTTTGCATCGTTTCATATAATTTGCGAAAGATTCCTTGTTTTCGATAGGCCTTGGCAATACAGATTTGCCCCATGACCAGATAATTTTCGATTTTTGGCAATGTTCTGTTTATTTCGTAAAACATAGGTTTGAGCACGTCGATGGTGTTGGCAAATTTGGGATGCATACTTAAGGCATAACCTACAACTTGACCGGATGACATTGCGATAATGTGCGGGCAAGCTTGGTTCATGTCTTTTAATATGTCAAATGTATGCGCTACGGTGACAAAACCTTCTTGTTTTCTTTCCGAAGCTTCTAAAACAGCATTCAGATTCTGTTGCTGAAGCTCCAAAATCTGACGGAGTTCAGATTCTTTTGAAACTTGTTTAAAAATAATCATAGTGTGAAGTATATCGAAAAAAGATAAAGAATAATTCACCAAGTTTTAGAACTCGTCTTTAAAGGTAGTAAATTTGAAATATGGTCCGGTTTCCAAAAAAAATAACAGTTAAACTTGCTCAAAGAGAGGGGGCAAATGCACTCCGTAGTTTGATCGATAATGGCCATTTGATCGATTTTTCTTCAAATGATTATCTTGGGTTTGCTAGAGATGCATCGCTTAACGAAAGAACTTCCGAAATACTTGCCGATAAAAGAAAGATTCGGAATGGCGCAACAGGTTCAAGGCTTCTTACGGGCAACCATTCCTATTATACGGCATTAGAGGCAAAACTTGCGGCTTTTCATCAAACCGAAGCAGCTTTGGTCTTTAATTCCGGCTATGACGCCAATGTCGGATTTTTCAGTGCGGTTCCACAACGTGGAGATATAGTTTTGTATGATGAATATATACACGCCAGTATTCGCGATGGGATCAATCTTGGCAATGCCAAAGGCTTTAAATTTAAGCATAATAGTCTTACCGACCTTGAAAGAAGATGTAAGGTCGAGCGAAGTCAAAGTACGTCTAATGCTGAAATATATATCGTTACCGAGTCGGTTTTCTCTATGGATGGCGATTCCCCCGACTTAAAGGGCATGGCAGAAATCAATGAAAAATACAATTGCTTTTTTGTGGTAGATGAAGCACATGCGCTCGGTGTTTTCGGAAAAAAAGGAGCGGGTCTTATACAACAAATGGGCCTAGAAGAAGCCGTTTTTGCTCGAATAGTGACTTTTGGAAAGGCTATTGGTGTACACGGGGCGGCCATTTTGGGTTCTGGATCATTAAAAGCTTACTTGGTGAATTTTGCGCGAAGCTTTATATATACCACAGGGCTTCCCCCCCACGCTATAGCTTTGATTTCTGCTGTATATGGGAAGCTGGAGGAAGATAACCAGACTAAGAAGGCCCAACTGCATGAAAATATAAATTATTTTGAACAACAGGTCGAATCATTAAATTTGAAATCGCTTTTTATTCAAAGTGTTTCGGCAATACATTGTTGCGTTTTTTCGGGAAATGATAGGGTGCGTTCTATGGCTGAAAGGTTTCAAAATGAAGGGTTCGACATACGACCGATTCTTTCCCCGACCGTTCCCAAAGGTGAAGAACGTTTGCGCATCTGTATACACAGCTTTAATACTAAGAAAGAAATAAGGAAGGTTTTACAATTATTAGCTATTTTTACAGAAGAAGTCTAATCCCACTGAATTTTGACGATAAGGAAACTCGAATATGTTAAGAACGACGAAATTTTTAGCACCGTTGCGTCTTTTCAGTATTCTTCAGAGGCGCAAATCGTAAAAGGGCGGTTGGAAGCAGAGGGTATTCCGGTTTTTCTTTCCGATAATCTTACTATCGATACCGATCCATTAGTGAGTAATGCCATAGGAGGGGTTAAACTCAAGGTTCGTTCTAAAGACGAAGGCGATGCAATTAACATCTTGAAATCTATAAATCGGTACTCCATAGATGACCTGGGAAATAAGATTGTATGCCCAAACTGCCATAGTAAGAAAGTAGATTATTTTACCAATGTTAAAGACTTAAAATCGCTGGTTTCTTTTTTAGTTGGATTTATGTTCGGAGTACTCCCGTTCTATACCAAATATGAATATCGGTGTGATAATTGTAAAAACAAGTTCAATATATGAAGGAAATTTTTGTCACGGGAATATCGACCGAAGTCGGAAAAACAATGGCTTCAGCCATTATTACGGAAGCATTACAGGCTGATTATTGGAAGCCGATACAAGCAGGTGATTTAGACAATTCCGATAGCCATAAGGTCAAATCTTTGATTTCAAACGACAAAACGGTGATTCATAAAAACAGTTATGAGCTCAATACAGCAATGAGTCCGCATGCCGCTGCCGAAATTGACGGAATTAGAATAGACCGTTTTCATATCAACCAACCTGAGACGTCAAACCACTTGGTCATTGAAGGTGCAGGGGGGTTACTTGTACCCTTGAACGAAGAAGATACCATGTTCGATATTATCATGCCAAGTTATAAGGTTATTGTTGTTTCAAGGCATTATTTAGGTAGCATCAACCATTCTCTATTGACCATTAATTGGCTTATCGGAAAGGGTTATGATGTTTCGGTACTGTTTAGTGGGGATGCCAATCCGCATACCGAAAATATCATATTGCACAAAACTGGTGTTTCCTTGATTGGCAGGATTGATGAAGAGGAAGTGTTTGATAAGCAAATTATTAGTAAATACGCCAATAAGTTTAGGGGTGTTCTTGAATCACTCTAGTCTTTGGTGTACGTTGGCGTTGCCTATGATTGTATCAAGCTTATATAGGTCTTTTAAATAGCTTTCGATATAGGTATTTGCAACTTCATATTGTTCGTCGAATGCTTTTCTGTTCTTTCGGGTGATTACTGTTTGTGGTTTAATGGTTTCCATAATATAACGGAGTTCTTCTAGACCCGTTTTTCTGGGGTTTTCATAAAAGGGAAAAAGGGCTTCCCGTAATATGTTGCTGGGGTGTGTTGCCGCTACCGTCGGTGGTGTTGCCTCTAGCATCCAATAGCCAATGTGGTATTCCAAGAAGAGAATGTTTTCCGTCTCTAAATCCTTTTCGAGAATGTAGTTGGGTACATCAATACCTTCGCCATTATAAAAAGTACCCTTTTTCCATCGATTATTTATAATGTTGGCGTATTCCAAATGGCTTTCAATAGGAAGTAAAAGCAATATGACGGGTAGGTAATGCAATAGTTTTTTAGATTGAAATAGTTCAATCTGACTTGCCACCATGGCAAATAAAACAATGAAGATAGGGTGAAATTGAATTAAGTAATGCCCGTTTACCCTCCCTCCTAATAAAAACATAAGTATTATTCCTATAATGGTAACGATTAAAATGGCTACCGTTCCGTCATTAAAGTTTAAAACTTTCTTTTTCCATGTGAAAAACAAAAAAGCTAGAATGATAAGACAAAAAGGAGCTGTTTTGTATATCGGATTTTGTTGTGAAGCCGAATATTCGATAGGCGCCATAACTACAGAATTCCACCAAATTTCGGTTTGACCCTGTAAATAATATGGTAATAAAGTTAAAAGGATAACAAATAAAAGGCTTGAACCCATGCCAACGAGATGGCCGACCCCAGTCCAAAACTTTTTTTCCGTATAGTGCTGATATAACAGATAGAGGCCTACAACAAGAATAACATAGGCGATATTCAATTTAGACATTACTGCCAATCCGAATAATAGTCCGGCACAACAGTAGGCCCACAATTTTTTATACCGTACCAAAAGGTAGAGCGCCGGAACAAAAAATAGCATGCAAATATGTTCAGACATAACACCTTGTAGGCTTCCGAAAAGACTCAAAAGCAAAACACAACCAACAGCCGACCATAACCCTATTTTTTTAGATTGTGCCGTTTTACCAATTTTATAGGTAAAAAAGGCGGTCAGTGCAACGATGACCACTCCAAAAAACCGAACGGCTAAAAAACTTTTTCCAAAACTATAGATGATGGCCGCAAAAAAAAGAAAAATAATCGGTGGTTTTAAATCCCAGAGTTCAGTATAAGGCAAGTGTCCGTCGACCCAAGATTGTCCCATTAAAATAAAGGTACTTTCATCACGATCGATATAATCGCGAAAAAAAAAGGGTAATCTAATAATGAAAGAAATCAAAAATAAAACCGCAAAAACAGTTCGATTTTTCAGGGAATCGAAATTGTTTACCAACGAATGTATAAGCCTTTGAAACATGAATTGTTTAGGGATTAATTCCCATCTTTGCAAGATAGAAAAAGCGAGTTTAACCAATTCAATTGTTTTGAAAAATCTAGCGGAAAGAGATAAAAAATACTTGTGGCACCCCTTGACACAACACAAACTGCATCCTGAAATGTTGCCTATAGTTAAGGCTAAGGGTGCATTGTTGTATGATGAGAACGGCACGGAATATATTGATGGTATTGCCTCGTGGTATACCAGTGCCTACGGGCATTGCAACGATTTTATCCTAAAAAAGGTGTATGAGCAAATGCAGCAATTGGATCAAGTAGTCTTCAGTGGTTTTACCCATGAACCTGCGGTCAAATTGTCGGAAGACCTAATAAACATTTTGCCCCAGAACCAAGGGAAGCTGTTTTTTTCCGATAATGGTTCCACGGCCGTGGAAGTAGGTATTAAAATGGCGCTACAATATCATCACAATCAAGGGAATAAACAACATGTTTTGTTGGCTTTTGAAGATGGTTTTCACGGCGATACTTTTGGCGCCATGTCGGTTTCTAGCTTATCGGTATACAACGGTCCTTTTGAAGATTTTTTTATTGAGGTAGAACGTATTCCCGTGCCGACAAAAGAGAATATTGAAGGTGTTCTTGATGCTTTGGTGAATAGACTGAAACAAAACAATATCGCGGCATTTATTTACGAACCTCTTGTGCAGGGTGCGGCGGCAATGAAGATGCACGATGCAGACGGGTTAAATCGAATAGTGTCTCTTTTGCAACAACACAATGTATTGACCATAGCCGATGAGGTGATGACCGGTTTTGGTAAAACAGGCAGTTATTTTGCTTCCGATCATGTGGATACCAAACCCGATATTATGTGCTTTTCAAAGGCCTTGACCGCTGGTTTAATGCCGATGGCGATTACCAGTTGTACCCTTAATGTTTACGAGGCTTTTTATAGTGACGAATTGACAAAGGGATTATTTCATGGGCATACGTATACGGCTAACCCCCTGGCCTGCGCAGCGGCCTTGGCCGGAATAGAACTGTTGCGGTCTAATGAAATTCAAAGTGACATACAATGTGTTATTGCCGCTCATCAAAAATTTGATGCGGAAATAAAAAGTCATCCGAAAGTAGCGGGTACACGACAATGTGGAATTATCTATGCGTTGGACTTAAATGTAAAAATGGAGCGCTACGGGAATTTAAGGGATCGCCTTTTTAAGCACTTTATGGATAACGGGGTATATTTGCGTCCGCTTGGTAATACGATATATATTTCGGCCCCTTATATCGTTTCCGACGACCAACTACAAAAGATTTATGGCACTATAAAAGGCGCTTTGAATTTGGTCTAAGCAAAGCATTTTAATTCTACTAGGGTCCAAAAAAGATGAAAGGTATGGAGAATGAAACTTCCCTTCTTTTGAAGGATAAGAATAATGAAGGACTTATTTCAATAACGGCAATAACTTCCGTTTCCCCTTTGGGAATTTCGATGGAGGAAGTTTGGAATAATTATAAAACGGACCGCCATTTTTTAAAAAAAATGGGATTTGGTACGACCGAAGAATGGGCGGCTCCGTTGTCAGAGGATGCGAAAATTGTGATCGACCAGCTTCGTAAATCAGATTCGAAATACAAAGACCTTGATGATACAGTGCTTTTTGCGATTTATGTGGCGAGAAAAAGTGTTGCTGTTGCAGGATGGAAATCAGGGGATGACTTTGGTGTTAATATTGGCTCCTCTCGGGGAGCTACGGCATTATTTGAAAAATATCATGCCGAGTTTCTCGATCAAGATAGGGTGTCGACATTGTCTTCTCCGACAACCACATTAGGCAATATTTCTTCGTGGGTAGCACATGACCTGCAAACAAAAGGCCCTGAAATATCACACTCCATAACCTGTTCCACTGCGCTGCACGCTCTTCTGAACGGTGTGGCATGGATCAAAAGTGGATTGACCGATAAGTTTTTGGTGGGTGGTAGCGAGGCTCCGTTGACTCCCTTTACCATAGCGCAAATGAAGGCGCTAAAAGTATATGTACAACAAGAAGATGTGGCTAAAGGCAATCAGCATTATCCGTGTCGGGCATTGGATCCGAACAAGACCAAAAATTCGATGGTCTTAGGGGAAGGGGCGGCCGTAGTTTGTTTAGAGGCAGGCCATTCCAAGAATGCCTTGGCGGTGATTGAGGGTGTCGGGTATGCAACGGAAGTGTTAAAACATAATGTTTCCATTTCTTCGGATGCCGAATGCTTTCAACGCGCCATGAAAATGGCTCTGGGGAATACGTCGCCTAATGATGTCGATATAATCGTAATGCATGCCCCGGGTACGATTAAAGGTGATTCTTCGGAATATAATGCGATACAAAAGGTATTTGGTGAAAAGATACCTGCTTTGACCACTAACAAATGGAAAATAGGTCACACCTTCGGGGCATCGGGAATGTTGAGTCTTGAATTGGCTGTCTTGATGTTGCAAAAACAGGAATTTATAAAAGTTCCTTTTGTAGATAATACGGCAGTTCCATCGCAGATTAAGAAGGTAATGGTCAATGCTGTGGGTTTTGGAGGGAATGCGGTATCTGTACTTTTTTCGAAAAATTAGTTTTCGGGAATTCTTTTTCTTCAGCTGATATCTAATCGCTTAAAAAGAATTTCCCTGTATCTGTTGCTAATTGGTGTTTTGTAAGGGCCCATGTGAATATGGTTGTTTTCTATTTTATCTATTGCAGAGATATTTACAATATAAGATTGGTGCACTCTGATGAATTGCTGAGAAGGTAATTTTTCCACAATATTCATAAATGTCATTCTGGGGGTGTATGTTTCCTTCTTTGTGATAATGTCCAAATAGTTCCCGGCACCTTTGATGAACAAGATATCGTCGAATTGCAATCTAAGATTTTTAAACCCGTCTTTTACAAAGAAAAAGGTGTTTTGTGACTTTTGAATTGAAATGCGCTCTTCAACTTTTTTAATAGCTATTTGGAACCTGTCGAATTCGAAAGGTTTCAGTAAATAATCTACGGCATTCATAGTGTAACTTGCCAAGGCAAATTCGGAATATGCTGTAGTAAATATCACCAGTGGGTCCACTTGTAGGTCTTGAAGCATTTCAAAGCCTGACATATACGGCATATTGATATCTAAAAAAATTAGATCCACAGGATTCTGCCTCAGAAAAGCAATCGCCTTTTTAGGGTCGTAGAAATAATCGGTCAATACAATATTTTCCAGTTTTGATATATGGTTTTCGATGATACTAATGGCCTTAGGCTCGTCATCTATAGCAATCGCATAAATCATTAGGGTTTGGTAATTATACTAAGTTTTACTTTGAACATTTCCTTTTCTTTTGCAATAACTAAGGTATGTTTTTTAGGATAAATCAGTTGTAATCGTTGTTTAGTATTGGTAATTCCGATGCCAAACCCTTGTTCTTTGTGAGAGGTTTTATAATGGATGTCGTAGCTATTGGTGCATTCAAAATTGATACCTTTTGGGTCTCCAGTTACCAACAGGGTTAATTTTGAGGGCTTTGATGGGTCTATTCCATACTTAAACGCATTTTCTACAAAAGGAATCAATAGACCTGGACTGATGGTCTTACCCTTAATACTTTTAAAATTAGTAATGATTTCTGGAGTTACTTCACAGCGTAATTTTTGAATGGCAATATAGTCTTTCAAATATTTGATTTCGTTTTCCAAAGCAATAAAATCTTTTGAGATGTCGCTTTGCATGTATCGTATTAAGTTGGCCAATTTGGCAATACTTTCAGAAGTTTTCGGGGCATTTTCCTCTAAGGCCGTGGCGTATAAAGTGTTTAGGGTATTAAATAAAAAATGAGGATTGACCTGTGACTTTAACAGATCGAGTTCAGACTTCTTGGTCTCTAATTTGAGGTTAAAGAAGCGTTCTCTATTTTGTATTTTTAAACGTATATGGGCGTAGGTTAATGATAGTATGGTGGTTATTATAAATAAGGTAGTAAGGTTAAATAAATTAGCGGAATGTATGAAATCTAGAAAATGGGTGCCATATATCAATGACGCCATTACGATAATTGATAAATAAGACAGAATTATCTTAAATAGATAGGTGCCGATGTTTTTAGCCTCTAATAAAACTGGGCCGAATAGGAAAGAGTTTATATAAAAAAAGAGTATGTACAATGATACTTGAAAGAAAGCCTGAATGTCTTTCGTACTATGAATTAATAGGTGATAGATATAAAACAATACTATTAGGTTTATTAATAGCTCTAATTGTTTATTCGTAAACTTTTTAGTCAACAAACGTATGTCTAGTATGGCAATACTATAAACTGAAGACAGAAAAATAAATGAAGCAAATTCATAAAGACTACGGGTCAGATGCTTAAAGCTTAAGTAACTATATTTAAACGTTGTTGAATCATGCTCTTCTGTATAAAACATAATTTCGGTTACATTTATATACAGCCAAGAAACACATACGGTGTATAAAAGTGAATAAAGAAGAATAAAAAGAAGGCCTTTTTTTCTGTTAACTATAATCAAGGGGATAAGCCACCATGCTAATACATAAAATGAAAAAATTTGAATTATTAGCCTTGCGATTCCGTAAGTTTTAAAATCTTCATTGTAGTTATGTTTTTGAATCATATCGTTCATAGATTCAATAGAATCAAAAAATAACCAGACCAAGCAAATAGAGATAAACCCGTGAATGTAATTTTTGTATTTAGGTGTAAAAAAATCTGAAATAAGCATACATATGGTTTTGGCGCCAAATTATCTCCAACCATAAGGTTAAAAAAAATTATGTGATGGTTTGCCTGATTTCTGGGATATATTTTCAGTTTTTTAGGATTTGGTTTTTAGAAATTGTCATTTCTTCAGATTATACGTTACTTTTGAAACCGATTTAAGGTAAACGTATGAGCTTAATTAGACACAACTGGACCAAACAAGAAATATTAGATGTTTACAACAAACCCTTGATGGAGTTGTTATACGATGCGGCAACGATCCATCGCAAGCATCACGACCCCAATACGGTTCAGGTGTCGACTTTATTGTCGATAAAAACAGGTGGTTGCCCAGAAGATTGCGGGTATTGTCCGCAAGCGGCGCGATACCACACCGATATCGAAGGCAATGATTTGATGAGCGTACCCCATGTGAAAGCTCAAGCGTTGCGTGCCAAGGCATCAGGCAGTTCGCGGGTGTGTATGGGTGCAGCATGGCGAAATGTAAAAGACGGTCCTGAGTTTGATCAAGTACTTGAAATGGTACGTACCATCAATAAATTAGACATGGAGGTCTGCTGTACTTTGGGAATGTTAACCGAAAATCAGGCCAAACGTTTGGCAGAAGCGGGGCTATATGCCTACAATCATAATTTAGATACTTCTGAAGATTATTATAAAGACGTGATTTCGACTCGCGCTTTTGAAGACCGATTGGAAACTATTGATAACGTTCGTAAGAGTAATGTAACCGTATGTAGCGGTGGCATTATAGGAATGGGGGAACAATTGGAAGACCGGGCAGGAATGCTGGTAGCGCTTGCTTCGTTAAATCCACAACCGGAATCTGTACCTATAAACGCATTGGTTGCCGTTGAGGGTACACCTATGGAAGATATAGAACCCGTATCTATTTGGGAAATGATACGTATGGTGGCCACCACCCGTATCGTAATGCCAGAGACCCAAGTGCGTTTATCGGCCGGGCGAACGGAAATGAGTAGGGAAGGGCAGGCGATGTGTTTTTTCGCAGGGGCAAATTCTATTTTTGCGGGAGATAAATTGCTGACCACTCCAAACCCTGATGTTAATGAAGATATGGAAATGTTCAAATTACTAGGTTTAAGTCCGCAGAAACCGTTTACCAAAGTTTCCCAACCGAAAACTGTTGAGGCACAAGATTCTGAGTTTATAACTCTGGGCGAAAAGCCGAAATGGACGCGACCTGGTCATACCATCGAACGTAATGAACAGGCCAAGGCTAAGGCCAAATTAGCAGGGCAATCTTAATCAAAGGTTAATTTTGGGCTATTTTTTTGTAAGGTTTTTTAACTTTGAATCCAAATAACCTTAGTAAGCTTGAATTTAAAAGACATCCCCAGAGTCAAAAAGATTACCAAAAGGGAGTTTATCAACAATTACTTTAAACCCCAAAAACCGGTAGTAATCGAACAATCGGTTACCGATTGGCCTGCCTACTCCAAATGGAACATGGAGTACATGAAAAAAGTGGCCGGTGATAAAATCGTTCCATTATACGATGATCGCCCAGTACGCCATGAAGAGGGCTTTAATCAGCCGCATGCCCAAATGAAAATGGCAGATTACATCGAGTTGCTCAAAGCCGAACCCACAAAATACCGTATTTTTCTGTGGAATATATTCAGGCAGGTACCTGAGTTGCAAAACGATTTTACCTATCCTGATTTTGGATTGAAGTTAAAGAAGAAGCTGCCCATGCTCTTTTTTGGGGGAATGGATTCGTATACTTTCATGCACTACGATATCGATATGGCCAATATTTTTCATTTCCATTTTGAGGGTGAAAAAGAATGCATCTTGTTTCCGCAGTCAGAAACTAAAAACCTGTACAAAGTACCACACTCTTTGATTACTCACGAAAGTATAGATTTCTCAAATCCTGACTTTGAAAAATGGCCTAGTTTGAAGAGTGCGACGGGGTATCGGACCCACCTCGGCCATGGTGAAGTACTCTATATGCCCGAAGGGTATTGGCACTATATGAAGTACATTTCCCCTGGTTTTTCAATGAGTTTGAGAGCATGGCCTAAAAATCCCATAAATTTCGCTAAGGGACTGTATAATGTCTTCGTTATGCGAACATATGACAATATGATGCGTAAGGTGAAAGGGCAGAAATGGATCGATTGGAAGAATGAACAAGCTATTGCGAATACCAATAAACAATTGGCCAGAACCGGTCCAGTATTGGATAAATAGATACATTTGTATATTAAACACTAACATTTTTATAATGAAAAAACTGTCAATTTTGACTTTGTTGCTTTTAGCAACTGCTTTAGGTAGTGCCCAGGCCTATGAGGGAAAGGGCGATTTGAAACTTCAGATCGGAGCCAACTTTCAAAACAACGGTAGCGGTATTATGGCAAGTTTGGATTACGGCCTAGGGGAGAATTTTTCAATTGGAGCTGCATCTACCTATCTTTTGGGAGTAAATACCATTTTAGACGCCGATTTTAGCGATCGAATCGATCTCAAGGCTAAATTCAACGCCAATTTGGGAAGTGTGTTCCAATTGGGTGATAATGTTGATATTTATCCCGGACTTAATCTTGGGTTGAAGAACTTCGGTGGTCATCTGGGGGCTCGGTATTTCTTTACCGACGGCTTTGGTGTTTTTACCGAACTGCAAACGCCCATAGCAAAATATAAAACTGAAGATTTGACGGCAGCAGAAAAACTACATAATCAGTTTACTATTAATATTGGTGCTTCGTTCAATATACAATAGGATGTAAGCTATTTGATGAATTCATTTATCTTGTCATATACCAAATGGCTTTCCCAGCCTCGGTATAACAGGTAATCTGCGAGTTTCTTTTTCTTTTTCTGAATATTGGTCTCACCCTTTAAGGTTGCCAATTTCTTTAGAATTAAGGTGTCAAGGGTTTCTTGGTATGTCTGGGTATTAATTTCTTTTAAGGCTATTCCGATTAAAAAGTGGGAGATTCCACGACGCTTTAATTCAAGCTCGATACGTTTTTTTCCCCATTTTTTAATGTTGAACTTGCCACGTGCAAAGCTTTGGGCAAATCGTTCTTCATTGAGATAGTTTTCTTTGATAAGGTGAACCATGATTTGGTCAATAGCCTCTGGAATCATGCGCATTTCCTGCAGCTTTGTGAGAACCTCCTTATGGCAACGGTCTTGGTATGCGCAGTAGTGTTCCATTTTTTTGGTAGCTTCGGAAAGCGTATATGCTTTGTAATTGGTCATTGGGATTAAAACGGGGCAATGGTTACTAAATCATTTTTTCTACAGCGGAGCCAAATATGCCAATCTTCTTTTTACTTCTTCGTTTTCTTTTACTTCTTCGGAAATCTTATTCCTATCTATTTGAAAAATATATTTTGAGTCGCCATCGCTGAGCAATGCTATTGAATTCAAAATAAGCAAAGCTTCCGTTCCGTCTTTTGTACTGTATAGGGCATCGGTCATCACTTCAACCGGACTTTCTGCCTTTATAATACCTAGAAATTCTGCCGCTCTTACCCTGTTTATTGGCTCTGGGTCGGTTTGGGTAATCTTTTTGGCTTGGGGTGCAAAAGTATTTGCCTCGTCCTTAAATGTACTACAAGCAATAAGTGCCCAATAGCGCTCCCAAGGATGTTCAGATTGCAGACTCGTGCGTAAAGCTGCTTTGGCATTGGCGAAATTGGTCAAGCTTAAATCGGCAATAGTCCTATATTTTTGAATATTGTTTTTGTTGGCTTGTCCGAATGCGACGGGATTTTCAATGGCGTTTTTAATTAGAAAATGTTCGGGAAAGAAAGATAAATCGGGCATTTCTTCCGTCCAGTCGATTAATTTTTGGCGCATTTCTTTTAGAATATCGGCAAAGTCTGCCTTTTGGGCCAAATTTTGGGTTTCGTAGGGATCTGCTTCAACATCAAAGAGTTGTTCAGGTGCTCGAGGCTTAAAGAACTGCGCTTGAATTTCGCTCAATTTGCCCTTGTGATATAACTCCGCCCACTCTTGATAAGCTAGCTGTTTATATCTGTAATTGTTCATCAACCCATCAAAATTAAAAGGTTGGTAGTTTCTGATGTACTTGTATTTGCCTTTTCGAACAGCACGCACCATATCATACTTTTCATCGAATCGGTCAGCATAGCTATACGTTTCATTGCGAAGGACCCGATTATCGGCTTTGACGCTTTTGCCAAGAAAAGGTTTTCCGTCGATGGCGTTGGGAATGGCTACACCAGCTAAATTTAGCACTGTAGGGGCGAAGTCTATAAAGCTTACAAAGGTTTCTAAAGTGCTACCTATTTCAGAAGCTACTAAATGTGCATATTTGTTGGGTATATGAACTACTAAAGGAACATGTAGCCCTGTCTCATAGAGATACCCTTTGCTGCCCGGAAGTACTCCACCATGATCTCCAAAATAAAAAATGAAGGTGTTGTCGAGTAACCCCTCTTCTTTAAGCTCAGCAACAACTTCGCCGACCTGCCTGTCCATCTTAACAATGTTATCGCGGTATCTGGCATTGGTGTAGTTGAAAAGTTCGGTGTCGGGGTGGTTGGGCTGTACGGTAAACAAATCAGTATTGGTTTCTGTTTTGTTTGTGGTCATTTGGGTCTTATTAAAGTGCAGACTGCTTTCGTGTGTGGTGCCGATATTGAACACATGGAAGAAGGGTTGCCGGCCATTTCTATTTTTCCAACTAGCAGTCTTCGAAGATTCATCCCAAACGCTATCGTTTTTAAAGAAGTTGTAATCTTCCTTGCTATTATTCGAGGTGTGATACCCAGCTGCTCGTAAATAGGTAGGAAACATCAACACGTTTTCCGGCATGGGAACTTTTTGTAATTTTCGGTGATATTGGGCACCTACTCGAGGGGCATAACAGCCAGAAATTAAGGTAGAACGGGCGACGCTACAAACAGGTGCATTGGAAAAGCACTTGTTAAATACCAGTCCGGTTTCGGCCAAAGCTTTTATGTTAGGTGTTGCCACACCGTTGTCGTCGAATAGCTTCATGTAGTGTTTTGAATTGTCTTCAGAGGTTATCCAAACAATATTGGGAGGCTGTAAATCTTGGTCGCTTGTTGTAGTACAGGAGCCTAAAAGGGCAAATATGACCGATAGGCAATGGAATGTAATATGTTTTTGGACTTTGAAACCTATTTTAAGGGGCATTGAGAATCTTGTTCTGGTGAAATCAAATATATCGAATTGTAAGTCGAAACGAAAGGGGTTGTTGTCTTAAATAATCATAAGGTGAAGAGGGTGGAGCATTATTAAGGGGTGTTATTCTGTTTGCTGCCTAATAGTGCATGCTGACAATTGGGTACAAAAAAAGCGACTACGTTGCCGAAGTCGCTTTTAACTTTTAATAAATTGTTTTACCGTCTTTATCTTTAAAACGGTATTCGAGATACGTATACGCATCCCTAGGTTGTATTTTAATCCATTTTTTATGCTCTAAGAACCATTTGGAGCGCATGGAGGGAAAACCTTTCGTAATATAGGCGGCAATGAACGGATGTATGTTCAAGATAATGCCATTATCCTTTTTAGGGCCTTTTAAAAGTTTTTCCAAATCGGAGTTTATTTTGTCTATCAAAACAATCGGAGCTTCGACCTGTTGGCCATTGCCATTAGGGTTTTCCTCTGTTGTTTTAATATTCATTTCGGGGCGTACCCGTTGTCTGGTAATTTGAATAAGACCAAACTTGCTCGGAGGTAGAATTTTATGTTTGGCACGATCATCTTTCATTTCATCCCTGAGATGGTCGAATAACTTTCTCCTATGTGGAGCTTTGACCATATCTATGAAATCTACTACGATGATACCTCCCATGTCACGGAGGCGCAATTGCCTTGCAATTTCAGAAGCCGCCAAAAGATTTACTTCCAATGCGGTGTCTTCTTGATTCTTTGCCTTGTTTGAACGATTACCACTGTTTACGTCTATAACGTGCAACGCTTCGGTGTGCTCTATAATTAAATAGGCACCTTTGCTCATTGAGGCAGTGCGACCAAAAGAGGTTTTTATTTGCCTCTCAATCCCGAATTTCTCGAAAATAGGAACAGGAGTATTGTATAGTTTTACAATAGACTCCTTACCTGGCGCTATTTCTTGCACATAATCTTGAATTTGTGCAAAAAGCGTTTCATTGTCAACATGAATACCTGTAAAGGAATCATTGAAAACATCCCTTAAGATGGAGGAAGCTCTATTGAGTTCGACCAATACTTTAGAGGGGGTGTGCGCCTTGTACAATTTTTTACACATTGCCGACCATTTGCCCAGCAAGTTTTCCAAATCTTTGTCCAGTTCGGCGACTTTTTTACCTTGGGCAACCGTGCGTATAATTACTCCGAACCCTTTTGGCTTAATACTTGTTACCAGCCTTTTGAGCCTATCTTTTTCCTCTTTACTTCCTATCTTTTGAGAGACGGAAACACGATCTGAAAAAGGTACCATGACCAAATAGCGCCCAGCTAATGAAAGCTCGGAACTTATTCTAGGCCCTTTTGTAGAGATGGGTTCTTTTACGATTTGCACTAATAAGGATTGATTGGCTTTTATGACATCGTTAATGGTGCCATTTTTATCAATATCTTTCTCAAAGGGAAAATTTTTCAAGGAATAATCCCTAAGTTTCCCTGTGCTTACCCCTTTTATGAATTTTAGCATAGTGGAAAGTTGCGGACCTAGGTCATGATAATGCAGAAAAGCATCTTTTTCATAACCCACATTTACGAATGCCGCATTCAGGCCAGTTACAGGTTTGCGTACCTTGGCCAAAAATATGTCTCCAACAGAAAAATTGTTGTTGTCTTCCTCTTTATGTAACTCAGTGAGTTTTCCATCCTTTAACAAGGCAAAATCGACAGCGTCTGAACTAGATCTTACGATTAATTCTCTATTCACCTGAATGTATTTGTATCTGCCAACTGCGGCAGATAGATTAAACAATTGTCAAAACAGGTTATATAAACCCGTCGAAATTCCTTTGTGAATTTCTATGTCAAAGAACGTGTTAAAACGAAAAAGTAGTTTTTAAAACTACTTTTTCTTGTGTCGGTTAGCTCTCCTACGCTTTTTGCGTTTGTGGGTAGCTACCTTATGTCTTTTTCTTTTTTTACCGCTCGGCATAAAGTTCTGCTTTAGTGATTAGATTTAATTTATTTAACCCGGACATTGCTCTTAACTCCTTCAACAAAAACCTTTGCAGGCTTAAATGCGGGGATATTATGGGCGGGTATTTTGATGGTTGTGTTCTTAGAGATGTTTCTCCCCGTTTTTTCGGCTCTAGTTTTTACGATAAAACTGCCAAAGCCTCTGAGATAAACATTGTCTCCGCCCTCTAATGAAGATTTTACCTCTTCCATGAATGTTTCGACCGTTGCTTGCACATCACCTTTTTCAATTCCCAGTTTGTCTGAGATTTTCGATACAATTTCCGCTTTCGTCATCTTGAATTTTAGATTTTCTGTATGTTTTTTTGGGTTGCAAATATATAAATTAAATTCAATCTTTCAGGCTAAAGAACTAATTTTAAGTATATAAACTGCTACTTTTGTTAATCACTATTCTAGTCGATGTCTTTTTCCGAAAAAATTCTCCTTTGGTATTCAGGTAATAAGCGCTCACTTCCGTGGCGAAATACACGAGATCCGTATAAGATTTGGCTGTCGGAAATTATGCTGCAACAGACCCGTGTAGCACAAGGTCTGCCTTATTATTTAAAATTCAATGAGGCATTTCCGACCGTTGAGCATTTGGCAAATGCTTCTGAAGAACAGGTCTTAAAATTATGGCAGGGATTAGGGTACTATTCCAGAGCTAGAAATTTACACGCTACAGCCAAAATGGTTGTAAAGGTTTATGATGGTGTTTTTCCCAATACGTATAGCGAACTTTTAAAGTTAAAGGGTGTTGGTGATTATACCGCAAGTGCTATCGCATCGATTTGTTTTGATGAGCCCCAACCAGTGGTCGATGGTAATGTGTATCGGGTTTTGGCGCGTTATTTCGGTGTTGATACGCCTATAAATAGTACTAACGGTATCAAATACTTTAAACAGTTGGCTCGAGAGGTCATGAATACAGGGAACATACGCGATTATAATCAGGCAATCATGGAGTTCGGTGCCATTCAATGTGCACCAAAGAAGCCAAATTGTGCCCGCTGTCCGTTAAACGGGAGTTGCGTTGCACTTCAAAAGAATTTAGTCGATCTGCTTCCGGTTAAAATCAACAAGACCAAGGTAAAAAAACGGTATTTTAATTATTTGGTCATGCTGGATACTGAAAACCAAACTAGACTACAGCAGCGTAAGGGTAAGGGTATTTGGCAAAATTTATGGGAGTTCCCGCTTTTTGAAACAAAAACGGAAATCGGTCTCAATGAAATTAAGAATCATCTAATTGGTGATTTGAAACTTAGTTCATCAACGGAAATTTTATTGTACAACAAAGACCAAATCGTTCATAAATTGTCGCACCAGCATCTTTATACTAAATTTTGGATTGTTAAAATAGATGCGAGATTCGATAAAGGTATCACATTGAAACAGCTTGATGAATTTCCTGTTCCTGTTTTAATAGCTGATTTAATAAAAACACTGAAAAATTCGTACTTTTGATATCCAATAAGTTAAGACAGCAGTATGAGTGGAACATTGAATAAGGTGATGTTGATAGGGCATCTTGGAGATGAGGTCAAAATGCATTATTTCGAGGGTGGTGGCTGTATTGGAAGATTTCCGATTGCCACGAATGAAACCTATACCAATAAGCAGACGGGAGAGCGAGTGACCAATACCGACTGGCATAACGTAGTTGTGCGCAATAAGGCCGCAGAGATTTGTGAAAAGTATTTGAGTAAAGGTGACAAGGTATATGTAGAAGGCCGGCTAAAAAACCGGCAATGGCAGGGGGAAGATGGTAATACCCGCTACTCGACCGAGGTGCAAGTGCAAGATTTTACTTTCTTGACGACCAAAAAGGAGAGTATGGCAAACAACAACCAAAGTGCGAGTCGACCAAATTCTGGGAATGCCCCTGCACAGAAAGCCACGACAAAACCTACACAACCGGCCGGGGTGAATGAACCCGAATCCGAAGATGACCTTCCCTTCTAGAAACTAAATAAAACTGTGACTGTTGGACCCTGACCCCTATAGTTTACTATTTAATTTTATTGGATTTGACAGTGCACTAGCGCTTAAAATCGGCTTTCTTATCGTGCTGTTGGCATGCTCTGCCCTTATTTCTGGGGCCGAGGTCGCTTTGTTCGGTCTCTCGCCCACCGATATTAACGAAATGGAAGAGGCCAAAACTTCGCGAAGCAGCATTATTGTGAAACTTCTAGAGCGACCGAAAAAATTACTGGCTACCATTTTGATTGCCAATAATGGTATTAATATTGGCGTAGTTCTGTTGTTCAGTATAATAGGCGATACCATTTTCTTTGGTGTTGATGCGGTTCTTCTTGGTTTTATTTCCGTGCGTTTTCTTTTAGAGGTTGTGGTCGCCACTTTTTTGATTTTGATGTTCGGTGAAATTTTGCCCAAAGTTTATGCCAATAGAAATCGAGTTGATTTTTCACAATTCATGGCGTACCCCTTAAAAGTGCTAGATTTTATTTTTTCGCCATTGAGCCTGCCCATGAGGTCCGGTACTATTTTTTTGTACCATAAATTGGGCAAAGAGAAATCTAACCTCAGTGTCGATCATTTGTCACAGGCTTTAGAGCTCACATCTGATGGTGATACCACCAAAGAGGAGCAAAAAATCTTGGAAGGCATAGTTTCTTTTGGCAATACCGACACCAAACAAGTAATGCGGCCCAGAATCGATATTTTTGGGCTTAGTGAAGAAATGAAGTTTCCGGAGGTGATGACAGAAATAAAACAGAACGGATATTCAAGAATACCCGTCTTTTCTGAAAATATGGATAATGTTCTCGGTGTGCTATATGTGAAAGACCTTTTGCCATATATCGACCGAAAGACTTTCAATTGGATGTCTTTGATCCGCGAACCGTATTTTGTGCCTGAAAACAAAAAGTTAGATGATCTTCTCTTGGAGTTTCAGGAGAAAAAGAACCATTTGGCTGTTGTAGTCGATGAATATGGAGGCACCTCGGGCATCGTAACGCTTGAAGATATTATTGAAGAAATTGTAGGTGATATCAGTGACGAATTCGATGACGAAGATTTGGTGTACTCCAAGCTTGATGACTTTAATTATGTTTTTGATGGAAAGACCGCATTGAAAGATTTTTATAGGGTGATTAAAATAGATGATGCCACAATATTTGAGGAGCAAAAAGGGGAATCTGAAACAATTGCCGGATTTGTACTTGAGATAGCCGGAAATTTTCCAAAAAAGGGAGATGTTGTAACTTTTAAAGCATATCAATTTTTGATAGAGAGTCTTGATAAAAAGCGTCTAAAGCAAATTAAAGTGACCCTGCCCCATGAAGAATAAGCCCATAATTTTTGTTGTGATCGCGGTACTCGCTTTTTTAGGATGCAAAGAAGATGTGCTTCCTAAGCCTAAAGCCCAATTGCGCCTTGAATACCCTGAGGTGGAAAGAAAGAAGCTTGAAACCGACAAATTTGAATTTGAGTACAATACGATTGCTGGAATTAAAGATAGACGAGAGACATCACTTACTTTAGATTATCCCAGTATGAGAGGGTCTATATTTCTCACCTATAAAGGTGTTGATGGCAATCTTGACAAACTTTTGACCGATGCTCAGAAGTTGTCGTATGAACACGTGGTGAAAGCAGACGGAATTGAAGGTGATTCCTTTGTTGATGAGGAAAATAAAGTCTTCGGAATGATTTATGAAATCACGGGTAACGCAGCATCCCAGTCGCAATTTTATGTTACCGATAGTATCAAACATTTTGTGACAGGTTCACTTTACTTTTATGCCAAGCCCAACTATGATTCTATCTACCCGGCAGCCGAATATCTTCAAAAGGATATCAGAAAAATTATGGAGACCTTACGATGGAAGTAGCGTTTTAAACCGTTCCAATGTTCTTATCGGGGGAGTTAGAAAGTACGGGTAATAACACGAAGCTCAAGAAAGTATGTCTAAACGCTTAAAAATAATTAAAAGAATGGTGGTTTTCATTGGCGGAATTATATTGATTCTGATAGTGGGGGTAATGCTCTTTATTAGGTTAAGTCCACAATTCGGCGGCTCCGCGACAGAAGCGCAAAAGGCGGTTTACGCTGAATCGAAGCAGTACAGAAAGGGAGTTTTTTCCAATATCGGTGATGTTAAAATGAATATGGGCTTTAGTGATTATGTTAAAAGCCTGGTAGGTTTTTTTGGGCCGCAACCCAAATCAAAACCAAAGGAAAATATTACCGTACAGAAGGCCGATTCATTGAATATTGCCCAGTACAGTGGCAATGCCCGTTTGATCTGGTTTGGCCATTCGACCTTTTTACTACAGATAAAAGGTAAAAGTATTTTACTTGATCCCATGTTTGGGGCGGTTCCTGCACCATCACCCTTACTTGGATCGAAACGTTTTAGTAAAAATTTGCCAATTGAAATTGAAAAGCTTCCGAAGATCGATGCAGTCATTTTATCCCACGACCATTATGACCATTTAGATTACGGGTCTATTTTGAAATTGAAGGATAAGGTAGGGGTCTTCTATACCCCTTTAGGTGTTGGTGTACATCTGTTGGAGTGGGGAGTTGAACCTGACCGTATTAAGGAATTGGACTGGTGGGAGGAAATTATTCTTGAAGAGCTCACACTTGCGTGCACACCTGCTCAACATTTCTCGGGAAGGGGCTTGACCGATGGGGGGAAAACTCTTTGGGGTTCTTGGGTTATAAAATCTGCGTCGGAAAATATATTTTTTAGCGGAGATAGCGGATATGGGTCTCATTTTAAAGAAATTGGGGAAAAATATGGACCCTTCGATTTTGCTATGATGGAATGTGGTCAATATAATACCTTGTGGCAAGAAATACATATGCTGCCGGAAGAAACGGCTCAAGCAGGTGTTGATGTAAAAGCAAGGGCAATAATGCCAATTCATTGGGGAGCGTTCAAGCTTGCTATGCATCCTTGGTCAGAACCGGTAGAGCGCTTGTCGATAAAGGCTGCCGAACTTAACATCCCTATAGTGACGCCTAGAATCGGAGAACCCGTTATTTTAGATCAAGAGCTCATGACAGTTGAGGAGTGGTGGAATGAATTTAATTAGTCGATAATAAAGCTTCCGCTTTGTTGATACTCGAATTAATATCTCGATGTACCTCTTTAATTTTTTCTTCCTCTTCGTCGAGCCAAGCTTGCTTTTCTTTCGACAAGGCTTTTCCGTTCAAAATTTCATCAGAATCAAACCGGTCGCCAAAACCTTTCATCCAGTCCATCATGTTTTTATGGGCAGCCTGAAGGTCTTCCCGTGCTTGTTTGTATTTTAGGCCCATGGCCGTACTATCTTCTTTGCTCTTAAGTTCTTTAACAAGTTTGCCGAAAACACCCATTTTGGGCATTACCTCATCATGTAGGGCCATAACTTGCTTCATTTGGTCGTTGGTGTAACCATCGGCCTTCTTGGTTTCTTTACACGCGATTACAGCGAAAAGTAGTACTATAGCACTTAAAATTGATAGGATATGCTTCATGAGTCGACTTTTATGCAAATATAAGTGATTATAGGATCAAAGGTGAATCTTTGCTTTTTGAGCCTCTTTAAATTTATGTCAATTGTTTTTTCTATACTTTTTCGTGTGTATACTTTCCTGGTAACCTCATTAAATGTAGGCTAACTCTTATTTTGAATTTTGCATCTGAAATATGCGGTTTTATTTCAATTTTTATTCCATTGATTAAGGTGCAGGTATGTACTGAGGATTCGTACTTGGGTACTTTGCATCAATACTTTTTCGCCATGCCTTTAAATTATGATAAAGGTCCGCTACAATATCAGGATGTTTTTCGGCCAAATTATGATTTTCACCTAAATCACTTTTGAGATTATAGAGTTCGAGATGATTGTCTTCAAAAAACTCAAGCAATTTCCATTTTCCTTTTCGAATTGCACTTACCGGGGTTGTGGTGGGATAATAGTGCGGAAAATGCCAGTAAAGCGTTTCCCGGGCCAGAGTTGAAGAGGGGTCTCGCAGTAATGGCACTATTGAAACGCCATCTATTTTTTTAAGATGATTTTCTTTATCTGTCAATCCGGTCATTTCCTGAATGGTAGGCAAGATATCAATAGACGATACGGGGTAATCACATACGTCGCCCGGCTTCGTGATTCCCGGCCATTTAACAATAAAAGGAACCCTGATGCCCCCTTCGTATAGCGACCCTTTTCCAGACCTTAGCGGATAATTGTTTTTTAAGTTTACCCGTGCATTAACTTGTCCGCCATTATCCGAATAAAAAAAGATGATTGTATTTTCTTCTATGCCAGCTTTCTTGATTGCGTTAAAGACTCTTCCAATATTCTTGTCAAGAGATGCTATCATTGCCGCATATCCTGGATTGGTGTGATAAGTATTTTTGTTTCCAGCGGTAAGTTTATGCTCAAAATAATCAACTAGTTCAGGTTTTCCTTCTATTGGTACATGACAATTGTAATAGGATAAATTCAGAAAAAAGGAATCGTTCTTTTTTGCTTCAATAACCTCAATAGCCTTGTCGGTTAAGCGATCGGTCAAATAAGCATTCGCATTGTTTCCGTCAATATTATCTAGGCCGGGAACATATCTTATTTCTTGGTCACTTTCTCTCCAACCTCTAAATGGGTACCAATACGTTTGCGGCATTCCCCACATGGTTCCGCCGATATTTATATCAAATCCCTGCGTTTCCGGGTAATGATTTGCGTCGCCCAAATGCCATTTCCCTATGTGAGCGGTAAAGTACCCTGCTTTCTTTACCATTTCGGCAATGGTGAATTCATCAAGAAGAAGGTTGGGCAATGTGGTGGGTGGAAGTAGTTTGTTCTCTGTATTGGGGGTTGGTGGTCCGGCATTCTCATGCCAAGTGGTCATATTTAACCTCGCCGGACATTTTCCTGTCAAAATGGACGCTCTAGTCGGAGTGCAAATAGCGGCTGCGCTGTATGCATTGGTAAATTTCATTCCTTCCTTTGAAAGTTGGTCGATGACAGGCGTCTCATGCAGGTTACTTCCGTATCCGCTCAAACCCGTCCACCCCATATCATCGGCCATAATAAATATGATGTTCGGTTTTTTTACCTCCTCCGATTTCGTTTGGGTATATGCAGAAAAAGGATAAGTGGCAAGCGATCCTATGATTATAAAGGAATTGACTAAAAAATCTTTGATCATAAGTGGCTATATTTTGATTTTTCGACCAATGGTTTTTTAAGAATAAAGGGTGACTTAATATTTTTTGTCAAATGTTCGGTAACCACATGAATGAGTGTATGATGCGCTCTTTTCAGCGTAACACTACTCGAAATCGGTGTCTGAAACCCCTTCGTCAACTTTTATTTCTTTTACGACAAACTCAAATTTTTGAGGGCCCATGGTTTGGGAGATCGTGAAGGGAAACTGTATTCCGGATGTTTCCTTGTAATCGCCATAGCTTATAATGCTTGTCATTGTTTGGCCGTTCATTTCCGCATTGGTGACTTCCTGTATTTTTAGTCCAGTTTCCATATCATAGAAAGCGGATTTCTCTTCGGATATTTTAAGCTTGTACGCCTTTTTTCCGTCAATTTCTTCAATACCTTCCAAAGACAGCTCTTTATCGAGATAGTTTAGTTCAGGGAATAATGCAGACTCTTCCTTCACTTTCTTCAGTTCTTCAACACCCATTTCTTTGCGCTGCCCCTGTATAGTCATATAGCCTTGATCTCCGTTGAGAACCTGTAAGCTCATCGAGTTGCCGGCCACTTTTATCTCTTGCATAAACTGATTTTTTACCGTTTTTTTAATTTCAAGGGCCAATTTCATGCCTTGCATTTCAGCCTCGGCAAGTAATTTATACGACGCAATACCTCCCAGTTTTTCTTTTCCTCCTATGGCCTCTAGGTACTTGTTCAATACATCGTTTACGGCGATACCTTCGGGCATTTCAGAATCGTAATTTGGCTTGTCAACCGGATTGGCATATTTATCAAAATACTTCACCTGCATAGGTTTGCCGTTAAAAGTAATGGCTTCAAGATTTTCTGCCACATCACTGCCTTTTCCTGTGACAACAACTCGGGCGTTGTCTACCGTGAGGTATTTTTTTGCTGCACGCTGAACATCTTCAATGCTAATGGCATTGATTCGTTCAAGATATGTTTTGTAAAAGTCTTTGGGCAAGTTTTCGGTTTCCATATTGATGGCATAACGTGCCATGGTTTCTGGTCGTTCCAAGGCCAGTACGAAACTACCGATATACGTGGCTTTGGCATTTTTTAATTCTTCTTCGGAAACAGGGTTTTTTATTATTTTGTCGATTTCGCTCAAAATCTCTACGATAGTACTATCGGTCACCGCGTTGCGTACACTTGCGGAAGCACTAAAATTGGCAGGGGCGTATTTGTCGTTACCAATACCGGAGTAAGCCCCGTAGGTATAGGCCTTATCTTCCCTAAGGTTTTGAAAAAGTCTTCCCTGGGCACCGCCTCCTAAAATACGATTGGCCATAAGGGCCGAAAGGTAGTCATCGTCAGCCATTCTTAGATTCACCAAATTTTCCACAGCGACTTCAGATTGTACGGCATTGGGTACATCGATGAAGTTTATTTGGGTGTATAACGCGTTTGACGGTCTTGAAAATTGAAATGATGGCGGTGTGGCTTTCGTCCACGGGGTAAAATGGGTTTCTACCAGTTCTTTTGTATCTTCAAAATTTACGTCTCCTATAATTACCAAATAGGCATTGGCCGGAACGAAATAATCGGTATAAAACTGCTTAACGTCATCCAGGGTTACGTTGTTGACACTTTGTTCGGTCACAAACTCGCCATATGGATGATCCTTTCCATAGGCCAACGAATTTTGTACCCTATTGGAAATTGCGGATACATCTTTCTCTTGACTTTTAAGATTGGTCAGCAATTTGGCTTTTTCCTTGTCGAATTCTGCTTCAGTGAAATTAGGGTTTAGTGCCGCATCGACCATAAGCTCAAAAATTCTAGGAAAATACTTGCTAAGCGAATTGGCAAAGGCACTTTGCGAACCGAAATTAATGCTGGCGCCCAAATAATCGACCTCCTCATTAAAGTCATCCATTGAGATTGATTTTGAACCTTTGCCCAATAGACTTGCGGTCAAGCTCGATACGCCTGCTTTGCTGCCTTCTAATATGGGTGGGTTGTCAATCAATAATTGCACAGAGACCTTGGGCAGTTTGTGGTCTTCTACCACCATTACTTTAAGGCCGTTCCTCATCTCGAAGCGTTGGGGCTCTTTTAGATTAATTTCGGGTGCTGGTCCCGGTTTTGGTGGCTGACTACGATCAATCTGTGCATGCAATGATATGCCGAGAAATATAAAAGTTAAGGTGAAGGCTATATGTTTTTTCATCTGGTTTTGTGTTTTCAGCTATTACTTGCCTGTAGATTCGCCCGGTAAATATTGCAACTCTACACGTTGATTGGGATGGAGGTATTTATTGGCTACTTTTTTAATTTCTTCCCTGGTAATCGACCTGTATATTTCGATTTCAGAGTTGATTAAATCTGTATTGTCATAGAGTAGATAGTTTCGCGCCAATGAATTGGCGATACCCGCTATACTGCTGTTCGAATTCACAAATTGATTTTCAAATTTATTCTGAATTTTTTGATAATCTTTTTCAGAAATCAAATCAGTTTGAAGCTTTACGATTTCTTCGTCGATTTCGTTTAAAAGATCTTGCAGTGAATTTTCACCTAGCGGAAGTGCACCTATCACGTACGACCCGTAATCTTCTTGACTAATATTGAAGGCGAATACTTGAACGGCCTTTTTTTTCTCGTCTACCAATTTTTTGTAGAGTTTTGAGCTTTTTCCACTGCTCAAATAGGTAGAGATCATATCAAGAACATACGCTTCTCGATCAGTGTTTTTTGGCGTTCTGTATCCAGCGAAAATTGCTGGTATTTGAATATTGGGGTCTTTGTAACTGGCCTTGATCGTTTGTGTAATAGGTTCTTCGATAATTGTTTTGCGCTGAATTTTTTCTCCTCTAGGAATAGGTCCGAAATAATCGTCGATCATTTTTTTGGTGACTGCTATATCGATATCCCCTGCCACGACAAGAACGGCATTGTTCGGAACGTAGTAGGTTTTGTTGAAATCCTTGAAATCCTCGAGGCTGGCACTGGCTAAATGCTCCAACGAACCGATGGTTTGCCAACGATAAGGATGCTTTTTGTAAAGATGGATGCCCATTTGCTCTTGCCATCTGCCATAGGGGGAATTGTCGTATCGCATGCGACGTTCTTCCTGTACGACTTCCTTTTGAGTGTCGACTCCTATTTGATTGATAACCGGGTGCATTAATCGCTCAGATTCGAGCCACAATCCTAGTTCTAAGTTGTTGGAAGTGAATACTTCGTAGTAATAGGTGCGATCTTGTGTGGTGTTTGCATTGTTCTGTCCGCCATTCGAAGACACTATTTTAAACCACTCCCCACGCCCAATATTTGCCGTTCCCTCAAAGAGTAGGTGTTCAAAGAAATGGGCAAAGCCTGTTTTATTTTCATTTTCGTCTTTTGCGCCGACATGGTACATCACAGAAGTTGTAACCACAGGTGCGCCATTATCTTGGTGCAATATTACATGTAGTCCGTTGTCAAGATCGTATTCTTGATAGGCCACTTCTTGAGCCTTGGAGATAGTTGCCAGTAGCATCAAACAAATCTTAAGTAGTAAGTTTGCCTTCATCTTAATATGGTGTTTGGTTCTTATATAATGTAGGTAGTGAATTATCGTAGTTCGTTACAACGAATATAATTTTTTTTTGATGTTTGGGTTGAAAGGCATGGCGCTTTAACATGATTTTGTAATGTTAATTTATAAATTTTGTGTAATTTGAAGGGGTCAACTTGAAAACTCTGATAAATGAAACAATTTGCACTTCCGATTCGTTTTGGTGTAGCCACAAGTGGCTGTCTTATTGCATATTTTTTGATCCTTTCGCTCTTTAATTTGCATACCAATGTTTTTTATAGCCTTTTTAATGCTATAATCACGGGGTTTGGGATATATGAGGCTATCAAGTACATGAGGTTGCGAGACCCCGGTTTTGATTATGGAAAGGGTTTTGTTGCCGGGTTGGTTACAGGGGGTGTTGCAACGTTTATTTTCACCTTGTTTTTTGCGTTGTATTCTACAGAGTTGAATACCAATTTTTTAAATGAGCTTTCTACGGCATGGGCCAAAGATTATGCGGGTTTCGAGGGTATCGTCTTTGTGACTGTGGCCATTATGGGTTTCGCAACTACCTTGGTTCTGACCCTATCTTTTATGCAACTCTTCAAATCAAGCAACAACTTAAAGAAGAGATCTGCTTAAAAACTCGATAAAATCACTTGTACATTTGATATTTAGCAGTATATTTGCATCCGCTTATTGAAAAATAATAGGTGATAATATAACTAATATACACGCTATGTATGCAATTGTAGAGATGGCAGGGCAGCAATTTAAAGTTGCGAAAGACCAAAAAGTGTATGTTCATCGTTTGCAAACAGAAGAAGGTAAAAAGGTAACTTTTGACAATGTACTTCTTTTGGATGACGGCAAGAACATTACTATTGGCGCCCCAGCTATAGACGGAGCCGCAGTTGAGGCTAAAGTCATTAAGCACCTTAGAGGTGACAAGGTAATTGTCTTTAAAAAGAAAAGACGAAAAGGGTACAGCAAGAAAAACGGTCATCGTCAATCATTGACCGAAATTGTTATCGAAAGTATTGTAGCCAAAGGTGCTAAAAAGACCGAATCTAAAAAGGAGTCAAAGCCCTCGAAGGAAAAAGCTGATGGTAAAGCGGCAGCTGTAGAAGTATCGGTTGCATCAAAAGCTAAAGCGGAGAAAGCGGCACCTAAGAAAGCCGCTGCCAAAGGTGACGATCTGAAGAAAATCGAAGGAATCGGGCCAAAGGCGGCAGAAGCCTTGACAAACGCCGGTATTGGAACTTATGCCAAGTTGTCAAAAGCTGAACCAGACAATATCAAAGAGATATTGACCGAAGCTAGTTCAAGAATGGCTCATTTAGATCCAGGAACATGGCCACAGCAGGCTCAATTGGCTGCCGAGGGTAAATGGGATGAGTTAAAAAAATTACAAGACGAATTGAACGGAGGAAAGTAAGACTGCTTTTCCAAGTAACATATAAAATTTTAGAAGATGGCACATAAAAAAGGTGTAGGTAGTTCTAAGAACGGTAGAGAGTCGGAATCAAAACGTTTAGGCGTTAAGATTTTTGGTGGTCAGGCTGCAATTGCTGGAAACATTATCGTTAGACAAAGGGGAACTAGACATAACCCAGGAGAAAACGTATATGCCGGGAAAGATCATACATTACATGCCCGTGTTGACGGACTCGTAAAATTTGAAAAGAAAGCAGGCGGAAAATCTTATGTTTCCATAGAGCCTTTCGAGGCTTAGTATAAATTTCTTTACATAGTAGATAGTGAAAACCCTTTTTGGAAACGGAAAGGGTTTTTTCGTGCTCTAATGGACTGAAGGAGAGTTCGTAACTGTTTTTTTTAGAACGGGATAAAGATTTTTTTCTTATATTTATTACCTCCATTTTTTCATTGAGGACTTAAAATTAAAATAATTCCCCACTCTTATTCATAATTTCTTCGGTTCTTCCCGAAGGGCATACGATGGCTTAATACATTATAGTGTAATTTGATTAAATGATACAAAAATGGCCAAGATTGAAATAAAAGGTACACCAGAGAAACTTGATAGAATTGCCATCTTTCTGAAGGCTAACAGTATACCACATGTCATCATAGATGATTATGGAAATCACTCAAAGGAAGACTCTGAAAAGTATAGGGATTTGATGTTGAGACACAACGATTAGGTTGTAATCGTCAAAAATCCTAGAACGTTGTGTATGCTCGGCTTTTATCAGGAATCGAGCGTGTATTAGATACTTTTCATTGCATTTTCTGTTTTTAGAATAGCTTGTTCTATTCCGTATGTTGATAACCGAGGCGCTTTTACGGTCAATATTCTGTCTATTGGCGAGTGGAATATTATTTGTCGTAAGCGCTATGCTTTATGTCAAACCAGTTGGAGGTTCTATAAAGGAATCTCAAATGTTAAATTACTGAACTTTTCCTATTCACTGTCCAACATTTTTACCGATTTTAAAAAATAGTGTTAACTTTCCTCTTCTTAAGGCAACCCTGCATTTTATGCCTGTTCTATCACAGTGATAGAATCAGAATAGCAAGGGGGCAATAGGGTACCGATTAAATTTTTTAACATTCAATGAGTCATGTTCGACTGTTTTAGAATGTTGATTGGTTTAGGCTTTAGCGGTAGTGATCAAGAATTTTAAGTTTAACTAAATATAATAGCGAATGAAATCAACGAGAAGGTCCTTTATAAAGAAAACGGCCGTTGCTTCCTCGGCTGTAATAACGGCGCCAACCATTATCTCAGCAAATGTTTTTGGAGCTAACGATCGAATAAATGCTGCAGTGTTAGGTGTTAATGGTCGTGGCAAAAGCCATATTAAAAGTTTTATGGCTCAGGATAATGTGCGTATCGCCACACTATGCGATCCTGATATGAACCTCTTGAAGGAGCGTCAAAAATCGTTTAAGGAAACATACAATAAAAATGTAGGTATCGAACAAGATCTTCGTCGCGTTTTTGATGATAAAGATATCGACGTTGTCAGTATAGCTTCTCCTAACCATTGGCACGCCCTTTCTGTGATATGGGCTTGTCAAGCCGGTAAGGATGTCTATGTCGAAAAACCTGGATCACATAACATATGGGAAGGCCGAAAGATGGTTGAAGCTGCAAACAAATACGATCGCATCGTACAGCACGGCGTACAGTTAAGAAGCTCTCCCGCAGTCAATGAGGCTATTGAATTAATGCGAGATGGTTATATCGGGCGTGTTTATATGGCACGAGGTCTTGTTTTTCGTTGGAGAGGCGATATTGGGGATAAAGGCACTTCTCCTGTTCCTGCTGGTCTAGATTATGATTTATGGACTGGCCCTGCCCAAAAGCAACCGTTTACCGAAAACCTTGTACATTACAATTGGCACTGGCATTGGGATTATGGTAACGGCGATGTGGGCAACCAAGGTATTCATGAAACGGATCTCTGCATGTGGGGATTAGATGTTGGTCTTCCCACCCAAATAACCTCTATGGGGGGTAAATTCCTTTGGAACGATAGTAAAGAGACACCCGAATTGCTTACTTCCGTATACAATTATCCAGATGAAAACAAGATTATACAATTTGAAGTGCGTCCTTGGTGTACCAACACCGAAGAAGGGGCTACTGTAGGGAATATTTTCTATGGCGACAAGGGTATACTGGTAGTAGATGGTTACGACAAGTACAAAACATATTTAGGTCAAGACCGAACTCCGGGTAAATCTGGTGAGGACGGAGGAGAGTCTGGTACTGGAATGGATAGAGGTGCCGGAGGTACCGATGGACATTTCGCTAACTTTATCGAAGCCGTTCGCAAGCATGATAAATCGATTCTTAACGGGCCGGTCGAAACTGCACACCTTTCTTCAGGCTTGGCACATTTGGGTAATATAGCCTATCGTACAGGTCGTGTTCTGAACTTTGACCCTAAGACTGAGAAGTTTGTCAACGATGCCGAGGCAGATAAATACTTGACACGAAACTATCGGGCAGAATTCGAGGTTCCTCAGAATGTTTAAATCGATATGAAAGATTGAACCGAACCAGTTCGGTGAATTTAAAAAAAAACACTGGCCATTGCATTATGTGGTGGACGGTGTTTTTTGTGTTTATAAGAAGAAAAAGAGTTTGTTTTGCAAGGGGTTCAATAGGATGAAACCGTTGGAGAACATGAAATAAACAGGAGGTGTGTATCATAAAAAAACCTCCACATTGCTGTAGAGGTCTTTTGTTATTCGTAAGTCTCCTGTACCTTACGGCCTGAGGAGGAATGATTTTAGTACCTGTAATACTCGGGCTTGAACGGCCCTTCAACGGTCACTCCGATATACTCGGCTTGATCTTCACGAAGTTCGGTAAGTTCTGCACCCAAACGTGATAGATGTAATTTGGCCACCTTTTCATCTAAATGTTTTGGCAACATATATACATCGTTTTTGTATTTGTCGCTAAATTTCCAAAGCTCGATCTGAGCCAATGTTTGGTTTGTGAACGAGTTGCTCATAACAAAACTAGGATGTCCTGTGGCACAACCCAAATTGACCAAACGACCTTCGGCCAAAATGATAAGATCTTTACCGTCGATGGTATATTTATCCACTTGTGGTTTTATTTCATCTTTGGTGTTACCGTAATTTCCGTTTAACCAAGCCATATCGATTTCATTATCAAAATGCCCGATGTTACACACGATGGCTTTGTCTTTTAACGCCTTAAAATGTTGTGCCTGAATAATGTCTTTATTACCAGTTGTAGTGATAACCACATCTGCGGTACCGATAACATTCTCTAGTTTTTTAACCTCAAATCCATCCATACAGGCTTGAAGTGCACAAATAGGGTCGATTTCGGTTACAGTTACGATAGAACCTGCGCCCTTAAAAGAAGCAGCAGTACCTTTGCCGACATCCCCATAACCTGCTACAACTACCCTTTTTCCGGCTAACATGGTATCGGTAGCTCGGCGAATTGCATCTACGGCACTCTCACGACAGCCGTATTTATTATCAAATTTCGATTTGGTAACAGAATCGTTCACATTTATGGCAGGCATAGGTAATGTGCCTTTTTTTACTCTCTCGTACAAACGGTGTACACCAGTGGTAGTTTCTTCCGAAAGTCCTTTGATCGCTGAGGTCAACTCTGGATATTTGTCAAGTACCATGTTCGTAAGATCGCCACCATCGTCTAAAATCATATTCAAGGGTTGACGATCTTCGCCAAAAAATAAAGTTTGCTCAATGCACCAATCGAATTCTTCTTCGGTCATGCCTTTCCAAGCATAAACGGGAATACCCGCAGCCGCTATTGCGGCCGCTGCATGGTCTTGTGTAGAAAAAATGTTGCACGAACTCCAAGTGACATCGGCGCCCAAAGCGACCAAGGTCTCTATTAATACTGCTGTTTGTATGGTCATATGCAGGCATCCGGCGATGCGAGCACCTTTTAAAGGTTGTTCGTTTTTATACTCTTCCCGCAGTGATATCAAACCGGGCATTTCTGCTTCTGCGAGGTCAATTTCTTTTCTTCCCCAAGCTGCAAGAGAAATATCTTTAACTTTATAAGGCACATAGGCGATAGTTTTGGTGCTCATATCCTTTTTTATTTTTATTTTCGTTATATGACAGTTTTTCTGTCTTTTTTAGCGCATACAAAGTTACAAATTACTTAACAAACGGAATGCCACTATATAAGACAATAACCGTAAGTTCTTCGATCAAATTGTACATTTGGAAGATCGAAGAGTCTGAAGCCCAACTTTCTGAAGGCATCAGGTTGACCCCACATTGTCAAAATCGTATGGATGGTATGAAGTCCGAATTACACCGTCGCGGTTTTTTGAGCATTCGTCATTTGATGGCCGAGGCAGGTTACGTAGATGAAGATTTGTATTACGACGAGGCGGGCAAACCCCATTTAAAAGATGGGCGACATATATCGATTACACATTCGCATGAATTTACGGGCATAATTATTAGCGGTACGCAGGAAGTCGGTATAGATATTGAAATGCAACGGGAAAAGATATTGCGTATTGCCAATAAGTTTACACCGATCGAAGAGTACCGTACGATTGCCAATACCGATGCCTTAATTCAGAAGCTGACAATTGTGTGGGGTGCCAAGGAATCAATTTTTAAGATTTATGCCAAGCAGGGGCTTAGTTTTTTGCATCATGTAGATGTAAAGGATTTTTCTTTCGCTGATAATCTAACTACGGCCGAAGTGCTTTATCACGGTGATTCATCATCTTATGATATCCATTTTTTGGAGTTTGAAGGCTTTACATGCGTCTATGCCCTTAAAACTTAGGTCTAATTTTATGTGAACTGTTTTTCAAATTAGCACAATCCCTTTTTATTTTAATTCTCCTTATTAACTTTATTATAGTAATTGATAAATGGATATTTCCGTAGAACTGACTTTTTCTCCATTACAAGATGATTTTGAAGAGCGCATTATTGATTTTATTAAAAAACTTAGGGCTTCTGGTCTTACCGTTCTTGAAAACCCATTAAGTACTCAGGTCTACGGAGAGTATGATGCGGTAATGAAGTTACTTCAGACCGAAATTAAGACAGCTTTTGAACTAATGGATCGGGGCCTACTTCTTATGAAAGTAGTAAAAAGTGACAGAAGCGGGTATGAGCCACATTTTTGATTGGATTTTTTCGCAGTACCAAGGAGTTCCGATGCATTTAACCGTGCTGGAGATGATTGGTGTGGTCTTTGGTTTTTTAAGTGTTTGGTATTCTAAGAAGGAGAATATCTTGGTTTTTCCTACCGGTATTATCAGCACGGCCGTTTTTGTTTATATCTTGCTGATTTACGGGCTCTTGGGTGACATGCTCATAAATGCCTATTATTTTACGATGAGTATTGTGGGATGGTATATTTGGACAAGAAAAACAGATGAGGATCATTTTATACCAATAACCAGAACTACAACAATGGAGAAAAAGTGGTCGGTTATATTGTTTGTTAGTACCATTGTATTTGTCGGCTTGGTATATGCTTTCTTTAATAAGTTCAACAATTGGACAGCTTATGTAGATGCCCTGACTACGGCCATTTTTTTTCTGGGAATGTGGCTTATGGCAAAGAAGAAATTGGAAAATTGGACGTATTGGATTATCGGCGACATTATATCTGTTCCGCTTTATTTATACAAAGGACTTATATTTACCGCGATACAATACTTTTTGTTTACCATAATCGCCATTTACGGGTACAATGCATGGAAAAAGAGTTTGAACAAGAGCCCTCGAACGTTGTTAAAGTAGTACTCTTCGGTCCTGAATCGACCGGTAAGACAACCCTATCGGAACAATTGGCGCGCCATTATAATACAGTTTGGGTGCCCGAATTTGCTAGGGCATATCTTCAGGAGAAATGGAACAACGAACGAAAGACATGTGAGCCGGAAGATTTGCTTCCGATTGCGAAAGGACAGATACAGCTTGAAAACGAATTGGCAAAAAAGGCCTCTGATGTCTTGATATGTGATACCGATTTGTTGGAGACCAAAGTATATTCAGAAGCATACTATCTTGGTCATTGTAATCCGATTTTGGAACGACATGCCCTGAAAAATACGTATGATATTTATTTTTTGACATCTATTGATATACCTTGGGTAGGAGACGATTTACGCGATAAACCTAATGAAAGGGAAAGAATGTTCGAGTATTTTAAACTTACGTTGGAAAAGTATAAACGAAATTTTGTTATTTTAAAGGGCGATAAAAAAGAAAGAATGGCCAAGGCCGTTAAACACATTGATAAACTATTGAGCAAATGACACAATTTTCAGAAAATGATTTAGCACAGCTTTCAAAGAAAAAAATAGCAACTGAAATAGTAGCAAACCAAATCAAGACCTTTGAGGAGGGAGTGCCGTTTGTTCATTTATTAAAACCTGCGGTGGTCGGTGACGGTATTTCAAAGTTTTCGGAAGGGGTGGAAGACGTATTGGTACAACGGTTCGATAATTCACATCACAAGCTCTCATTGCTTAAGTTCGTTCCAGCCTCGGGTGCGGCATCTCGAATGTTCAAGGCTTTGTTCAATTTTCTGGAAAATTATGACTCCGCCAAAGAAAGTCTTGAAGCCTATATCGAACGAACCAATGATAATGATATCAAACGATTTTCTGAGGGAATACAGAATTTTGCATTTTATGATCTTGTGAAAAATAGAATTGCGGGTGAAGCAAAATCAAAAGATGAAGAGGTATATCTCTTTGTGAAAGAACTTTTGTCCGATCAAGCACTAAATTATGGTTTTTACCCTAAGGGGTTGTTGCCATTTCACAATTATGGTGATTATGCTGCCACACCTTTTGAAGAACATTTAAAAGAGGCTGCGGCATATGCCAAAAATGACGATTCGGCTAGACTGCATTTTACCATTTCTGAGCAACACGGAGATTTGTTCAATAAAGAATTTGAAAAGGTAAGACAGCGGGTGTCAGAGGCAACCAATACGTCATTTGAAGTTGGCTATTCCTATCAAAAACCTTCAACCGATACCATTGCTGTCGATATGGATAACAATCCTTTTCGAAATTCAGATGGATCATTGTTGTTCAGACCTGGAGGACATGGGGCGCTCATTGAGAACCTGAATGAGCAAGATGCCGATATTATTTTTGTAAAAAATATTGATAATGTAGTGGCGCCAGAATTCGCTACGGCTATTGCGAAGCATAAAAAGGTACTTGCCGGCCTTCTGATGCGTGTGCAAGAAAAGGCTTTTGCTTACGCCAGACAATTGGATGAAGGTGAAATGACCGCCGAATTGATGGAAGAAATCGAGCGTTTTCTGAAAGACGAACTAAACGTTCGTTTATCCGAGAATTTTTCCGGATTTAGTCTTCAAGACCAGTTAGACATATTAAAAGATAAAATCAACCGGCCTATACGCATCTGTGGTATGGTGAAAAATGAGGGAGAACCCGGTGGTGGTCCGTTTTGGATACTTGATCAGAATAACCATGTATCGTTGCAGATTGTAGAGTCGGCACAAATCGATATGGACAATGAGGGCCAAGTTGCTATTTTAAAGAATTCCACCCATTTTAACCCGGTAGATCTCGTTTGTGGCATTAAGAACTATAAGGGAGAGAAGTATAATCTATTGAATTTTGTAAACCCTAAACAAGGTTTTATAACGAGTAAAACCAAAGAAGGACGGGCGTTAAAGGCATTGGAACTACCAGGGCTTTGGAATGGCGCTATGGCTTTTTGGAATACTATTTTCGTAGAAGTTCCATTGGTAACCTTTAATCCGGTTAAAACAGTGAACGACCTATTGAAACCGGCCCATCAGGTAAAGTAGGTAGTTATATATTACTTTTTTTAAAGATAAAAACCCGAAAAAGTGTGTAAGCTTTACACACTTTTTCGGGTTTTTACACATCTGTATACAATAAATATAGAGGGCGGTATGTTTGTAAAATGCTATAAATCAGTGTTTTAAATCCTATTTGTTGTCATTTGTTAGGTTGGCATTATTTTTCCTCTTTACTAAGTGATTTCAAAACAAAAAACAATAATAATTTTAAAACACACACAAGATGAAAAATTTAATGATTGTAGCAGCAATGTCTTTAGGAACAATGACTGCTTTTGCGCAAGAGGAGGCCCCTGCGGTTGAAGAAGCAGCAACTGAAGTAGTTGAGTCTCAAGATGGATTTAACGAAGTAGCAATCGAAGAGTTGCCAGAAG